>ENA-ORXT01000594-ORXT01000594.1-marine-metagenome-genome-assembly--contig:-NODE-594-length-56134-cov-160.192304_pt1 | contig 56134 bp, 34 predicted proteins | sample MGYA00237868_ERZ511482 | MGnify/ENA metagenome assembly ERZ511482 | reverse complement strand
TTTGTACAGATTTTGACCTAAAAGTGCTAAAGTCATATCAGCTTGACCAACAGTTCTCTTAATTCTGAATTTATTTATTACTACTGAAAATACCTAAGTATCAAAAGCCATTTGACTCTGGATTAGAATATGACTACTCCTGCTATCCTATTTGCAGTAATCGATATAGCATTGTACCTGAATTAAATGGCGAGCCTACTAAATTGAAGGCTATACTAACCATCCAATCATTGTTTTTCCCAAAAGAAAAATAACTAGCAGTCGCCATAATATATATTCCAATTTCCCACTGTTCTTAACTTTCAACTACATAAAAATAAAATCATACTAATGATATTATTTTAAAGCAACAACTTCAAATATAGTGCAGTATTGACTTGATGATGTGTGGCTATCTCTAATAAATTAAAAAAGCAATTAAAAAAACAATTCTAACCTTAATGGTAACATTTATTAAATAAGAAAGACTACTAAAAAAAACAATAATACTTCTATAGCAGAATATAAAACTTCAATATTCCAATAATAATTAAATAATTAAAAAACTGAAAAATGATAGTATCTAATTATGAGCTGTTAATAAAAAGAATAGCTACTGTGCCTACCTCAACGCCAGCAAGCATATCTTCCGTCTTTAGAAGAGTTGTCCAAGGCTATTTTTTAATGATTACTAACTTAGAAGAAGATAGATCGATTTCGTTATCTCTTAAATTAACAATACCTACTTCATCTGGAAATCGCGTCATGAGCAATTTGAATACTCAGATTTTTTATGATAATGGCACTATTAATAACACTCCACTATCTTTAAATCAATTAAACCCTATAAATGCAAATCACACTGAATACAGAACGAGCTCATTTAACTTAGGTCCAAGAAGGACAGCATTAGTTACTATTTTACCAAATGTTATTCCCTTCATTAATAGCCCTATGCCTGATTTAGAAATTAGAGGTTATGTAGAATTATTTCAGAGAAGGGTATTTCCCAGAGGATTTTTTACTGAAACTCCTGAGGCAAAAGTATTAGTTTCTCCAGAAACAAGAGGTACTTTTTTAGACAACGATTATCCCACAACGTCTACTTCAAACGAGTTAGATTTTGATCAAATATCATATGGATTACCTATTGCAAGTGGGAAGAATCTAAATGTTTTAGAATCTGTTCCACCTATTCTATTACCACCTCCTTTAGATTTTAATGATATAGCGACTCTGCGACAATCTATTCAGAGTAAAAATCCAGATTTAGATAGTGAGGAACTTGATATAGTAACTAATAATTTCTTTTCTATGAAAGGAAACAAAGAATTAGAAAAGCTACTTAAAAGTATAAACAAGTGAAGAAATTGAAGATGAGTTTTATTCTTCAAATTAGTGAAATTATGAATGATGTAGAGTCGGTTGAATATGCTAATTCATATTCAACCACTTTATAAACCCAGTACCTCTATGTCATTAATACACAGATTTGTACACTTAAGTAAGTTGTGGAAGATCTCGCCCCGCTGCCACTAATGAAATACACAATGAATTTACCGCGACAGGACCTGGATTGTAGTCTATGACCTAAGTTATGTCATGCTATCGGTTGTTGCTATGATTCACTATCCATTTCCGCTATTCGTAGATTGTACCTAAGATCCATATCCAAGTCCGTCCTCAATGGTTGCAATCATGAATCAGTATCAAAATATATCATACGACTCAGAGTCTTTCAGCCTATACATTTCTCTCCACATAACGGATGATCTTCTTAGCGATATTCACCTCAGTCGCTTTTTCTATGCCTTCTAATCCTGGTGACGAGTTTACTTCCAGCACCAGAGGTCCGTCTTTAGATTGTAACATGTCTACCCCTGCGACTCCTAGACCCATAGCTTTAGCAGCAATCAAAGCTGTGTTCTCTTCTTCCTCAGATAACTCAACGATTGTCGCACTACCACCTTGGTGCAAGTTAGACCGAAATTCTCCTTCTTTGCCCTGACGCTTCATCGCTCCTACCACTACACCGTCCACAATAAATGCTCTAATATCTGCTCCTCCGGCTTCAGCAATAAATTCCTGAACGATGATACGAGCTTCTAACCCATTGAAGGCTTGCATGACAGAGCCTGCCGCGTTTTGTGATTCGGCTAAAATAACACCTAACCCTTGTGTGCCTTCCAACAACTTAAGAATCACCGGTGCTCCACCGACAGAATCTACTATGTGCTCTACATTTTTAGAAAAATTACTGAATGTCGTTTTGGGTAAGCCGACGCCCGCTCTTGCCAATAATTGCAGGCTTCTTAACTTATCTCTCGAACGAATTAAAGCTGTTGATTCTACAGCAGTAAAGATTTTCATCATTTCAAATTGGCGCACTACAGCCGTTCCGTAAAAGGTAACTGATGCTCCTATTCGCGGAATAACTGCATCCACATTTTCCAGGTAAGCCCCTTGGTAGTATAACTTGGGTTTCTTTTTTTCAATCTCTATATTACATTTGAGGTGATCTACTACCTGCATCTCATGACCAAGGTTCTCCCCTGCTTCTACAAGTCTTCGAGTAGAATATAGATTAGGCTGGCGAGATAATATGATTATTTTCATTTAGTTCTATTTTTTTGATTAGCTATTTTAAGTTTATGTGAGATGTCGTATTTAGATGGATCCACTATGAATTTTCCCATTAAAAACTTTCGTCCAATCAAAATAGGAAATCTCATCTCTCCACGTTCACTAAGAGAGCATGTAATCGCATATCTCTTACCGAACAGGCGAATGTTGGTTTTAATCACAAAGCGTTTTTCTGAACTTCCAAAAGAATTTTTTACTCGTTTTTCTTTGAAATTATCAGTGGATATTTCTTTACCGATGTACTGTTTATGAGAAGGATCAAGAAGGGTAAAGAATAAAGTGAGTACACCATCGATTTCTCTGGTTTCGATTTTATGACAGTGGATGGCTGATGAATAAGCTCCAGTATCTATTTTTATATCAATGTTCTTTATTCCTAAATCTGGTAAATCTCCTATGTCTTTTCTACCTATTACAAGTTTTTTTCTCAAATTGACTGATTTAGTTAATTGGTTATCCAAATTCATTGAAAGTCAAAAACATGAATTCAATGGCATATATCTGAACACCAAGAATAAAATTAATGTAGGTAAAATTACTTGATGAGTTTATTATTGGTCAGCTTATTTATGAAGTTATTTTATACCATTTGTTTTTACTGCTAAATGCCACAAAATCTTATGACCGCTGCTCGTAGGTTGTACCTCAAAGGAGGTATTCTTAACACACATATCCTGCTTGAATTCCACAATCTTTTAGCAGCCGTTATTTATTCTGTCCACTGTGAAGTTATAGATATTGCTTGCGCAGCGTAGAATATAGGACAAGGGGATAATGATTCGTAGATGCAGCCTACGTATAGTGCATGGATACTTTTAAGTCTATTTGAATTATCAAATCTAAAGAACTATTCTCGTTATAAAACTCACGTTCATATAGAATATCATTCCAAATGAACGTGAATCCTATCGAGTCTAGCCTCTTCTCCTAAACCTTAGATTATCACAACTATTCCTACCAGTCCACCTCAGCTCATTATTTCGAAACTCATATCGCTCTCCATTTTCGCAGGTGTAACGATTAGGATTATTTCTATCTCTGTAGAAGCTGAGCCATCTGCCATTCTTTGATCTACGTGACCTGAAGCCTCCATCAAAAGATTCTATGTATAGATCATTTCGACCTCGACTGCACTCCCATCTGCCATCGAATGATCGTATACCGCTATTGTAGCTATTAGTTCTACTATTGCTGCTATTTCTACCTCTGTTACTACTAATAACAGCCCTATTTCTATTCCGTTGATTTGTTCTTGTATTGGAATATCGATTATCAGAGTACCTTCGATTATTACTGTTATTCCAGCGATCGCCACTGTATCGACCTTGCTTGAAGAAGACTCTGTAATCTCTATCTCCACTGCTCTTCCAAATGAGTTTTTCTCTATTCAACAGTTCAATGGAATTGCCATCATGGTCAGCGTAGATACCTCTCTTTACTTCTCTGAATTTTTTGGTCTTTCTAAATAGTCCCTTTCGTTTGACTTTGAGACCTTTAGAGTAATACCTGATTTCGAGTTCGTGATCATAATTTCGATCCAGCCAGATACCTTCTAATGCGTAGCTGTTATTTACATTGGCTTGCACTGATACTTGTAAGGCAGTCAGCACTACCAGAATAAGCATAAACTGTTTCATAATATTGAATTTTTATTTCAGTATCTCATTAACCTTCTCACAGTTATTACCAAGACTGATTTTTAGATGTTAATAAAGCTTATCGAATGGTTAACAGATTCATAAATATTAGAGCTCATTAAAAATGAAAAGAGAGTATCTTCGCGCTCGAAATTATAGTATATGTTAAAGCTGAAAGATAGAGACCTGAGTAAACTCATCTTAATCGGAGATCGAATCCTGATCAAACCGACTAAGCCAACTCAGCGAACAGACAGTGGGCTCTACTTGCCGCAAGGCATGCATAAGAAGGAAGAGCTGTACACTGGATATGTCATGAAAGTAGGCCCTGGCTACCCGATACCGGCCATCAACGATATGGATGAGCCATGGAAAGATAAAAGTGATGAGGTCAAATATGTACCGCTTCAGCCTAAGCCAGGAGACTTAGCCGTCTATCTACAGAAGAGTGTTTTTGAGCTTGTGTTTGATAATCAGGATTATGTCATTGTTCCTCACTCAGCACTACTGTTTGTAGTAAGAGATGAAGATTTAGTAGGCTAAAATATAAGGCATTGACAGAATCAAAATATCACACTCTTTTCATAGTGCTGTCTTTTTTCGCCATCTACTTTATATGGGGGTCAACTTACATGTTTGTTGCATTTGCAGTAGAGGAGATTCCACCCTTCATATTAGCTAGCATTAGATTTTTTGCAGCAAGTAGTATCGTATTTCTGATCATATTTTTCACCACTGGCTTCAAGCGCATCAGCCGTCAGCAGTTGATTAATTCTTCCATAGCAGGCGTACTTTTCTTAGGCATAGGCAATGGTGGCATGAGCTATGCCCTACAGTACATAGACTCTGGATATGCTTGTCTGCTGACAGCAGCACAACCCCTATTTTTACTCATAATGATGTGGGCTCTGGATAAGAAGCCGCTAAATCTTAAGGCTTGGCTTGGTGTATTTATAGGCATGATAGGTATGTATTTATTAGTAGGTCAGGATACCATCGTCCTGTCAATGATGCAATGGGTCGGTACAGCAGTGATCATGGGTTGTCTCATATCGTGGGGCATAGGAAGCCTCTATGTGAACCGTAAAGAAATGCCACAATCATACTTGCTAAATACAGGCATTCAGATGCTTTCAGGCGGCGTATTCTTGATGATTATCAGCTACCTGATGCAAGAACCTTCTACTCAGTGGGGTGAGTTGAAAAGCATCACTTACCTAGCCATGGTAATTTTAGTCATCTTTGGAAGTATTGTTGCCTTCACTGCATTCAATTTTTTACTAAAGCATGTATCTCCTGAAAAAGTATCTACTGCGACCTACATTAATCCAATGGTGGCTTTAGCTCTGGGCTACTATTTCAGAGATGAAGTTATAACAACGCAAACTATTGTCGCTGCAGTGGTGTTGTTCATAGGCGTATACTTTATTAGCACTAACAAACCAAAATGATCTTATATGAACTATAGGCACTTTCTAAAAATGGCGGTTAGTATATCGTTCTTCAGTATCGTATGTGTGTCTTGTATATCAACAGTTGAAGAACCAAGTGTTGACGCAGTTGGACTAAAAAAAATGATGAATTTGGGTCACGAATATGTTTTATTAGATGTGAGAACGCCTGAAGAAACAGCAGAAGGTAAGATCAATGGAGCTATTGAAGCTGATGTTAAGAGCGACGACTTTAAAGATCAAATAGATAAACTGGATAAAGAACAGTCATACATTATATATTGCCGTTCTGGAAAAAGAAGCTCTAAGGCATATAAAATCATGAAAGAGAATGGATTTGGAGCGTTATTGGTTCTTGACGGCGGTTACTTAGCATATACAGCAGAGAAGTGAAAAATTACCTTGACATATTCATCAAAGGCTATCAGGACTACGCATCCTATTTGTGGAGAGACATCACTGATCCATCCATCTACAACTTCTTTTATGCGCTAATCATCATCTCCTTATTCTTCTTTGCTTTAGAATGGTTCAAACCTTGGAGGAGCTATCAGGCAAAATTTAGAAAGGACTTTTGGCTAGATTGCTTTTACATGTTTTTTAATTTTTTCTTATTCTCCTTAGTCATTTATCATGCTGCTTCAGATGTCATTGTTAATCTATTTAATGATGGAATACGGTCTGTATCAGGTGTAGACTTACAGTCGCTTAATCCGATGAGGGGGCTACCTATGTGGTCTATTCTCATTATAGGCTTCTTGGTTAGAGATTTTGTCCAGTGGTGGACACACAGACTGCTTCATCGAGTACCCGCTTTATGGGAATACCATAAAGTACACCACTCAGTAGAGCAAATGGGCTTCGCTGCTCATCTCAGGTACCACTGGATGGAGACCATCGTTTATCGGTTCATCGAGTATATTCCACTTGCTCTACTTGGCATTGGCTTGTATGACTTCTTTATCATCCATATTTTTACCATCATCGTAGGACATTATAATCATTCTAATATTTCAGTCTCTGGTCGTGTCACAGGAGCCATCCTATGTTTTGGGATAGCCATATTAGTGCTCACCAGCTCCTTTGATCTCAATGGAGCTCCATTCGATACGATATGGAAGCAAGCTGTTTTCCTCATGGGTATGACAGGCTTCGGATATGCGATCCTGGGTATGCTGATGAAAAAAATTTTCAATCATCCCGAGATGCATATCTGGCACCATGCTAAGCAAATTCCAGAAGAACGGAAAAATGGTGTCAACTTCGGGCTCTCGCTGGCTATTTGGGATTTCATATTTGGGACAGCTTATATTCCTCATGATGGCAAGAACATTCCATTGGGATTTCCAGATATGGAAGAATTTCCGACCACATTCACTGGTCAAATCACTCACGGTTTTAAGTAGCTGATAGGTGTGAACTTTCACCTCTCTTACAGGTTACTATCACATGGCTAAGTATTACAGACTTCATAATAAGCAGGAGCTTTCTATCAGCATAGAAGAAGCGTGGGATTTCTTTTCCTCTCCTAAAAATCTAAAGAAGATTACCCCTTCATATTTAGGATTTGAAGTCACCTCTGATAATCCTGAGAAGATGTATCCTGGTATGATCATCACCTACATCGTCAAGCCTATTCTCGGTATTCCGCTTAAGTGGATGACGGAGATAACTCAGGTACGTAAGCATGAGTTCTTCATAGATGAGCAAAGAGTCGGACCATATAAGCTCTGGCACCACCAGCATTTATTCACTGAGACTAAAAATGGGGTGATGATGGAAGACATCGTCCATTACATACTGCCACTGGGCATATTAGGAAGAATCGCTCATGGCTTATTCGTCAAGCGACAGCTGAATGAAATCTTCAGCCATCGCAAGCAAGTCACTGATGAACTATGGGGATCATGATCATGCAGATCAGAAAGAACTAATGATACTCAGAAAGTCTTCAGCCTTAAGTGATGCTCCTCCTACCAGGCCTCCATCAACATCTGCCTGTCCAAAAATTTCTTTCGCATTAGCAGGCTTGACACTTCCTCCGTATAGTATAGAGCATGCTTGAGCTATATCATCATTGTACTGTTCAGCTATTAGAGCACGGATAGCGGCATGCATCTCTTGAGCTTGCTCAGGTGAAGCAGTCTCCCCAGTACCGATAGCCCAGATTGGCTCATATGCTATGATGATCTTTCCAAAATCAGCGCCACTGAGGTGAAATAGACTGTCGCTCAACTGTGTGCTTACATGCTCCACATGATTACCTGACTTTCTGATGTCCAGACTCTCTCCACAGCAGAATATCGGAACTAGCCCTTTCTCTAAGACGGCGTCCACTTTAGTCTTCAGCAGCTCGTTTGATTCTTTTTGGTATTCTCTTCGTTCAGAGTGACCTAAGATAACATGCCCTACTCCAATGGACTGAAGCATATCTATAGATACTTCCCCCGTATATGCTCCTTTCTCGGCCTCATGTGCATTCTGAGCTGATATATGTATTTGCTGATCTCCTTTCACTTTGGCTACAGCGGACTGCAGATATGGATGTGGTACACCTAATATGGTGACGACATCATCAGGTCTGTTCGCGCTCACCAGGGCATCTATGAGCGAATGCGCCTCATCGTAACTCAGGTTCATTTTCCAGTTTCCAGCAGCTATTTGTTTCCTTGTCATAGTGTATATGGTTAAGATGCGAATATAGGGCAAATCCTTGGTTTATGATTTTAAATGACAATTGCATTTTTCCCCATGTAAAATCATATTTTTAGGCTTTACTGAACTATGAAGGACCCAAAGAGAGAGAAGGAGGATACCAGCTATCCCTATATAAATCGAGATATCAGCTGGCTTTCATTCAATTACAGAGTGCTCCAAGAGGCTAAAGACCCGAGGGTTCCCCTATTCGAAAGGATAAAATTTTTAGCAATCTACTCCAGTAACTTAGGTGAATTCTTCAAGGTCAGAATCGCCAATTTGAGAAATGTCATGCGAGCTGGCAAGAAAAGTCGTAAGAAGATAGATTATAAAGCCAGCGATGTGCTAAAGCAAATTTTGAGCATCATCAACTTGCAGCTATTAGAGTTCAGCAGTATTTTCGATAATCAGATTATTCCCGCTCTTAAAGAGAATAACATCAATATTCTCAAACGGACTCAGCTCAACGAAGAACAGACCAGCTTTATCGATGACTTCTTCAGGGAAAACCTATTACCGTTTGTTCAGCCAGTCCTATTGGTTAGGCATAAGGTAAAACCATTTCTTCAGAATGGAGCCCTCTACTTAGCATTACATCTCACATCTAAAGATGACATTTTGAGTATCCCTCAATATGCGATTGTGAAGATTCCATCTGACCATGTACCACGATTTATAGAGATACCTGCGCAGAAAGAAGGTAGTCATGATATCATCATACTAGATGATATAGTCAGGCATTCGATTTTTTCGATTTTTCCAGGATTTGATATCATTGATTCATTTTCCATAAAGCTGACCAGAGATGCCGAGCTGTATTTAGATGATGAATACTCTGGAGATTTGATAAATAAAATCAGCAAAAGTCTTAAAAAACGTAATGTTGGCGTGGCTTCGAGGATGGTATTTGATCGAGAGATACCCAGTCACTTATTAGAGTACCTCAAAGATGTTTTTGAATTAAGCAGATATGACTTACTTCAGGAAGGCAGATACCATAATAATTTTGACTTTTTTGGATTCCCTTCATTCGGAAAGACTAAGCTTTCTAATAAAGAATTAAAGCCGATACCACTAAAAGCACTTGAAGAAGCAGAGTGTATTTTTACAGAAATAGATAAAGGCGATAAGCTACTCCACATACCGTACCACAGCTTTGGTTCTGTGATCAAGTTTTTCGAGGATGCAGCAAGCGATGATTCTGTCACTGACATTAAGATCATACAGTACAGGGTCGGCTCCAAATCCAATATTATGAAAGCTCTGATGAGAGCTGTAGATAAAGGGATCAAAGTATCATCATTTATTGAAGTGAAAGCGAGATTTGACGAAGAGGCAAATCTCAGGTGGGGAGAAAAATTAGAAAAAGCTGGTGTGACCGTCAATTACTCTTTACCAGGATTGAAGGTCCACTCTAAAATGGCTATCGTCATCAGAAAAATCAATAACGTGCCCAGAATATATTGCTACCTGGGTACAGGTAACTTTCATGAGAAGACAGCTAAAATATATTCTGATGTAGGATTATTCACTGCTGATCAATCTTTAGGAAAGGAGTGCTTAAGTCTATATAACTATCTTGAAAGTAAAGAAAAGCCAAGCAAAGAATTCAAACACTTAGCTGTAGGGCAATTCAACTTAAATAGTGTGCTGATCTCTCTGGTCAAGAAAGAAATATCGAATGCGAAAAAAGGAAAGAAAGCTGAAATCATATTAAAAATGAACAGCTTACAAGAGAAGGATATGATTAACTTACTCTATGAAGCAAGTCAAGCAGGAGTAAAAATCAAGATGATCATCAGAGGTATCTGCTCCCTTGTTCCAGGTGTAAAAGGCATTAGTGAAAACATAGAAGCCATCAGCATAGTAGATCGATATCTGGAGCATGCTCGGATCTTTGTCTTTCATGCTGGAGGTGAGAAGAAAGTCTTCTGCTCCTCTGCAGACTGGATGTATCGCAATCTTCATTCTCGGATTGAGACAGTCTTCCCTATATATGATAAATCTTGTAAGAAGACGATCTTAGAACTATTAGATCTGCAGCTCATGGACAATGTCAAAGCTCGTATATTAGATCAGCAATCACTTAATCAATATAAAGCCCCGAAAAAAGACGAAGTGGACCTTCAATCTCAAATAGAAACATATTATTACATCAAAAGAATCACGGAATAAAATGCATAATGATATCAATGAGGATAGATAAGGGGATGATAAAATTCTGTATTATATAATGATCAAGGAGTTAAAAATTACAAACACACAATAACTGCTATGCTAACAGCAATTTCTCCAGTAGACGGAAGGTACGGATCAAAGACAGAAGTCCTAAGCGACTATTTTTCGGAACATGCATTAATCAAATATAGAGTCAAAGTAGAGCTTCTCTACCTATTAGACCTTGGCCAATTAAGCCTAAAGAATTTGCCAGCTTTCACCAGTCGCCAGATAGATCTAATAGATTGGGTTATTGAAAATTACCAAGAGGAAGACTCAAAGAAGATAAAGGATATAGAATCAGTCACGAATCATGATGTCAAAGCAGTAGAATACTATATTAAAGAAATACTGGAAGCTAATGAGATGTCTAATATTAAAGAATTCGTTCATTTCGGACTGACATCACAAGACATTAATAATACAGCCCTGCCCCTCATGCTTAAAGATGCATTACAGACTGTGATGCTGCCTATGCTACATGAAGTGTTAGATAAAGTGAAATCATTGGCCACTGAATATACTGGAATACCTATGCTTGCTAAGACTCACGGTCAGCCCGCATCGCCTACGACACTGGGCAAAGAATTCTTAGTCTATGTAGAGCGTCTCAGCATTCAGATAGACCAGCTGACTACTTACAAGCTCAGAGCAAAATTCGGAGGAGCCACTGGCAATCTTAATGCGCATAAAGTAAGCTACCCAGAGATAGATTGGGTCAAATTTGCAGATGGCTTTATCGCATCACTTGGATTAGAGAGGATGACATACACGACACAGATAGCTCACTATGATGAGATGTCATATGTCTTTGATGTATTCAAGAGGATAGACACCATACTTATAGACCTTTGCCAAGATATCTGGACTTATATCTCCATGGACTACTTTAAGCAAAAAACAGTCAAAGGAGAAATAGGCTCATCCACCATGCCACATAAAGTCAATCCTATTGACTTTGAGAATGCTGAAGGAAACTTAAAATATGCAAACGCTATTTTCAATTTTCTATCTGAAAAATTACCCGTATCACGACTTCAAAGAGACCTGACAGATTCCACTGTTGGTCGCAATATAGGTGTCCCGATGGCACATGCATTAATCGCATATAAAAGTCTACTGAAAGGTCTATCTAAGCTTCTCCTGAATCAAGAAGCCATCGATAGAGATCTGGATAATAACTGGGCAGTTGTCGCTGAAGCCATTCAGACAATCCTCAGAAGAGAAAATTATCCTAATCCATATGAAGCACTAAAGGAACTGACACGAGGAAAAGGTGGTATCACTGAAGCAGACATTAAGACCTTCATTGAAACTCTGGATGTGGATGAATCAATCAAAGAAGAATTAAGAGTCATCAGCCCTTTCAATTATATTGGTTACATTTAATCTAACCCAATGACTTTCAAATGTGGAAACAAATTCTCAAACTTTTAGGTAAGACAGGAAAGACAGCCATTGATTCTGTAGATAAATCATTCGAGTTTATGGATGATATCATTGAAAAAGAACCCATTACTAATACAATTAATAAAGCAAAAGAATTATCAGGCCAGGCTGTAGAAAAAGCTGGAGAGATATATCAGAAGACTAAGCAGTCCACAGAAGATATGCTCGACCGACCTGAAGTCAAAGACCTGACTGATAAAGCTAAAGACATAACTAAGGGCATCGGAGATGCTGCTGAGTCCGCTTATGAAAAGACAAAGCAAATGGGTGAAAAGGTGATGGAGAACGAAAGCATCAAAGAAACCATTGATAGCATCAAGGATAAAGCCGAAAACTTATCTGATAAGATCGAGAAAAAAGTCAATGATCAATTTACAGGTGAAGAAGAATAAGCCTTTAGTTACAGCATTTTTCTCGCACTAATTCTGCTGAATATGCACATCCATTTGAGGGAATGGTATGCCAATACCTTGTTTATCGAATTCTTTCTTAACGTGCTCATGCATATAAAACATCGTATCCCAATAGTGCATACTTTTACAGAATGGTCGAGTCGCAAGATTGACTGAACTATCCGCAAGCTCAGCCACGACTACAACCTGAAGTGGCGATGTTAAGATATGAGGGCATGTCTTCCCTACCTCTAAGATGATACTTCTTGCTCTATCGATACTATCATTATATCCTATCCCGAAAGTCAATTCGACACCTACCTGACCTTGACCTGATATATTAGTGATGTCATTTCCTGTGACATTGCTATTAGCGATGATGATTCGTTTATTATCCAGTGTCTTTAAAGTAGTATTGAAGGCGTTAATCCCAACAACAGTTCCAGTCGTCTGACCTCCACCAATGGTGACTAAATCACTCACTTTAAATGGCTTGAAGATCATGAGCATCACACCTGCAGCGACATGCCCTAAAGTACCATTTAAGGCCATACCTACCCCGACCATAAGTCCACCAAGTAGAGCTAAAAAAGATGTAGTATTCACACCAAACATAGTCGCGACTGAGAGCAAAAGCATTATCTTAAGTCCCATGCTCATGATAGATGATAAAAATGATGAGAGTGTTTCATCTATACCGCTTCGATTTACAGTCCGTTTTGTAAAATCGACAATTCTCGTAATCGCCCAGAATCCGACAATGAGTGTAATAATTGCTAAGGCCACCTTGGGTATGTAGGAGACTGCCAAAACTGTTATTTTCTCAATGATTAATTTAAAATCCATTATGTATAATATTCTGACGTTACTTAATTAATGCACAAATGAAGTATTTTCAATTCGCATTTTAAAATATTTCCTTGCAATATAAATGACAAGATAATCGAAGAAGCTTTATATGAGCTTCATAAATCACAGCCATACTCTACATAAGTCACAATGATACATGAATAGATATGCTATAATTCTAAACATCATTTATGTAGTACCTGAAGTTTGCAGCGAAGCAATTTCCATATTGGATCATAGACATTGACAACTATACTTTATGCTATGAGATGTATTAGACAATACTAAAATTGTCGCACAAGACATATCTTAACTTTTCATTACTTGCCTCTACAATATAGTATTTATGCAGGTGATGTAAAATCTCATCAATAGATAAACAACTCTAAAACAGCACGTTACAAGAGCGATGACCCTCTGACTACTACTTGTAGAAGAAAGATTTTAGCTCAGAAAACCCACTTATTTATTTTTTTGCCCTGCTATAGGGTGCCTCCTTTTATTAATCATCATATGGTCGTGAACGTCAATATGATACTTCGCAAAATTATAACCAGCAAAGTGAATGCTTATAGAATGCCCCTGAATTATTCATTAACTAAAGATTCACGAACAAATTTTAAAATAATTATGAAGAAATTTTATCCTTTCAATCATTTAGGTAAAATGGTCCTTCCTTTATTCTTCATCTGTTGCGCTTTCTCAGCAATGGCAGATGGACATTTCTCATGGAGTGTGAATAAAGCAGAAGCAGCCTTTGCCTGTGATACCGCACCTCCTATCTCGTGCCCCTCTACTTATTATGGCTGCCCAGGTAGTTCTATAGATCCTTCAGTTACAGGCTTTGCTATAGCGCAAGCAGGCGATGCTGACTGTCCTAATCCAGTATTGACATATACTGACTTAGTTATGTCCACAGGACCTTGTACAGGTGAGATATTTATCAAAAGAATATGGACTGCTAACTATCCGAATAATACCAATCCATGGTTATTATCGGACTGTACTCAGTTAATATCTATTGAAGATAAGCAAGACCCTACGGTTGCTTGTCCTAATAATGTAGTTGTTGCTAATTCATGTAATACCGTCTCATGGCCTACAGCCGGCTCTGGCGATAATTGTGGAATAGCATCTTTGAATTCTAATATTGCAAGTGGCTCTTACTTTAATGTAGGAACGACAGCGGTCACTTACACGGCGGTTGATAATTGTGGTAATACTGCGACTTGTTCATTTAATGTGACTGTACAACAAGACTGTTGTGGTGCGCCTAGTATAAATGGTCCAGCTACTTATAATGGCTGTATCAGTGATTCGACAGATCCGTCTGTCACAGGTCAGGCTTCTGCTACTGGCAGCTCTTCGACTTGTCAGACACCGACGATGACCTACAATGATGCGACGACTGGTACAGGCACTTGTACAATTACGATTACGAGAACTTGGACTGCGACTGATCCTACGACAGGCGCGACGACTACTTTTGTTCAGCAGATTAACTTAAGAGATAATTCTATCCCATCGATCACTAACTGTCCTGCTGATATCTTATTACCAGAAGGTGCGAGTTTTGCCATGTGGCAAGATCCTGCAGCGAGTGATGATTGTGGAATCGCTTCATTCAATTCAACTCACCCAAGTGGATCTTCTTTCGCTGAGGGAGTGACTACAGTAACTTACACTGCGACTGATTTTTGTGGTAATGTAGCTACCTGTTCTTTTAATGTGACAGTGCCTCAGTCTTGTAACAGCGCACCTGTCATAACTTGTCCTGATAACTATGTAGGATGCTTAGCGGCACCTGTGATTAGATCAGCGACTGGTATAGCGACTGCTTCTAATAATGGTGGAGATGCTTGTGGTGATCCATTAATCACCTACTCAGATGTGACTACTTCAGAAGGTCCTTGTAAAGGAGAATTTGTCTTACAAAGAACTTGGTCTGCAACAGAGCAAAATTCTAACCTGACATCTACATGTATACAATCAATTACAATTAAAGATGATATAGCACCAACTATCATTAACTGCCCAGCGAATATCACTGTCCCTGCGAATACGTACACAGCAAGCTGGAGCCTACCGACTGCTAATGATGACTGTGGTATAGATTCTTTCGGATCTACTCATAACAGTGGTCAGACATTTCCAGTAGGAACGACGACGGTTACTTATACTGCATTAGATCAGTGTGGTAATACGACGACTTGTTCTTTCACAGTGACTGTGAATGAGACATGTCAAGCTACACCAGTCATCACTTGCCCAGCGGATTACTCAGCGTGCATCGGCACATCTACTGATCCTGCGACGACAGGGCAAGCGACTGCATCGATAACTGGTAGTATGTGTGGCACACCTGTCATCACATATGTAGATCAAACGACTAATGGACCATGTGCAGGTCAGGTATCTATTCAAAGAACATGGACTGCGACTGAGCCTAGCTCTAACTTAGCAGTATCATGTGTGCAGAATATCTATTTGAGAGACATCGTAGCACCTACGATAGCTAATTGTCCTGCGAATATCACACTGCCAAATAATACTTACATAGCGACTTGGAGTCTGCCAGCTGCTAATGACAATTGTGGTGTAGCGAGTTTCATCTCTTCTCATAATAGTGGAGATGTATTTACCTCTGGCACGACGACTGTAACATACACAGCCACTGATAATTGTGGTAATGCATCTACGTGTACCTTTAGTGTGACAGTGACGGAGACATGTACGACACCTCCGACGATCACTTGTCCAGGTGACTATATTGGCTGTCCAGGTACAGCACTTCAGCCTACTGTGACAGGACTAGCTGCAGCTATCAATAATGGAAACCTATGTGGTCAGCCACAGCTAACATACGTAGATGATACTTTATCGGTCGGCCCTTGTGCAGGACAGATTGCGATCAGAAGAGAATGGATAGCGACTGGATCAGGCACAGGATTGACAGCGACTTGCTTTCAGAGTATTACATTAGGTGATAGCCAGGGACCAAGTATCACTAACTGTCCATCTAATATTACAGCTACTAATAATAGTCAAGTGTCATGGTCACTGCCGACTGCGACTGATAATTGTGGAGTTGCTTCATTCACTTCTAATCATAATAGTGGTGGTAGTTTCTCAGCAGGTACAACTACAGTTACATATACAGCGACTGATAATTGTGGCCAGACAGCGACATGTTCATTTAATGTCACTGTGAACCAAACGTGCCAGACGGCACCAGCGATTAACTGTCCTGCTAACTATACGGGATGTATCGGAAGCTCTACTGACCCTGCGACGACAGGTCAAGCGACAGCAACTGCTACAGGTGCTCAGTGTTCGACTCCTGTCCTAAGCTACAGCGATCAGACAGTTGCTAATGGAGCATGTAATGGTGCTGCCGTTTCAATAGATAGAACTTGGACTGCGACTGAGCCTAACTCTGGGTTGACATCTACATGTATACAGAGAATCACACTATCTGATGCTTCAAGCCCAGTGATTAATAATTGTCCAAGCAATATATCTGTCTTAGCGTCTAACCCAATAGTCACATGGAATCTGCCTACAGCGAGTGATGATTGCGGAATTGCAAGTTTCAGCAGCACTCGTAACAGTGGTGATGTATTCCCAGTAGGTAATACAACAGTAACTTATACAGCGACTGACAATTGTGGAAATTCTACAACTTGCAGCTTCACTGTAAGTGTAGCTCAAGGCTGCAGTACACAACCTGTAATAAACTGCCCAGCTAACTATACTGGATGTCCTGGTACAAGTATCAGTCCCTCAGTAACAGGCCAAGCTGCAGTAGCTAATGCTGCATCAGCTTGTGGCACAGCGACGATAACTTATGCGGATGTGGTATTACAGACATTCGCATGTACAGGTGGTCAAGAGATTCAGAGAACATGGACTGCGACTTATCCAAATAATACAGCAATGACTGCTACTTGCATACAGAAGATTACACTGAATGATGCTGCAGGGCCAAGCTTGACCGCATGTCCAAGTGACATCACTTCAGCTAATCCTATTGCGACATGGACACCACCTACGATTAATAGTTCATGTGGAGGCTATACACTGACATCAAGTCATAACTCTGGTGATGCATTCCCAATAGGTACGACGACAGTGACTTATTCAGTCACAGATAATTGTAACAATACGATCTCTTGTAATTTTGATGTGACCATCATAGATAATCAGGGATCAGGATCTTCATTCACTAACTGTCCAAATGACATAGTGGTAGATTGTAATGGTACGAGTTCTAATGTGACTTGGGATGTTCCTCAGTTCACTTCAGCATGTAGTTCTGCTTGTGCAGATTCACTTTCTGGATATCTATACATGGGAGAGTATAACGGACATAAGTATTTCTGTTCTGTAGCTCCTGCGACTTGGCCTGAAGCTGATGCTCATGCAAAGTCATTAGGTGGTAATCTTGCAATCATTCAGGATGCTCAAGAGAATGCATTTTTAGCGAATATCCTGACGATCCAATCTGCATTCATCGGATGTAGCGATGGAGTTGTGGAAGGTGATTTCATATGGACTGATGGTACTCCAGTGACTTATACTAACTGGTATCCTGGTCAGCCTAATAACTATCAGAATTATCAGGACTACTGTGAATTACTAAGTAATGGCCAGTGGAATGATCAATATAATCATGTCAAGCTTGAGTATATCGTAGAGTTATCATGTTCAAGCGTGAGACAGACTGCTGGACCTGCACCAGGATCAGCATTTGGACCAGGAAGTACGACGATCGAGTATACAGCGACAGATGGCTGTGGAAACTCTGAGGTGTGTTCATTTGATGTAGTTGTAGGTGGCGGATTAAGCTTAGAGTGTATTCCTGATCAGCAAGTGGCATGTCCATCTTCAGCAGGTGTACAAGTGACGTGGGCGATGCCTACTGCACACACATGTTGTAATAACTGTTCCAGTGCGACACCGAGTCCTATTGCAGGATTCATATATATGGGTACTAAGGATAACAGTCATTACTATTGTTCTAATGAGCCAGCACTGTGGAATGATGCACAGTCAGTCAGTATGGCTAATGGTGGTCACTTAGCGATCATTAATAGTGCTTCTGAAAATGCTTACTTGGCAGGGCTTCTGGCTATTCAGTCAGCTTACATTGGACTAAGTGATTCAGGTACAGAAGGGACGTTCCAGTGGGTAGATGGTTCAGGTCTTGGATACAATAATTGGTACCCAGGTCAACCTAACGACTACCAGCAGAATCAGGATTATGTAGAGCTTTTAGCTAATGGTCAATGGAATGATCAGTATAACAATAAGCCACTGGAATACATCATGGAGATTCCAGCATGTCTTAACGTGGTACAGACTGGTGGACCAGCTAATGGTTCAGTCTTACCTGTAGGTGTGACCACGATTACTTATCAGGCGACTGACGCTTGTGGTAATACTGCGCAGTGTAGTTTTGATATCAATGTCGTGAAAACGAATAATGCTAATGCAACTGCCTGTAATGCTTCTGGTGATAACAGCAGTAAAGCATGGATTCAGAAAGTTAAGTTTGGACCACTATATAATGTATCAGGTAATAATGGAGGATATGCGAGATTCCAAGGTTGTAATACTTATTACAAGGGAGCAGCTCAGAGTTTATCATTGACACCAGGATATAGCGGATCAGCTTACAGTGTCGCATGGAGTGTCTATGCTGACTGGAATCAAGATGGTGATTTCTCTGATAATGGAGAATACATCGCTACTGGAACAGGTACACAGACATTGAGTGGTACCATACGTGTGCCTTCGACGGCAAAAAGTGGCCAGACGAGACTAAGAGTGATCATGAAGAAAGGGACTACAGCGGATAATGCTTGTTCTACCTTTGCTCAGGGGGAAGTAGAAGACTACTGTATTAATGTAGCCAGTTCTTCAAACTTCTCTTCAGGAAGAGATGATCAATATATCTCCATTCCTAGAAGCGAAACGATAGAATTAGATCAGATCATCAAGTCTGGTAGCGCGCGCACATCAGACAATAGCCTGAATGACCAATCAGCTATACAGACTAATAGTAAGACCACTGAGATCCGCGTCTATCCTAATCCTGCTACAGATATTATCTACGTGCAGAATAGCCATTACAATGAAGGAAGCATTTATGATGCTCATGGTAAAATGGTCAGACAGATCACATCTCAAGAACTTTTAGAGAGTCAAGGTATCGATGTCAGCACATATAGTACAGGTGTCTATCACATGAGATTATCTAATGATCAAGGAGAAGTAAAGAATGAAAGATTCGTTGTACAGCAACGGTAATGATATAGAAGATTAGATTCAGATTTTTCTTAGCGGGCCATCAGAGATTTTTCTCTGGTGGCCTTTTTTAATTTCCTTAAGAATTCAAAAAATAACATTTTCAACCCTTGAATTTTACAATTTTATCATTTGAGTACATAATGAAATGTTAAAATTTATATATGGAATACTTTGCAACATGGAAGTTTATAGGTTTCTTTATACTGAGATAGTATTTTTAAAAGAAGCCTGAGAAACATGCAACCTACAAATATCCAACTTCTATCCAATTTTGCGTATAAGCTGATCACGTTTGTATTTCTATTTTTATTCTTAAGTCTTCCCCCTCTTTATACCCAAATGGTTCAAGATAAGGATAACGATGGTGTACCTGACTTTAGTGACCAAGACGCTGATAATGATGGCATTACGAATGATGATGAAGGTGCCGTAACTGATGTATTTGATATTTCATCGCTCGATGGATTATCAGGAATAGACGCCAATGGCAACCCAGATCCAAGCATCATCGAAGACGCTTTGAACAATGAGAATATTAATCTGGCTGGGGCCATCCTAACGGTAGAGGACATTTTTACAGGAGGAGCTGGTATGTTTGATGAATTTGAAATTAATGATTCTCAAGAAACTGGAAGTTTTGGAATTAGATTAGGAGTACAAGGTCCGGTGAATGGTTCAGCCAATTTTGTACAGTCTAATTACACCTTTAGTCAGCCAGTGTGTGACCTTAATAACAGGGTTGTAGATTTAGATCGAGATGATGCAATATACATCTTCGGTTATAACAATGGAGTCCTCGTTCCATTCACTGTGACTAACCAAGGTGGCTGTCTGATCTATGACGGTGCCAATACTTTGATGAATAATCCAGCAGGAGGTGTAGTCAATGGAGTCGATTGTAATGTAAATGCTGATCCAGCTACAGGCAATGTAGATAACCATGCTTTTGATATACAATTTAATGGCTGTATAGATAGCTTAGTTTTTGGAATATATGATACCAGAACGACTGGAGTAGATGGTGGTGGATCATTCACATTTATCATCAGTCCTGACCCCACCATTTCTGGGCCAGATACTGATATGGATGGGGTACCTGATTTTCAAGACTTAGATTCTGATAATGATGGAATTCCAGATGCGATTGAGGCATGTGGTACAATGACGATTGACCTTATTTTAGAGGATTGCACATTAGATAGTAATGGAGATGGGGTCTATCAGATGATGAATGGAATGAACACAGGGTTATTGGTTGATATATGTGCGACTGCGCCCATTGATACTGATATGGATGGGATTGAAGATTTCAGAGATCTTGATAGTGACGCTGATGGCTGTCCTGATGCTACAGAAGCTTGCACCAATGATAATCCAAATGTCAATGATGTCGCAATATCAGATGGCTATGAAATGCCAGCCAATGGAGCCAATGAATGTGGATTAGTCTTCGATACTGATGGAGTAACGACTTCATGTGAAACACCTGTATCAGCTAACTGGGTAGATGACACCATAGAATGTATCATGTGTGTCACAACCTTACTAAGTGAAGCAGGCTGTAATGTGGAAAATGGTAATGCATCAGTGGTAGCAAGCGAAGGAAACGGACCTTACACTTATTTATGGAGTAATGGAGAAACTACGTCGACAGCGACTATGCTTCCTCCCGGAATGGCAATGGTCACAGTGACAGATGACTGCGGTAGTACTACCATGTGTAGCATTGATATCACAGAAGTCACTTGTATGCCATGCTTAGATATCACTAAGTCTTCCAGCTTAGCCTTAGGTGCTGATGGTATAGCCTCTGTTGGAGACGTAGTCAGCTACTCATATTCAATCTTGAACTGTGGAAATGATGTCATCAGTAATGTCATGGTAACAGAAAATAATGCAACATTCACAGGAACCGGTATTTTACCGGTCCCCACAGTAGTATCGCCTTCTACCATAGATATTGGAATGACAGGAACTGCGACAAGTACATACATGGTCACTCAAGCTGATATAGATGCTGGATTCGTAGACAACCAAGCGACTGCAGCAGGAATAGACAGAGATAATAATCCTGTTTCCGACTTATCTGATACAGGTAATACTGGAGATGTCAATGAGACTGGCGGAGATGATGATCCTACGAATACACCAATAGATCCTGGAGCATGTATAGAAATAACTAAAGGCTCCTCTATAAATCTTGGAGCTGATGGCATAGCGTCACCAGGTGACATGGTGACTTATACTTATGAGCTCTTAAACTGTGGTAACGTGACTCTTTCTAATATGAATGTCACTGAGCAAGCAGCTACTTTTACTGGAACTGGTACACTGCCTACTCCTAGTGCCGTAGCACCAGCTATGATAACCCCAGGTCAGACGGCTACAGCATCTGCAAGCTATTCTATCACTCAAGCAGATATTGACGCTGGATTTATTGATAATCAGGTGGAAGCAACTGCCACCGATCCAAGTAATATGACAGTGATGGATCTATCAGACACGTCCAATCCCTTAGATGTAAATGAAACTGGAGGAGATGATGATCCAACGAATACACCTGTGATGCAAGATCCATGTATCAGTCTAACTAAAGGCTCATCCTTAGATGTAGGCGCAGATGGTATCGCTACTCCGGGTGACATCATCACTTACACATATCAAGTCACAAACTGTGGTAACGTCACCTTAGATAATATCATGGTCACTGAGGAAAATGCACAATTCACTGGTACGGGAACGCTTCCTATACCAGGAGCAGTCGTTCCATCTACACTTGCTCCAGGACAAAGTGCTAATGCTACGTCTACTTATGCAATCACACAAGAAGATATCGATGCAGAACTGGTAGAGAATCAAGCCTTAGTAACTGGTGATGATCCAAATGGAGATCCACAGACAGATTCATCTGACACCTCTAACCCCAATGATCCGAACGAAACAGGTGGGCCTGATGACCCTACGACAACGCCTATAACACCCGAACCATGCATCTCCTTAACTAAAGGATCAATGCTAAATCTTGGTGCTGATGGTGTCGCGACACCTGGTGATATCGTCACCTATACCTATGAAGCCAATAACTGTGGTAATACGACGCTGACTAATGTCATGATCACTGAGCAAGCTGCATCATTTTCAGGCACAGGTACTCTACCCTCTCCGACACCTGCAGCCCCTATGACATTGTTACCCGGACAATCGGCAGTAAGTACTTCAACCTATGCGATAACTCAGACAGATATAGATAATTCATTCATAGATAATCAAGCCTTGACAACAGGAAATGATCCCATGGGTGGTCCGGTTATGGATTTATCAGATACGTCTAATGCCATAGATGTCAATGAGACAGGTGGACCAGATGATCCGACGAATACGCCTATAGGTGAAGCACCGTGTATCAGCTTGACTAAAGGTTCTGTGCTTGATACAGGTGTAGACGGAGTAGCCACTCCAGGCGATGTAGTCACCTATAGCTATGAGGTCACTAATTGTGGCAATGTCACATTAGATGGAATAACGATAACCGAAAATGCAGCAAGCTTCTCTGGAACAGGGATTTTGCCTGTACCAGGAGCCGTCGTACCAGCCACATTAATCCCTGGCCAAACAGCTACTGCAAGCTCAACCTACATCATAACTCAAATGGATATTGATGATGGATTTATAGATAACCAAGCGATGACCACTGGAAATGATCCAAGTGGTAATCCTGTAACAGATCTTTCAGATACTTCTAATGACAATGATACAAATGAAACTGGTGGACCCGATGATCCGACAAACACGCCAATTGGTCTTGATCCATGTATCGAAATAACTAAAGGCTCGTCTCTTAATCTAGGCCCTGATGCAATAGCCACACCTGGAGATATGATCACCTATACTTACACAGTGATTAACTGTGGAAATGTAACAGTTGATAATATTACAATCACAGAGCAGCAGGCCTCATTTACAGGTACAGGGACGCTTCCTATGCCAGGCGCCATTATGCCTGACATATTATCTCCTGGCCAAACGGCTAATTCAACATCCAGCTATGCGATAACCCAAGCTGACATTGATGCTGGATTTATAGATAATCAAGCATTAGTAAGTGGAACTGATCCAGAAAATAACCCCGTCTCTGATCTTTCGGACACTCAAAATGTGCCAGATGTAAATGAAACAGGAGGTCCCGATGACCCCACTAATACACCCATAGCTCCAGAACCATGTATCGTCACGACTAAAGGGTCGAGTATCGATCTCGGTGGCGATGGTGTGGCATCAGTCGGTGATCTAATAAGCTATACTTATCAAGTAGAAAATTGTGGGAATGTCACGCTAACACTTGTCACAATAGATGAACAGGGACCGTCATTCAGTGGTACAGGCACACTACCAGTAGCTGGAGCGATTATCCCTTCTACCCTTGCACCAGGACAATCAGCTAATTCTACATCTATATACATGGTTACACAAGCCGATATAGACGCTGGATTCGTAGATAATCAAACTTTAGCTACAGGAATAGATCCTGAAGGAAATCCAACCACCGATCTATCAGATACCACTAATGATCCTGACGTAAATGAGACAGGTGGCCCCGATGATCCAACTAATACACCATTAGGAGATGCCCCTTGTATAGCTCTGACGAAAGGATCATCTATAGAAGTAGGAGCTGATGGCGTAGCTTCCCCTGGAGATATAATCACTTACACTTACACTGCCACCAATTGTGGAAATGTAACTTTAGATAATATCACATTCTCAGAAGAAGCTGCAGCTTTCACTGGTACAGGCACCCTGCCCGTAATTGGAGCTGTGACGCCTACTACAATTACTCCAGGTCAGAGTGCAAGTGCAACTGCTACATATGCAATTACGCAAGTAGACATCGATGCCGGATTCATTGATAATCAAGCATTAGCATCTGCAACAGACCCAGAAAATGATTCAGTAACTGACTTATCAGATACTTCCAATCCGGGAGATATAAATGAAACAGGAGGAGACGATGATCCTACGAATACGCCGATAGCACCAGATGCTTGTGTCTCATTGACGAAAGGATCTTCTCTCAATGTCGGTCCAGATGGTATTCCATCACCTGGAGATATCGTAACTTATTCATATGCAGTGCTTAACTGCGGAAATGTGTCACTGACGAATATCTTGATCACTGAGCAAGTAGCAGAATTTACAGGAACTGGTTCTCTACCCTCTCCTGGTATGGTCATGCCTATGATATTGACTCCAGGTCAGACGGGGTTCGCAAATGCTAACTATGCCATTACTCAAGCTGATATAGACGCTGGGTTCATAGATAATCAAGCCTTAGTCACAGCAGATGATCCTGATAATAATCCGACCACTGATATTTCTGATACATCTAATCCGACTGATATAAACGAAACTGGTGGACCTGACGACCCAACGAATACGCCAGTAGACCAAGATGTTTGTATAGAAATCACAAAAGGTTCATCTCTTAATTTAGGAGGTGATGGGATAGCATCTCCTGGAGATGTGATCACTTATACTTATAGTGTTATTAATTGTGGTAATGTCACTTTAGATGACATCAGTATAGAAGAGCAAACTGCTGGCTTCTCAGGGACTTCTGAACTGCCTATACCGCAGGCGGTCGTGCCTTCCTCACTATCACCCGGTCAATCTGCCAATTCTACTTCTATGTATATGATTTCTCAGGAAGATATTGATGCAGGATTTGTAGATAATCAAGCTCTAACTTCAGGTAATGGACCAGATGGTATGCCAATAACAGATTTATCTGACACCTCTAATCCTGTAGATATAAACGAAACTGGAGGAGATGACGATCCTACCAATACTCCGATACCTCCAGTTCCATGCATTAATTTGACTAAAGGATCTTCACTTGACTTAGGTATTGACGGTACTGCAACACCTGGGGACATCATCACTTACACTTATGAAGTCACTAACTGCGGTAATGTCACACTGACTAATGTATCGGTCTCAGAACAAGCTGGAAGTTTCTCTGGTACTGGTATCTTACCTGTGCCTGGAGCAGTATTGCCATCTGCACTAGCACCGGGTGAGTCTGCTACAGTCACTTCGATGTACGCCATTACTCAGACTGACATAGATAATAGCTCTATTGATAATCAAGCACTTGCTGTAGGGACTGATCCTGATGGTACCCCAGTCAACGATCTATCAGATACTTCTAATCCAAATGATGATAATGAAACTGGAGGTCCTGACGACCCTACTAATACGCCAATCGGTCCTGATCCTTGCATCAGCCTAACTAAAGGCTCAGCCCTTGATACTGGTCCAGATGGAGTCGCCAGTCCAGGAGATATCATCATATATATTTATGAAGTCACTAACTGCGGCAATGTTACTCTGACAGCTACTATGATAACTGAGGAAGCAGCAGCATTCACAGGTACGGGTACACTACCTGTACCAGGTCCAGTCACTCCAGCTACTTTAGAACCAGGAGAATCAGCTACTGTGACATCCACCTATATCATTACTCAGTCAGATATTGATGAAGGCTTTGTAGATAATCAAGCTACAGCATCTGCTAATGACCCTGATGGAATGCCAGTATCAGATCTTTCTGATACCTCTAATTCAAATGATCCTAATGAAACAGGCGGCCCTGACGATCCGACGAATACTCCGATCGGTCTGAATCCATGTTTAGTATTGACGAAAGGATCTATGCTAAATCTTAATGGCGACGGAATCGCCACTCCAGGAGATATCATCACATATACTTATGAGGTGACTAACTGCGGAAATGTGACTATAGAAAATGTAACCTTAACTGAGATAGCCGCTGCGTTCACTGGTACAGGTGATCTACCTACGCCTAGTGCGGTGATGCCATCCATACTTAGTCCTGGACAGAACGTTATCGCAACTGCGACTTATGCATTAACTCAATTAGACATAGATGCAGGATTCGTAGATAATCAAGCTATGGTCGCTGGGACTGATCCTGAAAACAATCCTGTAGAAGATCTCTCAGATACTTCTAATGCAATAGATGTAAATGAAACTGGAGGTCCTGACGATCCAACTAATACACCTGTCCTACCTGAACCTTGTATCGAATTGACTAAAGGCTCTTCTTTAGATGCAGGAGCAGATGGAATAGCATCAGCAGGTGATATCGTAACTTATACATATAGAGTGGCCAATTGTGGCAATGTAACCTTGACTGATGTGATGATAGATGAGCAAGCAGCTACTTTCTCTGGTACTGGCATATTGCCTGTCCCTGGTGCAGTAGTGCCAGCGATACTCTCACCTGGTCAATCTGCTAATACCACATCAACTTATGTACTGACACAAGTCGATATTAATAATGCATTATTAGATAATCAGGCTATAGCCTCTGGTAATGATCCAGATGATAACCCTGTGACTGATCTTTCTGATACATCTAACGATAATGATGCAAATGAGACAGGCGGTGGCGATGACCCGACTAATACACCTATTGGTACTAATGCATGTATCGAGTTACTCAAAGGTTCGGCACTCGATCTGGGAGCAGACGGAATTGCTACCCCTGGAGATGTAATTACTTATACATATCAAGTGACCAATTGTGGTACAGTGACATTGACTGATATTGTGATTACTGAAGAAGTAGGAAGCTTTACTGGTACTGGTGGTCTGCCTATACCTGGTGCAGCCATTCCAAGTACCCTGTTACCTGGAGAATCTGCAACTGCATCTGCTACATACGCCATAACGCTCGCAGACATTGATGCAGGTGGTATAGACAACCAAGCACTTGCTACTGGAAATGATCCCGACGGAGAACCAACCACTGACCTATCTGACTCGTCTAATCCGAATGATCCTAATGAAACTGGCGGTGAAGACGATCCGACTAATACGAACATCGGACCCGATCCATGCATCAGGCTGACTAAAGGATCTTCATTAGACTTTGGCGCTGACGGAGTAGCGACGCCTGGAGATATCATCACATATACTTATGATGTCACTAACTGTGGAAATGTCACATTAAGTGGAGTATCCATTTCTGAAAATGATATAACTTTCTCTGGTTCTGGCACACTGCCTGTCCCTGGACCTGTAAGCCAGACCACCCTAGAACCTGGAGAATCTGCGACTGCATCTGCTACATACGCCATAACGCTCGCAGACATTAATGCAGGTGGCATAGACAATCAAGCACTTGCTACTGGAAATGATCCTGACGGAGAACCAACCACTGACCTATCTGACTCGTCTAATCCAAATGATCCGAATGAAACTGGCGGTGAAGACGATCCGACTAATACGAACATAGGGCCTGATCCGTGTATCTCTCTGACTAAAGGGTCTTCATTAGACTTTGGCGCTGACGGAGTAGCGACGCCTGGAGATATCATCACATATACTTATGAAGTCAATAACTGTGGTAATGTCACATTAACTGACGTAGCCATTTCTGAAAATGATATAACATTCTCTGGGTCTGGCATACTGCCTGTCCCTGGGCCTGTAAGCCAGACCACTATAGAACCAGGAGAATCTGCGACTGCATCTGCCACTTATGCCATCACTCAAGTTGATATAGATGCTGGTGGTATAGATAACCAAGCGATTGCTACAGGTAATGATCCAGACGGAGAACCGACGACAGATCTTTCTGACTCTTCCAATCCCAATGATCCTAACGATACAGGAGGTGATGATGATCCGACTAATACAGATATCGGACCTGATCCATGTATCGAATTATTAAAAGGTTCATTCTTAGAATTAGGAACGGATGGTGTAGCCTCAGTGGGCGATATCATAACCTACACATACTCCGTCACCAACTGTGGGAACGTCACACTTAATAATATCAACATCACAGAATTAGATGATAGGTTCACTGGTACTAATCCATTGCCTGAGCCGAGTAATACGATGCCAGCGATATTGGGCCCTGGGCAGACTGCAGGAGCTCAAGCTACATACATGATCACTCAAGCGGATATAGATGCTGGATCAGTGATTAATCAAGCTGTCGTGACTGCACAGTCTCCGAGTGGGGATCCAGTAGAAGACGAATCTGATAGCTCTAATCCAAATGATCCTGCTGATACAGGAGGTGAAGATGATCCAACGACTACGGTCATCGGCGAAAATCCTTGCGTAGAACTCCTAAAAGGCTCAGTCTTAGATCTTGGACCTGATCAAATAGCTAATGATGGAGATGTAGTCACTTATACATACACCCTGAGAAATTGTGGTAATGTGACAGTCTCTAATCTAATACTTACTGAATTGGTGTCAGTGTTTACAGGTACAGGTACGCTTCCAAGTCCAAATGCGTTACCAGTGACAACACTTTTACCAGGAGAGTCCACGATGACTACAGCAAACTATATCATTACCCAAGCAGATGTAGATGCTGGAGAAATAATAAATCAGGCACTGCTTGTCGGAATATCTCCAGATGGAGATACAGTAGAAGACGAATCTGACACTGCTAATCCTAATGACCCGACAGAGACTGGAGGAAATGATGACCCGACATATACTGAAGTCGGAGAAAACCCATGTGTAGAATTATTTAAGGGATCTACATTTGATCAAGGTTCTAATGGTGTATCTACTCCAGGAGATATAGTTACATATAGCTACACGATAAGAAATTGTGGTAATGTCACCATATCTAATTTAGTACTTTCGGAGAATAATGTCAGTTTCACTGGTACTAATAGTGTCCCAGCTATTGGCGCTCTAAGTGCCACAAGCCTAGCACCAGGTGAAACCACCTCGATTAGCTCTACTTACATAATCTCTGGTGCAGATATCAGCGCAAGCTTCATTAATAACCAAGCTGTCGTAAGTGCTATAGATCCAAGTGGTGATTCACTGTCTGATCTTTCAGATTCGAGTAACGATAATGATATCAATGAAACTGGTGGCTTCGATGATCCGACTAATACGCCGATAGAGCAACCAGCTACCATTTCTGGAACAACCTTTGAAGATGTAGACGGCGATGGCGATTTAGATCAAGTATTGCCTTTCGTGGAAGTCACTTTGACAGATTCTCAAGGTAATGTGCAGACCACTGTATCAGATGAAAATGGAGACTATACTTTTACTGAAGTAGCAGTAGGTGAATTTACAGTCGTAGAGACTGATCCTGATGGATTTAATTCAGTGGAAGATGCTGATGGCAATAATGATAATATAGTCACAGGAATTGTCGAAGCAGGAGAGGTCAGTGAAGACAATGATTTCATAGATGAAGAACCTGCAGATATATCTGGACAAGTAACTGATGATGATGATAATGATTTAGCAGGTGAAGTACCGCTTGCAGGTGTCACAGTCACATTAATAGATAGGAATGGCGATGAGTTCACAACTGTTACAGATGAAAATGGTGAATATACATTTGAAGATATAGATCCAGGTCCATACACAGTCATTGAGACAGATCCTGGTGACTTTGTATCAGTAGGCGATGTAGATGGTGGCGATCCTAATGTGATTACAGGAGTCCTCATGTCCGGTGATGATTCAGAAGATAATGACTTCATAGATGGCATATGTGATGAGTTAGTATGTAATGGTGAATTACAGATTTCTCTAAATCAGGAGTGCTTATTAGAACTGACACCTGATATGCTTTTAGAATTCCCATCAGTAGGAATTTATACGATTGAGATATTTGACCTTCAAAATGAATACTTAAGAGACAGCTTCTTAACAGCTGATGATGTCGGTGAGACTCGAAAATATCAAATAAGTTGTCTGGATAATTCTTGCTGGGGAGAAATCATCGTGGAAGCTAATCAAATACCAGAATTCATCTCACCATGTCCACTTACAGAAGACGGTAGCATACCAGCGGACTGTATATTCTGGTGTGGAGCAGAAGCCATAACTCCAGACCTTTTAATCACCCCTGAGGAAGTTAAGATGACTTTTGGTAGTTGTGGCCCTGAACTAATAGGTGAAGTACTTGTCAGAGAAAATAGAACTGGAGATATATGTGACCCGTCAGGTGAGATCATAGACATAGTCTATACTGGTAAGGTCATGCAACATGGAGAGGTGCGGACAATCGATATCCTAACACAAAGGTACAGTGTGATGAAATTAGATATCAGCGGATCTGACGAAGATTTCGATATGAATTTCGGATTCCCTGATGATATTATACTAGACTGTGGATCCTTTACCAGCCCTGTAGATATCTACGAGATCACTGAAGATTCTACACTAGCATACCCTTACTATGTAGATATGCATAGACTGGTCAATCATAAAATCAGAGTGATCGATACTGTAGAAATCATCATCGGCCAGGTGGAAAGAGATACCATGATTAAGCAATTAATTGGTAGTGATTCTCTTTGGGTCTTAAAGACGATCATAGATAAGCTAACAGAGTTAGTCCCTGACACTACTTATATCGATAATCCTGATGGACCCATTAATCCTAAAGTGCCAATTAAAGATCGAGTGTGTAATATTTTAACTGGATATACAGACCTGACTTTTGATGCTTGTGGCGATGGACAGAAGATCATCAGATCATGGGAAATGATCGATTGGTGTTCTGGAGATTTGATCAGAACTCAAAAGCAAATCATAGAAGTCAAGGATGTCGTCAAACCAAAAATCTATAAATTAGTTAATGGTAAAAAGGTGCAAATAAATATGCTGGACGACATGATTGTTGGGCTAGAACCTTGGGTGTGCTCAGCTAAAATTGAATTACCTGAATTAATCATTGAAGATAATTGTGATGATAACCCTACAGTAGAGTGGTACTCTGATGAAGGAGTCGTGAAAGATGGCATTCTGAGCGGTATATGGTTTGATGAAGGTCCTGTAGAAGTTATAGGCACAGTCACTGATCAGTGCGGTAATCAAGATTCTGTCGTATTTAATGTTGTAATAATAGATGATGTACCTCCTGTAGCTACCTGTGATGTCGCACTCCAAATAGCACTTACGGGAAATAGTGATGGCTATGGTACTGCGACGCTATTTGCAAAAGACATAGATGAAGGCAGTCATGATTCAGGATGTGGAAAAGTAAAACTAACCGCTGTCAGAGCAGAAGACTGGGTGCATAGAGTCAGAGACTGTAGCAATAACTTTATCGGTTATGAGCCGGTCACGTGTGGTGCAGTTACAGCTGATATTGACGCAGGTGAAGTCGTCGCTAAGGAAGGATGTGTCTACAATAAGAATAATATCAGATCAGTGACCACTGCCGCAGACTTTGTCAGATTCTGCTGTGAAGATGCTGGCAAGGTAGTAGAAGTCATACTGATCGTAGAAGATGAATATGGTAATATGTCATACTGTACAGTACAAGTAGAAGTCGTAGATAAAGCGCAGCCTACCATCAAATGTACTCAGGACGTCATCACATGTGCGGATGACCAAACGATTAAGACACCTCCATTAGTAGGAGGTATATGTGCCACTGAGAAAACTTATGAAGTGCAATTATTATCTGAGAATAGATCAGAAAATGTTTGCTCAGGTGGAGAATCTATCAGAGAATGGTACATAGACATTGATGAAAGTGGAGACTTTAATAGTGGAGACTCCTACTGTAGACAGGTGATCAGCATAGAAATTACCGATCCATTTGATCCTTATACTATCAAGTGGCCTAAGCACTATGATGGTAAGACTGTCGATGGTGTCAATGTAGAATGTGATGATGATGGAAAAGTATACGAAACTGATATAGCTGTCACAATGGGAGATCCATTCCTATGTATACCAGGTGAAATAGATGATGAGCCTGTATGGTGTGACACTGACTGTGGTCTAATAGGTCATACACTAGACACAGATACCATCAAAATAGCTGGTTCAGTGCATAAGATCATAAGAAGATGGACGATCGTAGACTGGTGCAATTATGATCCTAACTCTGATAATCGAGATGATGATAATGATACAGCCAATGATCTATATGAGGCAGTAGAAGACTGGGCTCAAGGCGTCTGCGTCGCATGTCCAGATTACGGTCCTGTAGCCGATCCTGTATATCTCAGATATTCTAAAGCAGATTTAGATGGGTACTATACGTATGATCAGGTTATTGTCATCGAGGATGATGCTGCGCCTGAGATTACGGCTCCAGATGAATTTAAGATCATCACCAGTGATGGTGCAGAGACAAAAGATGATGTAGCAGTATGCACTGGTTCTTCTAATATATCAGCGAGTGCTGAAGATTTCTGCGATGGCAACAACGCTTTCAATGATAATCTTCAGTGGAATGTAACGATCAGAAAAAATGGTGAGGTCATTCACTCTGAAAGACTTAGAGGATCTACGATAACCGTCAATAGCCAAGAAGGAAATTCAGGAGACGTACATATGATCACATGGAGGGTCACTGATGGTAAAGGAAACGAAGACATCCATAGGACTGAAGTCATATTTGGGGATAATGTAAAACCGACTCCGATCTGTGTTTCTGGCTTGACGACTGTCTTCTTCGAAGATGATGGTACGGCTTTGATAACAGGAGATCAGTTTGATTTTGGCAGTTTTGACAACTGTACAGTTGCGTCAGATCTAAATTTCAGTATTGTGTCCAAAGGTGTAATACCAGCTAATCCGTCTTCAGATGGGTTTAGCTCGGAGACTTCTATCATTATCAACTGTAATGAAATAGCAAACTTCACAGATCTTGATGTATATGTGTGGGATGCATCTGGCAATGGAGATAAATGTACAGTCGGACTGTTATTCTCTAATGCTGATAACTGCCCTGATGATCCTCAGCAAGGATCAGGTGCAATAATCGCTGGGGGTGTCCAGTCACTCTTTGGTGATATGATGAAGGATGTAGAAGTCACTGTCACGAGTAACTTAGAGGAATACCCTATTCTGGATATGACTGATGAGAATGGTGAATTTGCGTTTGATGAGAATCCATTGAGTGAAAATTATAGAATTCAAGCCTCTATGGTAGACGATGCCATTAATGGAGTTTCAACATTAGATGCTGTATTGATACAGAGACACATATTAGCTTTAGCTAATTTTGATAATCCTCATAAAATCATTGCTGCAGATATCAATAATGATGCGACAGTGAAAGTGTCAGATATATTAGAATTGAGACGACTCATATTAGGCATCACAGACCGATTCCCTAATAACGAAAGCTGGAGATTTGTGAGAGCTTCCCAAAACTTCATCGATGAAGCCAATCCATTTCCTTTTATTGAAATGATAGACCTCATTAATCTGATGGATAATCAGATGCAAGAGAACTTTATTGGGATAAAAACAGGAGATGTCAATGGTGATGCTGAACATAGCAATCTATCGTCTAAGCGTCCAAAAATAAGGCAAGATGTCTCTCTTGAATTAGTCACTCAAGATCAGGAAGTGAGAAGGGGGTCTGTTGTAAAAATCCCTATTCAAAGTTCTGCATTTACTGAAGTGGCAGGATTCCAATTCACCTTAGAACATAGCGGACTGAGCTTCAATGGAATAGAAGGTGCTGGGCTTGAGATTAATGACTCACACATAGGTAGACATCCTGAACACCTTACATTTAGCTGGTCGAATCCAGAATTCAATACAGTAGATGAGACGACCCTGTTCTATCTAATTTTTACTGCCGATGAAGACTTATCAATAGCTGATAGATTAGTCTTAACGTCTGAGATCACGGCTGCTGAAGCCTATACGTCTCATACTTATGACTTAATAGATGTCAATTTCAGTATCACTGAAGCAGATGAAAAACTGAAAGAGGTGATCCTGTATCAGAATGAACCTAATCCGTTTTCAGATGAAACAAAAGTGAAATTTTATTTACCTGAATCTCAGAATGTGAACTTTGTGATCTTTGACCTATCAGGTCAAATCATAAAGTCAAATTCTATGAGCTTAAAGTCAGGTGAACATTCAGTTATTATTCCTGAAAGTGACTTTAATAGCTCTGGTGTATTCTACTATCAGTTAGAAACATCTACGACAACATTAACCAGAAAGCTTATTCTGATAGAATAGCATTCTATTACTACCATACATTTTACGGCCGCTCGAATTAGACTCTTGCGGCCGTTTTTCATAAAATCAGATATGACTCATGTTTCTTACTCAGAGATGAATGTAAATACAGGTAGAAATCAAGAAGCATTCTCTATAAATGGATAATTGTCCATCTGATATTAAGATTGTTCGCTCTAAGTGTAATACCTTTGAGGTATACCAGCCTATTAAATTTCAAGTTATTATACTATGACTATAGAATATTACGGACATGCTACTTTTGTAGTGGAATTATCTGGAAAAAGAATCTTATTTGACCCATTTTTCACGGGCAATCCAATGAATAAAGGAATAGAACCATCAAGTATCAAATGTGATGTCATGCTATTAACCCACGGTCATGGAGATCATGTGGCAGATGCTGAAGAGATTGCTAAAGCAAACGACTGCCAGATTATCTCAAATTATGAAGTGTCTAATTGGTTCGGGGCGAAAGACTGTAAGGTCCACCCTATGAATCATGGAGGTACGGTAGACTTAGGATTCTGCAAGGCCAAATATGTCAATGCTATACATACCAGCAGTATGCCTGATGGAAGCTATGGAGGCTATCCAGGAGGATTCGTGGTATGGGGAGACGGACAGTGCCTATACTTCGCTGGTGATACAGCGCTTACTATGGATATGAAGCTCATCCCTATGACATGTCCCTCAGTCGATATAGCCATTCTTCCCATCGGAGATAATTTTACAATGGGCTATGAAGATGCGGCCATAGCTGCACAGTTTGTGGAGTGCGACCAAGTGATCGGCTGTCATTTTGATACTTTTGGGCTGATAGAAATCGATAAAGATAAAGCCAGACAAGCATTCGAATCGAAAGGAAAAACACTTCATCTCTTAGAAATCGGAGGGTCTATGACTATATAATATGGGTAAAATTATAGCAATTGCAAATCAGAAAGGAGGTGTAGGTAAGACCACCACTGCGATTAATCTGTCTTCAGCTTTGGCGATTCTTGAAAAAAAGGTACTACTCATAGACTCAGATCCTCAGGCTAATGCGACCTCGGGTATCGGCGTCTCAGAAGATCAGATCATCCATGATCTATACGACTGTCTGGTAGATGGTGTCGATTTAAAAGATGCCGTCGTCAAGACTAAAATAAAGTACCTCGATCTGATCCCCTCTTCCATAGATCTCGTAGGTGCTGAAATAGAACTGGTCAATAGAGAAAAGCGCGAATACATCCTTAAGGAAAAATTAGATGCATTCAAAGATCAGTATGATTATATCATCATTGACTGTCTTCCCTCTTTAGGCTTAATCACCGTCAATGCGCTCACCGCTTCAGATTCGGTCATCATACCTGTACAGTGTGAGATATTCTCATTAGAAGGCTTAGGGAAGCTAAAAAATACCATCAGTGCAGTCAAGGCAAATCTGAATCCCGGATTAGAAATAGAAGGCATCGTCATGTCAATGTTTGACAAGAGACTTAGAATGGCTAATATGGTCGTAAATGAAGTCCGATCGATGGTGAACGATAAGGTATTTGAAACCATCATACACAGGAATTCTAAAATAGGGGAAGCTCCAAGTTTTGGCCAGCCAGTCATCCTGTATGATGCAGACAGCAAAGGGACGGTTAATTTTCTAAATTTAGCGTATGAGTTCCTCAAAAATAACGATGACCCTACTTATAAGAAGTTAAGTCAATTGCTCAGTAAGGAAGCATAAATAATCATGGCAAAAAAGAAAGATTTAGGAAAAGGAATAAGGGCACTACTCTCTAATATAGAAGCAGAACCAGAAGCGAAACAGGTCAATGCACCATCGCCTCAAAAACCGACAATACCCAATACGATCCCGTTATCTTATATAGAAGCGAATCCATACCAACCGCGAAGATCATTCGATGAGTCAGAACTCAATGACTTAGTCGACTCCATTAGAGTCCACGGCATCATACAGCCTGTCACAGTCAAAAGACTATCAGCTGACAAATATCATATCATCTCAGGTGAGAGGCGCTTCAGGGCGGCTCAGATCGTGGGTCTTGCTGATATTCCCGTGTACATCAGAAAAGCTGGCGATCAGGAGATGCTGGAGCTAGCTCTGATAGAAAATATACAGCGAGCAGATCTGAATCCCATAGACATTGCAATCTCTTATCAGAGATTAATCGATGAATTCGAGATCACACATGAATCTATCTCAGGACGTGTCGGAAAGAAGCGAAGTACGATTACGAATTATCTGAGGCTCTTAAAGCTCAGCCCCTCGGCTCAAGAAGCCATTAAGAATAAGTCCATCAGTATGGGCCATGCTAAAGTCCTAACTGGTGTAGAAAGCTCAGACTTACAGCTCGAATACTTACGCAAGATCATCAATGATAAATTATCAGTGCGGCAGGCTGAAGCTTTGCTGAAAGGCAAAAAATCTTCTTCACCTAAAGAGAATAAATCTCCCCAATCATCTGGTCATAACTACTCCGCCGAACTTAAAAAAATCATTGACGAACTCAGCGAAAAATTAGGGACTAAAGTCAGGATTGATCGAAATGCTAAAGGGCAAGGTAAATTTGAAATTCCTTTTACCTCTGATAATCACTTTAACCATATCTTAGATAATATCATAGATGAGTAATCAATAGGTACGTAAGAGCTAACTAACACGTTAATTCAGTAATGAAGTTTGTATTCAGCATAGCCATCATTTTCTTTTCGCTCTCACTAATGAGCCAGAGAGGTGGAACACCGACATCTACTTCAGGGTCCAACAACTCTGGTGGCCTATTCGATTCGAATACTTCCTACAATCCAAATGATACAACGAAGACGAAGTTCTTCACCATCTTCAAAGGCAATCCTGGTAGAGCAGCACTATACTCGCTGGTGCTTCCTGGAGCAGGACAATTCTATAATAAGCGATGGTGGAAAGTCCCTTTAGTCTATGGACTGGAAGGAGCAGCGATCTATTACCACATCCAAGCCAGAAGTGACTTCAATCAATTCAATGCATGCTATGAAAGTCTGGTGACAGATAATATCGCCATCCCAGAGTGCCAGACGCTGAATACGGTCAGCGATGCATTTCGAGTAAGAAATAGTGCTCGAAGTAATAAAGAACTGACTTTGTTATTTGTGATTGGGGCTCACCTTTTCCAGTCATTAGAAGCCTTCATCGATAGACATTTGATAGACTTTGATGTGGATGATGATCTGACATTTCATCCTTCTATCGCCTCACCGCCGATAGAGAATCAGCTGACGTTGTTTTCTTTAAAGATTCCGCTTAATGGGAGATAACTATCATGGCTTAGAATATGCATAAAAATGGCTGAAACGAATAACAACACAAAGACTCATTCTAAGACTAATCAAATTATCAGATTTAGAGTTAATTCATATGCTAAATTCTTTAGCAGAAACAGATGAATATAATGCCTTAGGCATTCCAAAAAACATACAAGAAACTAAATCAATCATAGAAGTTTGGACAGAGGCAAGCAAGCTGCCCAAAATAAAGAACTACACCTCTATCATTGAAAAGAAACTCGATATAGAATTCATCGGTCTATTCGAATTAAAACTGGGTGCCAAGAAATATAATAGAGGCGAAGTCTGGTATAAGATACATTCTGATTTCTGGGGAAACGGCTTTGCAACTGAAGCTTTACAGGCAGTCATTCATTTCGGATTTGAGACTATAAAATTACATCGAATAGAAGCTGGATGTGCTGTAAATAATGTAGCCTCTATCAAGGTTCTTGAAAAAACTGGAATGACCAGAGAAGGCAGAGGCAGACAGGTATTGCCATTAAATATGGGTGGTCGGATAGTTATGAATATTCCATTCTTGAGACTGATGAAAGGTAAACAAGGAAATATTTACAAGAATAATTTTTACACTTTAAAATAATCTATTGAACAAAATAAATTATAAAAAAGGCTCTTCAGAAAAGTAGTATACCGTCAATTCTTTAGCAAATTACTTTTAAATATTTTGTCTTATTATAAATCTCCTATTATTCTAAGATCCGAGATGTCATCCTGAATTTAGTTCAGGATCTGGCTTGTGTGGCCGCAATTTATAGCTCTACTCGAGTGCAAAATTCTGAATCAAATTAAAAATGACAAACCCATTGAATAATGATTAAATAGTCAAGGAGTATACAGAATATCGAACACCATAATTTAACAAACTAACAATCGAATAAATAATCAGTAAATCAATTAACCCGATTCCCATTATCAAACTCTACAATATAGGCTGATGAAATATCTGACTTCAGGTTTTCTAAAGCAGCTTCTGCAGAAGCTTTATCGGTGTAATCTCCCGTCATATAGAGATAGTACCCAGCTTTTGCTTTATACACTGATAGATCAGCAAATTTCTCTTTAAGCGCATCACCTTCTGTTATCTTCACTCTCTTAAAAGCCACAACAATTTTATGTCCTGAATAGCCCTCTACAGAATTTGATGAAGACAGGTCTTCTGTTGTCGCTTCTGCTTCTGACGTAATCGATGATTTTTCATCCTGGACAGCTTCAGAAGCTTTCTCGACCGCCTTATGTGATTCATCTTTAGCTACTTCCTTTTTCGCTTCTGTCGCAGACTGAACCTCCGTCGATGTTGCATTCATCTCTGCTTTCGCTATTTCTATTGCGGACATTGCCTTAGTGGTTTCTTCTGGCACTACTTTATCCATATCGACCATTTCTACTTCGACTGACTCAACTAAGTCATCAGCAGCCTCTTCCATCTTTGCTTCAGTGTCCTTGGCCGGATCCACATCTATCGTGCTTTCGTTTTCCTTTATTTCAAGCTGCTTTTTTATGTCATCAGGAATATCTCCATCTTCTGGGACTTTTACTTGGCCCTCACTCTGCAACTCTGCTATCATCGCATCAAAATTTTCTTCGTATTTAATTTTCTCAAGAGACTTATATTCTTTAGAGCTGACACCTAATATTTTAATCTCAGTTCGTCTATTTCGAGCATATTGATTCTCAGTACAGTCTGATCCACAATCTATTGCTGGATCACTTTCTCCATAGCCTCTTGCCGTAATTCTGAATTGTTCTATTTCTTCATTTTTGACTAAATATTCTACAGCCGCAGTCGCTCGCCTTGCTGATAGGTCCATATTTTTATCAGACTTCCCTCTGGAGTCAGTATGTGCGCCCAGCTCTACTGTGATCTCTGGATTATCCCGTAAGAACTGACCAGCTTGCTGTAGACCATCAGCTGCATCTTTACGGATATTTGCTTTGCCATAACTATAATAGATATTAGGAAGTGCGATACTTTTGCCTTCGAATACTCGCTCTAGCTCAACGTTGGCCAGCAGTGTACCCATACTATTTTCCCCAGAGAGATTATCAGTAACGCCTGGTCTCACTTCTCCTATCCCTTCAAAACATAAGATACATCCCTCCACATCTACGAAAGCTTCCATCCGCTTCGCTAAGTATCCTTTCTTTCTGATCATCACCGTATAGTGATTCCCTTTTTCTAAGTCTACCTTGAAGTCGGGCTGAGGGTGATCTGTCAGTACCATGACTGGCTCCTTCGTCGTATTATTATAGACCTCAATTAGAGAATTCCTCAGATGATTAGTCGGCATACCTGCGGAGTCTGATTTTTCAGCAAGCGTGATTTCAAAAATGTAACCCGGTGCCCTTTGTAATTCTACCTTAATATATGCTTTACCGTCTTTGATATCCGTAGGTCCCAGTGTCATGACTTTCTCATGAAACAGGTCTTTCACAGCTTTTATGGTGAAACTTGAGATACCAGGAGGTACTTCAGCAGTGAATTTTCCGTCATTATCACTCTTAGTCGATGTGATGAATTCGCCAGACTTGTCATCGTTCACGTAAATTTCTACTTGTGATAGGAATCCTCGATTCCCAGATTCGAAAGTATAGCCTTCTATCATGACCTGAGCCCAGGAAGGCATCTGGAATAATAAGACGATTAGCAGTACGTATGATGTATTTTTGATATTCATAATCAATAGATTTGAAATGTAGTACACAAATTTTTGATAGATCAAATATAAATGATCTACAAGTGTAAAGCCCAAATTTAAAGCATATAGTTCCATAACAGACGCGTTAAAATTCTTAACTATGCAGCCAGATATACGGATAGAACGTGAATAATTAAGTTACCGTGGATAAAACTATTTATGTGAGGCTGCCACTCATAGATAAACCAACTAACAAGCATATATGAATCAAGTGCCATTACGAATCATCTTCATGGGGACACCAGATTTCGCTGTACCATGTCTCGACATTCTTGTCAATTATGGATATGATATCGTCGGAGTCATCACCGCTGTAGATAAATATGGCGGAAGAGGAAAAAAGACCTTAATTGAATCTGCTGTAAAGAAATACGCTCAATCTAAAGAACTAACCATATTACAACCCAAAAATCTAAAAGCACCAGAATTCATCGAAGAATTAGAAGCACTGAAGGCTGATCTTCAAGTCGTGGTCGCATTCAGGATGCTACCAGTCATTGTCTGGGATATGCCTACATTAGGCACGTATAATATACATGGATCTTTACTCCCGAAGTATAGAGGTGCAGCCCCCATTAACTGGGCCATCATAAAAGGTGAAGCTGTCACTGGTGTCACCAGCTTTAAGCTAAAACACGAAATAGATACGGGTGATCTCTATAAGCAAGCCGCTTTACCCATATACCATACCGATGCACTCTCAGATGTGCATGATAGAATGCAAATGGTGGGTGCCAGATTACTCTTGCAGACTGTGGCGGACATTGCTAATGGCAGTATAAAACTCTCCGCTCAGGAAGATAATCAGGTCACTCATGCACCCAAACTATTCACTGAGACATGCGAAATAGATTTCACTCAGACCTGTAAAGAAGTGTATGATTTTGTCCGAGGGCTAAATCCTTATCCAGTCGCATGGACGATGCTATCCGATAAAAAGCTAAAGGTTTATCAAATCACATATATGGAAGTCACTGATGAAATCAAGTCAGGCACCTACATATCAAATAACAAATCAAGTATCCAAATCAAATGTGAGGATGGTTATATTTCACTTCATGATCTACAGCTCCAAGGAAAGAAAAGAATGAAAACAAAGGACTTCTTAAATGGATTTAAGTTTGACCTCGATGTTCATGGCCAAGCAATCCTTTAATGTAGGGATCATCAGAATCTTGCAAGCCAACCTGACTTCCGACATAAATAAGCTTTGCATTTTGCAAGACAGCTACCCTATCGCATATCGCTGATATAGAATTGATATCATGGCTTATGAATAGAATGCTTAGTTTACGATCCTGATTTAGCTTGGTCAGTAAATTCAAAATTTCCATCTTAGAGACACTATCTAATGCTGATACACACTCATCACAGATCAGTACTTCTGGTGCCACTGCAAGAGCTTTAGCTATGCATATCCGCTGCTGCTCTCCACCAGACATCTGAGCAGGGTACTTGATTAAAAAAGAATCTGAAAGACCTACTTCTGATAATAATCTTAAGGCCTCGTCCATGATATTCTCTCTGAGTGTCCCATGAGCTCTGAGTATTTCAGCGATCCCATCCCCTACTTTTTGCTTGGGATTAAGAGACTGATGCGGATTCTGGAATACGATCTGAATGAGCTTACTGGTGTCCTTCCTCCGACTTTGCCAAGACTTCCAGATGTCCTTGCCATATATAGATATGCCTCCATTATCTGCTTTCTCAATTCCTGTCAATAGCTTAGCTAATGTCGACTTACCGCTTCCCGACTCTCCGACAAGACCAACGATCTCTGAGGCATATATAGAGAAATTGATATTATCTAAAGCCAAGACACGTTCTCCCTTCTTGAAAATACTGCGGCTTAAGATATATGTCTTTGATACAGATGATAAGCTAATGATTTCTTCTTTCGTTCTAAGGATATCTTGGGCAGGAATTGAAGGATAGCTCTGTGCAGTTATTAGCTGCTTCACTACAGGATGTTTATCCAGTTGATCCAGATCAGCCGTAACACTAACAGCTATGATCTCGCCTTGATCTATAATAGCTACTCGCTGACAGATCTGATTGACTAATTTTAAATCATGAGAAATGAATACAATGCTAAGATCGAATTCTTCTTTCAGTCGAATCAATAAATTAATTATTTCTCTTTCCGTCGTCTTATCTAATGATGAGGTCAGTTCATCAGCTATCAATAATCGAGGCGACTTAGCTAGTGCAATGGCAATCACGACACGCTGTAACTGGCCTCCAGATAGCTCGTGCGGATAGGACTGGTATATTCTTTCAGGATCATTTATCTGTACCTGATTCAAAAGTACTTTTACCTCTACCTCATGCTTCTTAGATATCTTCCCCTTTCTAATATCTATAGCTTCTCTGATCTGATATCCGCATGTCATTCTGGGATTGAGCGCTGTTTCAGGATTTTGAAATACGATGGATGAGAAGGTCCGCCTGTACTCATTAACCTGATCGGGTGTAGATTGAAGTAGGTTCTGATATTTACCCTGATGCTCATATAGTATTTGGCCGGATACCTCCGCAGATATAAGATCATGAAAGTGCATCAATACAGCAGCGGTCATAGACTTACCACTTCCTGACCGACCTATCAAGCCTAATACTTCATTAGGGTATACATCAAGGCTAATCGCTTTAAGAATGGCTACCTTTACATCTTGATTTTGGATGGATAGTGATAGGTCCTCTATTTTAATAATTGGTTTCAATCGGATGAATACTTTGTTTATGATTCTTTACGTGTCATCTATTTTAACACAAGTCTAACGTTTCGCAGCGATATATAGAATATTAATACGAAATCCTTGTTAAAGTAACTTCTGTGCGAGAATGAAATCGAACATTCTATTGTTATACCAAGTAACCATATCTAAAGCTATGATGAAGAAAATATTAAAAATAGGCGGGATACTGATACTGGGTTTATTGATAGCCTTATTATTAGCTCCCATGTTGTTTCAGGATAAAATAGTCGAGGCTGCCAAGACTGAAGTAAATAAGAATATAAATGCTGATCTTGACTTCTCAGACATAAGCCTCTCATTTTTTAAGGCATTCCCTTTTCCGAGTCTGAGTGTGGATGATGTGACTATAAAAGGCCATGAACCATTCGAATCAAAAACACTGCTTAAAGCGGATGAAATATTCATACAGATTGGTCTGGCATCTCTTTTTAAAAGTGAAGCATTGGATATATCTAAGATCCGACTGTCTAGGCCAGTCATAGACCTTCAGGTGAATAAAGACGGGAAAGCAAACTGGGATATTACTATACCATCAGAGGCATCTACTTCATCTGAAAGTGAGAGTCTTAATCTAAATATAAATTATTACGAAATCAGTGAAGGTACAGTCAGCTATACTGATGATCAGACTTCATTCTCTGCGACCATCGAAGAAGTGAATCATTCTGGAACGGGAGATTTTACTGATGATGTATTTACCCTGAATACGGAGACAGAACTAAAGGGTATTGATATCATCAATAATAAAATCAAAGTAGCAAATGGTATTCAGGTCACTGCAGACTTACCGATTCAGGTAAATATGACCCAAAGTAAATATGCTGTCAGTAAAGGGCTCATTAATATAAATGACTTCAAGCTGCTCGCAGATGGATCTGTACAAATGGCAGGAGATGATATCATCATTGACTTTACGTCAAGTGCGAATGATAATTCTGTCAAAGAGTTTCTTTCTCTGATACCTTATGCTTATACGAAAGATTATAAGGATGTCACTGCCAGTGGAGCCTTTGATTACAGAGCCAGTGCTAAAGGCGTGTATAATGAAAATCGCATTCCAGCTTTTGATGTCAATATTAAACTGACAGATGCCTCTGTGCGGTATCCTGATCTGACACTACCCATCGATAATATCAATCTGTCCTTAGAAGCCAGTAATTCATCTGGCAATATGGACAAGACGAATATAGCCCTTCGCCCACTACAATTTAAGATTGATGGAGAGCCATTCATGGCCTCGCTAGTTTCTAATAATGACGGGCAGCGTGACTTCGACTTCGCTCTGAATACTGATCTAGATATTTCGAAGATAGCCAAAGCGTATCCTATAGAAGGACTGAAGACTCTATCTGGTAGAATAAAGGCTGATGTAAAATCTAATGGCCTCACTGCAGATCTAGAAAGCCAAGATTTCTCAAAGATCACATCAGAAGGAAAAATTGATCTTCAAAATTTCATATATGAATCTGGAGATGTCAATGTAGAAGTAGCAAAATTTACAGGAGACTATAATAAGGATGAATTAATCATAGAAGCACTTCAGGCTAAATCAGGGACTAATGATATTGTAGGCACAGGTAAACTATCAAATCTTTTAAATTTCTATTTGAATGATAAAGAGCTCTCAGGTCAGTTACAGCTGAAATCTACTGTCATGGATCTTAATGACTATATCTCAGAAGAGGTAGACACAGCGAGTGCTGATGTGGCACTCTTAAGCAGTTTTGACAATATAGACATCAGCGCAAACTACTCAGCAGATAAGCTGATTTATGATCTATATGAGTTTGAAAATTTCAATACTAATGCTGCTCTGACTTCTAATTCTATTGTCATAGAAAGCGGTAAAGGAGACGTCGGTACAAGTGATATCGCATTTACTGGAAAGCTGGATAATCTATATCAGTACTTATACCAAGATGAGTCTCTCACAGGTCAGCTCTCTATTAATTCTAATAAATTAGATTATGCGGATTTTTCTGAAGAGCCAACTGACACTGAAGAAGTAGTCATTCCGGTCATTCCTGAAAATGTAGAGATAGACATCGCTATAAAAGCAGATAAAATCATCTATGATTCTTATAATATAAATAATGCGGTGGGTAGTCTGGCAGTGATCCCATCCGCAGTCAACATTAAATCCTTCAAGGGAAGCACATTCGGTGGAGACATCGACTTAGAGGGATATTATTCCAGTGAGGACATCAATAATCCAGGCTTTGGACTACGATATAATATGTCTAATATGAGAATCGCCGAAGCTGTGAAATCTAATAAGACTTTTAAAATTTTAGCTCCTATAGCATCATATATTGAGGGTGTCTTCAATTCTACTTTCGTCTTAGAAGGCATCTTAGATCAGACGCTCATGCCCGACTTCAGTTCGCTGACAGGTAGTGGATTCTTCGAGACATTAGAAGGTAAAATATCTGGATTCGGACCGATAGATAAATTAAAATCATACCTCAATCTTGACAAAGGAAAGGAATGGGTTTTGAAAAATAATAAAAATTGGTTTGAGATCAAGGACGGTGCTCTGCAGGTCAGAGAGTTCGATTATGGAGTGAAAGAGGTCCTCATGAAGATATCAGGAAGCCATAGTTTCAATATGGATATGGACTATGTCATTAAGACTTCTATTCCTCGTAAATACTTGGAGTCAAATCCCTTGGGTGCAGAATTAGCAAAAGAATTCGATTCAATTATAAGCTCTATAAATAAGCGAGGTCTTAACATAGAGCAGAATGAATATGTAGATGCTGACCTTCATATGACAGGATCTATCCTAAAGCCTAATATAGAAATCAAAAATGTCAGAATCTCTAATAAATCTCTGACAGACCAAGTCAAAGATCAAGTAAGACAGAAAGTAGAAGATAAAAAGAACGAAATCAAGGATTCTGTCAGAACTAAAGTAGATAATACTGTCAAGACCGTGAAGGATACGATAGCAACTAAGACGCAAGAGATTAAGGATACCGTAGGTACTCTGGTGAATAAAGAGATTAATGAAAAGAAAGATCAAGCTGCAGCCATAGCAAAAAGTCAGATAGACACTCTATTAAAGGGTAGGCTTCCTGACTCTACCATCACAGATATTTCGAAGACTGTTGAAGGTATATTAGGCGAAGACACTAAGATCAGTGTCGATAGCATCATGAATAAGATCAAAAATCCTTTCAAATTCGGTAAAAAGAAGAAAGGGAATTGAAAAAATGATTGAATCATTAGGGTTATCAATCTTAATTCTATTAGATTTGTATCACGATGAAGATAATTAACATAAATAATTGGTGGTGGAGCTCTCTGAATGTTCATACAGGAATGTAACGCCAATTAAATATGATTAAAATATAAGGCTTGCCATTCCGGCAGGCCTTTTTTTATGCGCTTAAACGTCTATGACGTGGATTACAAATGAAAGATTAATATAGGAAATAGAAGATATGTTAAAAATAAATACGGTAGCAGAAAGACTTGAGGCAGACCTGATCACACCTGTCGGTCTATTCTTAAAAGTACGAGAAGAATATAACGAAACCTTGTTGATGGAAAGTTCGGCTTACGCATCACGGCAAGATCATCTTTCTTTCATTTGCTTTGATTCTATTAAAAAGCTTGAGATTAATAAAGGTATTTTGAAAATAGGTGACGCTGAGAAGGACAAGTTTAATATCGTGAAGGAGATAAAATCATTCATGGATGATATAGAGATGAATGGAGATGAACTTAGTGAGAAGTATAATGGTATTTTTGGCTACTCCACTTTTGATGCTGTCCAATACTTCGAGGACATCAAGTTTGATCCTGAAAAGGATCAGCATTTGACGCCACATATGAGGTATGACTTTTTTAGATTCATCTTTGTCTTCGATCATTATCATCATGAGCTACACCTGATCGAAAATGTACCACATGGCGAAGCCTCTCAAATGGCAACGGTACGTCAGCTCGCGGAAGACAGAGATTATCGCATCTCTAACTTTAAGACTGTAGGAGAGGAAACATCCCAACTCACTAATGAGGACTACATGGACATGGTCACTAAGGCTAAAGCCCACTGCAAGAGAGGAGATGTCTTCCAGCTGGTCTTAGCCAGAAGATATAAACAGTCATTCGAGGGAGACGAATTCAATGTATACAGAGCTTTACGAGCGATTAATCCGAGTCCATATCTTTACTATTATGATTATGGAGATTATAAAATATTTGGCTCTTCTCCTGAAGCACAGATTAAAGTAAGTGATGGAGTCGCGGAGATCCATCCGATCGCAGGTACATACAGACGTACAGGTGATATGGCTCAAGACAGAGTCATAGCTAAGCAGCTGGCCGAAGACCCAAAAGAGGTCGCAGAACATGTCATGCTGGTAGATCTTGCAAGAAATGACTTAAGCATCAGCACTGACAAAGTACATGTAGAGTCATTTAAAGAAGCACAGTACTTCAGCCATGTGATACATCTGACATCAGTCGTGAAAGGTCATCTGACCGATAAAGTATCTAACTTTCAAGTCTACGCTGACACCTTCCCAGCAGGTACTCTATCTGGAGCACCCAAGTATAAGGCGATGGAACTCATTAGCAAATATGAACCCCATTCTCGCAGCTTCTATGGAGGAGGCATCGGTATGATCAATTTCAATGGAGACCTGAACCATGCCATCATCATAAGATCTTTCCTAAGCATTGATAATACACTTCACTATCAGGCAGGTGCTGGCTTAGTCATAAAATCAGATGAAAGATCCGAGATGGAGGAAGTGAATAATAAGTTAGCCGCACTCAAGAAAGCATTAGTCAAAGCAGAAGAACTTTACTCAATAGAAACAGTATAAGAATGATAAAGCAAAAGATATTAGTCCTTGATAATTACGACTCATTCACCTATAATCTGGTGCATATGATTAAAGAGCTGACAGATGCACACTTAGAAGTACACAGAAATGACCAGATCACACTTGAGGATGTAGATCATTATGATGTGATCGTCCTATCACCTGGGCCAGGTATCCCTGAAGAAGCAGGACTTTTAAAATCCATCATTAAGAAATATGCAGCTACTAAAAAAATATTAGGTGTCTGTCTTGGTCAGCAAGCCATCGGTGAAGTCTTTGGCAGTCAGCTTAAGAACCTTGATGAAGTCTTTCACGGTATCGAGACGCCTATGACTTTGACGGATCAGCCCTCGGCGATATTCGATAATGTACCACCTGTATTCCAAGGTGGACGATACCACTCTTGGGTCATCGATCGCACGACTCTAAGTGAAGACTTAGTGATCACATGCACAGATGAATATGATGAGATCATGGGCATCAAGCATAAAGAATACGATGTATATGGCATTCAGTTTCATCCAGAATCCATTTTGACAATAATGGGCAAAACCATATTGTCCAATTTTCTATTTAAATGTTAGAATATAATGATGCACATCTTAGATAAAATAGTCGCTCATAAAAAGGAAGAGGTAAAAGCTTCAAAGGATAAAGTCTCTATAAAAGACTTAGAGTCCACCACCCTATTTAGCAAGCAAGGAAATTCTTTAGCCCAGAGCATTAAAGATTCAGAATTAGGCATTATTTCAGAATTCAAAAGAAGGTCTCCTTCTAAACCGACCATTAACCTGGATGCTAAAGTCAGCGAGATAGTCACACATTATACCCAAGCAGGTGTGAGCGGAATATCCATCCTGACTGATTCTCATTTTTTTGGAGGTAGCTCTGAGGATCTAAAAGACGCAAGAAGAATAGTGGAGACTCCCCTACTAAGAAAGGAATTTGTGATAGATGAATATCAGATCATCGAAGCTAAGTCAATTGGAGCGGATGCGATCCTGCTCATCACAGAAATATTGACTATGGAAGAAGTCAAATCATTTGCCGCTTTAGCTAAGTCCTTAGGCATGGATACCTTATTAGAGGTACATACAGAAGCTCAATTATCTAAATACACATCAGACATTGATATCATAGGTGTCAACAATAGGGACCTGAAGACATTCACAGTAGATCCAGAACATAGTGCTCGACTGTTCAGTAAGCTACCGACTGAGGCTGTCAAAATATCTGAAAGTGGCATCCACGATCCTGATACGATTCAGATGCTGCAGCAAACAGGTTTTGATGGATTTCTGATCGGAGAAAGATTTATGAAAACCATGGATCCAGGAAAAGCTTGCCAAGATTTCATCCAATCAATCATGGCTAAAGTATGATCATTAAAGTCTGCGGTCTACGAGATAAAGTGAATATTAAAGACATCTGCTCTCTGGATATTCATATGATAGGCTTGAATTTCTACAAGCCATCAAGTCGATATGTACCATCATATGATCACGACTCTATCGACCAAATACCTGATCACATAGATAAAGTCGGTGTCTTTGTCAAAGAGGATCTTTCTTCACTTAAAGAGAAGGTGAAATTATTCGGATTGGATTATATCCAACTGCATGGTGATGAGTCTCCCGAGTATTGTCAGGCAGCAAGTGAGATAGCCAGGGTCATCAAGGTATTCAGAGTCGATGAAGATTTTGAATTTTCAGAAGTTAGTGCATTTTACGAATCAATTAAGTACTTTCTGTTTGACACAAAGACGAAATATTTCGGTGGTAGTGGAAAGCAATTCAGCTGGAAAAAGTTAGATGAATATCATGGTACGATTCCCTTCTTATTAAGTGGAGGAATAGGCCCAAAAGATCATCAAGCCATTAATGAAATAAATCACAAAGCTTTCGCTGGAATAGACATCAACAGCCAATTCGAAGTCGCTCCAGCGATTAAAAGTAAATCACAAATAGAGACATTTATCCAAAAATTAAAACAGATCAACAGTGAAATATCAAGTTAATTCAGACGGATTCTATGGTCAGTTCGGAGGATCATTCATCCCAGAAATGCTCCACTCGAATATAGCCACCCTCGCAGAAAACTATCATAGAATCATAGCACAGCCTGCCTTCCAAGAAAAATTCAGATCCTTGCTCAAGGACTATGTGGGTCGTCCATCACCACTCTATCATGCTGAACGCTTATCAGAACAGTATGGGACTAATATATACCTGAAGCGCGAAGATTTGAATCATACGGGAGCACACAAGATTAACAATACCATTGGTCAGATATTATTAGCGCAAGAGTTAGGCAAGACAAGAATCATCGCCGAGACAGGAGCTGGTCAGCACGGTGTAGCTACGGCTACAGTCTGCGCCCTCATGGGCCTGGAGTGCATCGTCTACATGGGAGAAACTGATATCCATAGACAAGCACCCAATGTCGCCAGAATGAAGATGCTTGGCGCTCACGTCGAGCCAGCCTTAAGCGGCAGCCAAACATTAAAAGATGCGACTAATGAGGCCATCAGAGACTGGATCAATAATCCTGTGGATACGCATTACATTATCGGCTCAGTGGTCGGGCCACATCCCTACCCTGACTTAGTGGCCACTTTTCAGTCAGTGATTAGCGAAGAAATGAAGTGGCAGCTGAAAGAAAAAACGGGCAGTGAAAACCCGGATTATATCGTCGCCTGTGTCGGTGGTGGCAGTAATGCTGCGGGTGCTTTCTATCACTACTTAGAGAATGAAGATGTGAAGCTTGTCTTAGTAGAAGCTGCCGGAAAAGGCATAGATACAGGACACAGTGCAGCTACCAGTGTGTTAGGAAGCATGGGTATCATTCATGGGAGCAGAACTCTATTGATGCAGACAGAGGATGGTCAGATCGTAGAGCCCTACTCTATTTCTGCAGGACTTGATTATCCTGGCATCGGACCGCTACATGCACATTTGATTGATTCTGGAAGGGCACAGGTTTATGCAGCGACAGACGAAGAAGCGATTAAAGCAGCCTTTCATTTGACGAGAGTGGAAGGGATTATTCCAGCATTGGAGACAGCGCATGCGTTTTCCATTTTGGATCAGATTGGTGCGCAGTCAGAGGAGTCAGTTGTCGTTTGTTTGTCGGGAAGAGGAGATAAAGATTTAGCTACGTACATTGATTATTTAGATCATCAGGAAGGGAATCGGGCAAAGAAAAAATAGTAGGTAGTCAATGAATAACATTAGAGCTATATAAATCTCCAAAAATCATCTAATCACCCTGAACTTAATTCAAGATCTTACTTTTAAAAAAATAGATTCCGAATCAAGTTCGGAATGACAATATAAACAGCATGACAAACAGACTTAAAGAGTTATTCCAACATAAAAAAGAAAGAATCCTCAATGTCTACTTCACCGCAGGACATCCGACCATAGAAAGCATTTCAAAAATCATCAATTCACTAGATGCTCATGGTGCTGATATCATCGAAATAGGTATGCCATACTCAGACCCAATGGCCGATGGCCCAACCATACAAGAGAGCAGCATGGTCGCTTTAAAAAATGGGATGAATCTTAATCACCTCTTTGAGCAAATAGCCATCGCAAGAAAAACATCTCAGCTGCCGCTTATCCTCATGGGCTATTATAACCAGCTGATCCAATATGGCATGGAAGACTTTGTCAAAAAATCAGCGGAAGTCGGAGTCGATGGATACATCATTCCCGACCTTCCTATGAACATCTATGAGCGAGATCACAAACAGCTCTTCGAGGATCATAACATGTCTATAGCATTCTTAATCACTCCACAAACCTCTGAGGACAGGATCAGGATGGCTGACGAACTGAGTAGCGGCTTTATCTATATGGTGTCTCAGTCCAGCATCACAGGAAGCACAGGAGATATAAATCAAGATCAAATCAAGTATTTTGATCGAGTGAACGCGATGAATCTAAAGAACCCAAGATTGATCGGCTTTGGGATACATGACAAAGAAACGAAAGAAATGGCTTTCCATAATTCTAATGGTGCCATTATTGGCAGTGCTTTTATCAGAGCGATTGGTGCGGAGCAAGGGACTTTAGAAGAAAAGATAGATGGCTTTTTTCAAAACATTGATGTCTGATAAATCCTCATAGAAACTGATAGATTAAAAAAATGGACTTTGCGATAAGTATATGCGAAACCGTTAGTCAAAAGCAGTGATCAATGATCAAAAGTTAATCTCTGCCCAGCATGTAGGTCATGAACTTCCTGACCATCAAATACAATCTGCCCATTCACTAATGTCTTCTCTATGCTGCAAGGAAAAGTCGTCCCTTCTAAAGGAGACCAGCCACATTGGAATAAGATATTTTCTTTCTGGACTTTATATGGTCTATCTGGATTGACAATCACAATATCAGCGTGATAACCTTCTCGAAGGTAACCTCTTTCGGCTACGTGGAAGCAGTCCGCAGGTGCATGGCACATCTTCTCCACCACTCGCTCAATAGATATCTTACCTTTCTTCCAGAAGTCCAGCATGATCTGAAGACTGTGCTGCACTAATGGCAGACCAGATGGTGCGCTGGAATATGGATTCGCTTTCTCTTCAGCTGTGTGTGGTGCATGATCCGTAGCTATGATATCAAAGTGATTATCGAGCAGTGCTGCAAATAGAGCTTCTTGATCTTCTTTGTACTTGATCGCTGGATTACATTTTATTTTATTGCCTAAGGTCTCATATTGATCAGCATTAAAATATAAGTGATGTACACACACTTCTGCTGTGATTCTTTTATTTATAAGCGGAGTGACATTATCAAAAAGAGCTACTTCCTCCTTTGTGGATATATGAAGGATGTGAAGCCTGGTATCATGCTTTTTCGCAAGTGCTATCGCCATTGATGATGAGAGATAGCATCCCTCTGTATTCCTGATGACGGGGTGTATCCTTGGGTGTAGATTCTGACCTTCATACTTAGCCATATTTGCTCTGATGGTCGCCTCATCTTCGCAGTGAGTTGCGATCAGCATTTCTACATTGGAGAATAATCCATCTAAGGTTTTTTCATTATCTACAAGCATATTCCCTGTACTGCTGCCCATGAAGATCTTGATGCCGCAAACATTTTGCTTGTTAGTCTTTAGGACTTCTTCTAGGTTATCGTTAGTTGCACCCATGAAGAAGGAGTAATTCGTGTATGCTGTTTTGCGCCCTATTTCGTATTTATCTTCCAGCTTCTCTTGAGTGGTGGCGGATGGCTTGGTATTGGGCATCTCCATAAATGAAGTGGTACCTCCAGCGGCTGCAGCTTTCGACTCTGAAGCGATACAGGCCTTATGAGTGAGTCCTGGCTCACGGAAATGTACTTGATCATCTATGACCCCAGGCATGACGATATGTCCATGTGCATTAATCTCTTCTGCTCCATTGCCATCTATGATCCCTCCAATGCGAGATATTCTACCATTTTTTATGAGTATATCGCCTTCTATATTCTTACCTTCATTGACAATCTGTCCATCCTTAATAATCAAATTCTTCATCATAGATATAAAGATAATTAACTGAACTGAATTTGTACTTTTGTAGAACGAATATGGTTGATATGCTGAATCAAAAAATTGGAATTCTTGGTGGTGGACAACTGGGTAAGATGTTATATCAAGCTGCGACACCACTACATTTTGACATTCACTTCATGGATCAGAGTCGGTCATTTCCTGTGGGTCAAATATGCCCTTACTTTACAGAAGGAAACTTTAAAGACTTTGACGATGTCATCAGCTTTGGAGAAGATAAAGACATCATCAGTATTGAGATAGAAGCAATCAATGTAGATGCTCTATTTGAACTAGAAAAGCGAGGTAAAAAGGTATACCCACAAGCTTCTATCATACAGACCATCCAAGATAAAGGATTACAAAAGGAATTCTTTGTAAATCATGGTTTTAAGAGTTCATCATTCATTACAGTAGATAGTGTTATATCTCTCAGAGAGAAAATCAATCAAGGTGAAATCACATATCCTTTCGTACAGAAGCTTAGAAAAGATGGGTATGACGGAAAAGGTGTACAAGTGATTAAAAATGAATCAGATTTAGTATATGCATTTGATGCACCATCAGTGATAGAGGACTTAATCGAAATAGCTCACGAAATAGCAGTGATCGTCGCAAGAACTAATAGCGGTCAGTGTGCTGTATATGACCCAGTGGATATGATATTCGATCATAAGGCGAATCTCTTAGACTATCAGTTAGCCCCAGCAGGTATCGCTGATGAGGTTAAGTCTGCTGCCAAAGTACTTGCTCTAGAGATCAGTCAAAAATTAGGTATCGTCGGTCTTCTTGCGGTCGAGATGTTTCTGGATAAAAATGGCGAGCTCTGGATTAACGAATTAGCGCCTAGAGCACATAACAGTGGGCACCATACCATAGAAGCTTGCGTCACTTCTCAGTATGAACAACAGTTACGCTGCTTACTTGGACTACCACTGGGAGGTACTGCACTGACATCCCAAAGCCTATTGATGAATCTTTTAGGTGAAGAAGGATATACTGGAAGTGTGAGCTATGAAGGCTTAGATCGGTGTCTATCTTTGGAGGGCGTACATGTGCACATATATGGAAAGGAATTAACAAAGCCTTATCGTAAAATGGGTCATGTCAACATTGTAGATTCAAATATAGAGTCTGCCATGAAAAAATATAATTTTATAAAGGAAAACCTTAAAGTTATCAGCCATGAGTAATCCAATCGTCAGCATCATCATGGGGTCAGACTCTGATCTACCAGTCATGAAAGCAGCAAAAGAAATACTGGATGAGTTTCAGATATCTGCTGAAGTCACAGTGGTATCTGCACACAGGACTCCTGATCGATTGATGGACTTTGCTAAAGGCGCGGCTGATAGAGGGATCAAGGTCATCATCGCTGGTGCCGGAGGTGCAGCTCACTTACCAGGAATGGTCGCTTCCATCACTCCGCTTCCTGTCGTCGGTGTGCCGATAAAATCATCTAACTCTATAGATGGCTGGGACTCGATCCTATCAATACTTCAGATGCCTAATGGGATACCAGTAGCAACTGTGGCCCTTAATGGAGCTAAAAATGCAGGAATTTTAGCAGCATCTATTCTCGGTGCAGGTGATGAAGTAATCAGAAGTAAAGTATCAGCATTTAAGTCAAGTCTCAGAGATGTTGTGTTGGAAAAAGCAAAGAAAGTAGAAGATCAATATAAAATGTAGCATTGTTACAGATACAGAATATATTCCAATCTTCTTTTCATACTCAAGATTACTTACGCAATTATCAGATTCTTTACATATTCAATTGTTCTCCAAATTAAAGGATCATTTCATATTAAGAACACCTTAAATGATATTGCTCCTATGGATTCATCTATATAAATTTATAGCATAATTTTCACATTGATTCAAAGAAGATCTGACTAACGGATTAAGAATCTATTATAACTATCATCTCTTAGGTGTCTCGTCGTAAACCAAGATCTTTTCTATACTCTTCACAATAAAGCTATCAATATAAAGACGAAACACTATAATCTATTTAAACAAAGCGATTTTATCTATATTGATAATATTATCTTAAAATCTATGGATGAAAACACTTGTAAAATCAAACTATTTAGAATGCTTGAAGTTTTTATGAAAGACGTAGCTCAACTATGATAGATCACAAAAATAATATCCTCATTAATGATCATAAGCATATAGCTTATCACCAAGATTTTTTATATAGTCCTGATGAAACTTTAGAGCGCAGTAAAGAATTTTACCAATGGTTAGATAAGCGCAGATCTATTAGAATGATATCTGATAAAGCTGTTCCAAAATCAGTTATAGAAAATATCATTCT
>ENA-ORXT01000592-ORXT01000592.1-marine-metagenome-genome-assembly--contig:-NODE-592-length-56349-cov-5.539220_pt1 | contig 56349 bp, 47 predicted proteins | sample MGYA00237868_ERZ511482 | MGnify/ENA metagenome assembly ERZ511482 | reverse complement strand
TTTAGCAGGAATGCCTGGTGCACTGCGAGCGCAGCGTCGGGGACAAGATGAACCGGGCCGACCGTCCCGTAGCACGGCGACTGTTTGAGTGATTGCGCGCGGTGGAAGGAGCGGACGTAGGCGAGGAGGCCTTCGGGGAACTGGTGGCGTTCGTGGAGTCGCACAACGCGGCTGCCCGCGCCGCCATGCGGGAACGGCAAAAGGTCCTGATGGCGCTGCATGGACTGGAGGTGCCCTCGACGCTGCACCGGGCGTTCCTGAGCACCAACTGCATCGAGATCGTGATCCGCAAAATGACGGGCGGCGACAAAGGGGGTCAAGCGCTGGCGAGAGCAGGGGGACATGGTGTGGCGCTGGATGGCTACTGGTGGCGGTCAGTCCTAAGATTTCTGATCGTTGGGGTGGATTGGCAAGGGCCACCGTCGCTTTCCCGTGGCGGAGGCGAGAGGCTTTACCTTGTGCCGGAGTCGCCGGTAGGCGACGGCGGGAGCACGAGGGCTTCCCTGAGCGCTCCCAGATCCGAGTGGCCGGAGAAACTCTTGGAAGCCCTCCCCGGCGGACAGGTTCTAACGATCAGGCGGACATCCCAGGGTTAGGATGTGAAGACGGCAGGATTTGTTTCCGAACGAAGAATCAACCACGGTGAAGGAAACGTTGGTTTTTCCTTTTGACAAGGTAAGTCGGGTCGCTAGGTTCCACGCCCTCCCATCAGAGGATGGTGAGTCACGTAGTCCTCCGGGATCTATGCGGCTTGTCTCTTCGGGAGGTCTAGGTCCCCACATATTGGACCAAGAATGCTCATGTAGCTCAGGGGTAGAGCACTTCCTTGGTAAGGAAGAGGTCACGGGTTCAAATCCCGTCATGAGCTTCACCAAGAACCACTCCAGAAAACACAAACAGCCGTAAGGCACCTATTACCATGGCCAAAGAAGCCTTTGAGCGCAACAAGCCGCACGTGAACATCGGGACCATTGGTCACGTGGACCACGGAAAAACCACCCTCACCGCCGCAATCACTACTACCCTGGCCGATCTCGGTTTTGCTGAAAAGCGTGGTTACGACGAAATTGACGCCGCTCCCGAAGAGAAAGAGCGCGGCATCACGATTTCAACGGCTCACGTCGAGTACGAGACCGAGAATCGCCACTACGCGCACGTCGACTGCCCCGGGCACGCTGACTACGTTAAAAACATGATTACTGGCGCGGCCCAGATGGACGGCGGCATTCTCGTCGTTTCCGGTGCTGACGGCCCCATGCCTCAGACTCGCGAGCACATCCTGCTGGCTCGCCAGGTGGGTGTTCCCGCCCTTGTCGTTTTCATGAACAAGACTGACCAGGTCGATGACGCTGAGCTTCTTGATCTCGTCGAGATGGAAGTCCGTGAGCTTCTCAGTTCCTACGATTTTCCGGGTGACGACATTCCCATCGTTCGCGGAAGCGCGCTCAAGGCTCTTGAGGGCGATGCGACCCACCGTGAAAACATCATGAAGTTGATGGCGGCAGTGGACGAGTACATCCCTGAGCCGGAGCGTCCCATTGATCAGGACTTCCTGATGCCTGTCGAGGGCGTGATCTCTATTGAGGGTCGCGGCACCGTTGCCACGGGTCGTATTGAGCGTGGCATCGTCCAGAAGATGGGAGAGGTCGAGATCGTGGGTATCCGCGACACGCAGAAGACGACCGTCACGGATGTCGAGATGTTCCGCAAGCTTCTCGAGGAGGGGCGCGCTGGTGACAATGTCGGCCTTCTCCTTCGTGGACTCAAGAAGGATGACGTGATTCGCGGCCAGGTAGTTGCGAAGCCGGGAACGATCACCCCCCACACCAAGTTCAAGGCGGAGGTGTATGTCCTCTCCAAGGAGGAGGGTGGCCGTCACACCCCGTTTTTCTCGAACTACCGTCCTCAGTTCTATTTCCGCACCACGGATATCACCGGAACCGTGATGCTTCCTGATGGCGTTGAGATGGTCATGCCTGGTGACAACACTGAGATGGTCGTAGAACTCATCAACCCAATTGCTCTCGAAAAGGGGATTCGCTTCGCGATTCGTGAAGGCGGCCGCACCGTTGGTGCGGGTAGCGTCACGGAAGTGGTCGAGTAATTCTCGTTGAGATCTCCGAGGCAGATTCTGTGTCGGGAGGAGAGCGGCACCGGAGGTTTCCGGTGCCGCCTTTTCTTCTTCGGGTGCGAAATCGTCCTTGCGGAACTCTCAAACCATGGAAGACTCCGCTTCCGTTAAATTTCACTTAGAAGGTCAGTAGCTCAGCCTGGTTAGAGCACCGGTCTCCAAAACCGGGTGTCGTGGGTTCAAATCCCTCCTGACCTGTTTCTTTTACCATCTTCCCCGACTCTTTGCCGCTAGATTCATGAAGCTTTTCAGCTACTTCAAAGAGTGTCTTTCAGAGCTCCGCAAGGCCTCATGGCCATGGGATCCAAAGGAAAAAGGTTTCAAGAAATTCAAGGTTCTTTCCGATTCCACGGTCGTCGTGGTCATCGCGATTCTGCTCTTGGGGGCGTATGTCGCCTTTTTCGATATCATCCTTCGCTTCTTCATTGAGTTCGTCACGAACGTCGGCAACCCGGCGTAGGTTCACTTCACCTCAGTCTCATGGCAAACCCAGAACCCAAAGATCAATGGTACGTGGTCCACTGTCTCTCCGGTCAGGAGAACAAGGTGGTGCGGAACATCCGTCGCCGAATGGAGAGCGAAGAGGTCCAGGACTGCGTCTTCGAGGTTTTGATGCCCACCGAGCGCGTTTCCGAAATGCGCGGAGGCTCGAAGCGTGAGATGACTCGCAAGTTCTATCCGGGATACGTGATCATCAACATGCATCTTCTTACGGAGGAGAATCGACTCGTCGAGCGCGCTTGGTATTTCGTTCAGGAGACCCCGGGTGTCATCGGTTTTGCCGGGCCTCGGGGTCGCGGTGACAAGACGACTCCTCCGGTGCCGATGCCCAGCGAAGAGGTGGAGGCCATGCTTGCGCAAATCCGCGAAGGCGAGGACGGTGTCACCCCAGCCATCACCTTTCAGCCTGGTGAGAGCGTCACTGTTTCCGATGGGCCTTTTGAGGGGCAGACTGGAATCGTGGAAGAGGTGAACCACGAGGAGGGCAAACTCCTGATCACGATCGACATTTTCGACCGGCCTACCCCGGTGGACCTCCACTACTGGCAGGTCGACCGCGAGTAGGCATGGGCTGACTCAACTACCAACTTTTCTACTAAGATGGCCAAGGAAATTAAGAAAACACTCAAGCTTCAGATCCCTGCGGGAGCTGCGAATCCGTCCCCGCCGGTCGGTCCGGCTCTCGGTCAGGCGGGTATCAGCATCATGGACTTCTGCAAGGAGTTCAACGCGGCTACCCAGTCCCAGCAAGGGGATCTTCTCCCTGTGGTGATCACGGTCTACAAAGACCAAAGCTTTTCGTTCGTCTGCAAGAAACCGCCCGCTGCGGTTCTTCTCAAGAAGGCGGCTAAGCTCGCCAAGGGCTCGGGTACTCCGAACAAGGAGAAATGCGGTTCCATCACGGGCGCCCAGCTTCTCGAGGTGGCCCGGGCCAAGATGGACGATCTGAACACGAAGGACGAGGCTGCTGCTGCCCGTATTCTCGCGGGGACCGCGCGTCAGATGGGTCTGGAGATCATCGGATAGACTTTTCAAAAAAGAGCAGGAGGGCCTCTGGTCCGATTGAACTGCAAGCAACACAATGGCACAAAAACGAAGCAAACGATACCGCGCTGCGGCAAAACTGGTGGAGGAGGGGAAGAAATACCCCCTTTCCGATGCCGTTGATCTCGCCAAGAAATTCCCTGCTCCCAAGTTTGACGGGACGGTGACTCTCTCTTTCAAGCTCGCGGTCGATCCGCGTCAGGCGGATCAGATGGTTCGCGGCACTTGCCCCCTTCCGCATGGAAGCGGCAAGGAGGTGCGGGTGGCTGTCTTTGCCACTGGTGAGGCGGCCACGGCGGCAAAGAGTGCCGGAGCTGATTTTGTCGGCTATGAAGATCTGATCAAGAAGGTCGTCGAAGGTTTCATCGATTTCGACATCGCCGTGGCAACTCCTGAGGCGATGTCCGAGGTGCGGAAGTTGGGCAAGCAGCTTGGGCCTCGGGGCCTGATGCCAAATCCGAAGACGGGCACAGTCACCGACGACACGGCGGCTGCGATCGCGGCTGTGAAAGCGGGTCGAATCGACTTCAAGGTTGATAAAAGCGCGAACCTGGGCATTGCCATCGGCAAGGCCGGCTTTGAGGCCTCCCAGCTCGTCGAGAACTGCCAGGCGGTGATTGACACCGTCGTTAGCGGCCGGCCCGCGTCGGCCAAGGGAGTGTACATCACGAGTCTCACTTTGACTCCCTCGATGGGTCCCGGCATTCCGATCGACACCACACCATACCTTACCTGATTTCCGTAACTGACATGAAAGAAGAAAAACAAATTCTCATTGACGATCTTGCGGAGAAATTCTCTGGAGAGTCTTTCGTTCTGGTTGCTGACTACGGTGGCCTCGACGTGCCTGGCTTCGCCACGCTCCGCGATAAGCTGAGCGAATCGGGAGCGGAGTGCCACGTGCACAAGAACACCCTTGTGAAGCGTGCCGCTCAGGCGGCAGAGGTTCCGGAAGAGGTATCCTCGTTTCTTGCCGGTCCTACCGCCCTGGTTACGGGTGGTGATGACGTCAGTGCGGCCGCCAAGGCGATCGTGGAAACGGAAAAGGCCGTTGGTCGCCCACAGATTCGCGGTGGTGTCGTCGATGGCCGCATCGTCGATGAGGCTGGTCTCCGCGCTCTCGCTAAGCTGCCGCCTCTGCCGGTTCTTCAATCCAAGTTTCTTGGGCTGCTCAAGGCTCCGGCGGGAAAGCTGGTTCGCACCTTGAACGAGCCTGCATCCAAATTTGCACGCCTTCTCAAGGCGAAGCAGGAAGCCGGGTAAGCAGGAAGCCGGGTAAGCAGGCAAGTTTCGATTTCCAAAACATTCCCGCGGCTCGTTCCTCAGGCGGGAGTTCTGATTCCAACCAATTTCGCACGAGGCGGAAAGCGAGAGCTGACCGCCGAAAACAACACCAATAGGGTTCCTCGCCGGATCGACCGCTGTCGATTTCAATTCGCTCAGAGCGCTGGGTGTCGGTGATATCCGAAAGGCACACAATAACATGGCAGACATTAGCAAAATCGCGGAGGACCTTAGCGGTCTCACCGTTCTCGAAGTGGCCGAACTGGTCGAAACCCTCGAAGAGAAGTGGGGCGTTAGCGCCGCTGCTCCCGTAGCTGCGGCTGGTGCCGCAGCTGGCCCCGCCGATGGCGGTGGAGCCGCCGAGGAAAAAACTGAATTCAACGTGATCCTCAAAGGTGACGGCGGTAGCAAGATTGCCGTCATTAAGGAAGTTCGCGGAGTCGTCAGCGGTCTCGGACTCGCAGACGCCAAGAAGATGGTGGAGGATGCTCCTACCACCCTCCTCGAAGGTGTCAGCAAGGAAGCGGCTGAGGAAGCGAAGACCAAGCTTGAGGCCGCAGGGGCTGAAGTTGAGGTTCAGTAATCACTTCACTGACTTTACAGGGGAGCGGCTCAGCCAGTCGCGGGCCGTTCCTCTTTTCTTTCCGGCGAAAGCCGGCATCCCACGACTGGGCTTGGCGGAGCCTAAAAAACGCACCCACTCCGATCTTGGCAGCACCCTTCGACGCAAATTCGACGGCTTTCCGCAGAGGCTCCTCTGTGTACGGGAAGTCGTGTCTTCATTTTGCAACTGCCTCTCCGATCACACCATTTTTTTTACAGCGAATTCAGGCCCATCGTAGTTGATCGGCCCAGTCCCACCCAGCGATCCCATGTCAAAGCGCGAGTATTTTGGAAAGATCAAGGAGGTCCTCGAGACCCCCAACCTCATTGAGATCCAGTTGGACTCATACCACGAGTTTCTTCAGGCGGAAGTCGCCCCGAAGAAACGCGAGACGATTGGCCTTCAGGCCGTCTTCCGGGAGATTTTCCCCATTCGAAGCTACGATGACAAGGTGGAGCTCGATTTCGTGGAATACGAAGTCGAGCAGCCGAAGTTGACCGCTCTGGAGTCGCAGCAGGATGGCGAAAGCTACACGGCGCCTCTCTACGTGACTTTCCGCCTTAAGGATGAGGATGGAGAGACCAAGGTGGAGAAGGTGTACATGGGCGAGCTGCCCCTGATGACCAACCGCGGAACCTTCGTGATCAACGGGGCTGAGCGCGTCGTGGTCAGCCAGCTCCACCGCTCTCCTGGAATCTGCTTCGAGACGACCACTCACCTGAACGGAAAACTGCTGCATGGCTTCCGGATCATTCCTGACCGCGGATCCTGGCTTGAAGTTCAGTTCGACACGAACGATCTGCTTTACGTCTATCTCGATCGCCGTCGTCGCCGTAGAAAGTTTCTGGCAACGACCTTCCTTCGTGCCCTTGCGAAGCCGGGTGCGACCAAGGCGAAAGACGAAGAGGCCTGCTACCCGGACGAGGAGTCCTTGGTCAGCGAGTTCTACGAGGTCAAAGTGCTCAAGCTCGCGGACGACTTGGACGAGGAGGAGCTTTCCACGATGACGCCTTTTGAGGATATCCTCGACGAGGAGGTCGTGGTGGCTGCCGCCTACGAGCCGCTTACCATTGGTGTGGTCCGTCAACTCATCGCACTGGGAACCAAGAGCATCAAGGTCATCGACACGACCGAGGACGATGTTCTCATCAAGTCACTTCGGAAAGACGAGGCGCGCAGCCGTGACGCGGCCCTGGAGGATATCTACCGGAAGCTTCGGCCTGGTGATCCCGTCGCTCTCGCGAATTGCAAAGCCCTGCTGAACCGCCTCTTCTTCGATGCGAAGCGCTATGATCTCACTCGGGTCGGCCGCTATAAGATCAACCAGAAACTCAATCTCGACACGGATTCGAATGAGCGGGTGCTCACCCATGAGGACTTCCTTGCCTCGATGAAGTACCTTCTGCATCTCAAGAAAGAGCGCGGTGGTGTCCTGGACGACATCGACCACCTTGGGAGCCGTCGTGTGCGGGCCGTGGGCGAACTTCTCGCCAATCAGTGTCGGGTCGGTCTTGCTCGGACCGAGCGTCTCGTCAAAGAGCGGATGACCCTCTACGATGTCAATGTCGAGGGAATGACGCCGCAGAAGCTGATCAACCCCAAAGCGCTCAGCGCCGTGGTTCGTGACTTCTTCGGCCGTTCTCAGCTGAGCCAGTTCATGGACCAGACCAACCCGCTGGCCGAGTTGACGCACAAGCGGCGTCTCTCCGCTCTGGGACCTGGGGGTCTGAACCGCGACCGTGCAGGTTTCGAGGTGCGCGACGTGCACCCCTCTCACTATGGCAGGATTTGTCCGATTGAGACTCCCGAGGGGCCGAACATTGGTCTGATCAACTCGATGAGTTCCTATGCCAGAATCAACGAGTTCGGCTTCATCGAGACGCCGTATCGGCTTGTGAAGGATGGTGTGGTGACTGCCAAGATCGACTATCTCACGGCGGACCGGGAGGAGAACTTCCTCGTGGCCCAGGCGAACAACCCAATCGACGAAAAGGGTAATTTCACGACAAAGCAGGTTACGGCGCGTCAGCGCGGCGACTTCCTGGAGGTCGATCCCAAGGAGGTGACCTACATGGACGTCTCGCCGAAGCAACTGGTTTCCGTGGCCGCAAGCCTCGTTCCGTTCCTGGAGCATGACGACGCCAACCGAGCCTTGATGGGCTCGAACATGATGCGCCAGGGTGTTCCCCTGCTTGTTCCCGAGGCTCCGCTTGTCGGAACCGGCGTTGAGAGCAAGGCTGCTCGCGACTCCCGTTCCGTCGTTGTTTCGATCGAGGCAGGTAAAGTGGCATCCTCCACCGCGTACTGCATCGTGGTGACCTCGGACGGTACTCTCCCCGTAAGCGAGGAGAAGTTTCAGGCCGACCCGGATCTGGTGAAGACCGATGCCAAGAAAGGCATCTACGTCTACCCGCTTCGGAAATTCATGCGCTCGAACGCGGGAACCTGCGTCAACCAGCGTCCGCTGGTCGTCAAGGGCGACTCGGTGAAAGCCGGACAGATCATTGCTGACGGTCCTGCGACCGACGGCGGCGAACTTGCCCTGGGCCGGAACGTGCTCGTCGCATTCATGCCGTGGAATGGCTACAACTTCGAGGATGCCATCGTCATCAGTGAAAAGGTCGTGAAGGAGGACGTCTACACGTCCATTCACATCGACAATTTCGAGGTGATCGCCCGTGACACCAAGTTGGGGCCTGAAGAGATCACCCGCGATATTCCCAATGTCGGTGAGGAAGCCCTCTCCGATCTTGATCAAAATGGGGTCATCCGAGTGGGAGCCGAGGTTCGGCCCGGAGACATCCTCGTTGGAAAGATCACGCCAAAGAGCGAGACGGAACTGGCTCCTGAGGAGCGACTCCTTCGAGCGATTTTCGGCGAGAAAGCCGCAGACGTGAAAGACACCTCTCTTCGAGTTCCTTCGGGGACCTTCGGGATCGTCATGGACGTCCGCGTGTCCTCGCGAAGCGAAGGTGATCAGGACGAGATGACTGATGCTGAGAAGAACCGCCAGCGGCGATCCATTGTCGAAGACCACAAGAAGAAGGTGAAGGAGTACACGAGTCTCCTGGCCGACAAATTGGCCGACGTTCTTCTCGGAGAAAAGGTGCCTCTCGACGTCCTCAATGCGGACACCGCGGAGATCATCATTCCTGCCAACAAGAAGATCACCAAGACCCTGCTCAAGCAGCTTGCCGCTGCCCATGGGGCGATCGAAATCGATCCGAGCCCGGTTCGGACCCGCATCATGGAGATCATGGAGGGCTTCGACGCACGCTTCAAGGAAGCGGATACCGAGCGGGAGCGCAGCCTTGCCCGGATCGAGCGCGGGGACGACCCTGATCCCGGAACCGTCAAGGAGGTCAAAGTCTACGTCGCCAGCAAGCGGAAGCTTTCCGTCGGTGACAAGATGGCCGGCCGTCACGGCAACAAGGGAGTGGTCGCGACCATCGTTCCCGAAGAGGACATGCCCTTCCTCGAGGATGGCACACCCGTTGAAATCTGTCTCAACCCTCTTGGGGTGCCAAGCCGGATGAACGTGGGGCAGGTTCTCGAGACTCACCTTGGCGTCGCCGCCAAGGCCCTGGGAACCACCATCGCGACTCCTGTTTTCGACGGAATCTCCGAAACCAAGATCATGGACTACATGAAGGAGGCCAAGAAACTGCCCGGCTACGAGTGGATTGGCCTGAACGGCAAGTCCCAGCTTTACGACGGCCGTACCGGCGAGGCCTATCAGCAGCACGTCGTGGTTGGCTACATCTACATGATGAAGCTCGGTCACCTCGTTGCTGACAAGATTCACGCCCGCGCAGTCGGCCCTTACTCGCTCGTCACTCAGCAGCCGCTGGGAGGCAAGGCGCAGTACGGTGGCCAACGATTCGGAGAGATGGAAGTCTGGGCCCTTGAGGCCTACGGTGCCGCCTACACGCTTCAGGAGCTTCTGACCGTCAAATCCGACGATGTCCAGGGCCGCACCCGAATCTACGAGGCGATCGTCAAGGGCGACAACAACCTCGAAGCCGGTACTCCCGAGTCCTTCAACGTTCTCATCAAGGAGATGCAGAGCCTTGGCCTCGACGTCAAAGCCGGTTCTTCCTTGAGTCGCGCCGCCCTTGAGGCCCCCGTTGAGGAGGAGGAAGAAGCCTCCTAGCACAGCACCTCCCCACCATTCCCAGTAACACCCAGCAGCCTAGTCACACTAGCAGCAACCCGACCGACCCCGCGACGCGAGCCTCCTTACTCCCTTCCCTGAAGGAGACTAGCCGCGACGCCAACCACATCACATCATGAGCGCAGAAGCCAATCTCAAGGACCTCTTCGGAGCCGAGCCGAAACCGGAGACCTTTGACCAGGTCTCGATCACCGTGGCCGCACCCGACATCATCCGGAGCTGGAGTTCCGGGGAGGTGAAGAACCCCGAGACCATCAACTACCGGACCTTCAAGCCCGAGAAGGGTGGTCTTTTCTGCGAGCGGATCTTCGGACCCACCCGGGACTGGGAGTGCGCCTGCGGCAAGTACAAGCGCATCAAGTTCAAGGGAGTCGTCTGTGATCGTTGCGGTGTGGAGGTGACCCTCTCCCGCGTGCGTCGTGAGCGGATGGGCCACATCGAGCTGGCAGTCCCCGTCTCCCACATCTGGTTTTACAAGTGTCTTCCCTCGCGTCTGGGACTCATGCTCGATACGAGTGCGAGAGACCTCGAGCGGGTTATCTACTACGAGGACTACCTCGTCATCGATCCCGGCAAGACACCTCTCGAGAAGGGCCAGCTCCTCACGGAAATGGAGTACCGCGAAGCGGCCGACGAGTTCGGCGCCAACTCCTTCAAGTCCGGCATGGGCGCAGAAGCGATCCGCGATCTGCTCGCCACCATCAAGCTTCCTGACCTGATCAAGCATCTCGAGGAAGAGATGACCAAGACCAAGTCGAAGCAGAACCGCAAGAAGCTGGCCAAGCGCCTCAAGCTTGCCCAGGGATTTCATCGCTCGCACACGCGGCCCGAGTACATGGTGCTCGAGGTCCTTCCGGTGATCCCCCCCGACCTTCGTCCTCTGGTGCCCCTGGAGGGCGGCCGCTTTGCGACCTCTGACCTCAACGACCTCTACCGTCGCGTCATCAACCGGAACAACCGTCTCAAGAACCTGCTTCAGCTGAAGACGCCGGACGTCATCATTCGCAACGAGAAGCGCATGCTGCAGGAGGCTGTGGACGCCCTCTTCGACAACGGTCGTCACGGCCGTGCCGTCACTGGCGCCGGTAATCGCAACCTCAAGTCCTTGAGCGACATGCTCAAGGGCAAGGGCGGTCGCTTCCGCCAGAACCTGCTTGGAAAGCGGGTCGATTACTCCGGTCGCTCCGTCATCGTCATCGGACCCGACCTCAAGCTCCACCAGTGTGGTCTTCCCAAGAAGATGGCCCTCGTACTGTTCGAGCCGTTCATCATCCGCCGCCTCAAGGAGCTCGGCTACGTGCACACCGTCCGCTCGGCCAAGAAGATGATCGAGCGCAAGACGCCCGAAGTCTGGGACATCCTCGAAGAGGTCAGCAAAGAGCACCCGGTTCTCCTGAACCGCGCGCCGACCCTTCACCGCCTCTCGATTCAGGCCTTCGAGCCTGTCCTCATCGAAGGTGAGGCCATCCGTGTCCACCCCCTCGTGTGCACCGCCTACAACGCCGACTTCGATGGCGACCAGATGGCTGTGCACGTGCCGCTTTCAGTCGAAGCTCAGATGGAGGCGCGTCTCCTCATGCTGGCGCCAAACAACATCTTCTCGCCATCGAGTGGTCGTCCGATTACGACGCCTTCCCAGGACATCACCCTGGGAGCCTACTTCCTGACTCACTACCGGGACTACCCGGGCGCGGACAACAAGAAGGACAGCGAGAAGCGTCTCCAGCTCTTCGCCAATACCTCCGAGGTTGAATTTGCGATCGCCGAAGGTGCGGTCGGCTATCAGGAACTCATCCGTCTCGCCAACCCCGACAAGGGCAAAAAGACGACGGTGTACGGAGATCTCGAGGCTTCGGCCATTGAGACCACTCCCGGACGCGTGCGTTTCAACGAAATCTGGCCCGACGAACTGGGCTTCCACAACGAGACGATCAGCAAGAAGCACCTCTCCGACATGATCTGGCGCTGCTACCAGGCGGTTGGTCAGAAGGGGACTGTCCACACGCTCGACGAGCTGAAAAAGCTCGGTTTCCGCGAGGCGACCCGCTCCGGTTGTTCCATCGGTATCACCGACATGGTGATCCCCGAGGAGAAGGCCGGCCTTCTCAAGGCTGCTCACGAAAAGGTGGCAGTCGTCACCAAGCAGTACCATCAGGGAATCATCACTGATGGCGAGCGCAACGGTCAGGTCATCGACATCTGGACCCGAGTCGGCGATGAACTCTCCAAGGAGCTGTTCCGCGACCTCGAGTACAACGAAGGCAGTAAGATCGCGAGCCCGCTCTTCGTCATGGTCGATTCCGGCGCCCGAGGCAACCAGCAGCAGATCAAGCAGCTTTCCGGCATGCGCGGTCTCATGGCCAAGCCCTCCGGTGAGATTATCGAGCGCCCCATCACCTCGAACTTCCGCGAGGGACTTTCGGTGCTGGAATACTTCGTCTCCACCCACGGAGCGCGGAAAGGCCTCGCGGACACCGCGCTGAAGACGGCCGACTCCGGTTACCTCACCCGCAAACTGGTCGACGTCTCTCAGGACGTCATCATCACCGAAGAGGACTGCAACACCGTCAACGGCATCTTCGTCGAGCCCATCTACGAGGGTGACGAGGAGGTGGTCGATCTCAAGACCCGCATCTACGGACGTGTCAGTCTCGAGAAAATCGACGACGCGATGACCGGAAAGCCAATGGTGAAGAAGAACCAGCTCATCGGCGAGTCCGAGGCCGAGGTGCTCAGCGACTCTGGCGTGGAGCGCTTGAAAATTCGTTCCGTTCTCACCTGTGAGTCGGATCGAGGGTGCTGCGCCAAGTGCTACGGCCTGAACCTCGCGACTGGAAAGCCCGTCAAGAAGGGCGCGGCCGTCGGCATCATCGCCGCTCAATCGATCGGTGAGCCCGGTACCCAGCTTACGATGCGTACCTTCCACATTGGTGGAATTGCTCAGGGCTCCACCAAGCAGCCTGAAATCACTGCCAAGCACAAGGGTCTCATTCGCTACAATGATCTTCGCACTGTTGAAGACGAGAACGGCAAGTGGGTGGCTCTGAACAAGAGCGGCTCGATCAGCATTCTCGACACCGATGGTCGCGAGCAGGAGAACTACAAGATCGTGATTGGTTCACGGATCCACGTCGAAGACGGAGGACCGGTGACTGGACCGACCAAGACCAAGCCCGGTGCGACGCTTGTCACTTGGGATCCGTACTCCATTCCGATTATCACCGAGAAGGCCGGTAAGATCGAGTTCCGCGACATCATTCAGGGAATCACCGTGAGTACGGAGAAAGACGAATCAACCAATCAGGAAGAACTCGTCATCATCGAGCACAAGGAGGACCTCCACCCGCAGGTCGTCATCACTGACCCGAAGACCAGCGAAGTGCTGGCCAGTTACTCGATCCCGACCGGAGCTCACTTGAGTATCAAGGACGAGCAGAAGATCGGTGCGGGTGCCACGCTGGCGCGGACGCCCCGCAAGGTCTCCAAGACCAAGGACATCACCGGTGGTCTCCCCCGCGTGGCCGAGCTCTTCGATGCTCGAAAGCCCAAGGACTCCTGCGTCATCGCCAAGATTGACGGAGTGCTCAGCTTCGGTGGTATGATCCGCGGCAAGCGGAAAGTCATCCTGACCAACGACGAGACCGGCGAAGCCGAGGACCACCTGGTCGAGCGCAACAAGCACCTGCTCGTGCACGAGGGTGACTTCGTGAAGCGCGGCGACCACCTCACGGAAGGTCCGGTCGTGCCGCACGACGTTCTCGAGATTCTGGGATCGCACGCGCTTCAGGAGCACCTGCTCAACGAGGTGCAGGAGGTCTACCGACTCCAGGGTGTGGAGATCAATGACAAGCACATTGAGATCATCACCCGCCAAATGCTCCGCAAGATCAAAGTGAGCGAGCCCGGGGACACGGACTACCTCTGGGGAGACCAGGTCGAGCGGGTCGAGTTCGAGAAGATCAACCGCGACATCGTCGATCAGGGTGGAAAGCCCGCCGAAGGCGAAGCGGTTCTTCTCGGAATCACCAAGGCCTCCCTCGAGACGGATTCGTTTATCTCGGCGGCCTCTTTCCAAGACACGACGCGCGTCCTTACGGAAGCGGCTACTCTTGGAAAGATCGACCACCTGACGGGCTTCAAGGAGAACGTCATCATGGGTCACCTCATCCCTGCGGGAACCGGCTTTGAGAACGTTCGCAACATCAACGTGCGCGAGACGGTCGAGTACGACTTCGGCGCAGGTCCTACCGACGAGGATGCACCGGCGGAAGAAGCGGAGGAGGCGTAACCTCCCGCGCCTCTCAAGCGCGAACCATTAAAGAGCCCCGACTCCGAGAGGAGTCGGGGCTTTTGCTTGCAGGGTGTTGGATGTGCTGATGCCAATTTGAATTGGCGCCGTTATGGTGAGGTGAACCCGAGGCCGAAGCGAACTCCTGAGCGGACCGACACTATTGCGGACAGACTCGGATTGGATGGGAACTTCGGGCTGCCCATTTGCTTGTTCGAGGCTCGGAGCGGTAGGCTGGTCTCAGAGATTTGCGTCGACTTCGCAGGTTTGAGTGGGTTTGGATTCAGCGCCTTCGACGAAGATTGTGGACGGCGGATCTCTCTGTCGCTGACGGTGCTATGTCCTCGTCACGGGATAGGCCCCGCTCATCGTCCGCGCCTACTCAGCAACGTAAATACCTCGCCGATTGCAACCATCTCACTTTGAAATGGCCTTAGAAGCTCGACTTCCATCGTTTTGGAGGTGCGGAACTCCTACACGACATGGGCGGAAGCGGAACGCTTGTTGACGCTCGATTCGCGCTGGCAGCTGCGACTGCAGCACCTACTTGCTTTCGGGCAGCATCCCGCGTTCGCGCAGAATGTTGTGCATCTCCAGGCAGACCCATGCGTCGGTGGCGGCATACTCCATCTGGCGGTCGGTGAGTTTGGGGCATTCCCAGTTGCTGGTCTGCTGACCCTTGGAGATGCGCTTCTCCATGATCAGGGCGACCAGTTTGCGGGCGCCGATGCTTTTGTAGCCGATCTTCTTACACAGGATGTTGAGGTCGGTGACGTTGGACAGCGCGCAGTCGAAGTCGCGCTTCAGCTCACGAACGTCGTCTTTCTGGGCAATCCCGATCTTGGCGATTGTCGGGTTTTCGAGCACGTGCCGAATCGGATCGGGGAGGCCGTGCTGATTGAGCCGGAGAAGGTAGACGACATCCGGCAGCGCCAGTTGGATGAGGGCGACCTTGAAGACTTGGCCCTTGCGAAAAGCGGGGCGTGTCTCGGTGTCGATGCCGATTTCCGGGGAAGCAGACATTCGATCTCCGGCGGCGATGAAGTCGTACTCGGTCTCGAGAAGTTCAATTCGCTCGTCGTATCTCCAGAGGGGCAGACGGTTGACGTCTTCCTTGCTGATCTCGAACTTGGAGGATGGCTGCGGCATGGCTTGTGAGTGATCGGAAGTAAGACTTTCTACAAAGCGATCTTGGTGAAATGGTAGAAGGAAGAGGGGCTTGGAGTCAGCGGCGGCGGATCTCTCTCCCGCTAAGGGTGCTGCGTTCTCGTCACAGGGCAGAGGGGCAAGCGGCTTCGCGAATTTTCAAGTTCCGACTTGGTTAGGTGATCAATCTAGGCGCCGAGTGCGGCGTGCATGGTCGACGCCTCCGTTCAGGTCATGGTAGGGCGCCAGGCAAGTCGCGCCCCATGTTCTGTGGACTCGTGCAAGACCTACTGATCACCATATCGAGGAGCCGTCCAGTCCTTGGGGAGCTTTCCTTGAGGGCGCACGCCCAGGGAGTCAGGGGGGATCGGATGGTCGTCAGCAGTCTTCAGCGCAAGGTCGTCGGGAAGATGCTTGATGCGGAAATTCCTGTATTGGATTTCCATGGCAGGGCCGACGTGAACCTGCACGGCGAGGACCCCCTCCAGGCTTCGCCCGGTTTCGTCGAAATCAATGAGATCGGCGGTGGGATGACCATCGATCCAGTGGCGGTGATGGTTGCCACGGACTTCGACGCGGTAGTCGTGCCACTCGCCGGCGGCGAACTCCTTGACCGGCATGCTGCCAACGATCCACGGTTGTCCTGTCTCGTCGATGATCACTTTTTCTCCGACGTGAGAGAGAATGCGCCGCCCTTTCTCCTCGTAGAGCATGCCGTTGTAGGCGGGGGTGCTGGCGACGACGTCGCACTGGTAGCCGGTCACGACGTCGAGTCCGAGATCAGGGCGTGAGGTGCCGCGGTACTGAATGCCGCTGTTGCCGCCGGGGCTGACCTTTACCTTCACGTGGAGGTCGAAGTTGCGGATGGTGGATCCCTTCCAGGTGAGAAACCGGTTCATCTCGAGCGAACCATCCGTCACTCCGGTGATCGCGCCATCCTTCACGGACCAGTACTTGGAATCGCCGCTCCATCCCTGGAGGTTCCTGCCGTTGAAGAGGGGAACGAATCCTTCGGCATTGGCGCGGCTGCCGACCATCGCGGATGCCGCGGGGTGAGGGACGGTCGAGGCAGTGAACGGCGTCTTGGGCGGGTCGAGAGGGCCTCCGATTTCGTCGACTCGTTGCGTAGTTCGCTCCCTCATCTGGGCGAGTACTTCGGCGTGTTCGGGGCTTTCCGCGAGGTTGACGAGTTCATCGGGATCGTTTTGGAGGTCGTGGAGAAACTCGTACCCGCCGTGATCGAAGTAGCGGACGTACTTGAAGCGCTCGGCGCGAATCCCTTCGAAGGCGGGGATGCGATGACGCACGGCGAAATGCTCATGGAAGGTGTCCGTGCGCCAGTCGTCGGGCTTGGCTCCGGCGACGACAGGCTGGAGGCTCCGCCCCTGATAGCGTTCTGGAATTTCGGCACCGGCCCAGTCGAGGAAGGTGGCGGGCAAATCGAGATTGAGAGAAAGCGCTCCGGTGACCTGGCCACGTGCTGCTTGGGGGACCCGCGGGTCGGCGATGATGAGCGGGACTCGAAGAGACTCCTCATAGTGGGACCATTTGCCGGCAAACCCGCGGTTGCCCATGTGGAAGCCGTTGTCGGCGGAGTACACGATGATCGTGTTATCGGCGAGCCCTGCTTTTTCGAGTGCGGCCACGAACCGGCCGATGGCTCCATCGATGCCGCTCACCATGCGGTAGTAGGCGCGGATGTTGGTCTGGTACTTCTCGTCGGTGTTCCAGCGCCAAAAGTAGCGCTCGCGGTTGATGGTCGTGTTCAGGAAATCGGGGTGAGCATCGACGATGTCCGGGGCGTTGAGCCGCGGCGGTGCGATGACGACGTCCTCATACATGCCGTCCACCGCACGGGGCCAAGGGAAATGTCCGATCCCGGGGCGTCGGTCGCTGTCCTCGGCATGGCAGGCGTTGAACCACAGATTGAGCGCAAAAGGCTTGTCCTGGGGCTGGGCTTGAATGAAATCGATCCCGCGATCGACAATGAGCTCGGTCTCGTGACGCAGACTTCCATCGGGCTGCCTCTTGTAGAAAGGATTACGACCAATCGCCTCAAACTCGTCGAAGTGATCCGTCTGCTTGAAGTCCTTTGGCATCTTGGCGTGCCATTTGCCGAAGTAGCCGGTGCGGTAGCCGCGACTGCGAAGGATGTCTGAGTAGAGGGTCTCGACCGCATCCGGCCGCGCCTGGTCCGGATTGTCGGGCGTGCTGTAGCTTCTGCCGATAAGGCCGGTGAGGATCGTGGTGCGGCTCACCCAGCAGATCGAGTGACTGACGAAGGCGTTCTCAAATCGAGTACCCCGCGCGGCGAGCGCGTCGATGTGGGGTGTCTGGGCCACCGGATCGCCGTAGCAGCCGAGCACCCGGGAGGTCTGGTCGTCGGTAAAGAAGAAGACGATGTTCGGCGGGCGGACTTCGTCGGCGAGGGAGACCGCGCTGGCGAATACGAGCAGGGCGAAGAGAGGGAAGAAGATCGTGCGTGGTCGTGGCATCTTGTACAGGTGCGCGGTTCTGCGCAGCATTCTTTCTAACACGCTTTGCGCCTGCAGATCACGACAGTTTGCGGTTACAGCCCGGTCACCGTTCCGCAACAGGAGGCGAACCGCTCCTCCTCGATTCCCATCGCCTGCATGTAATGAACGAGAACCGAGTGGCGGCCCCAATCGGGGAAGCAAGGCGCTGATCAGCAGAGATCGTATTTCAAAAGCCCAGGGCGCCCCGCCAGATTGAAGTCTGCCAGCAGAGACGAAATTTGATAAACCGTAAGGCCACGATGTCTCACGCTACGGTTCGCAGGCTTCGCCAGATGACAGAAGTCAGCCTTTCTCGAGAGTGACGACACACTCGAGATGACGGGTCTGAGGAAACAGATCGAAAGGCTGCACCCGCTTGGCCTGATAGCCCCCTTCGAGGAGAGGGATCAGATCGCGAGCCTGCGTCGCGGGATTACAGCTGACGTAGACAACCCGCTTCGGCCCGAACTGGATCAGCTGGTCGAGAAATCCCGGCGTCGACCCCTTGCGGGGCGGATCGATGATGACCGCCGTCTCTTCTGCTGGGAAATCGATCTGGTCGAAGATGGCTTCGGCGCTGCCCGCGACGAATTCGGCATTTTTGATCCCGTTGGCTTCAGCGTTGTGCTTCGCCCAATCAAGGGAAGTCTCGGCCACCTCGATTCCGGCGACCCTCTCAAAATCCTTGGCTGCACTCAGGCCGAAAAGTCCGCTTCCACAGTAGGCATCGACGAGAAAGCGTGTGCCGCCCTCCGATGCCATCTCTGCGACATGCCCGGTGAAGGCGGGCAGAATGACGGCGTTGTTCTGGAAAAAGTCGCCGGCGAGAAATCGGAAGGTGAGATCGCCGACCTTCTCCGAGGCAATGTCTCGGTTGTCTTGGAGTACCTTGCCGCCGCAGTCGCGGAGCATCAGGGTGGCCCCCCGCTTGAACGTGGAGGCCTTGGCCCGAATTTCGGCGCGAGCCGCGGGCAGCGCTGCATTGATCGCATCGGAGGCGATGGGACAATGGGGGACGTCGAGGATCTTTCGACCTCGGCCTCGGCGAAGGAATCCGATTTCGCCGATGGCACCCTGTCTGGGTTTCTCAAAGTGCGGGGTGATCTTCGTGCGGTAGCCGTAGGCAAGCGGGGAGGGGATGACCGAATCAACCGCGATTTCGAGACCGCAGAGGCGCTGCAGAACTTCGGCGACCTGCCGCTGCTTCCATTCGAGTTGGCGCTCGTAGCCGAGGTGCTGGTACTGACAGCCGCCGCACTCTCCGAAGAGAGGGCAGGGTGCTTCCAGACGATAAGGTGAAGGCTCGAGCACCTCGATCAGGTCCGCTTCGCTGTGACCGGCGTGGTTTTTAAAAACCCGCGCCCGCACCCGCTCCTGGGGAAGCGAGCCAGGAACCATGACCACCCAGCCCTCGATGCGGCCGACACCCTGGCCGAGGTTCGCCAGATCATCGATCGTGAGCTCGATCTCCTGATGGTAGGAAAAGGGGCCTTCCTGAAATCCGCGTGGTGTTTCCATGGGATCGTTCCGTACCACGTTTCGGATGGAAGTCGCTTTGAAGACTTGCTCGCACTCGCCGATGATGCTTTCTAGGATACCTTTTCCGGTAGACCTCAATTCTCTTATGTCCGAAGCAGCCCTCTCCGCCTCCCAAGTCCGCACGATGCTCGACCTTGTCGCCGATCGCATCATTGCGGCCGAACCTGAGCTCAGCCAAGCCGATCGCGATCTCGGTGACGGCGATCACGGCCTTGGCATGGCACGCGGCATGACCGCCGCCAAGGAGGCGCTTGCCTCCGCACCCGACGACGCCGGCGTTCCCGATCTCTTCAAGGCGCACGGCGCCGCGATGATGGCCTCCATGGGTGGCGCCTCCGGCGTCGTTTTCGGTTCGCTGTTCCGTGGCACCGCCAAGGCCATCAAGGACGCGGAGACCTACGGCGCCGCCGAACTTGCCGCCGGACTCACCGAGGCCATCGCTGCGATTCAGAAGCGCGGAGGCGCCAAGGCAGGCGACAAGACGATGCTCGACGCCCTGATCCCCGCTGCCGAAGCGGCCGCCGCCGCCGCCGATGCCGGGCAATCGATCAGCGAGGCTCTCGACGCAGCGGCCGCGGCCGCTGAATCAGGTCGCGAGGCTTCCAAGGATTTCATCGCCACGATGGGCCGGGCCAAGACGCTCGGAGAGAAGTCGATCGGCTTCCCCGACGCGGGCGCCTGCTCCGTCGCCATCATCCTCCGCACCATGGCCGACTGCGCCTCCAGCTAAATAATTCACCACTCGAAACTCCAACTTCAAACTTAAAAATTCAATGGCAGATCTAGACGATATCCGGGACGGCGATAACTTCGGCCTCCACACCCCTGCGGACACGAGTAACTTCTACCTCAAAGGCATGAACAGCATGAGCTGGGGCATCAAGAACCGCATGGCGCGCATCTTCAACCGCAAGTCGGGGCGCACCGTCATGCTTGCCTTCGACCACGGCTTCCTCATGGGGCCCACTTCCGGTCTCGAGCGCATCGATCTCAACATCGCTCCGCTTGCCGAGCACGCCGACTGCCTGATGGGCTGCCGAGGTTCCATCCGCCCCTGCATCCCCCCGGAAAACACCAAGCCGATCTGTCTTCGGACCGACACCGGCACGACGATTCTCACTGAGATGAATCACAACGTTCTTCTCGCCGAAGAGGATGCCATTCGCATGAACGCCACCGCCATGGCCGCGATGATCTCCGTCGGCGACGCCGCTACCGAGGCCACGACGATTGGCAACTTCAGCCGTCTCGTCGACATCGGCTACAAGTACAGCATTCCCGTCATGGGAGTGACCGCTGTCGGCAAGGACATGGCCCGCGACGCGCGCTACTTCAGCCTCGCCGCACGCGTCTGCGCAGAGAACGGAGCCAGCATCGTCAAGACCTACTACACCGAAGGCTTCGAGAACGTCGTCGCCGCAGTTCCCGTGCCCGTCGTGATCGCCGGAGGCAAGAAGCTCCCCGAACTCGAAGCGCTCGAACTCGCCCACAACGCCATCGAGTGCGGCGCTGCTGGCGTCGACATGGGCCGCAACGTCTTCCAGTCGGAAGCGCCGCTCGCCATGATCAAGGCGGTCGCTGGAGTCGTCCATGACGGACTCTCCCCGAAGGACGGCTTCCAGATGTTCAACGATCTGAAGGCAGACAGCTAGTCCGCTCAGGCAGATTCAGGGAAGGCGGCCCCGGAGAAATCCTGGGCCGCTTTTTCTTGGGGATGAGAAAAGGCGCCGACCAGGAACCCATTCGGGGACGGGCCGCTATGCCTCCGATCCGGACGCTTCTTCCTCTTCCTCTTCCTCTTCCTCTTCCTCTTCCTCTTCGAGAAGGAAGGAGTAGAGGTGATCGTATTCTGATGCGGTCTTCGACGCGGTCTTGAAGCGGAGCTTGGAAACGGTTTCGAGGATCTTATCGTACTCGTTGCGGTTGCGGGCGATTTTCCCCATCTGCTGGAGCGCGTTTTCCGGATCGAGGTGATTGACGACCCAGCCAGCCTTGGTCTCGCGGACGCGGCTGGCGAGGGTTTCGACGTCGGAGACGACCACGGGAACGCCGGCGCACCAGGCCTCGGTGATCTCGGCACCGACGGGGTCGGGCCAGTCGGGGGCGATGAGGCAGAGGGAGGGCCGAATGCCTGCCAGCGTGTCGCCGCTGAGACGTTCTGAACTGGGCTGGTGAAGAATGACGCCCCATTCCTCCACGGGCAGGCTCGAGGGAACCTCGCCGACGAAGTGGAACTCAAAGGGGCCGCGCTGCTCGTTGTTGATTCGTGCGAGTTCGCAGGCGAAACCTCCGCCTTCGGCGACGGTGAGGGGGGGGAGGCAGGCAACACGGATCTTCCGGTCCTCTCGAGCGGCTTCGCCCACCTCTTGCGGATAGAGATTACGGCCGGTGGGGATCACGCTGAAGGGGACGTCGCGGATTTCAGGGAGCCGTCGCTGCATCAGCACCTTACTCTCGGCGGAGACTGCCACGAGGTGGTCGAGTCCCGCCAGGGACTGGCCGGTTGCGGTGCGATGGCGAAGCGCCTCGTAGCTCTTGAAGTGAGTGATATCGCCGATTTGCCATGGGGAGGGGAGCGCGCATTCCTCTTCCTCCTCGTCGCTCCGAAGCTGACCGCTGGGGCAGACGGGAAAGTAGTCCTCGAACGAGGCAATGACTCGCAGGCTTCGCTGCTTGAAAAAGAGAGGGGCGTCGTGGCCGAGGCAGGCGAGATGCAGGAAGTGAACGAGACCGACGGGGTGGTCATCGAGAATCTTTCCGAGCGCCTTGGTTCGCTCGGCGTCCAGGCCGGATCCGATGGTCCAGGGCGCGGCAAAGCCGTAGGTGGCAAGCAGTCGGCTCTTTCCCTGCTTGAGCTCGTAGATTTTCCACTCTCTGAGCGTCGGGATGAGGTGGAGGAGCGTGCGATCCATTTCGGAGGCGAGGACGCTCCCGAGTTGGGTCGGGCGCCCATGAGGGTTCTGTCCGATGAGCAGGACCGAGCCCGGCCGAGTCGGCGTGTCCACCTCCGCGGGAGGCTCCTCCTTTGTTTCCTCGGACTGTTCCCCCGCCGCGTCGGAAGGCGGTTCGGGATCCGGACTTCCCACGACGCACCAATGGCGTGCGCGTGCAAGCCAGCCGGGGTGAACGGCCTCGAGCCGTTCCATGGAGCTTTTACCGATTTCGTTGCGCGAACTTGGGATCGGATCCCGGGCGTAGCTGTCGGCGGCGAGCACATGGTGAAGACCGAGACCGCGGCAGCGGAGTGCGAAGTCGATGAGGGCCGCGCCGTCGGCACCGAAGCTGGCTTCATCGAAGGCCCCGACCTTCTCGAGGGCGGAGCGCTTGATCAGGGTGACGGGAGCCTTGATGCCTGGGAGGTTCGTACGGATTGGAGCGGACGGATTCGAGGCGAGCTCTTCCGCGACGCCCTCGGGATCGCGGTCTGCGTAAGGTGGACTTTGCTCCTCGTTCCAGAAGAAGGGTGAGTCGCAGACGGGGCTCACAAGAGCGATGCCCTCTTCCTGTCCGGCGCGGATCAGGCGCTGGAGCCAGCCGCGGGTGAGTATGCTTCCCTCCTCGACGTGGATGAGATCTCCCGCAGGAAACTTGGCTGCAATCCAGTTGAGAAGGCCGGCAGGTCCGTCGCTGGGAGGCGGTGTCAGGAGCTGGCAGTGGTCTCGGGAAGAGACGAAGGTCTGTAGCTCCCTGGCCCGTGCGTCGGAGGTGTCGGGCTGAAGGCAGAGAAGCAGCTGATAGGAAAGCGGCTGGGCCCCATCCTCGAGACTCCAGAGCGTCCGCAGGTCGGGGTCGGCGTCGGACCCGACCTGGACGATCACGAGCGGAGGTTCCTCGGCGCCGGCTTCGGAGTGGCGCGGCGGCAGGGACGGCCGTTCCACGGTCTCGGCAGGCTTCTTGTCCGACAGCAGAGACTCGGGTTCGCTGTCCTCACGGCTGCGGAGCCAGCGGGTCACGGGAAGGTTTTCGAAGCGGTGCCAGTACGATTCGGGCCGCAGGTCGATGACATGGCTTTCGCCGTCGTGGTATTCGGGAGGGAGCAGGAACTCGAAGCCGTGGTAGCCGTCGCCCCGGCCTTCGGCGAGGAGGTCTTCACGGAACTGATCGGCCCAGACTTCGCCGACGACTTCGCCGTCGAGATGGATCTGAACGCCGATTCGCTCGAAGGGGCGAAGAGGATTCCAAATCCAGCCGCGGATGCTTCGCGCGGAGACTTCCTCGGCCTGACCTTCGAGTTCGGATTTCTTCTGGAAAGGGGAGCGGGCGGCCTCGGAGCGCAGGTTCTTCGAGGCGGTCTCGAGTTCGTCGGCGATCCTGGAGAGCTTTCCTCCACCTCGGAACTTGCCGCCGAGGCCGCCTGCACTGGCGAGTTCGTGGAGGCTCTGGGAAAGTTCGGCGATCTCCTGAGAGGCACCCATTCCGGCCTCGGCGAGAGCCGGGCCGGATTGTTCCATGCTTGCGACGGCTTCGCGCAGGGAGCGCACGTAGAGGTCGAGTCGGCGGGTCAGGGTCTCGATTTCCGAAAGTCGCTCGTTCCGGGCGTCCTCGGTTTCCTGTTCGAGGGTCGTGCGCACGGCGCGGAGCCTGTCTTCGGTGATGCGCATCTGCTGGCGATGATCTTCGTTGAGCTTGGTGACCTGAGTCTGATGCTCACGGGTCATCTCGCGCACCAGCCGCTCTTGCGAATCGACAAGGCCGCCGACCTTGGCTTCGTACTCGGAGACGAGGGAGTCCCGCTCGGCCACCTCCGAGAGTTTGCGTTCGGCTTCAAGTTCGCGGCGTACGCCCATGAGTTCGGCGTCGCGTGTCTGCTGCCGAAGGAAGATGATTTCCTCGAGCTGGGACTCCTTCTCACGCTCGTAGCCATCGAGTCGGACGCTGAGTTCGGCGAACTGTTCGGCTTCGTAGGCGAAGGAGGAGTGCAGCTGGTCGTAGGCGGCTAGTTCTTCAAGAGCGCTGGCTGAGGTCTCAAGCTGGCCCTCGACTTCGCCAAGGAGCTCGGGGCGGCCCATGAGCTGGAAGAGCTTGTCCTGGAAAGAGGTGATCGCAATCTTCGCGCTGGAGCCCGTGGGGAGGGCGGCCGATGAATCGATGACCCCCCGGATTTCGGTGGCTCGAGGTGGGAAGAGGCCGGAGGGGCAGCGGGGGCGAAGCTCTTCGAAAAGGCGGGCTGCCGTCTCCTGAGAGCGTGCGAGGAGGTCGTCGTAGAAGACGAAGCTGCGCGACAGGCCGGCCGTGTTCTGGAGCACCTGCACCGTGTAATGCTCCCAGAGCGCGAGTGCGTGAGAGGCAGAGAAGCCGTGCCGAACTCGGAGGATGGCCGCGACTTCCTCCGGACGGCGAAAGGGGATGATGCAGTGGGGATCCTCGACGAGCCGCTTCCATGCTGGAAAGACGAGGCAGAGGCGGGGATCTTTGATGAACCAGGGACGGTGGTCCTCCAGATCCCCGAGGAGGGCGTTGGCTTTCGGCTGGAAGACGGTGGGGAGCTTCCCGGCGAGGCGTCGCAGGTCGAACCCGATCGGTCGACTCCAGTCTCGTCCCGTGAGGGCAAGAAGACCTTCGTTTAGTGCAACGACGTTGGGGTGCTCCCAGCTTCCCGCCGGGTAATCCTCTTCGGGTGTCTCCGGTGGCGTCGTGCCAGCGTACAGCCCCATACGCTGAAGAATGCCGCCGACAGCGGCTCCTCCCGAGCGGTGCATTCCGAGGACAAAAACCTGCATGAGCGCTCGAGGCTAGACTCGCACCGAGGCGGTTTCAACGCCTAGGATTCCCAAGTGTTCAACGACCCGAGGAGAGGCCGGTGATGGAGCTAGAAGGGGATTTCGTCGTCTCCGTCCTGCTCCGAGAAGTCGGGGCCGGCATCCGTTTCCGAGGGGGCCGGCGCCGAAGTCGGACTGGGCGTCGGGCTGGAGGCGGGGGGTTGGTAGGGAGCCGGTTCAGAACCGGAGGCCGGTGCTGGGATAGCGCTTGCGGCTCCTGTCGCTCCTTGGGCCGCGGAACCGCCGCTCTGAGGTGGTCCTGAGGCAGGAGCTCCGCCACCGTCTCGGGGAGATCCGAGGAGCTGCATGTTCTCGCCAATGACCTTGAGCTTGCTGCGTTTCTGACCCGTCGTCTTGTCGTCCCAGGTGTCGAGCTGCAGGCGCCCTTCGATGAAGACAGGCCGACCTTTGGAAAGGTATTGCCCGGCGATCTCGGCGAGGCGACCCCACATGGTGACGTCCACGAAGGTGGTCTCCTCGCGCTTTTCCCCACTGTCGAGCGTGTAGGCCCGGTTGACTGCAATGCCAAGATCGGTCACGGCCGAGCCCTTGGGGGTCCAACGGACCTCGGGGTCGCGGGTGAGATTCCCGATCAGCATGACTTTGTTGAAGCTAGCCATGAGGTATTCTTAGCAGAGAGAATGGCACTGGGCCAGAGGGAAAGACGCGCGGTGGTGCCTGCGACTGGTCCACAGAGGAAGATCCCAGGTCAGACCTTCTGGTAGTGCTGCAGATGCACTTCCTTGTCGAGAGCGAGGGTCGCGCGAAGCTGCTCCAGTCCGTTTGGATCTCCCTCGAAGAGAAAGCTCACGTAGTAGCCGGAGGTCAGCTTGGTCGGGGTGTAGGCGAAGTCCTTCTTGCCGATGTGATCAATCTGGTCGAGGCGGCATCCGCCGCTTTCGATTTCGCGTCCGATGCGCTGGACGATGTCGTCGACGGAATCCTCCTTCCCGAGGGTGTCGAGGACTGCGGTGAGTTCGTATTTGCGTTTCATGAATCAGTGGTGCTGCCGCTGGAGTCCGCCTGGCTCTTTTGGTTCGACGGAACTTTCCGATTGAACTGGGTCATGGCGGCATCAAGCCCCTCGGAGAGGCTGAGGCGGATCGCTTCTATAGCCTTCCCGATGGCTTGTTCAAGGGCGGATCTTTCCTCTTCGGAAAAGCGCCCGAGGACGTGGCTGACGAGCTCGTCGCGATGCTCTCCGGCTTCGGCGCTGCCTCGGCCGACGCCGATGCGAAGCCGGGGAAATTTCTCGGTTCCGAGCACGGCGGCGACGGACTTCAGTCCATTGTGTCCTCCCGAGGAGCCGCCTCGGCGGAGCCGAACGCTTCCGAGGGGAAGACTGACGTCGTCGCACAGCACGAGAATGCGGGCGGGTTCGATCTTGTGGAAGTGGGCGGCGCGGACGACGGCGCGACCGCTGTCGTTCATGTAGGTCTTCGGCTTGAGGTAGAGGACTCCTCCCGTCCGCATCGCATCCGCCTCCCACTTGCGTTCGGAGCCGAAGCTCAGGCCGGCCTGTCCCGCGAGTTCGTCGAGTACCATGAACCCGACGTTATGCCGGGTATGGTCGTACTTGCTCCCGGGATTGCCGAGACCAGCGATCAGTTCAAGATGCTTGCTGCCCACCGCGATTTCAGGTGAGTCGGTGACGGCAGGTGGCGAGGATTCCGCCAGCGACTGCCGGGGGTCGTTTTCCCCAACCTCCTGCGGCTCGCGGCTTTCGGTCCGGCTGTCCTCGCCGGGAGAGGCGGGGAAGCCGAACAGTCGCGCGAGAAGCGTACGGATCACTTCTTGTCTCCGCCGCCATCTTCGGAGGGCTTTTCGCCGTCCTCGCCTTCTGCGCCTTCGCCCTCTTCTCCTTCTTCACCTTCTTCGCCTTCTTCGTCCTCACCTTCGGAGAGGGCGGCGCGCGTTTCGGTGACCATGAGGACGGTGACGTCGTCTTCGTATTCGACGGTGACACCTTCACCGATCTCCAGGTCGCGGACGTGGATGGAATCTCCGATTTCGAGTTCCTCGACGTTGACCGTGAGGCTCGCGGGAAGGTCTTTGGGCAGACAGTGGACGTCGAGGTTGTAGAGCATCTGGTCCATGATGCCGCCGGTCTTGACACCGGACGGTATTCCGATCAGTTCGATGGGGACGTTGGCGGTGATGACCTGGTCCTCGCGGACGGCCTGGAAGTCGACGTGCAGGAAGCCGTCCTTGAGGTTGTCGTGCTGGATGTCCTTGATCAGTGCGAGGCGAGTCTTGTCTTCACCGACGATCGCGAGGTCGACGAGGATGTTGTCGCTGGCGCTCGTGTTGAGCAGTTCACGGAGGGTTTTGGCGCTGATCTTGAGGTTGAGAGAATCCTGCTTCCCTCCGTAGATGACGGCAGGAATGAATCCCTCCCGGCGCATACGCTTGATTTCAGAACTACCGCTCCGTTGGCGGGTGTCGGCTTCGAGACTAAAGTGCTTGGACATGGCTGGAAGAGATTGGAAAGTCGGTTTTGGCCTTCTCCTGATCGAAGAAGGGCGCGGAGCCTAGTCCTCGACGGAGTCGATGTCAAAAAGAGAACTGACCGACTCGGAGGAGTGGATTCGGGCGATGGCTTCGGCGAGAAGCCGGTCGATGCTGAGTACCTCGAGCTTGTCGCTGCCTTTGGCCAGCGGCGTGCTGTCGGTGCAGATGAGTTTCTCGATCGGGGAGGCGTTGAGGCGCTCGAGTCCGAGGTCTTGGAGGACGGCGTGACTGACCCCTGCGTAGACTTTCTTCGCGCCCTGCTTCTGCAGGATCGCGGCGGCTGCGCAGAGTGTGCCGGCGGTTTCGGTCATGTCATCGACGAGAAGGACGTTCTTTCCTTCGACGTCGCCGATCACGTTCATGGCCTCGACTTCGGTGGCGCTGACTCGATTCTTGGCGACGATCGCGAGGGGGCAGCCCAGTTCCTTGGCGTAGGAGTGCGACATCTTGATGCCGCCGACGTCAGGTGAGACGACGACGAGATCCTCGATGTTCTGGTCGAGAAGATGTCGAATGATGACGGGGGCTGCGTAGAGGTGGTCGACGGGGATTTCGAAAAAGCCCTGAATCTGGGCGGCGTGAAGGTCCATGGTGAGGACGCGGTCGACTCCTGCCGCAGTGAGAAGGTTGGCGACCAGTTTGGCGGTGATCGGCACGCGCGGCTGGTCCTTTCGATCCTGGCGGGCGTAGCCGTAGAACGGGACCACGGCGGTGATGCGTTCCGCACTGGCCCTGCGGGCTGCATCGACCATGATCAGCAACTCCATGATGTGCTGATTGGTGGGCGGGCAGGTGGGCTGAACGATGAACAGATCCCGGCCGCGGATGTTCTCGTTGATCTTGACGAGGGTTTCGCCATCGGGGAACGTGTCCACGGTCGCGGCGCCGAGTTCGACACCGAGAATCCTGCAAATGCGGGTGGCGAGATCGGGGTGGGCCCGCCCGCTGAGAATTTTAAGTTCGCTGGCCATGATGCTGATCGAGAAGTTTTGGGAAAGTGGACGGGGAAAGCTCTCCCCGGACTCCCCTTAGGCCCTAGGGGGCGCTGGGGGAAGCGGATTCCGGTAAGGCAGGTCTTTTGCGCAGGCCGCGCCACTGCTGGAGGTTCTGGAGATGCCAGGAGACGGCCTCAGGCTCCTTCTGCCAAGTCGTCTCGGGCCCCGCCGCTGCCTGGTAGAATTTTTCTGCCTGATCCCAGTCGGCAACCCGCTGGTAGTGAACCCCGGCCTGAAGTCGGATCCGCGCACTCAGGGGTGCTCGTTCGACCGCCTCGAGGAACACGCTCTCGGCTTCGTCGTGACGTCCGAGAGCGTCGAGGATGTCACCCAGAAGGTGAAGGTTGGCCAGATACTCGGGGCACTGTTCCCGGCATAACTCGGAGAGAGGGAGGGCCCGGAGGAGGGCGGCCCGGCGGAGTTTGGGGGTGTCGCAGGTGTCAGCCCAGTTGACGTGATTGTTGGCCGAAAAGAACAGGGCCTCGTGGTTGACGGGGTCGAGTCCGCGGATCCGGAGGTAGTCGAAGGTCTTGGCTTGCAGGAAGCCGCGGTTGGTCGAGGGCAGGCTGCGGGCTTTCTGGTAGTAGTAGTCGCTGCGTCCCTGCCGGATCGTGAGGGCAAGCAGGAGTCCGCCCAGAAGGACAATGGCCAATTTGGGCAGTGGATGGAAGAGGGGGAAATTCGGGACGCTGGCGCCGAGGTGACGGTCAAAGCCGGGATTGGCGAGGATGCCGAAGCAGTAGGCGGTCAGGATGGCGATCGCGGGGACGTGGAAGTGAAAGTCCGAAAACGCGTGGCCGAGAACGGCGACGAGGCCGGCGAGGACACCGAGGACGAGGGCGAGTTCGGTGCTGGTGCCATGGCCGGTTGCAGGGTGCTTCTTGTTGAGGTGCCAGAACAGATAGCGGACTCCGGTGTAGAAGTGAATGCCGAGGAAGAGCAGTCCGAGAAGCAGTCCGACGAGTCCGTATTCGGCGAGGGTCTGGTGATATTCGGAGTGAGCGAAAAAGACGTAGGGGACTTCATCGGGGAGGCTGGGCGGCCGGTTCGCGGCGGCGTGGAACTCAAAGGTTCGGCTTCCCGTGCCCCAGATGGGACTGGTGCGCCACTGATCGATGGCCAAATCGTGAAGCCCCGGTCGGAAGTCCCCGGCGGCGAGGCTCGGCACTCGACCTTCCTCGGAGGGAAAGGCCTTGCGGAGGCTCGGAAAGAGGGCGGCGAGCCCGACCAGCAGCACCACGAGGATGGCAATGGCGGCTTTGCTAAAGTGCACCCGGTGCATTTTCCAAAGGGCCACGCCCGCACCGAGGAGGAAGGTGATGAGGCCGAGGCCCGTGCTCACGATGCCGGCGCGACTCTGGGTCAGGACGATGGTGACGAGGCCGAGGATGCCGAGAAAGGCGAAGACGAGTTTGAAAGCGACCTTGGCCTGTCCAAAGATGCAGACGCCTAGGAACAGGAAAGTGACGATCTGCAACCAGGCACAGAAGTGGTTCGGCACGGTGAAGAAGCCGCCTGCGCCATTGACGGAAAGGGCCGATCCGCCGGCCATGCTCCGAGCAAAGTGCGCGGCTAGAAGCCCCCCCAGCACCACCAGGAGCGCCCACCGGTGGGTGCGGTTTGAAAAGAGGGTGGCTGAGACAAAGTAGGTGATCAATGATCCTGCGGCGAGCACCAGGTCAGGGCGCGCGAGATAAGGGTAGGGGGAGGTGAGTGCACGCCAGCCGACATAGCCGGCGAAGGCAAGGGCTGCGAGGACGCAGTAGTCGCTGGGCGGGTGCTCGATCCGGGTTCTCCACCGCAGAGCCGTTCCGACTCCGAGAAGTCCGAGGAGTCCGTAGGCGGGCCATTGGAGGACCACGTTGGTTCCGGTCGCCAGCAGCGCTGAGACGAGAATCGAGATGGCGAGCAGTCCAAAGAGCAGGGTGCGAATCATTGATGAAATCCTTCCTTCTCAAAGGGCTTTGACGTGGGCGCTGCTTCTGACGATGGATGCGTCATGAAGCCCTCCGTCGAGCGAGTCAATGTTCTAGGCTGCATGGTCAGTGCCATCAATCTCGATCTGGCATGGGAGAAGGTGCGTGAGGCGATCACCAGGAAGGAGAAGGGATACGTCTGCGTGACCGGTGTCCACGGGGTGATTGAAGCGCAGTCCGACGCTGGGTTCAAAGACATTCTCAATCGAGCCTTCCTTGTGACCCCCGATGGAATGCCGATGAGTTGGATGGGGTGGCTTCAGGGCGCCGATCAGATGGACCGCGTCTACGGCCCCGATCTCATGCTGATGGTATGCGATCGGGGTCGGCATGAAGGGGTGCGCCACTTCCTCTACGGGGGCAACGACGGGGTCGCACCGAAACTGGCCGCCAGTCTGCGGAAGCGCTTCCCGGGACTCGAGATCGCGGGGACCTACTCTCCGCCGTTTCGCCCACTCAATGAAGAGGAGAACGAGGACCTTCGAGTGATGGTTGCGGACGTGAAACCCGACGTCTTCTGGGTTGGGCTGAGCACGCCCAAGCAGGAACGCTTCATGGCGGAGAATCTCGAGCGTCTCGACGCGACGCTGATGTTCGGGGTGGGAGCTGCCTTTGATTTTCATGCGGGACTCGTCCCCCAGGCTCCGCGCTGGATTCAGCGGGCGGGGCTTGAGTGGTTCTACCGGGTTGTGAAGGAGCCGAAGCGCCTCTGGAAGCGCTACCTCACGATCGTGCCGGCTTTTCTTTTCAGGGCCTTCGCCCAGACCGTCGGACTCAAGCGCTACCCTGCTCCTGCGGAATAGCGGGCAGGGTCGCTCCTGCGTTGACAGCGGGCATTCTCTCGGGAGATTCCCCGACCCGCCCATTGACCGGGCGGCGTTGATCTTACCCATATGAGCATTTCCAGAGAAAGCGTCCTCGTCGCCGGCGGCGGGGGATTCATCGGCGGCCACCTCGTGCGCCACCTTATCAGCCTCGGTTACAAAAACGTCCGCAGCGTTGATATCAAGCCGATGGATCAATGGTACCAAGTCCACGAGGAGGCGGAAAATCTCGTCCTCGACCTTTCGGAAATCGGCAACTGCCGAACCGCGGTCGACGGCATGGCTCACGTCTACAACCTCGCCGCCGACATGGGAGGCATGGGTTTCATTGAGAACAACAAGGCGCTCTGCATGCTGACGGTTCTCATCAATACGCACATGCTGATGGCTTCCAAGGACGCCGGGGTGGAACGGTTCTACTACTCGTCCTCTGCCTGTGTCTATGCGGCGGACAAGCAGTTGAGCGAGGATGTCATCCCGCTCCGCGAGGCCGACGCCTACCCCGCCATGCCCGAGGACGGCTACGGCTGGGAGAAACTTTTCAGCGAGCGCATGTGCCGCCACTTTCTCGAGGACTTCGGTCTCGAGACCCGTCAGGCTCGCTACCACAACGTCTATGGTCCCTATGGCACCTGGGACGGCGGACGGGAAAAAGCGCCCGCTGCAATGTGCCGAAAAATCATCGAGGCCAAGCTCAGCGGGAAGCATGAAATCGAAATCTGGGGTGACGGCAAGCAGACCCGGAGCTTCATGTACATCGACGACTGCCTCCACGGCACGGTCATGTTTCTGGAAGGCGACGTCACCGAACCTCTCAATCTTGGATCCGATGAGGTGGTGACGATCAACGGTCTCGTCGACATCGTCGAAGAAATTGCCGGCATCAAGTGCACGCGAAACTACAACCTGGACGCCCCGAAGGGAGTCAATGGCCGCAATAGCGACAACACCCTCATTCAGGAGAAGTTTGGCTGGGCGCCCTCGATTCGCCTCCGCGACGGAATGGAGAAGACCTACGACTGGATCTACAAGCAGATGTCGTCCTAGCTGGGGGACCGGTTCGGTCAGACGGCAGTGATGCCTTGGCCCCGCCGCATGCCGAGCCTGCTATTGGCGGCGCGCCTGCTCGCGAAGAAAGATTTCCGCCACCTCGAAGCTGCGTTTTGCCAGCTCTTCCGCCTCTTTCTGGTTGAGAAGAGTGGTGCCTTCCTCCTGGACGTCTGCGAGGAAGATCTCTCGAGCCAGCTCTCTCACCTCCTCGGAGTCCAGTTGGACACGGGTGTCGGACGTCGCGGGACGTTTTCCCCGACCGCGGCGACCGCGTCCCCGCCCTGATTTTTCGCCGTCTTTGGGCGTCGCTCCCGTATCTTCCCCGGCGGGCCGGCCACTTTCGCTCTTCTGCGCCGCTTCGACTGCCTTCGGGCCGGAAGCGCTCTCTCCCTGCTCTGCTTCCTTCGGCTCTCCGCGTTCCGCCTCGCCCTTGCGAGGGCTGCGCCCCGCTTTCGGCTTCGGTTGCGGCTTCGATTGCGGCCTCGGTTGCGCTTGCTTGGGTGAGTCCTCTTGATCTCGCGGAGGGGTTGCGCCGATCTCGTCCAAGGGAGAAGGCAGAGAATCGCTCTCCGTCTCGCGCTTCGGCTTTGCGGCGCGAGCAGGGGGGGCAGAGGCGTCGCCTGCCTGGACAGGGGTCTTGCGAACCCGCTTTTGCTTGGGAGTGGTCACTTCGTCAGGTACGCTACTCCTTAGAATGGCAATGCCTAATTGGAAGCTGCAAAAAATTCAAGGGGAGTGAGATTAAGCGTTGACCAGCAGGTCGTTAGTCGCTGATGGTCGCTCAGGGGAACATCCCCCCCATCATCTATGAAGAAAGCAGAACTCATCGACACCATCGCCACCTCGCTTGGCGGTTCCAAATCAGAAGCATCGGCAGCTCTTGACGCCGTTCTTGAATCCATTGTCTCCGGCGTCAAAGCGGACGGCCAGGTTCAGATCATGGGCTTCGGCACTTTCAAGATCTCTGACCGCGCGGCCCGCACCGGTCGCAATCCCCGCACCGGCGAGGCCATCCAGATCAAAGCGTCCCGTTCGGTTCGCTTCTCTCCGGCCGCCGCGCTCAAGAGCACCCTCTAGGTTTTCAAGCATTTCTTGAACTACAAGGTCGTCCGGGGTTTCCCCGGGCGATCTTTTTTTGTCTCCTGCGGTCACTCGCCTGAGCTTGCACGCTGGGCCGACCACCGTCGGCTCGCCTCCAGAATGCCTCGTGCCTTGTGTTCCGTCTCCTCAAGTTCTAGAGCCGGATCCGAATCGGCCACGATGCCGGCCCCGGAGTGAAAATGAAAGTGGGCACCCTCCATGACTGCGGTTCGAATGGCGACGTTCCAACGCGAACGGCCCCGAAATCCAAAGTGGCCGATCGCACCCGTGTACACGCCGCGCGGGACCGACTCGAGTTGATGGATGATCTCAAGAGCCCTCTTCTTGGGTGCCCCGGAGATCGAGCCTCCGGGAAAACAGGCTCGGAGGGCTTCCAGGTGAGTCACCTCCGTCCGAAGAGTGCCGCGGACGGTCGAGACGAGATGATGGACCTGAGCGAAGGACTCCAGAGCGCGAAGTTCCGGCGTCTCCACCGAACCTGGCTTGCAGACCTGCCCCAGATCATTCCTCATCAGATCGGTAATCATCAGCAACTCGGCTCGTTCCTTGGGAGAGGCGGACAGTTCCATCGCGAGTTCGGCATCCGCCTTTGAATCGCCGGGAAGGCGGGGACGGGTGCCCTTGATCGGCCGCGACTGAATCTCGGACCCGTCCAGGGCCAGAAAGCATTCGGGCGAACTGGACGCAATCTGCCGTCCCCCGAGATCGAGAAAGGCGGACCAGGGGGCGGGCGAGACTGCGGCAAGCGCCTCGTAGAAGGCGTAGGCATCACCTTCCTCGATGCATTGAGCTGAAAAGCGGCGGGCAAGATTCGCCTGATAGACGTCCCCCGCCTCGATGTAAGCGCGAATCGCCTCGACGGCCCGCAGGAATAACTCGGCGGGGTCGTCGGCAGCCGGCTCGTCGAGAAGGCCACCGGGCGGACGCAGCGCCGCTTGGTCGAGCAGCTCAAAGGGGAATTCGCCCTCGGCCTCCCAGATCATCTTCTCGTGATCAAAGACGAGGAGGGCCTCGTAGAGCCCCAGGGAAAACTGGCCGTCGAAGCCGATCCAGCCGAGAAGACCGCCGGGCCATCCTTGATGGGCCTGCAGTCGGGCCTCGATCTCTTCGGAAGTCGCGAGATTGCCTTCGAGAACCTGCGAGGGTTCGATGCCGAGAATCGACTGTCTCGGCGACCCGCCGATCTCAGGTTGTTCGAGCAGAACGAGCCCGGATGCACCTCTCAGCCGGCGCCCCACCTCCAGAGGCGAAGGCAATGGCTCCGCACGGTCCCCGGCGACGGGGAAGCCGAGAGGGCGGTCGGTTGACTTCTTCACGGCGAATCCTTAGTCTCCAGCAAGAGTTCAATCAACCGGATGCCACCTATCTCGAACCCCCACGCCAAGGACCGCGGACCGGGACGAGCCTTTGCGGTGGCGATGAGCCTGCTCGCGCTTTTCGCGGCTGCTCAGATTGGTGCCGCCGTATGGGCGGGCCTGCACGGCAGATCACTGCAGGTGGGCACCGCCGCTCCGAGCGGTTCCGGGGAAGCATCGCCAGCCTCCGCGCCCTCTTCGTCCGCTGTCGTGCCCTCGAGTTCCTCCATGGTGGCGGAGCAGCCACTTCAGAGCCCTCCAGCCCCGCTTCCGCCGCTCGCAGCGCCCCTCGTCACCCCGAGGACGCTCGCTTCACTCCGCTCCCAGGGTGCTCCGGATGAATCCCCCTCGTCCATCCAAGGTCCGAAGATGCTCCTTCCTGCGCATCAGCGGATCACCGATCCCGCCGTTCTCGCCGCCTTTGAGGATGGCGTGGCGGCCCGGCGGAAAGGCGACACCCACTCCGCCTTGTCCTCTTATCGCCGGGCCGACTCCCTCTTGCCCAATCATCCGGCCATCCTCCACGAAATGGCCCAGACCTACGACTCCATGGGGCTCGGCGATCGGGCCCACGAGCTTTGGGCCCGGGTTCTCTCCATGGGTGAGGCCGGCGCGGGAGACTACCACGCTTTGGCCACCGTCCATAGCAGGGCAGGATCGGGCGCCGTCGGAGGTGCCAAGAGCATCGTGCGCCTCGGGCAACTCATTGCCACCCCCTCACCGAGCCGTCCCGGAGGGCAGGAAGTGATCCTCCATGTTCCCGTCGCTCGGGGAATGGGAGTTGCGATCGACTCCCAGCGAGTGCTGGTCGAGGTCTACTTCTTCGATCTCGTCGATGGCAAGCGGGTCGAGCAGAGCACTGCCGACGAGCCGGTCTACCGGTGGCGCAGCATTCCCGTCGACTGGCGGGAATCCACTGAACCGGAAATTCTGGAGGTGGTCTACTTTCATCCGGCCCTGGGCCCGCAAGAGGAGGACCGACTGGGGCGAAGGAGATATCACGGCTGCATCGTGAAGCTCTTCTATGACGATGAACTCCAGGATCTGAGGGCGGAACCGCGTACGCTCTTCGAAAAGGTCTCCTCGGGAGAGGGGCCAAGAATCGACGACACCCTCTTTCGCCTGAACTGATGCAGATTCTCCTGGTAGACGCGCGCGACGATCGCCGACTCCGCCTTTCGAGCGAACTCGGGCAGGTCGGGCATGACGTGGCGAGTGTCTCCGGTCCGGTGGAAGGGGTTTCCAGGGTGATCAGTCTTGATCGGGTGGATGGCGTTCTTCTCGGTGACGCTGGCAGCGACCCGGGCGACCTCATTACACTGTTGGAGGAGGTGTTCCGGCGCTGGCCGGCAGCGGCACTTGCCAGTCTTCCGCAGGGCCCGGGCGGGCTCGTCATCGAGGAGGCAACCCTGCTTTCCAATGAATCAGCGGCGTCCGTCCATTCCTGGCTCCTCGGCCTGGCCTCGAAACCCCGTCCGTCGCGAGAGGAACTCCCTGCGCTTTCTGAGGATCTGCCGGCGCTGCCGAACCTGCCAAACCTGCCGACTGTCCCGGTTGCCGAGAGTTCGCTGGGCGATTTTGATCTGAGTGAAATCATGGCCGAGACGCCGAAGCTCGTGACCTACCGAGCCTTTCAAAAAAGCGTTCAACGCCCCGTGGTGCTTCAGCTTCTGCGTCCCGAGATCCGGGCCACGGAGGATGGGACGACCGCCTTCCAAGACCTCGTCAAAGCCCAGGCCAAGCTCGTGCATCAGAACGTCGCTCCCGTGTTCGAGGTCTCGGAGACTGAGGGTCATCTGTTCTACACTGCCGAGATCATCCGCGGAGACGATCTCGATGAGATGAGGTTCAAGCAGCGCCGGATCACCGACGAGCAAGCCGTCGAGATCGTTCGAGTCGCAGGAGCGGTCATGCGTTTCATGCGGGAGCAGGGCATCGCGCATCGTCCGCTCCGAACCACGGACGTCCACATCGACCGAACAGGACAGGTCATGCTTGCCAATCTTGCGGTTCCCGCCGGTTCGTCCGAAGCCAACGACACCCGGGGCGCGCGCGACATTAAGATTCTCACGGCCGCCCTCCGGGACCTCGTCGGCAACGGCGAAGGGGCGGCCCTGCTTGATGAAATTGATCCGGAGACCGGAGTGGGGATCACCTCCTGGGAGGGCGTCGAGGCTGCCTGCGCCCGCAAGCAGGCGATTCTCCAGCAGGCGAGAGCCAGAAGTGGCGGCGTCTCTCAGGCGAGTCAGTGGCTGCGCACGAGCCCCGCAGGCTGGGGTGGAATCCTCGGCATAGCAGCCGTGGCTATTCTCGGGCTGGCGGCCGTTCTTCTTTTTGCCAACCGCAGCCCCGAGGTTCGCGCCTTCGACGACGTCGTCCGCATCCCGAAAGGCAAGCTGGCGAGCCCGAGCGGACCTGTCGCAGCCATCCCTGCCTTCTGGCTTGATGCCCACGAAACGACAATCGCCGAATATGCGGAGTTTCTTGCGGCTCTGGAGGATGACGATCCCACCGCCTACGACAACGCCCGGCAGCCGGCTTCGAAGCAGGGTCATCAGCCTGCAGGCTGGGACCAGCTCCATTCCAGTGCCTTGAAGGGTGGGAAGTACCAGGGTGCCTCCATCGATATGAATCATCCCGTCGTGCTCGTCGACTGCTGGGACGCGCACGCCTATGCGGCGTGGAAGGGTGGCCGCCTTCCATCTGCCGAGGAATGGGCTCTTGCGGCAGCCGGTCCGAGCGGATCCCAGCGCCTCTATCCCTGGGGCGATGAACCCCAAGGGGCAGCAATGAACCGGGCTGGTGCCGACCCGTTCAGGAGGACGGCACCCGTCGATGCCTTTCCGCTCGACGTCACGCCCGAGGGCGTCTTCGGGCTCGGCGGAAACGTCGAGGAATGGACTGCCACGAAAAAGAATCACCCGACCTTCCCGGACCGTCTTCTCACGGTCGTGGCGGGTCCCTCGTTCCAGAGTTCCGAGGCTACGCCCCTCCGGGTTCAAGTCCTCGCAAGGGAGGAGCAGGGGACAGCCGGCCGCGGGATCCGTGTCGCCTTTGACAAGCAGCCGTAGCCGCCCTTTTGCGGTGGCGTTCGGAGCGCGCAATGTCAAGGTGACTGGAGTGACTGCACCCACCAAGCAAGAGATCACCATCCGTGTGCCTGGCACGGTGGCCAACCTCGGCCCCGGCTATGATTGCCTTGGAGCAGCTCTGGACCTGCACAACCGCGTCCGGCTCCGCAGGCTTGAAGAAGAAGCGGAGGAAGCTCACCCCATGGTGCAGCAGGTTGCCGAACTTTTTTTCGAGAGGACTCGGATGGCACCCTTCGCCTTCTCCTGGGAGATCGAGGGTGAGGTGCCGATGTCTCGCGGACTCGGGTCCAGCGTGACGCTCCGGCAGGGCATTCTTCAGGGGCTCAACGAACTTTGTGGACGGCCCCTCGGCCGAGCCGATCTCTTCGAACTCTGCAGCCGGGCCGAAGGTCATCCCGACAACGCGGGGCCGGGCGTCTTCGGGGGGTTTGTCGTCACCGGAGAGGCTGGACGGTGGTTTCGATTCGAAATCCCGGAGCAGCTTCGTTTCGCCCTGCTGGTGCCCGACTACGAGGTCCTTACCGAAGAAGCACGAAGCGTGCTCCCCGAGTCGGTATCGCACTCCGACGCGACGCGAAACACCGGGAATGCCTGCATTGTGACCGCTGCTTTCGCCACCGGCGATTTCGAGCAGCTTCGCGGCGCCTTTGGCGACTACCTTCACCAGGACTACCGTCTGCCGCTGGTTCCCGGGCTCTACGAAGTGATCGAGGCAGGCACTGCGGCCGGTGCCTTCGGAGGATTTCTCTGCGGATCGGGCTCGACGATGGCCTGTCTCTGCGAGGCCGGGGTCGCCTCGCGCGTCACCGACGCGATGCGGGAAGCCCACGGTGCATCCGCCGCCGTCATCACTGTCGTCGGAGCCGACAACGAGGGAGCGCTGGCCCTCGGGAAAGAGACGGGCGCCTCATGAAGCAACAGTCCGACGAGTGGGAAAAATTCGGGCTCGACGTCATGGAGGGCCGACTCCGAGGGCCGCGCTTCACGCTGCTGCGCATTCTTCTGCACTTTCTTTCCTATGTTTTCAGCGGGATCATCCGGCTTCGCCTCAGGCTGTTTGGCGCCCGCGTGGTCCGCGAAGGCAACCTCGGCTGCCTCGTGGTCAGCATCGGCAACCTCACGGTCGGCGGCACCGGCAAGACACCCGTCGTCGAGAGTCTCGCCCGGGCTCTGAAAGAGGGCGGGCGCTCCGTCGCCATTCTGAGCCGCGGCTACAAGCGCGAGCGCAAGAAGATCCCTCTCGGATTGAAAATCCGAGCTCGGCTGAGTGGCCGGAAAATTGCCGACCCGGTCATGGTGGTCTCCTCGCCCGACGAGGTTCTCCTGGCTGCACGGATCGCCGGTGATGAACCCCACATGCTGGCCAACAATCTGCCTGGCATTCCGGTGGTCGTGCACAAGAACCGCGTCCGCTCGGGCCGTCACGCGATTCGCGAGTTCGGGGTCGATACCCTCGTTCTCGACGACGGTCTTCAGTACCTGCGGCTCCGCCATTCCATCGACCTCGTCCTGGTGGACAGCACCAAGCCTTTCGGCACTGGGCACATGCTTCCTCGCGGCACGCTTCGCGAGCCTCCCCGGAGCCTGCGACGGGCGAGCTACGTCTTTCTGACCAAATGCGAGCAGGCTGCCGACCCCAAGCTCATCGAGCAGATCCGCAAGCACAATCCCGTCGCCGAGATCCTCCAGTGCCGCCATCAGCCACTCTATCTGGAGAACCTCGAGACCGGCGAGCGGCGCGACCTCGCAACTCTCAAAGGTGCCTATGTCGGCACCCTTAGCGGCATCGCCTCTCCCGAGAGCTTCGAGCGCGGCGTGAAGAAGCTGGGCGCCAACATTGTCCTTACGAGGCGATTTCCGGATCACCACCGCTTTGCCGACGGCGAGGTCGAGGGACTCATGGACCGGTGCGTGCGGCGGGACGTCGAGTTCATCGTGACCACGGAAAAGGACGCCGTCCGTTTTCCCGAACTCCGCAACTCCGAGGTGCCCGTCTATTTTCTTCGGGTCGAGATCGAGATCACCGGGGGAAAGGAAATCTGGGATCGCCTGGTGGAGCGCATCTGCAGGCATCGCGCCGAGGCACCGGCCCGGCTCATCGATGCTCCCGATGCGTCAGAAGGAAGACCGACTGCGGCCTCGGCGGGGTAGTCCTTGAAGGTGGACCGCGTCGCCTGCGGCACGGCTTCGCTGGCTAATTCAACCGAGGGTCAGGCGGCATCTCCGCCATGAGCCGGTGCAGAGGACTCATGCCCCTGAGAACCTCCGACCACATGTCTTCTCCTGCGGGAAGCTTTAGGAGCGTCTCGCTGGCCTTGTTGGTGATCCAGGTGGCCTGCTGAAGTTCCTCTTCGAGCTGACCCTCCGACCAGCCTGCGTAGCCCACGAAGGCGCGGATCTGGAACCCTTCCTGAAGGGCCCGTCGCGCTCCCGCGATGGAAAGATGCGTCGAGACCTGGATCTTGTTGCGCAGGGTATCCCAGCCGAGCGAGGCGAAGGTGAGGTGATCTCCGGCCACCGGTCCTCCGAGGTAGACCTCGGCATCGGCCAGTTCAGGAAGCTCCTCGTCGCCGAGCAGGTCGGCGACCGTCTTGCCCAGCGGGCGATTGAGAATGTATCCGACCGCTCCGGCTTCCTCGCTGTGCTCGGTCAGGAGGAGGACCGTGTGAAGGAAATTGGGATCACGAAGCGAAGGAACGGCCACCATCACCGATCCCTTCAGGGTGGGCGACGTTTCCTCCGGCATACTCATCTTGGAGGAACTGTAACATCGCACTGCGATGGTACGGCAAGAGCTTTCGACTCAGGGTTTTCACCACCCCTCCTCCGCACGCCAGTACCCGTCCATATGATGACTTCCCTGAGGACGGATCCGGTCGCGCTCCTTCTCTCCCGAGCCCAGCCGGAAGGCGATCCCCACCGGGGCGCTGCCTTCACGGGCGCCGTAGACGTACTGGCCCTGCCCCCAGTGATCCCCGAGGGCGACGAGGTCGAAGCGGGTGACGGCTCCCTCCTTCGAAGTCTCGATGAAACCGAGGACCGCGGCTTCGTAGCCGCGCTCCGTGCCCTGCCCGTCGGCGTCGGCCTGAAGGAGAGTGCCACCACTGATCTCGTAGCTTCTCGTGCCGACTTTGCGGATCGTGAGGTTCTGGCGACGGACCTGATCCTTCCCCCAGAAGGGCGGCTCCCCCCGGGTGTTGTCGATGAGATGGTACCGGAGGAGCCGCATCAAGAACCACTCGGGTAGGCCGGCCGCCATTTCTCCGGTCGACTCTCCGAGCGCGACCAGCGCCTTCCACTCGTGCTCGCGGAGCCAGAGGTGATCGAGGGCGGCATAGCTTCCCTGCACCTCCTCCGAGGTCGTCGCGCGCATTCCCGAGGGTGCGTCGGCGTCCCGTTCCAAGGCACGGGTGTGGACGTCGAGAATCAGACCGCCTGCCGGAGGATTGTGCACAAACCTGCTGTCGGGCACGCCTTCTTCAGGGATCTCCACCCCGCCGGCGGTCCGGTCTTTTTCAGGCAGGGCCTCCCAGTTGCGGAGTCCTTCGGCGATGAAGGCCTCGCGGCGGTCGAGCGCCCGGTTGTTGTTGTAGGCGAGGAGTTCGCCGCCAGCGCTGAAGACGTAGTGCCCCTGGCGGGTGCCCTTGGTGTCGCCACGCGGACCCTGGTCGGTGACCTTCTTGTAGAACGCTCCGACCGCATCCTTGCGGCGCACGTGGTACCAGTTGTTGCCGGCCACCGGGATGAACTTCGAGTTCAGCGTCTCGATGATCGCAGGGTTGGAAAAGACCGACATCCTGTCGGTCACTCCGTTGTTTCACGTGCATCCGAGCGGATGGCCGTCCATTTCCCAGAGATAGATCGGCTTGCCTGTCTTCGCCGCCTCGCGGCGTGACTCCCACAGATCGGTGCGCCATTGAATCGCCTCCCACTTCAGCTCGGCCGGGGACGGTTCCATGAGCCGGTGAAGCGCTTCGAAGCGATCCGGATTCAGCACGCCGGAGACAGGCGTATCCCCGGGCAGCAGGCCGGAGAGGAAAAGTAAGAAGGCAGGCAGCAGGCGTGGCATCCTTGAAGTACGAGAGCAGACGCCCTGCCATTGCAGCAAAACGTCCGCTCTCTCCCTGCCAAGCTCCTGAACGGGATTTTCACGATCACCGTTGCCGACACTTTCAAGAGCGCGGCAGGATGGGAGCGCGTCGCTCCCCTCCTTGCCATGCGGGTCGTGCTCGCTAGTTTCCACGCCTCATGTCCGACCAGCGCCAGAAACCATTCCCCTTCGACGTCTTCGAATTGAAGTGGCAGAAGTTTTGGAGCGAGCAGGAAACCTACCGCGTTCTCAACCCCGGTGACCCCGGCTTCGATGCCTCGAAGCCGAAGTTCTACGCGCTCGACATGTTCCCGTACCCGAGCGGCGCCGGCCTCCACGTCGGTCACCCCGAAGGCTACACCGCCACGGACATCGTCTCGCGGTTCAAGCGGATGCAGGGCTTCAACGTGCTCCACCCGATGGGCTGGGACGCCTTCGGCCTGCCCGCCGAGCAGTACGCGATCAAGGAGGGCAAGCACCCCAGCGTCTTCACGAAGAAGAACGTCGACAACTTCCGCCGTCAGCTCCAGAGCCTGGGCTTCTGCTACGACTGGTCCCGTGAGATCAACACCACCGATCCCGCCTACTTCAAGTGGACCCAGTGGATCTTCCTGCAGATCTACAACAGCTACTTCGATCAGGAGAGCGGCAAGGCGCGGCCCGTCTCCGAACTCGAGGCGAAAGGGTGGAACCGTGATCAGATCGACGCCGTTCGCCTCGCCTACGTCGATGAAGTTCCCGTGAACTGGTCGCCCAGCCTCGGCACGGTCTTGGCCAACGAGGAAATCGACGAATGGATCGCCAAGGGCGAGACCGTCGAGCGCCGTCCCATCCGGCAGTGGATGATGCGCATCACCGACTACGCCCAGCGACTCATCGACGAGTTGGAAGACCTCGACTGGCCTTCTTCGATCAAGCGACACCAGCGCAACTGGATCGGCCGGAGCGAAGGGGCGCACGTCACCTTCGAAGTCGCCGGCCACCAGGATGCCAGCATCGACGTCTACACCACGCGACCCGACACCCTCTTTGGCGCCACCTACATGGTGCTCGCACCCGAGCATGCGCTCGTGGATGTGATCACCAGCGAGCAACAGCGCGAGGCCGTTGCCGCCTACCGCAAGACCGCCGCTGCCAAGTCCGACATGGACCGCACCGAACTCGCCAAGGAGAAGAGCGGCGTGCCCACCGGGGCGATGGCCGTGAATCCGGTCAATGGCGAGGAGATCCCCGTCTGGATCGCCGACTACGTGCTCGCCAGCTACGGCACCGGCGCGATCATGGCCGTGCCCGCTCACGACGAGCGCGACTACGAATTTGCCCGGCAGTTCGAGATTCCGATTCGCCAGGTGGTGGGCGAGCCGCCATTGCCGGAGCAAGAGGGGGGGACCGGCGTCCCGCCGGTCAGCGGTCAAGGTCTTCAAACCCTCGATCCAGACGGAGATATACAGGTCTATCGGCGAAAGCTTCCCCATTGGGATCAGCCCGGTTGCACTTATTTCATCACCTGGCGTCTCCAGGACAGCCTGCCAGCCGAGAAGCTCGCCGACTGGCGGACCAGAAAAGATAGATGGTTGCAGGAGCACCCCAAACCCTGGTCCGACGCAGTGGAAGGCGACTATCATGCCGAGTTCGGGGACAGGCTCGAAGAGTGGCTCGATGCAGGAAAAGGAGCCTGCATCCTTCGGCAACCGGTCAATGCGCGAATTGTTGGGGATGCCCTAGAGCATTTTCATGGTGATCGATATCACCTCGACTCCTATGTCGTGATGCCGAACCACGTGCATGTTCTGGTGACGCTCCCTGAGGGCTCGACCTTGGCTGACACGCTTCATTCGTGGAAGAGTTTCACCGCTAAGGCGATCAATGAGGAGCTTGGGACCGAGGGGACGGTCTGGCAGCGTGAATACTATGACCGTCTGGTGCGCAGCGAGACCCATCTGGATACTTTACGATCCTACTTGGCCGAGAACCCGAAGAAGGCCCGCCTGGGCGAAGCTGAGTATCTTCTCATGACGGAGGCTCCGCAGACCGGCGGGACGCCGGTCCCCCCCTCCTCTGCCGTTGCTCTTTTCACCGGCCAGGGCCAGGCCATCAATTCCACCGGCGACGGCATCTCCATCGATGGTCTGCCCACCGCCGAGGCGAAGAAGAAGATGGCCGACTGGCTCGAAGCCGAGGGCATCGGGCGCGCCGCCGTGAACTTCAAGCTGCGCGACTGGAACTTCTCCCGTCAGCGCTATTGGGGTGAGCCGTTCCCCATCGTCTGGGAGGACGGGCTTTCCCGCGCGATCCCCGATTCCGAGCTGCCCCTGGAGGCACCGGTCATGGAGGACTACAAGCCGACCGGCAGCCCCGAGGGTCCGCTCGCCAAGGCGACGGACTGGATCGCATATACCGAGACCGCCAGCCGCGAGACGAACACCATGCCGCAGTGGGCCGGCTCCTGCTGGTACTACCTCCGCTACGCCGATGCGCAGAACGACGACCGCTTCATCGGCGTGGAAGCCGAGCGCTACTGGATGGGTGCCGACGACGGCAAGGCCGGCGGCGTCGATCTCTACGTCGGCGGCACCGAGCACGCGGTATTGCACCTTCTGTACTCCCGTTTCTGGCACAAGGTTCTCCACGACCTCGGCCACGTCTCGACCATCGAGCCCTTCCACAAGTTGGTAAACCAGGGACTCATTCTTGGCGAGGACGGCAACAAGATGTCCAAGTCGCTCGGCAACGTCGTCAATCCCGACGTCGTGGTTGAGCAGTACGGAGCGGACTCACTGCGTCTCTATGAGATGTTCATGGGTCCTCTGGAGCAGGTGAAGCCCTGGAACATGTCCGGCGTGGAAGGCGTCTCACGTTTCCTCGCACGGGTCTGGCGTGTCGTGCATCAGAAGGACCAGGAAGGGGAGTGGACTCTGCGCGACAATCTCACCGATGGTCCGGTCGACGCCGACAAGGACCTGCTCAAGGTCGTCCACGAGACCATCAAGAAGGTGGGGGCCGACATCGAAGCGCTCGCCTTCAACACGGCGATCTCGCAGCTGATGGTCTGCACCAACGCCTTTACCAAGGCCGAGGCCGTGCCGAAGCCGTTGCTCGCCGACTTCATCAAGCTGCTGAGTCCATTCGCTCCGCACCTCGCGGAAGAAGTCTGGCAGGCTCTGGGATTCGAAGGGCTCGCCTCCGAGCAGAGCTGGCCGGAGTTCGACGAGGCCTGCCTGGTCGAGTCCGAGATCGCGATGGCGGTGCAGGTCAACGGCAAGGTCCGCGACACGATCAACGTCCCCGCCGATGCCGACAAGGACGCCATCGAAGCACTTGCCAAGGACGCCGAGAAAGTCGGTCCACACCTTGAGGGACTGACAATCCGCAAGGTCATTGTCGTTCCTGGGCGCCTCGTGAACATCGTGGCGAATTAGTCCTCGCAGGCAGGAGTCTGCCATTCCCCCTGGCCCGGGGGTTCCGGTCCTAGGTACGAATCCCCGAGGAGGCCGCCTAACCAAGCACTCTCCTGCTAGCGGTCGCCCGACTGCCTCATCGCCCCACTCCCGCCGTGCCGCGTGGCGCCGGATGCCGCGGAACTGCCGCCATCGGGCTTGGGGGCCTTTGCTCCCACTTCGGAGCCCTCCAGGTCACCCGCCTCGATCAGCTTGACCACGGGTGGGTGAAGCAGCGCCTTGGCCGTCACCTGCCCGGTCTTGCCGGGCCCTAGAAACAGCTTCTTTCCTGCGGGAAGAGGGACGCTGAGGGGTTTCTTGGTCTTGTTGGTGATGTCCATGACGTCACCGTAGCTGGCTTTGATCCTGCTGTCGCCTAGTGGTCTGAAATGCTAGAAAATTCGGGTGCCGATCCATCCACCCGGAACGCCTTGCCTTGTGGTAGGGACGAGGGTCCCTCCTCGTCCGGGGAGGAGCGAAGCGACGGACCGCCCGCGTCACAAGTCAACCGCAGCCTGTGCATCGACGTCTTGAGGACGGACGAGGGAGCCCGTTGCTCCCGCAGTCGTTCGCGACGGTTGCCTTTTACTCCCTGCGGAGGCGCAGGGATGTACATCCCTACCTGTTGTCATCAAGTCGAAAACCCGAGGAACGAGGAATTGTCCGGCTAAAAGAGATCACGCTGATCGGGTGGAATTTCGTTCCCATAGCCTTCGTCGGGAGCAAGCTCAGAACCGCTGGCGGCCTCGTTGGCGAGTTCGTCGCAGCGTTCGTTCTCTTCGTTGCCGGCGTGTCCCTTGACCCAGTACAGAGTCACCTGGTGTCGCTCGTACTCGTCGAGCAGGCGGGCCCAGAGATCGGGGTTCTTGACGGGATCCTGCAGCCGCGGGCCCTTGCGCCAGCGGTTCGACCGCCACTTTTTCGCCCAGCCCTTTTCGAGCCCGTTCTTCACGTACTGCGAGTCGGTGTAGAGCGAGACGTCACAGGTCTCCTTGAGCGATTCGAGGCCGCTGATGGCGGCGAGAAGTTCCATCCGGTTGTTGGTGGTCTCGGCAAAGCCCGCCGAGAGCTCCCGGCGTTTGTCGCCGAAGATGAGAATGGCGGCGTACCCGCCGGGACCGGGATTTCCATGGCAGCTCCCATCAGTGTAGAGAACGACCTCCTTCATGGCTTCGAAGGTGGGGTACCGCGATTCTGTGAGGAGAGCATGGTCGAGCCTAGCGCAACTCTTGCGTCTGCCAACTCAGGGCGCTAACGAGCCGCATGCCGTTGCCGATTCCACCCGAAGACCTGCCGCCGATCGATCGACTGCGCGAGATCGTTCGCCTTCTCCGCGCTCCGGGTGGCTGTCCCTGGGATATCGAGCAGACGCACGAGACCCTGATTCCCTGTCTCCTCGAGGAGGCTTACGAAGTGGCCGAGGCGATTCGCGAGGGGGATGATCCGCATCTTTGTGAGGAACTCGGCGACCTGCTGCTGCAGGCCGTCATTCATGCCGAAGTCGCACGGGGCGAGGGTCGCTTCGATCTCGACGACGTCGCCCGGGGCATCAGCGAAAAGCTCATTCGACGTCACCCGCACGTCTTTGCCGATTCCGATGCCGGCAACACGGAGGCCGTGCTCGCGCAGTGGGATGAAATCAAGAAAGCCGAGAAGGGCCATGATGCCGCCCCCGCCGGCTACCTCGACGGCGTCGGCAAGGGGCTGCCCGCCCTCACTCGTGGGGTCAAGCTGACGAAGAAGGCGGCCAAGGTCGGTTTCGAATGGGACGAGGTCCGCGAACTGGTCGACAAGATGGACGAGGAGATGGCGGAGGTGAAGGAGGCCTTCGAGGCGAGGGAGAAGGACCCCGACCACCTCGATGAGGAGATCGGCGACCTTTTCTTCGTGATGGTGAATTTCTGCCGTCGGCTCGGTCGCGATCCCGAGTCGCTGATCGACGCGGCCAACGCCAAGTTCGTGCGCCGTTTCCATCAGGTCGAGCAGGGGCTCCTCGACAAAGGCAGAAGTCTCAAAGAGGCGGATCTCGCCGAGATGGAACAGGAGTGGGTCGAAGTGAAGCGGAAAGAGAGATGAAGGAAGGGAGGGGCCGGCGATCCTCGTGAAGCCGTACCTCGACCGCTGGTGGAAGCGCGCAGGCTACCACGCGCTCACTCTTCTTTTCACCGACTTTGCCCTCGTCTTTGGCGCCGGAGCACTGGGCTGGGTTCGGTGAGAGCCTCGGGCGGCTACTCCTGGGCGGGCTCCCTTTTGGACGAACGTTCGCCTGGACCTCCTGAGCCTTGGCCTCCCGGTCCACGCTCGCCGAAGACGCCTTTGAGGACACCGGGTTCCCGCTCGAAAATCTGTCGGAAATAGGCGTGGCGGTAGCTGCGGAAGGCTTCGCGCCGGGTTTCCGCATCGGTTGCGTTTTTCACGGCGGCGAGTTCTTCGTTGAGCGCCCCGGCCTTGGTGATTTCGGCATGGATTTCCTCGAACCTCGCTTTTGTCTTTTCGGGGGCGAAACCAAAGACTTCCTGCTTCAGAAAGGCGGTCGTGCCGATGAAGTCGCCGCTCTTGCTCTGTTCCTCGAACCGGCGGTCCATTTCGACGATGACCTGCGGCGCTCGTCGTCCGCCGGGCCCGTACCCGCCTTCGGTCATGCGGTCGAACATGCGCACCAGAATCGGCCGGACCTGGGGGTCGGCTTTTTCCATGGCCGCGTGGAGGGTCTCGCGATACCGCTTGGATGCCTCGGAAAGTCCCTTCCGTGCAGAGCGCACCTCGGCGTCGGCCCATACGACTCGCAGGGCTTCCTTGACCTTCTCCCGCTCTTCCTCGCTGAGATCGGCAAATTCCATCTTGGGTCCACCGCCGCGGGGCCGGTGATCCTTGTCTCCCTTGGGTCCTTTCTCGCCCTTCGATTCCCGCGGTTCTCTGGAGGTTTCATCCTCCTCCTGGGCAAAGCCGGAGCATGAAAGAGCTGCAGCGCCCAGAGCGAGCAACAGGATGATGAGGTGGAATCGAGGGCGCATGGACGAGTCTTCTTCTAACAGAAACCCTGCGCCCGTCAAAAGTTTCGCACGGAGCGCAGTTGATTCGCGGGACCACCGTGCACAGGTTCGGGCCCATGAGCGATTCTTCAGCCCCCAAAACCGCACCCAAGGTGAAGGATCCGAATCCGTTGCTGGAGCTGGTCCTCTGCATCCTTGTCCCAACTCTGCTGCTGACCAAGGGCTCGGAGACGATCACCGAAATGGTCGGCGACAAGGATCTCGGCCCCAAGGTCGCGATCGCCATCGCTCTGTCCCTGCCGATCGGCTACGGGATCTGGGACTTCCTCAAACGGCGGACCTTCAATGTCTTTGCCATTCTGGGCATCGTCGGAGTTCTCGCGACCGGCCTTATCGCACTCGGCGAGAGACCGCCCGAGTGGTTCGCCGCCAAGGAGGCGCTGATGCCGCTTCTGTTCGCCGCCGGCATTCTGTTCAGCCACCTCGGCAGCACTCCGCTGATCCGCTCGATGTTTTTCAATCCTCAGCTGTTCGCCGTGAAGCACATTGAAAAGGCGGCCGAGGAGCGCGGCACGACAGGCGATCTCAACAAACTGCTCTTCAAGGGCAGTCTTGGGCTGTCCGCTGTTCTGCTGTTTTCGGCGGTCGCCAACTGGTTCATCGCGATGCATTTCGTCGGCGGCACCGAACCGGGGTCCGACGCTTACAACGAAGGTATCGGCAAGACGATGGGCTACGGATTTCTGGTGCTCACAGTGCCGCTTCTTGGCGGTATGCTTCTGGTCTTCTTCGGATTGATGAAGGGGCTCCGCAGCGTCACCGGCCTCGACAGCACGGAACTGACCGAAGGAAAATCCGCGAAACGTAAGTACGTCGCCGATTCGGAAGACAAGGCGGAGAGCTAGCGCCATGAAGCACGATCTTCTCTCGGCCATCGCCGTCGCCTTTCTTCTGAACGGTGGCTCCTTGGCTTGGGCAGACTGGCCTCAGTTCGGTGGGCCGACCCGCGACGGCGTCGCTGTGCTGGAGGAAGGCCAGAGCCTGGTTCGCGAGGAACCGTCCGGGGGTCTCCCTGCTTTGTGGAAGCACGCCGTCGGGCCGGGTTTCGCGGCGCCGGTCGTCGCTGAAGGTCTCGCCGTGATCTACCACCGGCAGGGCGAATACATGATCCTCGAGGCGCTCGACTCCACCAGCGGCGAGCCGCGTTGGAAGACCGAAATCCCCACGCAGTACCGCGACGACTTCGGCTTTGATCCGGGGCCCCGCTCCTCGCCGACCATCGCCTCGGGCAAAGTCTTCACCTACGGTCCGGACGGCATGTTTCACGCCCATGACTTGAAGAGCGGGCGTCTCCTCTGGAACCACGACCTCGCCAAGGAGGTCGGTTCGCCCAAGGGATTTTTCGGGCGCGCCTGCTCGCCCCTCGTCGCCGGAAACCTCGTCCTCCTGAACGCGGGCGAGCCCGGCAAAGGGGTGGTGGCTTTCCAAGTCGAAGACGGCACCCCCGTCTGGACCGCCAGCACTGCCGAGGCGAGCTACTCCTCTCCTGTCCTCCTGCCTCGTTCCGGCGGCGATCCGGTCGCGGTCTTCTTCACCCGCGAAGGGCTGTCCATCGTCGATTCAGCCAAGGGCGAAGTTCTCGGCGAGGCAGCCTTCCGTCCGGGGATGCACGCCTCGGTCAATGCGGCTCGGCCCGTGATCATTCCACCCGACCGGATCTTCCTGACGACAAGCTATGGCGTCGGCGCCGGGCTCTGGCATTTCAACGAAGACGGCCTGCGTGAGCTCTGGAAGGATCGTGAGGCCTTCGACGCGCACTACGCCACGCCCGTCCTGTTCGAGGGGCACCTCTACGGATTCTCCGGTCGCCAGGAAACCAGGCAGACGATCCGCTGCATCGAGGCCGCCACGGGAACCGTGCGCTGGAACAGCGAGCGTTTTGCCGCCGGCTCGATTCTTCGGGTGGGCTCGGATCTTGTCGCCCTCACGGAGCGGGGTGAGCTGGTTCTTGGCGCGGCCAGTCCCGATGGTTTTGAGCCTTTTCTCCGCTCGCAGATTCTGAAATCCGGCCATCGCTCTGCTCCCTCCTTCTCCGACGGCTGTCTCTTTGCTCGCGATGGTGAAAACGCCATCTGCGTCCGAATCGTCCGACCCGTCGAATAGGGACGCAACCCTGCCCCCGCGCTCCGCGTATTCATCGCGCGCACTCTCATCTCTTTCATCTTGTCCAAGCCTGCCCTCATCCTTCTCGGTCACGGTTCCACCGAGAACCCCGACTCCAGCGATCCGACGCACCGCCACGCCGCCACTCTCCGGGCGACGGGCCGTTTCTCGGAGGTGACCTGCCTGTTCTGGAAGGAGCAGCCTTCCTTCCATGAGATCGATGCGATGGTCGAGGCCAAGGAGGTCTACGTCGTCCCCGTCTTCATCAGCGAAGGCTACTTCACGACCGAGATCATTCCGCGCGAGCTCCGCCTCGACGGACCGGTCACCCGCCGGCCCGACGGTCGCATCATCAAGTACTGCGCCCCGGTCGGCGTGCACGAATCGATGACCAGGCTTCTCCTTTCGCGGGCCCGCGAGGTCGCGCCCGACGTCCCGCCGGAAGAGACCTCCGTGCTCATCGTCGGCCACGGCACCAAGCTCAACAAGAACTCCACGGACGCGGTGCGCGCTCAGGCCGACCGCATTCGCGAGGGCGGTCACGGCTACGCCGAAGTCATCGACACCTACATGGAGGAGCCGCCCCTGATCTCCGATTGGCGCGAGCTCACGACTTCTCCCAATGTCGTCGTCGTCCCGTTCTTCATCGCCGACGGGCTTCACAGCTACGAAGACATCCCCGTCATGCTCGGCCTCGAGACCGAGACCGGCATGGCCGCGAGCAAGGCGGAGGTCTTTCGCCACAACCCCCGCACCATGGGGGACCGCCAGCTCTTCTACAGCGCCGCGATCGGCACCGACCCGCTCCTCGCCGACGTCGTTCTTGATCAGATCGAGGCCTTTGACCGCGAGCACGGAAATCTCAAACCCGACGCTCCCGCCGGAGGTCACCCGGTCGCGCCCCTTGCCAAGCAGCTCGCCGACTGGGTGCGCGACGGCAAACGCCGCCTGCTCGAGGTCGCCATCGAGCCTGAGGGCGCCGGCTACCGCCTCTGTCACGTCAGCGACCGCGAAGCCGATCCCGAAAGCCTCGAGGTCCTCATCGACGTGCAGGCCATTCTTGAGATGAACCGATGGACGTCGACCGACGAGTATCGGGAGCGCCCCGCCGCGCCGACGATGCAGCGGGGATGGGTGGTGCACTGCGCCGACCAGGAATCCCTGCTCATTGCGCTCGACTCGTTCTACCCCGGTGCGGTCGCCCATTGGAGCCGGCATCTGTCGGGGCAGGGCGTCGTCGGCCCACTGCGCGAAACGCTGGATCGTCAGACCGGGATGTATCAGTTCGCGAAGAAGATCGAGGACGACCAGGCGCACGCACTCATCTGCGAAGGCTGCGCCGCCGAGAAATGTGCCCGCACCATTCTCTACCCGCTCGAGGAAGGCCGTCCCATCGAGGGGCTGCCCCCCGCCAAGAGCGACATCGGTTACCATGGCGAAGACGCGATCCCGTTTCTGTGCGTGCAGGCCTGCTGTTTTCCGGTCGCGGGAGCGCGCGCGATCGTCAAGAAGACCTGGGATCCGAAGAAGGCGGAGCGCTCCTAGGCAGGACGGCCCATCCTTGACCATCATAGCGGCGGGCCCTAGAACGGGGATTGCCCCACGCATGAACGAGGAGATCCGAGAGAAGATTGACGCCCACATCCGGCGACGCGGACTGCGTCGGACCCGGCAGCGTGACGTCATCATCGAGGCCGCCTTCGAGAGCGACCAGCACTTCACCGCCGACGAGCTCTGGGAGCGGGCCCGCAAGCTCGACCGCAACGTCTCCCGGGCGACCCTCTACCGCACCATCGGGTTCCTCGTCGAGGTGGGCGTACTCAGTGAGATCGAACTTGGCAAGGATCAGACCTACTACGATCCCAACTTCACCGACAAGCCGGGGCACAACCACCTGGTGTGCATCGATTGCGGGCGGGTCATCGAGTTCGAGGACTCGCACATGCAGGTCCTCGAGGACTGCGTGACCCGGCGCCTCGGCTTTGTTCCGACGAGGAAGAGCCTGCGCATCGAGGCCGGCTGCGAGCAGCTTCGCAAGGGCGGCCGCTGCGAGCACCTCGTCGCCGAGCGTCTCAGCAAGCGCTCCGTGTAGCACCCCGCAGGCGACTCGGCATCCCCTTCACCGTGTAGGAGTCCCGCACCGTCGGGACGATGGGAGGCAGAGCTGCCAGCTCGACCGGACCGCTCGGACCTCCGCCTTCTCGGGCAGGGGCGGCACCCGGATCAAAGACAAAGGTAGGGCAGGGGCGTCCCCGACCCGCGGTCGTGGCTGTGCGTAACGCGAGGCGGTCGCTGGGCGCTCCCTTCGGCGGGTCCGGAGGCCCACGCCCTACCTTTCCCCGTACCTCTCTTCGTAGATCTTCACCGGATCCCGGTCCTCCCGCCCGTAGAGCTTCTGCTGTTTCTCGACATGCTGGTAGGGGTAGTAGTCGAAGATGTCGCCGGTGCCGAGAATCCGCGGGTCCTTCTGCGCGGTGAGCATCTCGACCATGCGTGTCTCCAGTTCGGCCGCCCCGAAGCTGCGCAGCGAGGCGTCGTCGCAGATCAGAAAGAGAATGTTTGGGCGCTCGTCGTTCTGAGCCGGGAGCCCTCCGGCGAGGAAAGGCAGGACGAGGCAGAGAGCGAGGAGGAAAGAGAACTTCACACCGTATCCTGTTTCGGGACTCTCCTCGCGTCGATGAAATTTGAGCAGGCTTGTCTTGGCGAGAGGATGGGCGAGCTTTGGGCAATGAGTGAGCTCGACCAGAACGATCTTCCGCCGACTCGCTCGGCGAAAAGCTCGGCGGTTCAATGGTTGCCCTTGGTAGTGGGTCTTCTTGTCATGATAGCCCTCGGCGGACTCTCAGTACTCGGGATGCGGCGGATCAAGCTTCAGGTTGACCGGTCCGACACCCTCCACTACGCCCGTAGGGTCACCCTCGCCCTCAAGCTCTATGCCGCCGACAATGATGGCTTCTACCCCGACGAAGGCATGACAGGCGTCACGAGTTCGAATGTCGTTTTCGATGAATTGCTCGGGGTGGGGATTGTCACCAGCGAGAATATTTTCGGAGGTTTGGGAAGCAGTTTTCGTCCTGACCTCTATACGTCGACCTCGCTCGCTTCTCTCCCCAACCAAGTTCATTGGTCTTTTGTCACCGGTCGCAACGATGCTTCGAAGGGGGGCTTCAGCGATCGTTTTTGAGAATTCTCTCGCCTTGTCGGGAGTGGGGGCCCCGACCTGGGGGCCGCCCGGAGACGAAGTTCGGGGTCGATCCTGGGTAGGGCCGAACATCATCATCGCCACGAATGACGGGGCGGTCCAAACCTTCGACCTCCGGGCCGAGAACTACCGGCTGGATTCGATCAAGTATCCCAACCCCTTTGATTCGAAACACGCTGAGACGGGCAAACCGGAAGTGTTGTCATGGGTCGGCGGGCAGTAGAGAATTTCGCATGAGCCTGTCTGACAACCAAGATCTCACGAGGACACCTTCGGCTAGCTTCTCTCGAGATCGTCGTCTCTCTTACCTTGTCGCTGTTGTCGTCTTGGCGTCATTGTTCGCCATTGCAGTGATTGGTTATCAAGTGTTGCACTCGAAAGGAAATCAGAGCATCGCGATCAACAATTCTCGGCAGATTCAACTCGCGCTCAAGCTCTTCGCCTATGATCACGAGGGTGTCTATCCTGACGCCGCGATGACGGGCGTCACGAATTCCAACATTGTCTTCGATGAACTGATCGAAGCCGGAATCGTCACGAGTGAACAGATTTTCGTGGCGCCGTGGAGCCGTTATCCGGACAGAAACCTTGCCACTCCGCTCGCATCACTCGACGACCAGGTCCACTGGGCTTACGTCCTCGATCGGAACGCCAAGTCGAACGGCGCCTCTGCCACACCTTCGAAAACCCGGTCGGGCTGTCGGGAACCGGGTCACCCACCTGGGGTCCCGCAGGCAACGAGGAGCGAGGCCGAAGCTGGTTCTGGGGTGGCCGTCGCATCATCGTCGGCACCAACGACGGATCGGTCTCGAGCCGCGTACTCCAGAGCGAGACCTACCAGCTATCCCCCGGCTTCGGCCCCGATCCTTTTGATTCAAGGCACTCAGAAACGGGAGAGCCCGAAGTTCTTTCCTGGGTCGCCGGGAGGTAAAATCCAAGCTCTAGAATATTGAGTCCACACGAAGAAACCGAGACTAGGATTTCCGGCCCGCCACGGCGCCGTCGCGACATTCTCCTGCGGTGGGGGGTCGTGATTGTTGCCCTCGTGGGTCTGGCGGCGATTGCGTTTCCGTTTCTCCCTGAGTTCTCAAGGTATCCCGCTCAAGCACTTCATGGCGCTCAGCAGATTACCATGGCTCTCCAGCTGTACGCAGCCGACAACGAAGGTATCTACCCCGACGAACGCCTGCAGAAACTCAACTCGTCGAACGCTGTTTTCGATGAACTCCTGAAAGACGGCATCGTTGGCAGTGAGCACTTATTTGGGGGTGCTCGAAGTGTTTTTCAGCCCGATGGAGATCCCGCCACCTCGCTGGCCGCACTTCCCGATCAGGTCCATTGGGCCATCGTTACCGGGCGGAACCAGGCATCGAATGGTGGCTCCCCGATCATTTTCGAGAACCCCGTTGCCTTGGCTGGGATCGGTTCGCCCATCTGGGGCCCACCCGGCACCGAAGAACGCGGCCGCAGCTGGAAGGGTCGCCGGATCATCATCGGGACCAACGATGGAGGCGTGCATTTCTACAAGCTCCAGCGCGGCAATTTCCAAGTGGATCACGCCGAGAACGCCGACCCATTTCTGTTGCCAGATCCTAACACCGGCGAGCCGGAACAATTGCCCTGGGTCGGGGGCCAGTAGCATGTCAGGCGAGGAGAGTCGCAAGGGAGAGAGTCGCAAGGGAGAGAGTGGTAAAGGATAGAGTGGTAAAGGATAGAGTGGTAAAGGAGAGAGGTGCCCCTGCGCCTCCGGCACCACGACTCTCAATGCAAGCGGACGATCTCGACGGAGGGCGAATTTCCCGCCTTCAAAAACCGGGAAGTCTTGTCTTCTGCCTCCAAATAGGAGATACTTCTTTATGAGCGAATTGGATGAGTATGATGTCCCTCCCGCTCGTCCCTCGCGCAGTCGGCGCGATTCGATTCTGGGCTGGGTCGTGCTCATCGTCGCTCTCGGAGGAGTGGCGTTGCTCGCCGTACCCGTGGTCCATCTGTGGGGTGGGGGAATGCGAGCCAAATCGCCGCAGACCAAGGGAATCAACAACCCGCGTCAGATCCTTCTCGCCCTCAAGCTCTACGTAGCTGACAATCAGGGGATCTACCCTGACGGGAGCCTGGAGCGTTTCGAAAACTCCAACATCGTCTATGATATCCTACTCGAGGAAGGGATCGTCACCAGCGAAGCCATCTTCGGATCTCCCAACAGCATCTTCAATCCAGACGGCGATTTGACAACCTCGCTCGCTTCCGAATCGGAGGCTGTCCACTGGGCGCTCGCGACGGGTCGGAGCGATTCTTCGGACGGCGGCTCGGCGGTCGTGTTCGAAAATTCCGGAGCAATGTCTGGGGTCGGTTCCCCGGACTGGGGTCCGCCTGGCAATAAAGAGCGTGGCCGAAGCTGGTCGGGCCCGCGCATCACCATCGCGACCAACGATGGTGCGGTGCAGACCTACGCGCTCCTCCCGCCCTACTACAAGATTGATGGAGTAAAGAACCCGGACCCCTTTGTGAGACATTCTACCTTCCAGTTCGACCGAACCAAGACCCCTTCCTCTTGCCCAAGTCGATGAACAATGA
>ENA-ORXT01000591-ORXT01000591.1-marine-metagenome-genome-assembly--contig:-NODE-591-length-56373-cov-52.878268_pt1 | contig 56373 bp, 44 predicted proteins | sample MGYA00237868_ERZ511482 | MGnify/ENA metagenome assembly ERZ511482 | reverse complement strand
AGGGTTAATACTGATTTAATTACTTTTTCTTAATACTACTTTTAACACATGGAAAGAATACCCCTTTTTACCTTCATTAGCGTCTTGTGGATATCTATTAGTTACTCATCAGCACAGAATACAATCTTAGGTACTGAAACAGAATTAGATACTTCTGAGCATAAATTGCTTGATGAAATCATAAGCAATTATCAGATTGTTGAGATAGAAATCTCAAAAAAAGATTTTGATCTAAGTAAAGGAAAAAATTTAGTGAGATTCGACGTAGGCAGTAGAAAATTCGATCTAAACTTATTTGATAATAACGTCACTCTGAGCGCAGAATATGATAACCCTCCACACCTATTATCTGGCAGCTTAAGATTTGGAGGAAGTGTAAGTCTTACTATCAACGATGATTTCATTTATGGATACATTAAATACAGTGATACACATCTTTACATAGAACCCTTATGGTACTTCGAAGGTGACCAACCACAGAATAGATATGTAATCTATGATGTGAAAGATGTCAATAAAAAAAATAGTCATAAATGTGGAGTAGAGCACACCGAAGCTCACCATAAGCAAATTGCACCATTAAAAATCACAAATGATTGCAAGATTACCACATTAGCGATAGCTAATACATTTGATATGGTTGATGAATATGGATCGACTACTGCTGTAATTAATCATAACTTAGGAGTCCTTAATAATGTACAGACTAATTATAGATCAGAATTTGACACTAATATAGAATATGATGTTGTGGCTCACTTTGTTCCTGCAACATTAGGAGCAGATCCTTTTGATGCAACTGTATATGCTGACACATTGCTCACCAACTTTACAATTTTAGGCAAAGGTGGAAGAAATAAAGGCGGTTCTACGGGAATTTTCGGTGTCAATTACAATATGGGTGCATTATGGACTGATCGAGACATCTGTGCTCCATCTGGCCTTGATTCATGTGCTGTGATAGGTCTAGCTTGGGTCGGAGGACTTAACGGGCAACCTGCCGTGATGCATCACGTTCTGGAGGATTTCAATACATCCAATGCAGCAACCCTTAATGTATTACAAAGTCATGAAATGGGACATAATTGGAATTATGGCTCGCATGATCCAACCACAGGATTTGTAATGTCCTCATCAGTTAATGCCACTGATGTATGGTCATCTGCTTCCCAGGCAACTATTAGTACCTATATCAGTAATCAAAACTACCTCTCCGACTGCTCTAATATAAGCTCTCCTATTGCCGATTTCAGTCCTTTGAATAGTGTTGTGTGTGTCGGTACCGCATTAGAATTTGAAGATCAATCTCAATATGGCGCAACACGTTCATGGACATTTCAAGATGGCACGCCAAGTACATCAACCGATGAGAAACCCTCTATTACTTACAATACTCCAGGTATGAAAAATGTTACTCTTACATCCAGCAATGCTAATGGATCTAATACCATTACAGGAACTGTAAATGTCGAGACAGAACCTACCATTAATTGTACACCTAATAACCCACAGAGTTCTTTATTATATGGTGGAGTAAAATCATTCAATTTTGCCAGTATCAGTAATACATCTAGTGGGTCTTCAGCATCAAGTATATATGAAAATTTTGCTTGTGCACAAATAGCTACTCTCACAGAAAATGCAAATTATCCTTTTTCGATAAATAGAGGTACCTGTGGAGTCGTATGTGATCCTCCCAATTCTAATAATTGTACCGGCTTTTGTAATCCTTGTGAAGTCACTAGAATATATATAGATTATAATGGAGATGGATATTTCAATGGTAGCGGTGAATTAGCATTTACTTCAGGCGGTTCTGGAGGCTGCGGCATCTTTTCTGGATCCATCAATACACCAACAATCAACCCTTCTGCAAAGGGAAAAATTTTACGACTAAGAATAATTACAGACAATGCATTAATTAACTCACCATGTCATAATCCTAACTCTGGTGAAGTAGAAGATTATGGAGTTTACTTTGAACTACCACAAACAGTTACCGATTGGTACAGAGATGCTGACAATGATACTTTTGGCGATATAAATAATGTGCAGAGTGCTCCTACCCAACCAAGCGGTTACATAGCTGACAATACTGATTGTGATGATACTGATGCTACGGTACACCCCGGTGCTACAGAACTATGTGATGGCAAGCTTAATAATTGCAACGGGAATATGCTCCCTACAGAATTAGATGATGATAATGATGGATATGTGACATGCACTATCTCTCCAGGATCAAATCCTGTAAAACAAGGTGATGATTGCGATGATATTAAGAACACAGTCTACCCAGGAGCACCAGAGTTATGTGACGGGATAGACAATAATTGCAATAATATAGCAGATGAGAATTGTCCTATTCCTCCATGTGATGGGGTAACTCTTTTTATAGACAATGGTAATATTATGGCTATCAATCGAGCAGAACAAACTATTGACTCAGATGCACTTGTCAACCTTAATTCTGTACTTTATACTGCAGGAAATAATATAGAATTATTGCCGAATTTCGAAGTGACATCTGGCAAAACCTTTGAAGCAAGAATAGAACCTTGTGTTCAAAACTTTCAGAATGTAGAAGGAGAATCTGAAAAGAGAATCATTTATGATGGTGATATTAAATTAGGACAAATTCCCAATTATTTTGATATAGATGAGCATATAACTATTCAAGTCAATAAACGGGGAAAAACTAAATCTTCTATTTTTATGGAAGGAGAAAATGAAGACATTTACAAGGAATTTCTTGGTCAACTCAGTAAATTGAAGACCGGCACATATAATATATCCGTGAGTAGCGAGAACCATTCTTTCAGTTCTAAGTTACACATCACGCTAATAGAATAACATACATTTCATAAACTAATATCAAAAATGCCCTATGCTCGAATATGAAGTAGAAGGGCATTTTCTTTACACAATTAGGTTTATATCTAATTTATGACATAATGAGGTACTTATTTTTACCCAGCATTATCATCTTTTTTCATATTTTTAGAGAATCATGATAAGAAATCTTTATACCACAATTGCGACCCTTATTCTAAGTCTATCTATCCTATGTGGACAATCCACTAATATGATCTTAGGATCAGAAGTAGAACTCGAAAGTTCTGATTTTGAAGTACTTAATAGTGCCATATCTAATTATAAGCTTTTTGAAATAAACATCAAAAAGAAAGATGTTGATCCATCACAAAATAGTGGCCTTATCAATATGAATCTAGGAGATGACTTATATAAGATGCGATTATATCCAGATAATGTAAAAGTTAGCGCCGAGATAGAAAACCTTCCGCATCTGTTAGGGGGCATACATAGTACAAATAGTGACAATGGAGCAGTCAGCCTTACTATAAATGATGATTTCATATATGGTTTCATAAGAGATGGTGACCAAGAAATGTACATCGAGCCGCTCTGGTATTTTGAAAGTGAGCAGCCTAAAAACATTTATGTAGTCTATGACAGCAAAAATGTAACTAAGAATGGTGAGCATAAATGTGGCGTAGAAGAGACTGAGTCAAGAACTCCTCAGGCAGCATTAGAAAAAGCAAATACGACATGTAGGGAAGTGGACTTAGCAATAGCTAATGACTTCTTTATGTTTCAATCATACAGTACAACGACAGGTGTCACCAACCATAATCTTGCTGTTCTGAATAACGTACAGACAAATTACAATTGTGTGTTCGATGATGATTTATTATATAATGTAGTTACCGTATTTATTTCTACCTCTGCTCCTGGCTCCACAGGCCCATCTCCAGATCCATTTACGACATCTACAGATGCAAGTACCTTGCTAGGTAATTTTAGGTCTTGGGCAGGAGGCAATCTTGCTGGTGGTGGAGGATCAGCGGGGCTTAGTGGTGGATTTGGGATTAGATTTGATATGGCAGCCTTATGGACTGATAGAGATTTAGCTGGTTCGACTGTTGGAATAGCTTATGTCGGTGGTTGGTTTAATGTCAATCAAGATTTTACAAATTCTGCAGTATTCCTAAATGTATTATGGACTCACGAAATGGGTCACAACTGGGATTCATTTCATGATGCCAGTGGATCTCCATTCATTATGGCACCATCTGTACAAAATACAAGTACATGGTCAGCCAATTCAATTAACGTCATAAATGCCAGAGTGATCGACCAAAGTGCTAATTTACCATTTTGTTCAGACCTGTATCAAGATAATGATGGTGATGGATGGGGTAGTTCCGTAATTGCTTCTACAGGCGGTGTATCTAATAGTGATGATTGCGATGATAACAATCCTAATGTTAATCCTGACGCAGACGAAGTTTGTGATAATATAGACAACAATTGTGATGGTCAGAACAATGAAGGATTAGGCTCAACTTATTATAATGATGTGGATGGTGATGGTTTCGGTGCAGGTGCTCCTATTGTAACTTGCATGCCTACTGCTTCTCAAGTATTAGTGAATGGTGATTGTAATGATTCAAATAACACTATTTATCCAGGAGCAATGGAACTATGTGATGGGTTATTGAATGATTGTAATAATATGATGGGTTTACCTGAAGATGAAATAGATGATGATGGTGATGGCTATGTTGATTGTTCGATTGATCCTAATGGATGGAAAGCATTTCCGATATTATTAGGTGATGATTGCGATGATACTAAAAGTAATATCAACCCTGGCGAAAATGAAGTATGTGATTTATTAGATAATAATTGCAATAAAGATGTAGACGAAAACTTACCCACGAACACATACTACCTCGATAGTGACAATGATGGATTTGGTGATCCTAATAACGCAATAGATGCCTGTACTCTTCCTTCAGGTTATTCGACTAATAATCAAGATTGTAATGATAACAATGCCGCTATCAACCCTAACGCAACAGAAGTATGCGATGGTGTAGATAACAATTGTATGAATGGTGCAGACGAAAACTTCCCTACAAATACTTACTACCTCGATAGTGACAATGATGGATTTGGTGATCCTAATAATACTATAGATGTTTGTACTCTTCCTCCAGGTTATTCGACTAATAATCAAGATTGTAATGATAACAATGCCGCTATCAACCCTAATGCAACAGAAGTATGCGATGGCGTAGATAACAATTGTATGAATGGTATTGATGAAGGCGTAACGCCATTAACTTACTATAACGATAATGATGGTGATGGATTCGGAGCCGGTCCTCCAATTATGACTTGTACACCAACAATGTCTCAAGTATTAATAAATGGTGATTGCAATGATAACATTGCTGCTATCAACCCTGATGCAATGGAAGCATGTGATGGTGTGGACAATAATTGCAATGGTCAAAACAATGAAGGATTAGAAATGAATTACTATAATGATGGTGATGGTGATGGGTTCGGAGCCGGTCCCCCAATTGTGACTTGTATGCCGACATCTTCTCAAGTATTAGTAAATGGCGATTGTAATGATAACAATGCCGCTATCAACCCTAATGCAATGGAAGTATGCGATGGTATAGATAACAATTGTGATGGGCAAATAGATGAAAACGGCACCGCAATGACTTACTATAATGACAATGATGGTGATGGTTTCGGAGCCGGTCCTCCAATTATGACTTGTACACCAACAATGTCACAAGTATTAATAAATGGCGATTGTAATGATAACGTTGCTGCTATCAACCCTAATGCGACTGAAATATGCGATGGTATAGATAACAATTGTGATGGGCAAATAGATGAAAACGGCACCACAATGACTTACTATAATGATATGGATGGTGATGGTTTCGGAGCCGGTCCTCCAATTATGACTTGTACGCCAGCATCTAATCAAGTATTAATAAATGGCGATTGTAATGATAATGTTTTTGCTATTAACCCTAATGCAATGGAAGCATGTGACAGTGTGGACAACAATTGCGATGGTCAAAACAATGAAGGATTAGAATCACCTTATTATAATGATATGGATGGTGATGGATTCGGAGCTGGTACTCCAATTATGACTTGTATGCCAGCGTCTAATCAAGTATTAATAAATGGTGATTGTAATGATAACATTGCTGCAATCAATCCTAACGCAACAGGAATGTGTGATGGTCTAGATAATAATTGCGATGGGATAATTGACTTCGGTTGTCAAGATTGTGATGACATCAACTTATCCATAGATATGAATTATAATGTCTTGGCTGTCAATCGTGCAGAACAAACCATAGATTCTGATGTATTACTTAATCTCAATTCAGTACTTTATACAGCAGGTAACAATATAGAATTACTGCCTAATTTTGAAGTAGCGGCTGGAAAGATATTCGAGGCAAGAATAGAACCATGTATAGATCCCAATCTTACAGAAAATGGAGAAAGCGAAAATGCGAGAGTTACTGGAAGCGATAATGATGCGCTTTGGAGTCAGTTACCATTAAGTTTTGAGGAAACAGATGATTTAGAAATCACTGTAACATCTGCAAATAACAACTCGACTGTAATAAAACTTAATGGAGAAAATCAGAAAATTTTCCCACAATTAATCGAAAACATTAAATCTCTCCAGTCAGGAAAGTATATTTTAGAAGTGAAAAATCAAGAGAAAATTGTTACGAAGAATCTAAATATCACAAGGAAGTAATACCAAATCCAAGTGTTGCTAAATCTTGCCAAAATCGAGGGTAAGATTTAGTAACGACTTCTGGTTCCCTAATCATAATATCTCCTAATATTGCCAATGGAGCAAATGCCATAGCCATTCTATGATCTTGATAAGTATCAAAAGTAGGATCTGACATAATCGCCTTACCTGACTGCTGCCACGTGTCGTTTCCAACAGAAAATTTGACATTGACTTTTGCTAATTCGCTGGCTATCGCTGCTACCCTATCTGTTTCTTTAATCGCTAAGGTCTTCAGACCTTGATATGTCATATCCATACCGCAAGCTGCTGCCATGACGGCTATTGTTTGAGCTAGATCTGGTTGCTCTAAGAAGTCATACGAGAATTCTTTTTCTTTTTGACCATTAGATTTAATCACTATGCCTCCATCTATATTCCTTGTTTCCACTCCAAAGACTTTAGACAATTCTACAATTTGACTATCCCCTTGGTAACTGGATTTTTTATAATGTGAGAGCTCTATCTCACAATCATTAGCAATCGATGCAATCGCAAAATGATAGCTGGCGGATGACCAATCTGATTCTACGATGTAGTTCTGTGGTCTATAAGCTTGCGACTCTATAGATATCTTATTATTACTAAATGTACTTACTATACCGAAAGACTCCATTATAGAAAGCGTCATCTGCAGATAAGGTCGAGACACAAGATCACCCACAAGATTAATTATAAGTCCATTCTCAAGTGTAGGTGCTATCATACATAATGATGATATGAACTGACTGCTTATACTTGCATCTAGTGAGATCTCATTTTTCTCTTGCTTACTAAAAGATTCTATAGATAATGGCGGATAACCTTCTACACCTAAATAATCAATCTTAGCACCAATTTCTCTAAGTCCATCTACAAGTGGTGCAATAGGTCGTTGTAACATCCTATCCGATCCTGTCAAGACTTGCTTTCCCGGCTGCATAGCAAAGTATGCCGTCAGGAATCTAAACGTAGTTCCTGCATGATGAGCATCAAACGTATCAGCATCTTCACTTAAGAGCTTAAGCATCGTCTGAGTATCGTCACTATCAGAAAGATTATCGATTTGGAAATCCGTTCCAGAAAATGCCCTTATGAGAAGAATACGATTAGATATACTCTTAGAACCACCGATGTGTAATTTAGCACGGATTGCATTTTTGGGTTTGGATATCCTTATAATACTCATCTAAGGCCATATTATTTCTATACGTTCTTCCGTATCTGGATGCAAGCTTAGACCTACTGGGCAATGATGTGCTGCTGCCTCTAATATTTTCTTGTGAGCTGAAGTATAGTCACTTTGAGGCATAGTTAATGTAATCGCTATCTCCTTAATACGACGTGGATTACTGTCCATTACCTTAGTGACTGTCGCCTCAGCACCTTCCATCGATATACCGTGATTAGCTGCTGCTATACCCATGATAGTCATTATACATGATGCTAATGAAGTAGCTGCAAGATCTGTGGGCGAGAATGCTTCTCCTTTGCCTTTGTTATCTATGGGTGCATCAGTGACTATGATATTACCTGATTTAAGGTGGGTGGCTTCTGTTCTAAGATTTCCCTTATAAGATACTTTCGATATCATTCTTCTTCTTTATTAGATTTTTGTGGTGCCTTATCTTCCCTGTCTTTCCTACCACTGTAATCATTATATTCGTTATATCTTATGATGATGTCTTTCACTAATCGATGTCTCACCACATCTTCTGCTGTAAGAAATAACTTCCCTATACCAGGTAGATCAGAGAGTATATCCAGAGCTCTATATAATCCTGATTTTTGATGTCTTGGCAGATCGATCTGAGATAAGTCACCTGTGATTATACATTTAGCTGAGGGTCCGAGTCTCGTCAGAAACATTTTGATCTGAACTGAAGTAGCATTCTGAGCTTCGTCCAAAATGATAAAAGCATTATCTAAAGTACGTCCTCTCATGAATGCTAAGGGAGCTACTTCGATAACTCTATTCTGAGTAAAGTGATCTAACTTCTCACGTGGAAGCATGTCATCGAGTGCATCATATAGAGGTCGTAAATATGGATCGATCTTATCCTTAAGATCACCAGGCAAGAAACCTAAGCTCTCCCCTGCTTCGACGGCAGGACGGGTGAGAATAATTTTCTTCACCATTCTTGTCTTTAAGGCTCTGACCGCCAGTGCAACTGCCGTGTATGTCTTACCAGTTCCAGCAGGTCCTATTGCGAATAGGATATCATTATTTTCTGAAAGGTCAACCATTTTTTTCTGGTTTCGAGTCCTCGCTTTGATTGGTTTAGAATTTCTACCATGGACAATCACATTTCCGCTTGCTGCCTTAGGTGATGCACTGGAAGAATCCCCTTCTTCTAACTCGAATGATAAATTTCCATTTAATACGTCTTTGACATTCTGAGTATTGAGGACTTCGCTGATGCGTAAAATTTTAACGAGTTGTTCGAGCTTTGACTTTGCCTTTTGAGTTTGCTTTTTCTCACCTTTAATCTTAATCTTATCACCTCTGGAGGTAAATGTAAGGTCTGGAAATGCCTTCTTAATAAGATTTAGATTGGAGTTATTCTCACCATATAATTCTCTGGGATCTATCCCATCTATGGTCAATACGATTTCACTGAGCGCTTTCTTTCCGATACTTGCTTCTTTTTGATATTCATAACAAAGGTACATCCTTTTTAGTTTTGCCTTTCGAAAAAACTTAATCCATTATTTATATTATAAATATTCATCATTTGATGATATTTGAGTATATTATTTTAATCTATGCAAATTGTTACTATAATTTCTGATTTTGGGACTAAGGATCACTATGCTGCGCTTCTTAAGGGTGCTATCCTTAGTCATAATTCGGATGTTCAGATTATAGACATCACACATGATGTAGACACTCACGATATAAGACAAGCGTCTTACTATCTTAATGCGGTCTGTAAGAAATTTCCTAAGGGGACTATCCACCTCGTGGCAGTCAATAATTATTACGATACTGAGTACGAGATTATTGTATTTGAGTATAAGGACATGTACTATATCGGTCCTAATAATGGCGTATTCTCATTGTCATTTGACTCAGTGGACGAGGATCAAGTCTATAAAATAACCTTAGATGAAGATGACAATAACATGTTTGACCTAATCGCTCATGGCGTCAGTCTTATGTCCCAAGATATGTCTATTACAGAAGTCGGACCACCGCTTAATCGATTCGAAAAGAAACTCGACGTGCAACCTGTTACTTCTGCCGATGAGATCAGAGCGACCATAATCCATATCGATAAGTTTGAGAATGTGATTATAAATGTGCACAGAGAATTTTTTGAGCATTTTAGAAAAGGAAGAAATTTCGAAATCTTCTTCAAATTCTATGATCCAATAACTAAAATAAGTCACAACTATAGCGAAGCAGCTGTAGGAGAAGTTGTCTGTTTATTTAATTCAGCAAATTACTTAGAAATCGCCATTAACATGGGTATGGCTGCCAGTCAGCTGCATCTTATGAAAGATGAAACCATACAAATAAAATTCTATGATATATGATAGTTCGATTAGTCAAAATGGAGTTCCAAGCAGAATATGTTTCTGATTTCAAAAAATTATTTGAAGATAAAAAAGAGAAAATCAGAGCTTTCCCTGGGTGTCAGTATTTAGAATTAATGCAAGGGTTAGATGCTAAGGAAACAGTATTCTACACATACAGCTATTGGGATACGGAGAAGGACTTAGAGAATTATCGTTATTCAGATTTATTTAAAAATACATGGGCTGCGACTAAGTCAATGTTTGCGCAGAAAGCAGAAGCAATCAGTTTACATAAGCTACATACACTCGTATAGGACATGCCTAAGATTCAGACTGACAATTACGACATTATAGTAGATGGCGATTACACTATACTTAATGATTATATAGAATCGCTTAATCCCTCTAAGATATTCGTAATTGTAGATGAGAATACAGAAGTGCATTGCCTCCCGATTATCAAGAAAAACTTACACCTCGACTTTATAAGTATCAGAATACCTTCTGGCGAAAAATATAAAACCATTGCGACGTGTACAGCCTTATGGCAATCCCTCATAGAGAACCAATGTGATCGCCATAGCCTCATTATTAATCTAGGCGGCGGTGTCATAGGAGACATGGGAGGATTCGTCGCTGGCACCTACATGAGAGGTATCAGATTTATACAGATACCCACCACTCTGTTGTCTCAGGTCGATGCTTCTGTAGGTGGAAAGCTGGGTGTAGATATGGATAAGTACAAGAATATGATTGGCTTATTTTTAGAGCCTAAGCTCGTCTGGGTCGATACTCAGTTTCTGCAGACTTTATCAGATTATGAATTGAAAAGTGGATACGCAGAAGTGATTAAGCATGCACTCATAAGATCTAAAGCATTGTGGAATCAGATCGCAAACAAAGGCATCTCCTTAGAAGCTCACAGTTGGACACGATTAGTATCTGATAATATCGAGATCAAACGCCTGGTGGTCAAAAAGGATTATAAAGAAGGTGGTCTAAGAAAAATATTAAACTTTGGGCATACCATAGGTCATGCTGTAGAAAGCCACTACTTAGATACGGCATCACATCTCAGCCACGGAGAGGCGATCGCTATAGGTATGATATGTGAAGCTTACCTCAGTTATAAAAAAGACCTCATTTCCGAATCAGAGCTTTCTGAACTCACAAGCTACATCCAGAACTTATATCCAGAAAATAAAAATCTATCATCCATATCTTCTGAACTGATTGATATTATGCGGCATGATAAGAAAAATGTGAGTGGAATGATATTGTTTTCTCTTCTTGACGGCATAGGTAATTGCAACTATGATATAAATGTCGACATGGCTGATATAGTTAATGCACTCTCTTACTATGATTCTGTATCAGTAGATGAAATGAAATAAACATAAGGCAAACCATATAGATCAGAAACCACGACCATCAAGTATAAAGTCGCAGTAACCCTAAAATCATGCAAATCCTAAAATCCTATAAATCAAGGTTCAGACAAAAGGGATGCAGCGAGACAGGCATACATGATCAGTGCATAGAATCGAGATAAAAGACCACGACCAACAGGGTTAAGGTAGTTAAGTCGCAGTGATATTAAAATCATGCAAATCCTAAAATCCTATAAATCAAGGTTCAGACAAATGGGATGCAGCGAGAAATGCTTACAAAATAAGTGCATAGGATCGAGGTCAGAGACCGCGACCATCGGGGACAAGGTAGTTAAGTCGCAGTATTCCTAAAATCATACAAATCCTAAAATCCTATAAATCAAGGTTCAGACAAATGGGATGCATCGAGACACAAATACATGAAAAGTGTATAGGATCGAGGTCAAGCCAGTCCGTCTTCTGACGGAATCGCGTCCATCTTGGATTATATAACTCAAGACAGAATCTTGATTAATTATCAAACGTAGTTCGCTATGCTCCCGATGGCTATCGGGAGGGCTCTTCTGCAAACTACGCTTAACAGAAATCTGATAAATGGAAAACATAATCTGGAGAGAATAAGACCATATACAGAATAGAGTTCTATTGCTTAAGCAAAACAAGCCTTTCTATCCGTCCACCCCTATTCATTTCTAATCGCAGAGTGTCAGAATTGATGCTTTTGATTTTGACCTTTTTCTCAGCTTTACCATCTTCTACGGTATGCAAGTAGTCGACAGCTACCCAATAGCGACCTTGTTCTTTCTCTGTGCCATAATCAACACTATACCTTCTCTTAGAATCGAAAGTGAAATCCATCTGATTATTAATCTTCTGTCCAGTATCGACTACTTTCCACTCTACGGTCTTCCATGAGCCATGTAATAATGATTCGTCTAAGCTATCAGCACAACTGATTATTAATAGGGTAAGTAAACTTGTTAGTAATAGAGTCTTGATTTTCATAAGAAAGAATTTATAATTTCTAAGGTAAGAAAAAATACATCTATATGACTACTACGAATAGAGCTTGGGCAATCACAATTTTTAATATCAATGCAATGGGAAATACCATAGTATAGCCAAATGTGGGAATTCTATTACCAGCTCTGGATGTGGCAAAATCTAAAATGGCGGGTTGATTAGATACAATACCCATGAGTAGACTGAATGGCATTTTCATCACCTTATATCCTATGAATAATGTTGTCATTGCAGTCACCATACTAATAATAATACTAGCTAAGAAAATCCATATGGCATCGCCACTGACACTTTCTACAAATGAGTATCCTGACGAGACACCTATACCTGCAAGAAGCAGGATAAGGCCTAACTGTTGCATGGCTGTATTAGCACTATAAGGCATCGTCCATATAACTGGACCAGTACGACGCAATGCACCTAAGATCAGACTCACAATAAGTGGCCCGCCTGCATAACCTAACTTGAAACTTATATTAGGACCAAAATTAAATTCTATAGCGCCGAGTACTAATCCAATCGCAATACCTATTCCAAAAGTAAATAGATTAATATGACTAGAGGCTTTGTAAGAATCACCGAAATACTCAGATAAGGCTCTCAAGTCTTCTCTACGAGCTACGAATCGTAATCGATCACCAAGCTCAAGAACTGTATCATTCGTAGCGAGCATGTCTACATCGCCTCTCCTGATTCTTGTGATAATGGCATTATATTTCTTAGCCAGACCCAATGAAGATAATCTCTGCCCGACAACATCAGGATTAGATACGAATATTCTTCTCACATCAAATTTTCTTCTATCGTGATCCAGTCGACTATCTACTTTCTTACCGAGATCTTCTATAACCATTTCTATATCATCTCTACTGCCAACCATCATCACTGTATCTCCGACATTAAATTCTGTATCATAATTAACCAGTGAAAAAACACCCGCCTTATAGATCCTACCAAATACGACATCCCAGTCATATCTCTTCAATAGATCTCTTACTGTCTGACCACTGACATCTTCCTGGGTGATCTCTACAGTAGCACTACTGAGAAAACTCTCTACTGGATAGTCTTTTCTAAGGGCTTTCTTCTCAGCTGAGTAGTCTATCTTAAGGAGCTTCTCCATTATTAGGATGACGATAATTCCACCCATCACACCCATCGGATATGAGAAAGAATATCCCACTACGGCATCACTAATCATCTCCTGACCTGCATTTCCAAAGCAATTATTGATATAATCGATGACTCCGGCAAGTGCAGGTGTATTAGTCGTAGATCCTGCATAAGCTCCTGTAATTGTACCAGCAGAAAATCCGAAAGCGAAAAAAAGTAAAGCAGCTACAATACCAGAGAAACCCAACATGGTTACTATAAATAAAAAGTCTCGAATCCCATTCTTCTTATAGGAATCAAAAAAAGCGGGTCCCGAACTTAAGCCTATAGAATAGACAAATAATATCAAGCCCAAATTAGTAATTGTATCTGGTATACTGAGCCTCTCATCCATGGCTCCAAACACAAGGCCCGTAAACAATACAGCAGCGACACCTAAGGAAATTCCTTTGATCTTAATGTTACCCAAAAAGTAGCCTATCGCCGCAACGACGAATAAGAGCAATAATGGATTTTCGCTTAACAACTCAATCATATTACAAAATTACTTAATATATTATCTATAAGCTTTATAAGACCAATATTTAATATATAGGTAATATCTGCCACGATATAGAGATCAATGCCAGCCAAGAACCCATGTCTTCAGCAATCACAACACCCAACGGATTATATGCTTGGTGGACACTAAGATCTAAAGGTCATCCGGTCAAGAATATTTATACAATTTTAACTTTACTAATGACTATAATTGGTTTGCTATCGTAGATAAAATTATGCCTGATCTATTCATCATATACAAGCTGACATAGGCTACTCCTGATTAGATAGATACATTCTAATCATTTGAGATTATCTGCCTAACTATACATCGTAGTATGTTGAGATTTGAGCATAAGGGCTGGAGAGATGTCACGGATCACTATCGCCGTACAAGTTATTACTGGGCACTATGCCTTATACTATTTAAGATTAAGAATGTCCCGTATATTTTGCCTTAATTCTCCAATTTCTTCGTTAAAAATACTCGCGGTAGCTAAGGCTATCCCTGCGATTTTCGCCTTGAACTTGAAAAATTAATTTTAAAATCTAATGGGACATCTTCAACCTTAAATAGTATTAATTACCTTAAGAATTATTTGGAATATGGAATAATAGAAAACATATGAAGATAGAGGCATGGGATAACTAATCCAATGATTATATTAGTGATATGATCGAGTCAATTATTCAATACTTCACTCATATTTCTTCTGCGCATAGAACCTTATTACTGGTGGGTGGATTAACTTTCTTTTCTTTATTAGAATCCGCAGTGCCCCTCTTTTCATTTGATAATAGTAGATGGAAGCATGCAGGTGTCAATATTTTTTTTACTCTGACGACCATCCTCGTTAATTTTTTCTTGGCGTTTCTACTAATCTTATCATCTGACTGGGTGATCGATCAAAATTATGGATTATTGCAGCTGGTAGAAATGCCACTGTGGTTATATGCGCTCGTGGGAGTCGTATTATTAGATTTCTTAGGCGCATGGGTGCCACACTGGGTGCAGCATCATGTGACATGGATGTGGAAGTTCCATGTCATCCATCACACTGATCAAAACATAAATGCGACCTCTGCCAATCGACATCATCCTGGTGAGAGTATAATCAGATTTGCATTTACCATCATGGCAGCTGTCATCTTAGGTGCTCCGATGTGGATGGTATTATTATACCAGAGTCTATCTGCCGTCCTTAGCCAGTTTAATCATGCCAATGTCGTATTACCAGTCGCCATCGATCAGGTACTCAATAAGATCATCTGTACACCTAATATGCATCATGTACATCACCATTATAGACAGCCATACTCGGATACTAATTATGGGAATATTTTTTCATTTTGGGATAGAATATTTTCTACTTATATCGCTGTAGACAATAGTAAACTGAAGTATGGCTTAGACACACATATGGATGTGCCAAATAATAGAAATATTATAACTATGCTCATGAGTCCATTCAGACCATATCGGCCTGAGATAAAATATAAGAACTCAGAAAATTTATAGTTAGGCTTTATCTTTTTCCATGTGGTCATACAGACAACTAATAGATGCTAACCTAACCACCCTGTACGCCAATCGATAGATTAAGAATAACTGTGAAATGATTATAACCGCCCACACGTCATCCATAAACTTCTTGAGCAAGAAGTATAACAATAGACCTAAACCGAGCACAGATAGATTTATAAGCCCAAGTATTATATATCGGAGAGCAAAAGTCCTAACGAAGGCATCTCTGATAGGCTCAGTTATTAAGAATTTGGGTTTTTTATATCCTATCGCCACCTTAGCTATATCTCTGAACAATGCCAAGAGGAAATAGAATATAATAATTATAATACCCAATAACTTAAATCGTCGGATCAAAAAACTTTCTGAGTCCATTGACAATGGGTTCAATCCATCCTTAGTGAAAAATAAAGCTGCGATTGTAAGTATTAACAAAGCAATAATTAGTACATAGACCGTCAACCTTAAGTATCTGAAAAATAACTCTGCTCCACCCTTCCAAAATAATAAGGTACTCGACCTCGTATTCTTGTGCCTTACAATCTCTACTATACCTCCTGTATAGAATATTGTCCATATTGTATATACAATGAAAAAAGACATACATGTAGCTATACTAAGATTAAGAGATAGTCCATGCTCATTAATCATATCTATAATTGCCGTATAATCAAATCGACTTGTAAAATCCCCCAACATCAGACTTCTTCCAAATACACTCTCTACAAGATTAGAGAAAGGACCTAATGCGACAAATGCGATTGCAAGGTTACAAGCATACAGTAAAAACAACACCCGCCAATTAAGCAAGCAACACCTCCATGCTTCTCGATATGATCGTAATATATAACTCATCAGATGAGCATGGTTATCATCTCTAATGTATGCATGAAACTTGTCACACATTTGCCCAGAAAGCCCTTAAGACAATGAGCATCTTGCTCTAATACGTAAGAATTATTGATAAAATTCTTATCGATATATATCTTTTTATTAGGATCTATCTCTGCAGATATTACTTGCGATTCTGATTGTATCTCTATGGTATGAGATCTACTCTGGCCGTCCCATTTATACATCGAATTTGTACCATCTTGGAATGTAACTTCTATCTCCACTGGTAATTGTAACCCTTCCAGCCTCTGCAAACTAATTCTACAATTATAGAGAATAGAAGCGTTCTCGATCACATCACAATCGTCTGTATCAGATAGGAATCCACGCTTATCTCTCATTTCCTCATTGCTAATATTAGTAACTGCATAATCACATATATCCGTACCGTATATCACTTGGTCAAAAAACCAATCCATTCCATTTGGGTAAGTTTCTGGCAATTGCTCGACGACTACTTCATTGACAAGATCTATGAAATCATATCTGCATGGATGCTTGAATTTCCACCTTTGGAAATAGGTTTTCATAATCGTGTCCATAATATCTTGGCCTATCATTCCTTCCAAAGTCTGCAACCAGATTGCGACCTTATTATACACAATTTCCTTATAGCCACCATCTGTAAATTCATAACTCTTATATGTATTGTCTGCAATAGAAAACAGGCCACTGGCATAGAACTCTCCCCTATTGTATTCCTTACTCCCGATCTTGACACCCATATAATCTATGAATGATTCTCTCTCTCCCATATAGGCATCGAGGATTCTATTTTCATAATAAGTGGTGATGCCCTCATCCATCCAGGGCTCCTCTACCTCATGTGTCGCAATCATCTGCATGAAATACTGATGTATATACTCATGAGTCACTAAAGTCTCCGATGTCTTAAATCCATGAGGAAAAGAACAGAAGGTTAATGAGGTAATCAATGTTGGATATTCCATACCACCTGTATACATACCGTGCACTGGTGGATCTACAATGGAAAGGGTGCTATATGGATAAGTTCCAAGACGCTCATCCAAATATTCCATAGCAAACAAGATAGTCTCAAAATATCTTTCCACAAAAAAAGTCTTCTCAGGATAAGTATAAAGCAAAATCCGAGTATCCTTATAAGTTGTATCCTGCACAACATAATGAGGAGAAGTCGTCCATGTGAAATCTATGACATCTTCTGCCCTGAATCGCCATGTCTTCAAGCTATCCGTTTTCTCCTGACCTAATAATTCACCAGAGGCGGCTATTGTATAATCTTCTGGAACTGTGAGATTGACATTATATACACCAAAGTCAGAATAATACTCTCCAGTAGAATGGTACTGATGGCAATTCCACTTATCCTCATCAGAGAATCTCATACCTGCTGGCTCTAACACACCCACCTTAGGAAACCACTGAGCGAAGAAATAGTAATCCTTGTTATATCCAGTCCGAGGCATTGTCTGGGGAATTTTTGCTTCCCAGTTAAAGTAAAATGATTGCATCTCACCAGGGAGTACTGGCTCGATAAGAGATATCTCTAAGACAGACTTATCGTTACTGTTATTATCATCTGGTTGCACATACTTTAACTCTGAGATCTGCCTGTCATTCTCATCTCTAAAAGATGAAATATTACTCCATCCCCAGCCACAATTATCATCTATATTACCACTCAAAAATTCTGGTACACCTCCTTCTGTAAAAAAAGTAGATTCTGTGTTTCTAAATGCATTATAGTACAAATGAAAATAAAGTTTGTCTACAGGACTACTGCTGATATTACGCCAGCTCAGCTTAGTCTTACCCAGTATCTTTTTATTATCTATATCCAAATGGATATACATATCGTAATTAGCTATACGGGGAGATAGTGATTCTTGACTATTTCCAATAGAACAGTTCGTGATAATCCATATACTAACTAATGCCCATATAATTATTTTCTTACTCAGGAGGAAATATATTTAGTTTCTTAATCATCTAAAATAGAATCTTATCCCTAATAAAAGGGAACAAGCTTGAGCATTTATTATAATTTCGTCCTACTTTACTACAAGATGAATGAGTTTATGACAAGATTTGCCTTCGTCACCATATTAATATGGCTAACATCTCATACACTTAATGCTCAGATAATCAATAGAATAGATGACAACATACCTGTTCCCAAGGTACAACTTCTAAGGTCCACCGTACCTATTGTTCTGGATGGTATACTCGACGATAAGACATGGATTCGAGCACAATCAAGCAGTAATTTTTCTCAATATTTCCCAACTGATACGACTGCTGCATGCGGTGATTCTGAGGTTTATTTTAGTTATGATGATGACAACTTATACGTAGCGGCTAAGTGTTATGCACCAGCTGATGATTTTGCTGTAGAGTCACTTAAGCGAGATTATGGATTTGGGTCTAATGATAATATTACTTTTCTTATAGACACCTATAATGACAAGACTAATGCCTACATGTTTGGTATGAATCCGTATGGAGCCAGACGAGAAGCATTAATTTCTAACGGAGGACGTACAGGCGATAGTTTTGATCCATCGTGGGACAACAAGTGGGATGGTGCTTCTAAGAGATATGATAATTATTGGATCTGCGAATTGGCAATTCCATTTAAGACATTGAGATATAATGACGGCGTAGAGCAGTGGAGGTTTAATGCTTATCGGAATGATGTGCAATGCAATGAGATTTCTTCCTGGATCAATATTCCGAGAGAAAACATTCTAATGGATCTCAAGTATATGGGTGAGGTTATCTTCGAAGAACCTCTTGCTAAGCCTGGTCAGAATATATCCATTATACCATTCGTATCTACTGCACTGACTCGAGACTTTGAAGATAATACTCAGAGTGGAGCAGACTCTAATTTTTCCATAGGTGGTGATGCTAAGATCAGTTTATCATCCAGTCTCAACTTAGACCTAACTATCAATCCTGATTTCTCACAAGTAGAAGTCGATCGTCAAGTAACTAATCTGGATCGATTCGAAATTTTCTTCCCAGAGAGAAGACAATTTTTTCTTGAGAATGCAGATCTATTTGGTAGGTTCGGTTCACGGAGATTAAATCCATTCTTCTCGCGTAGAATCGGTGTATCTAGAGATACCATCACTGGTAACAATATCTCTAATACGATCTATGGAGGTGCAAGATTAAGTGGCAAACTTAATGACAATCTTAGGGTCGGCTTACTCAATATGGTGACAGCACCACAACAAGAAAATGATCTTCCTACATTTAATTATACAGTTGCTGCAGCAGAACATAGAATCGGCGACCGATCTAATCTGGCATTGATTATGGTCAATAAGCAAGCCATTAATTCTGAGGGTTTTGGAGAGACCGCTGATGATTATGACAGAATCGTAGGATTAGAATATAGAATCGGTTCTAAGAATAATTACTGGAGAGGAAAGACCTCTATTATGAAAGCGATAACGCCCAATGACGCTAAAGATAAGTTTGCACATTATACGCAGATAGATTACAATAGAAGGCGTTATAGAATCTCATGGGAGCATCAGATTATAGGGACAGGATTTGACGCAGAAGTAGGGTTCGTTCCAAGGAAAGACATCTTACAAATCAGTCCTAATTTCACTTATAGAATGTTCCCTAAGACTTCTAAGATATCTCAGAATACAGTTACTCTATTCACTAACTGGATATATAAGTTAGGTAATGATGATAACGATATCATTAAGAATTTTAATCGAGAAGAGAATGGTTTTGGAGTAGAATGGAATACCAGTTTCGGTAATAATCATAGATTTAATGCACAGGCACAATATACCAATCTCACATTGCTTAACGATTTCGATCCTACCAGAATACAGGATGATGATGTATTCTTAGCAGCGGGGACTGCTTATAAAAATGTCAGATTCAGATTAAGTTATAGTACGGATAGAAGAAAAAAAACTTTTTTCCGACTACGCCCTGGATATAATCGATTTTTTGATGGTGAGGCTATCAGTACATCTGGGACATTTACATATAGAGTGCAGCCATATGCTTCTCTATCATTAGAGGCTAATTATAATCACATCGATCTCGGAGGCTCATTTGAGACAGCTAATCTTTGGCTTTTCGGACCACGATTAGATATTACTTTTACAAAAGAAATATTCCTGACGACATTCTTACAATACAATAATCAGATAGACAATCTATCGGTCAATACAAGATTTCAATGGAGATTTGCGCCTGCGTCTGATTTATTCATTGTTTATTCGGATAACTATAATACATTAGATGATCTTTTTGGCAGTCGTAATAGAGGCGTCGTAGCTAAATTGACTTATTGGTTAAATTTATAATACAAAGGAAGTGTATATGTCTGCAGCTCAAATCTTAGTTGGTGTATTAATAATTTTCTTTGTTGTGTTTATCACATGGGACCTATTCGGTGGTGATAATGACAAGAAGAAATTTGGTAAAAAGAAAAAATAAAATTAGAATGGCAACTTAGCCAAATCGACATTTCCACCAGAAAGTATGATACCGACTTTCTTATTCTCGAATTTATTTCTTTGTCTTGTAATAGCCGCCAACGGAACAGCACATGATGGTTCTATAATGATTTTCATCCTTTCCCAAATCAGTCTCATCGCCGATATAATCTCAGCTTCCTCCACTCTTATTATTTCTTCTACATATTTCTGGATAATCGGAAAATTAATATCACCTAAGTTGGTTCGCAAACCGTCAGCTATTGTATCTGCGGATTCGTTTTTTTCTATCTTACCAGTCTGCATAGATCGATAAGCATCATCTGCTGCCATAGGCTCCCCTGCGACTGTCTTACACGCTTCTCCATAATGATATACCGCTATGGCACTACCTGCCAGTAATCCTCCGCCACCCACAGGTACAGCGATATAATCTAGATCTGAATAATCACGCAATAATTCTACAGCTGCCGTACCCTGTCCCAGTATCACATTAATGTCATTAGATGGATGTATAAGTGTAGCAGACCTCTCACGGACGATACGATCCGCTTCTGCTTGCCTCGCCTCGATTGTAGATTCGACTTCAGTGATGATCCCACCATAACCTCTGACTGCATCCTTCTTAGCTTGCGGTGCATTCTCTGGCATCACTATATAAGCAGGAATAGATAATCGCTGAGCGGCTAATGAGACAGCCTGAGCCATATTACCAGAAGAATGGGTCACGACTCCATGATGTCTTTCTGATTCTGATAATTTTAGAATTGCATGGGTGGCTCCCCTCATCTTAAATGCCCCCATCTTCTGGAAGTTCTCACACTTAAAATATATCTCACATCCAATCATCTGATCTATCGCTGAGCTCGTAAGTACAGGCGTACAATGGATATATGGCCGGATAAGTTCATGTGCTTCCAGTATTTCTTGCTTATACATGACAACTAAGATAATAGTAATTCAGAATAGCGGATTTAGACTACATTAGTATACTTACAATGTCAGAGGTCAGCACTTATTTGTCAATAGATTAATCAATTGCCTCAACGGCAAACTTTCCCCATCCCTAATTGATACTGGGGATTACTCATTACTAAGCAAGGTTACTTGCTTAGTTCCAGATTCCATCGGGACCATTCATTCATGTCTTATAAGAAAAACTTTGTATGCTCTATAGTATGTGAGATTTTCTTTGTTGCTTAAGATGATGAGATATCTTCAGGACCTCATTACGTATGATGGCCAACTTTCCATATACCTTACTTGTGAATACAAAGCATAGATCTAATACTGTCGGATTTTTCATCTTAGCGTACAGTTCTATACAACCTAATATGGCACTCATCTCCTTATGTCCGACAAGATCAAAATTAGACTTAAGTTTTGCTGATATCGTTGCTAACGCCAGGTAATCTTTTTGTTCCCCAGCATCCTGCATATTAGCTACTTCTATAGGTACAGTATGCAAGCATACTTCAAACATCTGAAGACAAAAATGTAGATCGTTTTGGTAATGCAGTTTGATTTTATTGAGATCTAACTCTTGGTGGAAGCTAAATTCAATTTTTTCTATATCAAACCCAATTTGGTTTTGAGGGCTTCTTAGCATAGAAACACTCATGATAATTCTAATATTAATTTATGAGGATATCCTCATAATATAGACATCAGAAATCACGTCTTACACTAAAAATCAAATGTAAGATATTGGTCATTTTGCATTATATCGTGTGCAGCTATCAGTATCTCTTTAATTCATCTTAAGAATAGGTAAAGTATAGTTCCAGGTCTCTATACTTTCATCTTCATGCATATGGCCTATCAGTTCTATCTCAATCGTGTGATCGCCACTATTAAGATGCCGCATCGGTATGATATACTGCATACCCTTCTCTCCTGTAGAAGGATGTACCGCAATATAACTGCGTAAACTATCTGTGTATTCTACGTCATCAATAGATAAACTCAATTGCTTACGGATAAGGTCTAATATTTTTTCTCTTTTGTTTTTTTCGTAATTATTAAGCTCTTCTTTTTTATCTATTCTTGATGATTCTATATCCTGCCACAGCTCTTCTCTCTTGGTTACGAGATTAGTCTTAAGCTCAGAGTCTTCTTTTGTCTGTCTTATAGAGTCTTTCAGTGCACGTCTTTTGCCCTTAATTATAGCTTCTATTTGTTCATATTCCTTGACGATAGCCTCTCTAAGGGTATCGTCTGCTGTAGGGTGATCACTCCCAAAAAAAGTAAAGTTCCATCCAGGCTTATAGATACTTTCTATTTCATGCTCTCTCTCTAATATATCCTCATATTTTCTATTATACTTTACGAACAAAGAAATATAATTGTCTATTACCTGATAATGAGATAACCTCACTCTAGGTAATCCATCATATACATTCATTTTAGCATGTGACACATTTTCATACTGTCTCTCATATAAGTCATCATAATACTGAGGGTGTATTACTTGTCCATCCGTGATCATTGTACCCATCTCTGGCAGGTAGGGTGTATGCTCATTACTAAAATAACTACTGCAAGTGGCGATTAAAAATATATAAGGAAACGAAAAGAAGAACAACCTACGTGTATATTTATCATCTATGAAGTTATACAATAGCGGCCTATATAGAAATGAAAGTGTAATGGTACTGTAGAACCAATATATAGGCATATAAATTCTAGAAAATGTATTATCCTTTACTCTTCTTAAGCCACCTAAGGTAACGAAGTCAGCAAACACGATCAGACCGCCTAAGCAGTAAGGGAAAAAAATTATCACAAAAAATAATATCGTACTAGTGAATTCCATCCCTAACCACTTACCTATAATTATCGGCATGATCATCACAATCCCAAATAGCAATGCGGAAACGAAAAATAAAAACAATAAGAACGTGTACGAAAATAATACGCTACATATCTTTTCTAGTTTTTCTATAAAATCATCATAATCTCCGACCTTTTTCTGTAAATATTCCGTAAAATAATTGGAGTAATTAAGTCTTTCATAATCTATCTCACCTGATACATACCGCAATCCGATGGCACCGATCCATAATGATCTAAGTATTACATGTAGTAGTAAGTTAATAAAAAATATACGCCATCCGATCGTGAATAATGTCTCAAGAGATTCCATGAATACATTGTTGCTCATCATGTCGTTATATTGCTCTAAGTGAGTTATAGCACCACGAGAATGATATACTCCATATAACACAAAACCTGAAATTATCAATTCCAATTGCCAGCTCTCTTGTTGTAACTTCTCGAGCCATTCTCTAAATAACGCTCTGTCTAAGCCACCAGCAGAGCTTTTTTTGACTTTATTATCTGACATCTAGAAAAAAATTTAATTTCACAAAATTTAGAAAGTAATGACTATCAGTTGTTGTAATAATACTCTCTTTATTTTCCAATCTAAATATTATATACAACATAAGTTTTCATATTACTTCTAATCTAAAAATATCATATCATTATTGCTTGATTTTTCTACGAAAGGGGGTGATTTTTCTCTGAATATCTATATAACTTGTGTTTTTATAAGACAATCTATATATGTCACTTGTACTTAAAGATCTATGGATAGGCGATTCTGTCAGAATCAAATCATCAGGCAGAATCGGAAAATATGAAGGTATACATGCTAATGGAAAAGCAAGGATTAGTTCGCATGGTAAAGTATATCTAGCCTCTTCTAATAACTTAGAATTATATGAAGAAGTGGTGCAAGACGAACCTTTGTCATTTGAAGATGAAGATATAGCACCATCTACTGAATTGCATTCTGTTATCGACTTACATATAGAAACCCTTAACCCTAATCTATCAAATGCTCTCCCAGAACGGATATACGATTATCAAATGAAGGCATTCTTAGAATATTTAGATAAAGCTCATCACTCTTACAAAAATGAATTTACTATAATCCATGGCATAGGCACTGGCGTACTTAAGCAAAGCGTTATGAATTATATAAAGACAGATAAGCGAGTCAGACTATATGAAACCATTAATAATGGGGGTGCTGTGAGAATTATATTATAGCTTAATCTTACCGACTACCATCCTCCCATTTCTAAATCCACCAAAAGCGATATGCTCATTATCAGTACAAAATAGGTAAGGTGAAAAAAGGACATCTTCTTCTCTTTCTGAAAATAAAGTGACATCAGAACTAATCTCTCCAGATGAAGTAAGGACGATCATATCTGTAAATTGACGCCCCTTCATACCTGTCGCTTTAGCTTGCTTCTTTCTCTTTGTATCATTAAACATGATATAATATTGATACCCATCATATGCCATGGCATAAGAAGTGGAAGCACTCACAGGAGAGTCATAATTTTTCTGTATAAAAAAAGTGTTTATTAATTCCCCAGTAGAACTAAAACGAGGGATTACTAATTCTCCTGAATAATAGCTGAAACTTCTAAAATTATTTACTCCAAAGGCATTGCGATTAAATCCGTTATTATTATTAATAACCCTCACTTCATAGTTCTCTGAAATAAAACCTGTAGACCCATTATCAAAAATTAGACCTTCCTCTATCACATAATCATGACTCATATTCTTCCATATCTCTTTCTCAAAAGCATGTAACTTCATCCCAGTATGTTCTAAATCGGCGTTACATTCTGACCAAAACAATCCACTCATCCTGTAACTCTTAGCCCCATCACTATAGAATCCCGCTATTACAAAATCAGATGATGACTTATCTTTAAAAAACAATCCTGCTTCGACAATCCCGTTTTTCTTATCTATCGATATGTTATTACTAACGATGCCTGACTGGTCTATGCGGTATACGACATATTGGGTACGTGGCAAGTTCTTTCGCTTGAGAGGAACGATGCCTTTATCTAACTCTAAGTCTTTCTCTAATTCCGCTAGCGCATATACCATACCGTCATTAGAAATTTTAATCGACTTTATATCGAATCGATCATTGGACATATTGTAATCATAGGAAGCTCTCCAAGATTCTTGTAACCCAGAATCCCATACTACAACAGAAACGATCTCGTTTTGATTATGACTTGTTGGCATCACTACATTTACAAAAGCGAGTTTAGTGCTATCTGGTGACATGACAATCCCTCCATTTTTTCTCACATAAGCGCCATAATTATTAAACATATCAGATAATCGAGATCTCGCTACATCTTCATATTTTTCAAAATAGATTTCTTCTGGATCAGTAAATCTTCCATCTCTATATCTGCATACATATAATATCCATTCTTTATGTTGCTGAGATAACTCATGGATATAGAAGAAAGTATCAGAAGGTGTTGTAATAATTTCTTGAATACGATAATCTCTATTTTTACTAAAGAAATTCCAATCCTCTTCTTCTACAAGATTATGATTGAGGTCATAAGTATACAGTACTCGATTCTCATTACGTTCTGACATTGCGTAATAGCGATCTCCTACAATCCCTAAGAGCTTATATGTTGCATTTCTTTCTAATCTATTATTACGCTGACTGGCCCACTCTACCTCATACTGAGCATCCAATGTGCTTAAGCTTAACACTAATAAAAATCCAAAGCTGATGGTGTTTAACAGTCGGTGCATCATAGAATAGTAAATTGACAGTTTCCTAATAAAAAAATCGTCTCAAATAATGGTATAGTCAAAATTTCAAAGATTAAAAATCAATGAGTAAAACATCAGTATAAGATAGTCGATTAAATAGAAAACGTCCGTCTTCTCTATAAAGTTTGATGTTAAATATATTTTAAGAGGAGATTAATGATAAAAAGTCAACAGGAGTTGTAAGCCTCTATTCTTAAGGTCTATGTCTGCGATTTCCGTCCCGTCAGAATTAGTAATGTGATAGGTATACACCGTATTTATTGACTGACTATAATTGACATTAACATCCAGAAAGTGACTTACCTTATAACTGGCTCCTATTACAAATGATAAGAAATGTCTATTCTCTGCGTATGAGGTCAAATTATAACTCTCTCTATCAGAGCCTTCACCTAAGTGTATCATGTAATTATAAGCAACCCCCGGCGAAACGAATAATCTATTAAGTAATCGTCTATGAAAGACAATTGGTAGATCAAAATAGACACCCTCATAATTGACACCTTCTGCCACTTGTCGACCACCTTTCCAGCTAAATCCCGGAGCAGCAGATATTCTTGCGTTAGGTGTAAAATGATAAGCTGTATAGATACTAAAAGAAGACTTAAGTATAGTCTCAAAAGTATAACTGTTACTGACATCACTGACCATACTTTCCTTATAATCTGTGTAACTCATACCGATACTAATGCCCTGCTCCCATCGAGACTGCGACTGAGATAGTAAAGCTACACTCATCATCAGCAAGCCTAATAAAACAAAATATCGTATCAGAGAAACTATAATATGAAGTTGATTTTAGAATACATTTCGGCAGATGATATAGTGATATACAATATTATAACTGCTTATTATTAGCTATAGTATTCAGCTGTACTTAATAATCGTTCGAATTTTAGAATTCTATAATATGAGGTGATTATCTATCTTTGTCTAAAATTTAAATATTGAAAAGAACAACTATTGCTTTCTTCTCTGTGATATTATGTCTTAGCTTCTCTACTGATATATATTGTCAGGCAGGCATAGAAATCTATGGAGGAATCAGCGATGCTAAGAATAAAAGTATGAGCATTACACCAGAAGGAACCTCTCATGCGGGATGGCATGCTGGCGTAGATGCTAGACTTAATGAGGGTAAGATGTATTTCATTGCAGGCTTGCAGTATCATGTTATAGACTTTATTGCACAAGAAGATAAGTCATACTTCAGTTCGGATGAGAGCTACAGTTGGACTAAAGTAAGAGTGGGATTAGGCTACAATGTTATTAATTTCAATAAGAATGTTTTTTTTAGAGGTCATACCCTTTTGAGTTTTAATCTTATCAATGGAGTCCCTTCGGAATCACCTAATACAACAATCACAAATTACAACTCTGGTACTGCTGGTATTAATTTAGGCTTAGGTTTCGATATTTATAATTTTACAGTCGGAGCAGCTTACGAAATAGGCTTCTTTAAATTAGTCACTATGATGCCAGAAACCGAAATGGATTTTCTGACTTTTAGTATTGGATATAAGATATAGAGGCGAGCATTATCGATTAGCTCGATATTTACCCTCACGATTCCTGATTACCCTCTGACTTTAATTCCAATATAATAGGTCCTCGGCTGAGCTGGGCCGTAGACAAAGTTACTATCTCGATTCTTCCCAATGTCAAATGTACCCTGATAAGCACCTGTGATATTTTTAATGCCTCCGTACAGCTCTACATTCGAGCCTATCTTATCTAAGTCTACGTTGTAGGAGACCTTTGTGCTCAGTTCAGAAAAACTCTCTGAAGTTATAATTTCGTTTACTACCTGGTTAGGAGCGCCAGCAAAGTGTGGTACTTTCATGGTGCCAGTATATACGTAATTAATATTTGCACTCCACTTCTTGTTAGGAGTCAAGTTAAGATTCGCAAATCCGTAATGATCTGGCGTCCTTATGAATTCTTTTATTCCATCGACTTCTTCTATATACTGCACCGCATTATCAAAACGACTCGACTGTACCGTAAATCCAGACTCGACCTGAATCTGGCGATTATAGTTAGCTCTGAACTCTAAGGTTGCACCTCTAACCGTTGCAGCTTGTCCGTTCTTCTTAACGAATACTTCTCCAAAGTTATCCTCACCTATCGGATCTAAAAAGAATGCATCATTAATTCTTGTATAGAATCCCTCCAAGGTTATACCTCCAACAAAGTGCTCAGTAGGCTTATCAAAATTAACTGAAGCAGAATAGTTTTTAGACCGCTCTTGCACAAGATCAGGTGAGAGATTAACTCTCGATATGCCACCTCCAGCGAATGCAATATGCAGATCTGTATCAAGTGCTTGAGGTGCTCTGAATCCTGATCCATAACTCAATCGAAATTGTGTGAAATCACCTAACTTGTATAGAAAAGATGCTCTAGGGCTCAGAATAATATCCTCTACAAGATTATGCTTATCTAATCTAACACCACTCAGTAACGTAACTGATGGCAATATCTCCCAGTCACTCTGGAGGAATAAGCCGATATCCTTAGTAGTCTGATCTATAAGGTAATTATAGGTGTCGATCTGGTCATAGACGCTATCATAGATATATTCTGCTCCGATTGTCAGGACCTTCCGTCCTATTATTACATTATCTAACTGATGATTAAGCTGGATTCCTGTATTATAAGTTGCTACCTCTGACAGACCATATGGTGGATTCTCAAAGTGATTCTGCAGATCTTGTGCCTCATCAGGTAGTATGCCAGTATAGTGATCTCGCGTTGTGTTCTGCCATGCCATATAGCCTATTAGTGAGGAACGATTATTATTAAAACTAATCTGATGGTCAACACTAGCCATCCACACACTATGAGTCCGTTCCTCTGACTGAGTAGATAGATATGCTGGTCCATCTATCATCTCTCCTCCATATCTATACTCATTAAGGTGACTAAGACTGAGTTCGATTTTTTGATTTTCTTTAGGAATTATATATACGCTAGCACCGATGGAGGTATTATCGATCAGTGGTATCTCAGAAAAGTTATCATCATTATGATCATAGAATCCTCGTTCTCTTCTATTGAGAAAAAAAGATGCGCCTGAGTTTTTATTATCGGATACGAATAAAGCGTTAGCCGTGAGTTGGTGATCTGATGCTTGACCATTTATACTTTGGTAATTATAATTCAGCTCGTAGCTGTCTTCCTTCGGAACCTTAGTTATCACATTAACAGTACCTCCTATAGCACTCGATCCATATAGAGATGAGCCTCCTCCTCTTATGACTTCTATCCGTTCTATCATATTAGCCGGTAATTGTTCTAATCCATATAATCCCGTTAGAGGACTGAATATCGGTCGACCATTAATAAGTATCTGAGAGTATCCTCCTGATAGACCATTAATACGAAGTTGTGTATAATTACATGTCTGGCAATCTGTCTCTACACGAATACCAGGCTGGAACTTAAGTCCCTCAGAGAGATTACAAGCTTGCACATTATTTAAAGTCTTACTATCTATCACATTGACCACAATAGCCGAGCTGGTTTTTCTCTTAAATGTTTTAGTACCTGATACAACTATAGCATCTAAAGTCAAGGAGGTCTCAGAGAATCGTGCATCTAACGATTGTGTACCATGATTAACGACAACTTTCTGGGACACTGGCTGATATCCAATATATGACACTTCCATGTCGTAGGTGCCATATGGGATTCCTGATATCACATAGTGACCTTTCTGATTAGTCATAGCACCGAAGGTAGTGCCAGACAATGAGACGGTTGCATATTGTATTGTCTCATTCTGATAGGAAATCGTACCAGAGAGTTCGCCGCTCTGACAGTAAATAATATGCGGTATAATCATCCAGAGAAGGAAAATAATTATGCTATTCGATCTAATTTGGGATATATTGTGAGAACTCATGATACAAAGTTAGATATATCTAACTTATTAATTAGAATAATCTTAAAATTGTTTTCTAAAAAGCATATACATGTCATCTATTACAAAGGAAAATTACTTGAAAGCCCTCTTTTTCCTTAGTGAGAAAGACGATGAAATTTCTCTATCAGATTTAGGTAAAGCAATGAATGTCAGCAAACCTACTGTCAGTGATATGGCCAAAAAATTAGAACAAAAAGGATGGATAATCTATACCAAATACAAACCTGTTAAAATAACGGCTGCTGGCAAGAAAGCAGCAGCCCTTGTTATCAGAAAGCATCGATTATCAGAAATGTTTCTGTCTAAGGTTATGGGGTTTGGCTGGGAGGAGGTCCATGAGATTGCTGAAGAATTAGAACATGTTAAATCTGACAAATTCTTTGACAGAATGAATGAGATTATGGGCTTTCCTCCCGTAGACCCACATGGCTCACCTATCCCGGACAAAGACGGGAACATGATTCTCAATGATTATATACCACTTAGCGAAGTTTCCAATCATTGTAAGGTTATATTCAAAGCCATAAGAGACGGCTCTACGGAACTATTACTATTTCTTAATAGAAAAGAATTAAGCTTAGGTATAGAAATATCAGTCTCGGAAATAGAGCCTTATGATAAGTCGGTTAGTGTATCTTATGGAAATGTAGAAAAGTTACAACTAAGTCATTCCATTGCGTTACAGTTGTTAGTGGAGCTGGTCTGAAATAATCATCTCCTAAGGATCTGATCTATACAGCATTCTTACTTCTAAGCTTTTGGATGTTTTGCCAAGTCAGCCCCATGCCCACGATAGCTCCAGATATTCCGATCATGATCTGATCAGAAAAGGCTAATCCTATTCCACATAATACAGTTATTATTCCGAATGCGATCCATATCTTTTCTGGACGTGTATTGATCTTTTCCAAGCTATCTTTATTTACTGATGTTAATTTTTTGCATCGTTCTAATCTTATTTTGCTCCAGTCTGAGAAGATAGTTGCCTGCAGGAATCTGAGAAGTCACTACATCGTATGCAATATTATTCTGCGCCTCGGAAATGAGACGTCCATTGATATCTAAGAGATAATAAGAAAAGTCTGTTCCACTCATAGAAGTCAATCCAAGTTTGTCAGGCGTAACGACAACTTTTATATCCGTATACTCTTCTACGTCCTCTACTTCTTCTAAGCTCGTAGATATAAGCTCACAGTCATAGTTACTTGGAGGCATCTCTAACTGTCCAGTAGGTGTCAGATTCTTTCCATCGAATGCTGGGTAATCTAAAGGGTATTTTTCGGTTCTAAAAATATATCCTCCGCTTTGGATTCCATATTCCCAGACCACTTCTCCCTCTGGTGTCATCTCAAAGAGTCTAGAGTTACGACCTTCTGTCACGAAGATATTCCCATTAGGCATGACCTTAGCTCCTGATGTATATTCTGAGAAGAATTGTGGCCCAAAGGTCGTACTATTTATACTAATAGTCTCATCATCTAATCCGAATGGAATTGTACCTGAAGGAACAAATAGGCCCTCGGCATCCATTGCTGGATCTATTATTTCTACAGAAGAATAATTTCTTTCTGAAAGCCCATTGTTATATATCATGATCTTGCCTTTATGCTCACCATAGTTGATCCAATTAGGATTATGCTGATAGTATAGATTTCTATCTGCTTCTCCTCCATAGCCATAGTTCTGATCGTTACCCCATCGGAATAGAATGTCTCCTCCCTTATCATGATAACCACCTGAGCTTCCACTTGCTTCCTCAGTGGTCGTAGAATGATCGATTATTATAACCTCACTTAATTTTCTAACGCTAAGTGCTATGAGATCCAATTCTTCATTATAATCAAATCCATTAATCATAAATGACTCGCCAGCATTCCAATCAAAAGTAGATATCGCATCCATATCTAACTTACGTGGATTATCAAATACAGATCCATAATTAGCTAAGCTTTGGTCTCTTTCTTGTATCATGTGGTCTTTAATATTCCACTGCCATACGATCTCTTCAGTTGTAGGGTCTATCTCCAATACGACATCTATTCTCTCTGGATTTCCATCTGAGAGATCATAACCTAGAGCTCTAAACTCAGAGTCAGACAATCGCTGTCTCCCTAAGCACAAGTAATGATCATTAGACATAAGAATAACTTCATATACAAGCTCTATATCTATAGCATTATAGGCGGTACTACTGATCACGTTATTATCCCAATCTCTCCTTATTATTCTATTATCTTTTAGATACAAGAGACTTCCATCTGGGAGTAACTTTGCATGTAAGTCTGTCTGTCTTACTTCTTCCCATACATTGACAATTTGACCACAATTATCAACAATATAACTTTCTAAAAATGTCTCAAATAAAGTGTAACTTTTAGTAGCTTTATTAGAATTCAATTGTATGCCATTTTGACTATACATTAATCCACAGGAGAATACTATTGAGAGAAGGAAAATCCTTTTAAATAAAATAATCATATGTGTGAAAGTTTTCTATATGTTAAATTTATGGCTTATACGGTTAAATATATGCTTTGCATTGCAACGAAATCAGATTTTATACCATCATTAACTATATAGCAAGGACAATTGATTACGAAAATGCTTCGCAAAGAAGGATATAATGCATAGATGATCTATTCTCATTAACTTTCGTACTAAATTTATAATATCATTTAATAAACTACCAAAAACTAACCGAATCACCTATCTCATTAAAATAATAATTTTTATTGTCTTATTACTGAATGGTTTGTGTTGTATGGCGCAATTTGAAAATGGTTGCATCACAATAGATTTCGAAACATTTCCGACAGGTCAGCAACCTACTGAGGGCCTCGTCATCGACAATCAGTTTAGTTCAGTATTCGGATTAAGTTTTTCGTTAGAAGATGGGACTAATCCTATCCTTGCCGAGGTGGGAGGTGCTACTACGGCTTTTGGTAGCAGGGATGGTAATGACACTCCAATACCTGCTGATGCGATGGGCAGATTTTTTCTAACCGATGATGGTGAATTAGTGGGATTAATCTCCCCAGCCATAATATTAGATTTTCAAATTCCTATAGATAGCTTCTCGGGTTGTATCGTGGATATTGATTTCTCAGAACAATTTATTATACATGCTCGGGACGAGAACGAGGAGATCATTTTAGCTGATACTATATCTGATGGTGACCCTGGTACAGGTGATGGATTACTGACTTGTTGGGGATTTAATCTTCCAGGATGTGAGGGAAAGATTCATTCTATACGGTTTGCAGGATTTAGGACTCAGTCAGGTGCTTTTGGGTTAGGTCTTGATAGTTTTAGTTTTTGTTACTCTGGCTTGAATGTCGATTTTAAGCTTGAGGACGTTACCTGTTCCAGTCCAGGAAGCTTAGAGATTATACCTACTACTACTGAGACATATACGTATTCTATGGATGGCATTAATTACTCCAGTGATGCCATATTCTCAGATTTAGATACAGGTACTTATACAATATACATATTGGATAATGAAGATTGTTCTGCCAGGGTAGATATCGTCATAGATCCGCCTCCTGAGGCTTCATTAGAAGCAGTCCCTATACATACAACTTGTGCCTTAGATAATGGAATCATCATGCTCAATCTTGAACCTGAGTTAGGAGCTATCTATTCTATAGATGGCATCGAGTATCAGTCGGATAGTATTTTTACTGATTTGTCTCCTGGCATGTACACCATGACCGTTAGAGATACTAATGATTGTTTCTACACGCAAGATATAACCTTAGACCCTAGTGTCGTTCCCTTAATAGATAATATCTCTAATACAATAGATACGTGTAATGTCGGAGCTGGTACGATAAGCTCTCTTGCCACTAACGGTATCGGCATAACTGGGCCATTAGAGTATTCTATAGATAGTACTAATTTCATTTTTGAAAACACATTTTCAAATCTATCAGAAGGAAGCTATACGGTCACGGTAAGAGATATACAAGGGTGTACTGCAGAGGAATCTATAGAAGTATCTGGGACACCTGAGATTACTACCAGAAGCATAGATGCCGTTATGCCTGAGTGCTATATGGAAAATGGTACATTAGAAATAGATGTCTCAGGAGGTACTGGTGACCTTATAATTATAGTTAACGGTCAGGAGGTCTATGACACTATCTTAACGAATCTCAGTTTTGGATTATATTCCATAGAAATAATCGACGAATTAGGTTGCACACAATATGACACAATCAATATACTACCACCTATCTGTCCTATATATATTCCTAATGTATTTACCCCTAATGGAAATGGTGCAGAGGAAATCTTCCAGGCATTCGCCCATCCCGAGTATCAGGTCGGTATCATAGATTATAGGATCTACGATCGATGGGGAGAACTCGTATTCTTCTCCGGTCAGTACTCTATCCACACGGATGAGCTACAATATTGGTGGGATGGTTACTTCAATGGTAAGCCCGCTATGCAAGGTGTCTATACTTATCTTATAGAAGTCAGACACCCAGATGACTCTGAAGAACTCTATAGTGGTGACGTTACATTGCTTAGGTAGGATTCTAATTCATTTAGAATCATTAATCATTCTCTATTCATTGGCGTCGATTTCTGAAACTTCTCTTACTTGATATAGGACCCTATAATGAATTTTGTGTATAATATAATTAGACCATTGGCGCCAATAAAAGTCAGGTTTGATATTATGGTAATATCACGTGGTACCTTCTAATTTCACCTTATCATCTTCAAGTTTAGTTATTTTGAATTGCCCCTTTTTAGAAACAAAGTAATCATGTAAATGTGGAGAATTTACGTCCCAAAAACTTATTTCTTTAAGGGGTACAGGTTGTTCTGTTACATCAAATTCTAAAAGCTCATTTTCTCTCCAAAGTGTAATCGGTTCTACAAATTCGCCTGTGTTAAACTTACAATATCTTATAGCGCCTTCTCCATCACCGTCAATTACTGACTCTATTGGATAGGAAATGCCAAGATTAAAAATAAGCTCATCAGGTTGATTAAGTTTTGGAAACTCTATTACGTTTTTCCATATGGTTTCTACTTTAGCATCTATTATTACACTTGTCGTTACTGGCTTGACCTCTGGTATAATAACCTTTTCAGTAAATGCAGTCAATGGAATAATTATCAATAAGATTATAATAGAATTGACAGAGTGATTAGCATACTTGCTTATTATAAAATGACCAATCGCAGAACCTAACCAAGTTAGTACAATTGCAAAAGGAGCTGCCATGATTATACAAATGAGACCCTCTATTGCAAATACCATTAAGCCAAAAGCCAAAATAAATAATGTAAGAAATCCTATATGTCTTGCTTGCCTAGTGGTAATGGGATTATTAAACCCCAGAATTGTAGTAGATAATAGACCTACCAAAAATGGAATCAATACAAACAATGCAATCCCATAATCTCCGACGCCATATATACACCATAAAATCAATGGTATAGATACCATTATAGTCAGAAATACAGAAAACACTTTTCTTTTTCTGATGTCTGCAGTTAATAGTGAATCGAAAATTTTCATTTTTATTTTGGTCTAAAATTATCCCAATATCACGCAGTTATTTTAGTAACTTCTGAAAACACAACCCCAGATTTATCAACTTGTTGCAATTGACAATTTATTATCTGATTTTCAAAATTAGTCTGATAAGGTAATTCGACCTTAATATAATTATCAGTAAAGCCTGTTAACTTATCTCCATTATATTTAGATTCTAACAGCACTGGTCTTTGTGTCCCCACATGTACATCATAGAATGCCCTCTTCTTCTTCTCCGATAATATTCTGAGTTTCTCATTACGTTCACGTCTAACATTCATAGGCACTTTCCCTTCTATATCTACAGCATGTGTATTCTTTCTCTCAGAGTATGTGAAAACATGGAAGTAAGACACATCTAACTCTAATAAGAAGTTATATGTTTCCATAAAATGTTCCTCGGTCTCTCCAGGAAATCCTACGATCACATCTACTCCGATACAGCAATGAGGCATTACAGACTTAATATATGCGACTCTCTCCTGATAGAGTTCTCGCTTATATCTCCGGCGCATACTTTTGAGTATCTCATTACTCCCACTCTGCAATGGCATATGGAAATGTGGCATAAATTTGTCAGAAGCTGCGACAAACTCTATGATCTCTTCATTACATAGATTAGGTTCTATGGAAGATATCCGATATCTATTGACGCCTTCGATCTGATCCAGTTCTTTGATAAGATCTATGAATAAGGCTTCTTTCTTAGGCTTAAGCCCTTCGATCACTTCAGTACCATTGCCAAAGTCTCCTATATTCACTCCAGTAAGAACGATCTCTTTGACTCCTTGGGATGCAATATTTTTAGCATTCTTAATGACGTTATCGATAGTATCACTTCTGCTCTTACCGCGAGCTAAGGGTATGGTGCAGAATGCACATTTGTAATTACAACCATCCTGGACCTTAAGAAAAGAACGTGTCCGATCCCCTACCGAGAATGCATCTATAAATGAATTGACATGATGAATATCTCCAGCCCTTACTTTGCTCTGACCTTCTACATCGTTAAGTGTATCAATATGGTTGAGTATATTGAATTTTTCTGCAGCACCGAGTACGAGATCTACACCTTTTATTCCGGCGATCTCTTCTGGTTTAAGTTGTGCATAACAACCTACTACTATGACCTTAGCTGAAGGATTATGTTTCTGTGCCCGTCTGACTTCATATCGACATTTTCTATCTGCAAAGTCTGTCACAGAACAAGTATTAAGAACATAATAGTCGGCACCGTCATTAAAGTTAATCACACCGAAACCAGCTTCTTCGAATTGTCTACGAATAGTAGATGTCTCTGAGAAATTGAGCTTACAACCTAAAGTATGAAATGCTACAGTACGTGGAGTTGCCATAGCCCAAAATTAAACAAAATCACTATTTGTAAGCAGCTATTACTTTAGGAATAAGTTCTGTAAATAGATCAAGTGCCGTAGTGCTTACTCCTGTAGGATTAGCATAATTGCAATGATCCCCTATCTCAGTGGCCATCATTTTACTTAATCCCCAGTTGCTGTAGGCTCTTTGGGTTAATTTTCCATACCAGATAGTATGGAACTTATCGTGCCGAATATCATTATCTACTAATTGTAGTAATTCATCTACGGCAGCTTTTTCGCCTTCTAAGATTTGGAAAAATTCTCTGTCTTGATAATGTAATATACCTGTGACATTTAGATTTGCATTTCTGATTGCTAATTCTTCAGATATGATACACAACTCATCACCACTAAATGCTCTCACTGCTGGCGCAGTATGAAAGACGTTGTAAAGAACGACCATCGCTAAATGTTTAAATATTCTATATGACTAATGATTTAAAAAAACCCTCTATAATATTAAGTAAAATATTAATGCATAAGTAATTATTAGTCAATTATTTGTAATATATCTCTATCCCAAAGGGATTGCCATTAAAAGGGAGACTTAATTAAGAATCTAATAATTCTTGAATACCTTTCCATCTTTCATCACGAAAGTAACTTGCAGTGTCTCATTAATATCCTTTAAAGGGTTGCCATCCATTGCTATAATATCTGCCATTTTTCCTATTTCAATAGTTCCATAATCTTTCGTCAGATTAAGTAATTCGGAAGCATTAACTGTTGCTGTCTGTAAGGCTTCATAATTACTCATACCCACTTCTGTCATATATATGAACTCCTCTGCGTTATCGCCGTGATAACTTACGCCAGCATCGGTCCCAAAAGCAATCTTAACACCTCGGTTATAAGCCTTCCTAAATGTCTCTTGTATCATCGGTCCGACTTCAAGAGCTTTAGGCACAATGATCGATGGATAGAAACCGGGTTCTTTTGCTTTCTTTGCCACAAACTTGCCAGCAGAAATTGTAGGTACATAATAAGTCCCTTTCTCTATCATCAGGTCCATAATTTCCTCAGTCATCATCGTACCATGTTCGATGCTATGTATCCCGCCGAGTACAGCCCGTCTCATGCCTTCTGCTCCATGTGCATGTGCTGCGGTCACATATCCATAGTCATTAGCTGCATCTACGACTGCTTTGACTTCTTCTACTGTAAATTGTGGTCCTTTCCCATCTTTAGCTACACTGAGAACACCTCCTGTTGCGGTTATCTTAATACAATCTGCACCATTTTTATATCTCTGTCTGACTGCCTTATATGCATCCGATGGACTATTGATCACACCATCCTTTGGGCCCGGATCTCCTTTCAGTTCGTCTTTTACGCCGTTAGATGGATCGGCGTGGCCTCCAGTTGTAGCTATGGATTTCTCTGCGGTATAGATTCGTGGACCATCTATCTCACCAGCATTGATTGCATTACGTAGTGAGACATTCACACCTGTGCCTCCGAGATCTCTAACAGATGTAAATCCTGCAGCAAGTGTCCGACTACAATACTTCACTGCACCGAGAGCAATATCTGATTTGTTCTGACTGAATTTTTCTAAGTATCTATTCTTGCCAGACTCATGTTCTATATGGATATGCATGTCCATGAATCCTGGACAGACTGTTTTCTTTTTTAGATCTATAATTTCTATGGTATCTGCTTCTGTCGTGAGGTATCCGCTCTCTATCGTCTTGATTCTATTATTATCTATTACTATAGTTACTTCTTTCTGGATCTTCTCAGACGTCATATCTACCAGCTCACCACAGTGTAGGTACTTGGTCTGAGATAGTACTTGGATTGAGAAAAATAATATTGAGATTACGGTTAACCACTTTATCATAAGTCTATATTTTTAGTTTGGAATAAATATTGAACTTAAGTTAGTGATAATTCTCAATATCACGTATAAAAGAATAACGTTACACATATAGAAGTGTTGTGTAAAAAGCAAATTCAACTAACGTACTGGAAGAGATAAACAAAATCTATCCCCCAAGTGCCGCAGCACCACCGACAATCTCTAATATCTCATTAGTGATAGATTCTTGTCTTGCCTTGTTGTAAGCAATCTTAAGATCACGTAATAAATCATTAGCATTTTCTGTGGCCTTATCCATCGCAGACATCCTTGCGCCATGCTCTCCTGCATTGGTATCTAAGACATACTTGTGGAATGATGTCTGCAGAATACTTGGTATAAGTTCTTCGAGTAATTTTTCTTTAGATGGTTCGAATAAGTAATCAGCGTTTGGCTGTGTATCTTCTGATACCTCTAACTTAGGTACTGGAAGAAATTGCACCGCTTTAGGAGTTTGTACAGCGGCATTTTTAAATTGGCTATATATGACATAGACCAAATCATAAACACCAAGCGTAAAGTCGTCCATCATCTTCGATGACATCGTGGACATATTATCATAAGATAAGTCAGAACCGAGAGAAATATAATCTGTAATGAAGTTGCATCCTTTACATCTATTTTTTAGATAATCATATCCCTTCTTTCCGATACATATAATGTCAATTTTACTTCTGTCTTGGAAGGCTTCATTTTCATTAAGAAGCCTAACCGTAGCTTTACCAATACTTGAATTAAAAGCTCCAGCCAAACCTCTGTTAGAAGTATTAACTATTATAGCAATCTTTTCTACAGGTCTTTCCTTAGCGAATGATACGCTTGCATCTCCTTCTACATTGCTCAAGATGTTAACCATCATCTTATTAAGTCTATCTGCATAAGGTCTCATTTCTGTGATAGCTTGTTGGGCTTTTCTTAGCTTGGCAGCAGACACCATTTTCATGGCTTTAGTTATCTGCTGTGTAGACTTCACAGATGCGATACGTTCTCTTGTTTCTTTAAGTTGACCTGACATGGATGCCTATTCTTTATATTAGAATTATCTATTTCTTATTATGCATATTGCTTGCTCATATCTGCAGCAAGATCTTCTACAATCTTAACAGCATCCTTGTCTAACTTTCCACTTCGGAATGTCGCAAGAACTTCAGGATTACGTTGTTCTAAAGCTGCTAAGAATTGCTCTTCGAATTCTCTAATTTTATCTACAGGTACATTTCTAAGAAGACCCTTAGTTCCTAAGTATATGATAGCTACTTGCTTCTCTACAGATACTGGAGCATATTGTCCTTGCTTAAGGATCTCCACATTTCTCTTCCCCTTATCTAATACAGACATAGTCGCTGCATCGAGGTCAGAACCAAACTTAGAGAAAGCTTCTAATTCCCTGAACTGTGCTTGATCTAATTTCAATGTACCAGATACTTTTTTCATCGACTTAATCTGGGCTGATCCTCCTACTCTAGATACAGAGATACCTACATTAATCGCTGGTCTGATACCTGCATTAAATAAGTTACCTTCTAAGAATATCTGACCGTCAGTGATGGAGATCACGTTAGTAGGAATATATGCTGATACGTCACCCGCTTGTGTTTCGATAATCGGTAATGCAGTCAGTGATCCACCTCCTTTCACAAGACCTGATGCTTTTAAGCTTGGTGGAAGATCATTCATATCATTAGCAATCTTATCGTTATCGATGATCTTAGCCGCTCGTTCTAATAATCTTGAGTGTAAGTAGAATACATCACCCGGGTATGCCTCACGACCAGGAGGTCTTCTAAGTAACAATGATACTTCTCTATATGCAACTGCTTGCTTAGATAGATCATCATATATAATCAATGCTGCTCTTCCTGTATCTCTAAAAAACTCTCCTATCGCTGCTCCTGTAAATGGTGCATAGAACTGAAGTGGTGCAGGATCAGCTGCAGATGCCGTTACGATTACAGTGTAATCCATGGCGCCATTATCTTGTAATACTTTGGCAACTTGTGCTACAGTGGAAGATTTCTGTCCTGATGCAACATATATACAAAATACAGGCTCACCTCTCTCATAGAATTCTCTCTGATTAATGATTGTATCTATGGCGATGGCTGTCTTACCAGTCTGTCTATCGCCGATGATTAGCTCTCTCTGTCCTCTACCGATAGGAATCATGGCATCGATTGCCTTGATACCTGTCTGTAATGGTTCTGTTACAGGTTGTCTATATATAACACCGGGTGCTTTTCTCTCCAGTGGCATCTCATACTTCTCTCCCTGTATAGGACCCTTGCCATCGATAGGCTCTCCGAGAGCATTAACCACTCTGCCTACGAATCCTTCTCCTACATTAATAGAGGCAATCTGTCCAGTTCTTCTTACGGTACTACCTTCCTTAATATTATCACTCGAACCCATAAGTACGACCCCTACATTATCTTCTTCGAGGTTAAGTACAATTGCTTGTACACCAGTCTCAAATTCTACTAGCTCACCTGCTCTCGTCTTAGTCAGACCATAGACACGAGCGATACCATCTCCTACTTGGAGTACTGTACCTACTTCTTCTAATTCTGATTCTGTTTTGAATCCAGATAATTGTTGCTTGAGAATTGCAGATATTTCTTCAGGATTTACGCCGACTGCCATTGCAATATATTTTTAGAATGATTTAATGTATTTATTTTCTGTGAATTCTTTCTTGATCTTACTGAGCTTGTGTCTTACACTTGCGTCATATAACTTGTCACCGACTTCGATTACAAAACCTCCAAGTAAATCTTCGTCTACCGAAGTTTCTACCTCTACGCTTTTTGCAGTAACCTTACTATCTAATAGTGCTTTTTCTAAAGAAGCCTTTACCTCATCACTTATCGCAGTAGCAGTTGTCAACTTTACGCTTGTGATATTTTTATGTTTCTTGTACTGATCTACATAACTATCTACTATCTCAGGTAGATGTCTCTCTCTACCTTTCTTAGTGATGATCTGAAGAAAGCCCAAAGTCATATCACTAACCTTACCCTTAAACACTTCCTGAACTATAGCTACTTTCTTACCAGCTTGTATGATAGGACTCTTAAATAAAAGCAACAGATCACGAGATTGTAACGACTGCTGTACATACTGCATATCAGCATAGATATCTTCCAGTTTGTTCTGCTCTATACTTAGATCGATAAGAGACTTAGCGTATCGTGATGCTACTTGATAATTGGACATCTGATTATTAATTAAGCTTGATTTCTTTCACTAATGTATTTACGAATGACTCATGCTCTTGCTGGCCTTTCAGTTCTTTTCTGATGATCTTCTCAGCAATCTCAGTCGCCATCATACCGACGCTATTCTTCACTTCTAAGAGAGCTGCTTGTTTCTCATTTTCTATGTCTTGCTTAGCGGTCATAGAAATTCTCTGTGCTTCCTCCTTCGCTTTTTCTTTAGCATCATTGATAATAGAAGTCTTAGCTTCCTTAGCTTCCTTAAGCATCGTAGCTCTTTCTTCTCTAGCTTCGGCAAGAATTTTTTCGTTCTCAGCTTTTAAGTTGGCCATTTCTTCTCTGGCTCTTTCCGCTTCTCCGAGGGCATTTTTGATATTTTCTTCCCTGTTACGCAGGCCATCCATCATAGGTCTAAATGCATACTTAGACATCAACCACCAGAATAATAAGAATATTACCAGTGTCCATAGTGCCAGACCGGGATTCGGTAGGAAAGGTGCAAAACCTGCTAATACGATCATTGTATATTATTTTAAAAATTAGTCTTCTAATAAAAAGGAACAGCTAATCTGCCAACCGCATTTCGCTGTTTCCTTATCTTTTTTGCAATATTCTTACTTAATGAAGAATGCGAATAGGATAGCTATAAGTGCTGCACCCTCCATAAAGGCTGCCATGATAAGCATAGATCCTCTGATATCCCCTGCTGCTTCAGGTTGTCTTGCGATAGCTTCTACCGCCTTACCACCTATCTGTCCTAATCCAATGCCTGCGCCGATTACTGCTAATCCTGCTCCAATTGCTGCTAAAGTTCCAGTCATAATATTGACATGTTTATATTAAAAAAAATTAATGTTCATCGTGGTGGTGTTCCTCTGTCGCAGCACCTATATAAGATGCTGTTAATATGGTAAACACAAACGCCTGAATAAATGCTACTATTAACTCTATACCCATCATAAATAGAGTCAACGGAATCGCTATTGCAGTTCCAGTCAAACTTCCACTCATACTCGCTCCCGCCTTTCCAAAAATAAATATCAAACCTACAAATGATAGTATCGCTATGTGACCTGCAGATATGTTACCTGCTAATCTAAGCATCAGAGTAATAGGCTTTATAAATAAACCTAATATCTCTACAGGTATCAAAATTATCTTTACGAAAATCGGTGTATCTGGTGGCCACAATATATGCTTCCAGTAATCACCATTACCACTGAAGTTAGTAATCACGAAAACCAATATTGCCATTACCGCTGTAACAGTGAGCGAACCTGTAACATTTACACTTCCTAAGAATGGAACTTGTCCCCAAAGATTTAGTCCTAATATGAAAAAGAAAATGGTTAGTAGAAGGGGCAAATATTTATCATACTTGTCACCTAAGAATGGAATTGCGACATCATCTCTAATGAACTGAACCACAGGCTCAAAGAATGACTGTATTCCACTCGGTGCTTCTCCGTCTCTTGTAGTGTACGCTTTAGCTGCTTTTCTAAATAAGAAAAATAATAGTAGAGCGACCAAAAACATTGTTATAACATTCTTAGTCGGACTAAAGTCAATAAAGCTCGTCGGTCCTCCTCCTAATATATTAAGATCATAAGTCGTCTTAGCTTCCAGCATATAACCTTTGCCATTTATAATAGCATATTTGTTTTCTACTTCCTTCCCTTCAGAGTTTGCCTTAGTTTGTCTATCAAATCCCTGAACTTCGTATACTTCTTTATCTTGGAAACCTCCACATTTGATTCTGTGGATATTACCTTCGAATAATACATAATCCTTGTAACCATTATGTCCATTATCATGGTGTCCAGCATGGAACTTACCTGTAGAAAATGTCTCGATCCCTCTGTCCTTATTATAAATGATAGCAGGTAATGGAATACGGACCATATCCATAATGGTCAATACGTTAGCATCAGAAATGTGATGCAATGCCGTAGCAGTAGGATCATAACCGTGATGCTCTACCACCTGGGCCGGAGACCCACATTCTTTTGCAAAATTATTAACATGATGATCGCCAGAATGATCTGCTGAGTGATTGTGCCCATGATCATGTCCATCATGAGAATGACCATGCGAATGATCGTGATCATGACCATGGTCGTGGTTATGCTCGTGACTCTGAGCATAAGATCCTGATAAAAGGAAAATCAGGAGAAAACTATAGAGAAGATTTAATTTCATTGAGCTTTTGTGGCTTAGAAAATCGCTGCAAAGGTATTAAAATGGACAAGATAATCGTCTGATAACCATTGTTTTTTACACTTGCTTACTAACAATTTTATTTGACGCCAAAAGAAGGAATATTTGGATGATATTCAGATACTTAGGGTATTGTTTTGTAGAGAACATCTGGAACGATATTCTTAGGCACAATAAAAAAAGGAAACCATTAATCTATTGCTAATGGTTTCCTATATCTTCTCCACATTGTTGAGGAATTGCCTGATGGCTTGCTTATGTTTCTCTTTTATCTTGCTATTGCGGTTGCTCTTTTCTCCCTGATGACTGTTACTTTTACTTGGCCTGGATACTGCATTTCGTCTTGTATCTTCTGTGAGATCATATAAGCCAGATCATCTGCAAATGCATCACTGACTTTCTCACTTTCCACGATCACTCTTAGCTCTCTACCTGCCTGGATCGCATATGCTTTCTGCACACCATCATAAGACAATGCCAGATCTTCTAATTCTCCTATTCTCTTAAGATAACTTTCTAAGATCTCTCTTCTTGCACCTGGTCGAGCGCCTGATATCGCATCACATGCTTGTACAAGTGGTGATAAGATATTATTCATTTCTATCTCATCGTGGTGAGCTCCGACTGCATTTAGAATGACTGGATGCTCCTTCACTTTCTCTAGCATCTGCATACCTAATAATGCGTGAGGTAATTCTGACTCTTCTTCTGCAACTTTTCCAATATCATGCAATAGACCTGCTCTCTTAGCCATCTTCACTTGCTTAGGTGTCATGCCTAATTCTGCTGCCATCACTGAGCACAATGTTGCTGTCTCTATAGAGTGCTTAAGTAAATTCTGTCCGTAAGAAGATCTAAATCTCATACGTCCGACCATTCTCACAGTAGAGGCATGGAGTCCATGTATGTCTAAGTCTATGACTGTTCTTTCTCCGATTTCTTTGATCTGATCTTCGAGTTGCTTTTTGACCTTGGCCACTGTCTCTTCTATCTTCGCTGGATGGATTCTCCCATCAGCCACTAATCTCTTAAGTGATAATCTACAGATCTCTCTTCTGACTGGATCAAATGAAGAAATGATAATCGCTTCCGGTGTATCATCTACAATTATCTCTGCTCCTGTGGCTGCTTCGAGTGCCCGGATATTACGTCCTTCTCTACCGATGATCTGACCTTTGATATCGTCAGAATCTAAGTTGAATACTGAAACGGTATTCTCTATTGTATACTCAGCACCCATACGTTGTATGGTCTGTATGATGATTTTCTTGGCTTCTTTAGCTGCTCTTCCTTTGGCTTCATTGACAGCCTCTTTTTCTATCGCTAATGCTTCAGATTCAGCTTTAGATCTTACAGCTTCTAGTAATCTGTCTTTGGCCTCAGATTCCGACAGCTTAGCAATAGATTCTAATTGCTTGATTCTTTCTTCATTCGCTTTGTCTAACTCTTCTCTTTTCTTAGAGACTATCTTAAGTTGCTTACCTAAGTTTTCTTTGATCGCTTTAGCTTCTGCTTCTCTTTGCTCTATTCCTTCTATTTCGTTTTTGAGACTGCTTTGCTTTTGCTTAAGGTCTTTTTCTAATGAGACGACTTGCATCTCTCTTTCCTTCATTTCTACCTTATGATCTGCTTTGTATCCTTGATAATCTTCCTTCAGCTTGGCGTATTTGTCTTTAGCTTCTTGAATTTTCTTTTGCTTGATCTGCTCGTTTTTAGATTCAGCTTTGCTGACTATTTTGTCAGCTTTAGATTTTGATTCGTCCAGTTTTCTCTGTGCTGTAATTTCTGCTTCCTTAAGTGTAAGGTCTGCTTTCTTGTTGGCTTCCTCTATCTTACCTAATGATGTCTTTCTGACGATACCATTAGCAACTAAGAATCCAATAATGATTCCACCTATGATTCCTCCGATGGCCATTATTCCAATTTCCATATTTCAATAAATTTATAGTGATAGAATGGCAGTGGTGAAAAGTGAGAAGGTACTTAGTGATTACTCTTCCTCTAAAGATTCGAATGTCTGAAGTAGTCTTTCAATTCTATTATTGGCAATACTCATTACTTGAGAATTTTGCTCGTTTTTAGAATCGAAAGCGTATGTCAATAATAACATGGCAAGAACATCTTGCTTAGAGTTTACCATGTACTTAACTTGGAAATCTGTGATCTTTTTGTTGATTTCTCGTTCGATCTCCTTTGCTAAGTCTTTTTCCTTTTCAGTCAATCTAACAGGATATTTTTGTCCTGCTATCTGGATGATATGAGGTATTAAGTCATCGTTGTCCATCCAATTCTTTATTTATAAGCTCGATACAACTATCTATTCTATTGATTTGTTGATCTATGGCTTTTAGTACCTGAGAAAGGTCCCTGATTATCGGTGCAGATTGTATATCTAAATGCTCCGGTCTTTCAGTTGCTATATCTGACTTCTTCCCTTCTATTTCTTTCTCCAACTGCTTGTTATGCTCTATTAAGGCAATATTTTTATTTCGGACATCTCTCCACTTTTGGACAAGTTGTTCCATTTTTTGTTCTAAGGCAGCAATATTTTTGCTAAATGCCTCCATCGATCAAAGATAAGATATTTTAAGCATTGTTTGGATATTATAATTAACTCCTTATAATCGCTCCTATTTTACTCTCTAAATTATGAATCATCTTCTGCATAACCTTGTCTACATCCTTGTCTTTCAGCGTCTTAGACTCATCTTGGAATACAAATCTTACAGCATAAGACTTCTTACCTACACCGATGTGATCTGTATGTCTATATATATCAAATAGGCTAATATCAGTAATCAATTTTTTCTCAGTCTTACGTGCTATACTGACAATTTCCTCAAACTTAACTTGCTCATCTATTATCAATGCCAAATCTCTATCTGTGGAAGGATACTTGCTCAGTGTCTGTATCTCTACTTTAGACTTACTTCCACCTTTTATAATTGATTTCATATCTAAAAAAGCATAATATACTTCATTGTCTATGCCCATTCCCTTAAGTATTTTGCGATCTACAGCGCCAAACTCTGCCAAGATACTAGGACCACGGTGATACTTAAGTCCATATGAAAGGTCCGAAGATTCTGACTCTGAGATCTGATAAGTCTTGATATTAAGTCTATTGAGTATACTCGTTACCCACATTTTTATATCATAGAAGCTGACTTCCTTCTTATCGGAAGAAGACCATGACTCTGGCTGCTCAGCTCCTGATAGAAATAAACTTAGAAAATCAGACTCTTTATAATCATCTTCTTGCACACCATAAGTCCTACCTATCTCATATAACCTTAAGTCAGACTGCTGATGATTGTGATTGTGTACCACGCTTTGCAGACCTGATCTCAATGCATCAGGTCTCATAATATCGAGATGCATATTACTGGTATTATTAATCTGGACATGCTGATCATTAGCTTCCCCATACATTCTACTCTCTACTAGTGACAAGCCCATCATCTCATTAAATCCATTAGCTGATAGATAATTAGCTATGGTGCTTCTGATCTGTCTAGCGTTAGGATACTTTGTATAATTAATGGCAGTCTTAAGCTGATCGGGTATGGGCACCTTATTGAACCCATAGATTCTGAGTATCTCTTCTATGACATCTACTTCTCTGATCACATCTGCTTTATCAGTCGGAACTCTTACCTTAAGACTATTGTCGTCTATTGGAATCAGTTCCATATTAAGCGCTCTTAGTATGTTATGCATCTCATCGACTTGCAGATCTGCTCCGATGAGTCTATTCACATTAGCATATACGACATGTATTTCCTGCGGTAATATTTTTTCTGGATATAAGTCTATGATCTCAGAAGTTATAGTAGCGTTTGCATACTCTTTCATCAAGATAGCTGCTCGCTTAAGTGCTATGACTGTGATATTAGGATCACTACCTTTTTCAAATACCTTAGCAGCATCTGTCCGCAACAGGTGTTTCGTAGATGTCGGTCTCACTGTGCTTGCACTGAAGTGTGCAGACTCTAAAAATATATTAGTTGTAGCCTCTGTGACCCCAGAGCCTATTCCTCCAAAAACGCCCGCTATACATAATGGATTATCAGCACCATCGCATATCATTAAGTCTGATGCATACAGCTTACGTTCGTTCTCGTCAAGCGTAATAAATGGTGTACCCTCAGTAAGATTCTTAACTCTGATCTCTCCTCCTTCTATGTTGTCAGCATCGAACGCATGCAGTGGCTGTCCCATCTCATGTAAGACAAAATTGGTTATATCTACGATATTATTGATCGGTCTGACGCCTACAGCATTAAGGTGATTCTGCATCCACTCTGGTGATTCACCTACTTTTATATCGCTAAGCATGATGCCCGAATATCTTGGGCAATCTTTTTCGTTTTCTATGTTGACCTTTATCGGAGCATGGCTGATATCTACGTGGAATTGTGAGACGTCGGCATCTTTTACATTATTTTTCCAGTTTTCATTGATCTTAAGATACGCTGCAAGATCCTTAGCCACGCCTAGATGATGTGTCGCATCAGAACGATTAGGTGTCAGCCCTATATCAAAGACATAATCATCTTCCAGTTTATAGTATTCTGATGCAGGGGTTCCTGCATCGACATTCTCTGGTAGAACAATAATCCCATCATGATCTTTACCTAAGCCTAACTCATCTTCTGCACAAATCATTCCTTGGGACTCTTCGCCTCTGATCTTACCTTTTTTTATCTTCCAAGGGTCGCCATCTTCTGGGTAGAGTGTGGTACCTATCGTTGCGACAAGGACCTTCTGCCCTTCGGCTACATTAGGTGCTCCACATACTATCTGCAGCATATCATCTGTACCGATATTTACTTTAGTGAGACTTAGCTTATCGGCATTAGGATGTTGCACACATTCTGTGACATGACCAACTACTATGCCTCGCAGCCCACCCGTTATACTTTCTACTTTTTGTATGCCTTCTACTTCTAAGCCGATATCTGTAAGTATCTCGGATATCCTTTCTACTGGTAGATCTACGTCTATGTATTGCTTAAGCCAATTAAGTGAAATGTTCATATCTTATAACCTCATTGTATTACCCTAATGAGATCAAAGATAGATTATATGTCTTACTTTTTTTCTACTCTATAATATGTATTTGAGCTGCTTGCAGGACCTCCCCGTTACGGTCTTCTGCGGTGATGAATGCAGTGATCTCCATATTCTTAGGAATCCATTCTCCATTGTTCTCTGCTGGGATGGTGTAGGAATATCGCTTTGTATCTATTGCCTCACCTGCTGATAGTCCTGCAATGGCTACAGGATCTCCCAAGATTGTAGTTACCATTTCTCTGAGTACATGCTTATGCTTAAAATCTGGAATCACCCCATCAGGTGAATCTTGAGCGTCTATGAGATCACTTTCCGATATAGCTACGACTAAATTTATTACACCTTCTATATCTTGTATCGCATTAACATCTACTTCTATGTCCACTCTTCGAGTTGCATTATTATATATAGAGCTTATGATGACATTTGCAATGTGAGGTTTTGACAATTCTGCATCTACAGGTGCTTGCCAGCCTCCAGGTGTAGGCCATACAAATGATCCCGTACTACTTTCTGATCTATTTATTGCCGCCGCAGGCTTACCAAACTCGACCAAGTACCCCTCTAATTCCGCTGCATCAGGGTTTCGGAAATCATATTTATTCTCCGGAAGAGGGTCCGACTGAAATCTACCATGCACCCCATAAGCGACTACAGCTCCATTTGCTTGTACTATGATGTCTTCTAATATGGCAGCAGCGGCAGCACAGGGTACACATTCTACGCCTGTCAGTTCTTCTATGATTATGACTCTACCTGCTTCTGCCTCTACTCTAGGAGGTATCGGCGTACATATTTCTTCACACGATACAAAGGATAACCCAATTGCAATTATTATATAAATAAAAAATTGTTTCATTTTTCTAATTTTAAAAAGATGAATTAAGTGTAAAATTGAAGCCACTAAATGCTGGCTCTAATCGACATACCCCGCCGCTACATACAATGCCCTCCACTTGCTTAATGTAACTCAAAGAAAACCTATTGGTCTTATGTGTATAATAAACATCGAATCGTGGATAGTGTAATAATACCTTCTCTCCATTTTCATCAGTCGGTGTATTCTTTCCTGCTGATGAGTTGTACATATCTGATGCTACAAATGACCAGTGTGGGGCAATATTAAATTCTAACAACAGAAAAATCCAATCACCGTAATCTTGCTTGAAACCAGCCTTCTCATCATCACCTACAAACATAAGTTGAGATTCCACACGGAAAGATTTCTTTCTATTTATCTTATATAGAAAATCAACATAAGGTGTTGTACCTTCTAACAGCGGAACACCAGGCTTTATCTCATATAATTCTTGGTTATATTCTATAAATTGTATCCCTCCTTTAAGCTGCCATTTTCTCTTATACTTATATGCGACTTCTGTAAATAACTCTCTATATAATTTGATTCCATCTAAGGTATGTATGTCGGATATATTGATAAGAGTTGTAAGCTTCTTATTCCATCTATACTTAACATCTGCCTGAAATGCTTGCTCACTTAATAGTTGGGTAGCGGGCGAGTATCTTGCTGTCAGTCTATAAGTATTATTTCTATTCATCGCAGGGATGTAGGTAATAAGCCCTCTAAGTAAAGTCAATTGAGGATCTGCTCTAAATTCAAAATTCTCAGTTCGCTTACCCTCTACAGTTACTCCCAGTCCATTACCTGCATAACTTAGACTAGTGTAGTACACAGTCCCACTCTCTCGTACCCATCTGCCATCTACTAAACTGCCATTTGGTAACTGGAGTTGTTTGAATTGATTAAAAAATGACTCTGCTGACTTATAGGCTGCTTCTGCATACCACGACACTGGTCCGTATGTAAGAGTATTGTACAATGAGTAAGCAAACGTATTTCTCTTAAGTCCAAATCTCTGAGAATCTACATAATTTCTAATAGAAGATCCTATATCATTAACTGCTTCTTGATTCAGTGTCCGATTAAGCATTCCTGCACCTGGAGCAAGTGTAAACAGTCTTCCTTTCTCTGGATCACCTAAGTCTACATATCCCTCGATTACTGCCCCCTTTACAGTAGGCTCATATTCTCCAAATAAGAATCGCTGCCTTCCAGCGAATACTCTCGTCTCCCAGTCATCACTTAGCTTATATGTCAGTCGACCACCATATAATGCATTATCGATTAAGAGTGGCCTCTCTTCATATGCTCTGTATATGATACCTGATCCGATTTGGTCATAGATATGACCCACTTTGATCGCTAACTTGTCTAATCTCTTCTCTATATGCCATCTTCCTATTCCCTCATCCGTGTAAGAATCATTAGGGTTAAGTAAATTAGAATTATTAAACATATCAAACCTGACACTAATGTCAAACCCGTTCTGATTATACCCTAAGTCTAACCATGACTGTACTCCAAATAGGCCAGTATCATACTGAGGGATATTAGCTGCTCCTATTAATGAATCTCTAATGAAGACATTTGCAGATGTCTGGAATCCTCCTGTGAATGATCCTTGTGACTGACTGTATGATGGGGTCATCATACATAGGCACATTATGATTGTAACTATATACTTTAGCACTATTGCAATTTTTTAGTAATTATTTGGATAAATATAATTACAATAGATCAATAAACAATCATATCTCCATCGACGTATTGCAGACTATTAGGTGGATTAATTAAAATGATTCAATATAGATAATCCATTATATGACAGCAAAAGTCATATTAACTCTTATTTCTCTATTGGTAATAGGTGGTGTATAGAAATCTAACTTTGTCTCTATAGTCGCTCTATCATTCATGATTATATCCTTTAGGTTTGTAATACCATTGAGCATATTTATTCTTTGCTTTTCACCTAACGGAACTTGATCTATATAGAACAGTTCATGCCTGCGACCATCAGGCTCTACTAAAAATACATTGACAGACCTTACAAATCCTAAATCAAAGTCCCTCCCATTAGCAGGAACAAGACTTGCTGTACTGGCAACAAAATTCTCTACATCAGCTGCATCTATTCCTGAATTGGCAATTGTAGATTCATATAATATAGGTGTATTATTCTGCACGAAGTAGTGAGATTCTATGGTACTTAATCCAGCTGGAATTACAAATTCTTGGAATGAACTTAACTCAACTAATGGATCTATTTTTCCGCAAGAAGAAATAGACAAGATACAACATATGGTTACAACACATTTTATTCTTATCACGATTAAGTATTTCTATAATTAAAAATTAATTTTAGTTGATATAGTAATTCTAGTAACGAAGAATTCATAGAATTACATGTGTATGGAACAAAATTAATATTTATGGGAACCCAAACAGTTAGATCGTTCGCGGATAAGGAACAGAAGCAAAAATTTATTAGAGCTCTTCTTAATGATGTTAGATCATTAGAATATATGCTTCATAATGATTGGTTTGAGACTGGAGTCACTAGATTTGGATCAGAATTAGAGATGGTCTTAGTAGATAATGATACTCTCAAGCCCACTAATATAGCAACAAAGGTATTGTCCAAAATGAAAGGTCACAAGTGGTTAGAGACAGAGCTTGCCAAATTTAATCTGGAGATTAATCTTACTCCGAGAGAACTTAAGGGTAATAATTTTTCTCTCATGGAAAAGGAGATTCAAAGTAGATTATCGACTTTAGATACAGTGCTAAAAGATATGAATGCGTCTTATGTACTCACTGGTATCCTACCCACTATCCAAAAATACAATCTCAATGAAGAGAATTTGACGCCTCGTAAGAGATACTATGCACTGATGGAAGCCATTAAAAATCTTAACCTTAATAGAGATTTTGAACTCAAAATATTTGGTATAGATGAATTATTTGTCAGACACAATACCCCGCTTATAGAAGCTGCCAATACCAGCTGGCAGATCCATCTGCAGATAGCACCTCGTGACTATGTACGTATGTATAATGTGGCTCAGGCATTAGCCGGACCATGTATTTCACTTTCTGCTAATTCTCCTATCGTATTCGGAAAGCGGCTGTGGCATGAGTCTCGGATTGCAATGTTTGAGCAAGCCCTTGATACTCGTAACACACACGAGCATATGAGAGAACAAAGCACAAGAGTCTCATTCGGTAACGAATGGCTTAATGATTCCATACTTGATATTTATAGAGATGATATATCCAGATTCAAAGTAATATTGAGCTCAATCTTTGGTAAGGATAGTTGGAAACAAGTACTTAAAGGCAAAGTTCCTGATCTTGATTCCTTGTTAATACACAATTCTACTGTGTATAGATGGAATCGACCACAATATGGAATAAGCGAAAACGGCCAACCACATCTACGAATTGAAAACAGAGTCATGCCTGCCGGACCTACTGTGATAGATCAGATGGCTAACGCTGCTTTTTGGTTAGGAGCTATGAAGGGATTGTCAGATCAATATCCTGACATAAGAAATCAAATAGAGTTCTCTTCTCTGAAGGATAATTTTGGTAGATCTGCTCGATTTGGAATGGAAGCTGATTACTCTTGGATCAAAGGCAAAAAGTTACATGTACGTGATCTCCTAAGAAAAGAACTTATACCATTAGCAAGAGAAGGTCTCAAATCTTACAAAATAAAAACAGCTGATATCGATCGTTATACTGGTGTATTGGAAGAGAGAGTCAAGAAGAAAACCAACGGTGCTATATGGATTCTTGACTCCTATGCTAATTTGCTGAAAGACAACATTCCTAAAGATGAAACTCTCACCATACTTACACATTCTATCATGAAGAATCAAAAAACAAATCTTCCAGGGCATACATGGAAAACTGCCAGCCTCAAAGATCTGAATGACTATCAACCATTAGAACTTAAGGTATCAGAGTTTATGCAGACTGACCTGCATAGCGTAGAGAAAGATGACATATTAGAATTAGTAGGAGAGATCATGGACTGGCGTAAAATCAGATATATGCCAGTAGAAGATAGCGAAGGAAAATTAGAAGGTCTCATCACCTCACGGATACTATCCAGATACTTTATTAATGCTCTCCGTGATAATACCTTAGCTGCGAAATGTGTGGGAGATATTATGATAACAGACCCTATTACAGTGGAACCTGAAACCAGCATAAGGGATGCGATGAAGGTTATGAGAGAGCATAAAGTCGGCGGTCTTCTTGTGGTAAAAAATAATATCCTTGCTGGAATTATTACAGAGACCGATTTCTTAGATATCACAAGCAGTCTACTGGAAAGATTGCACAATAAAAACAAAAAAACTAAGAAATGAATCTAATATTTACAATGTAGAATTATAGCTATAGTAGAGTGGTATATGTATTCTTCTTTACAATATTATTCACTATCACAATACCATGATGTCTCGTATTTTCTATAAATAATTCACTTGTATTAGAACCAGAGACTACAACTCCAGCAACGTATACGTTATTCACATTAGTCATAAGCGTATCAGGATCTATATTTGGTTTGTTACTATTCTCAGGATCTATTTCAATACCAAATTTCCTCAACATCGAGAACTCGGGCAAGTATCCTGTCATTGCTAATACATAGTCATTTTCTATTTCTAACTCACCTGACTCTGACAATAAAATAACGCTACTTTCTTTTATTTCTTTTACGGTTGTATTGAAGTAGGCCTTGATAGAGCCTTCCTTGATCCTATTTTTGATATTAGGTAATATCCAGTATTTCACTTTTTCATATAGACTTTCTCCTCTCACAGCCATGCTCACTTCAGCTCCTTTTTGCCAAGTCTCCAGTGCTACATCACATGCAGAATTAGCGGCTCCGATTACCAATACTTTCATACCGATATACAAATGAGCATCATCATAATAGTGCTTGACTTTAGATAGGTTCTCACCAGGTATTCCAAGAGGTCTATAATTGTCATAGAACCCCGTTGCAACAACAACATTCGCAGCCATCAAGCTCATATCTCCGTTTATAGAAAACAGATCTTTCTTTGTATCTATGGTGTTAACTTTAGTCTTGTATTTAATATTTAAATCATGAGAAAGAACTAATCTTCTATAATATTCTAAAGCCTCCTTTCGAGTTGCTTTTTCGTTATGTGATATAAATGGAATATTCCCTATTTCTAAGTTTTTGGAAGTAGAAAAGAAAATCATATTAGTTGGAAAATTGTAGATAGAGTTTACCAATACTCCCTTCTCAAGTATTATATAACTTAAGTTTTGTTTTTTCGCTTCTAGTGCACAAGCTATACCTGATGGCCCTGCACCTATAATTATTAGATCTAAAACATCCATATGTGTACTTTTTGAGAGGTTGTCGATAAAAGATTTATTTCCAATTTACTATTAATGATAAATTATACCATTTAAATTTTAAGATGTCGGTTAACCCACATTGAGCATTACCCAGAGCTGATAGCTCGTGTTTGCTGGGTTCTCTGATTTTTGACTTTCAGTTTGTGTACTA
>ENA-ORXT01000590-ORXT01000590.1-marine-metagenome-genome-assembly--contig:-NODE-590-length-56396-cov-6.812230_pt1 | contig 56396 bp, 42 predicted proteins | sample MGYA00237868_ERZ511482 | MGnify/ENA metagenome assembly ERZ511482 | reverse complement strand
TTGGTCGCCTTGGGCTCCCTGCGGAGGCGCAGGGACGCACCTCCCTACCTTTCGCCAACCCCATACCCGAATCCCCCAGGGGTTCTTAACCAAGCGCCATTGGCTCTAGTCGAACGTCAGGCATCAGGCGCAGCTGACTGCGGGTGCGCGACACAGGATAGGGCTGAAATGGAGTCAATCATTTGAACCCCCGACGGTCAGAATCCTGCTATCCAGCCCGCCGCGCGAAGTCCTTCGCGAAGTAGGTGAGGATCATATCGGCTCCGGCGCGGCGGATTCCGGTGAGGGTCTCATCGACGATGCGCTCTTCGTCGAGCCAGCCCCCGGCGGCGGCGGCTTTGATCATGAGGTACTCGCCGCTGACCTGATAGGCGGCTACGGGCAGGTCGAAGCCGTCGCGGATCTGACGGATGACGTCGAGGTAGGGACCGGCGGGTTTCACCATGAGCACGTCGGCGCCTTCGGAGGCGTCGAGCTCGGCTTCACGCATCGCCTCGCGGGCGTTGGCCGGGTCCATCTGGTAAGTCTTCTTGTCGCCGGCCTTGGGGGCGGAATCGAGCGCGCCGCGAAACGGACCGTAGAAGGCCGAAGCATATTTCGCGGTGTAGCTCATGATCGAGACTTCCTCGAAATCATCGGCGTCGAGGGCGCAGCGGATGGCGGCGATACGGCCGTCCATCATGTCACTCGGCGCGACGACGTCGGCTCCGGCCCGGGCATGACAGCGGGCCTGCTCGCACAGCACGGAGACCGTCTCGTCATTGAGAATGCGGATGTCCTCCGGCGAGCTTGAGTCGACCAGCCCGTCGTGGCCATCCGAGTTGTAGGGATCGAGCGCGACGTCGGTGATCACTGCGACCTCGGGATGCGTTTCCTTGAGGGCCCGAATCGCGCGGGGGACGAGCCCGTCGTCATTGGCGCACTCCTCGGCGCCGGGCGTCTTCAGTCCTTCGGCAATGGCAGGGAAGAGAACGACCGCCCGGATTCCGAGCGACGCGGCCTCGCCGACTTCGGCGACGAGACCATCGAGCGACCAGCGGGTGCAGCCGGGCATCGACTCGATGGCGACGTCTTGCGTGTCTTGGTGGAAGAACAGCGGGAGGATGAGATCGTCCGGAACGACCCGGGTCTCACGGCAGAGACCACGAAGGGCGGAGGTGCGGCGGTTACGGCGTGGACGGGAAAGTAGATCGAGCTTGTCGGCCATGACAGAGAAAGGCTCCGGTAGAGAAAGGGGGAGTGCAAGACGCGCTCTTTGCTTCCCGGGGCGGGACGTCCCCGACCCGTCGTCGTGGCAGCAGGTAACGCGAGGCGGTCGCTGGGCGCTCCCTTCGGCGGGTCCGGAGGCCCGCGCCCTGCCTTGGTTTGGTAGAGCCTTCCGAAGAAGGGTGCTAGGATCAGACCGTGAACCGAAGCTGGGCTCAGAGGATCTTCTTCTTTTCGATGACGGCCTTGGTTCTCGCGAGCGGGCTTCGCGCCGGCGGTTTCGAGGTCGATTTCGAGCGGCACGAGGCGGGAACTCTCTACAGCAGGGCGGCGGCGGAACGCGATTGGCCGGCGCTGGGCTGGAACCAACTCGGGCGGGTCTCGGTGGAGAAGTCGGGCTCAGGACGCGTTCTGCGGGTGCGCTACCCCGAGGGAAAAATCGGGTCCGCCGAATCGGGAGCCCAGTTGCTCGCCAAGTTCGATCCGTCGATCGAGGCCTCGCTGAGCTACCGCTTTCGGTTCGGTGACTCGAAGGGCGGTAGGTGGGACTTCTCCAAAGGCGGAAAACTCCCCGGTCTGGGGGGTGGAGCCTGTAACACGGGCGGACGGCGGGCGACGGGCGACGGCTGGTCGGCCCGCTTCATGTGGCGGGAGGAAGGCAGGCTCTTCGTCTACCTCTACCACGTGGATCAGCCGAAGAAGTGGGGTGAGTACCTCGACATCGACTTCCAGGCGAAGCCGGGTGACTGGGTCGAGATTCGCGAGCAGATCCGTGTCAACGAGGGTGAACGGCGCAACGGACTCCTCCGCGTCTGGATCAACGGCAAGCTCCGCCTGCAGCGCGACGACCTGCGTTTCGCGCTCGGTGATCGCGCACCTGTTTCGGCGGTCCTCTTCTCCACCTTCTACGGGGGCGGCACGAGGAGTTGGGCTCCCGCGCGCGACAGCGAAGCCTTCTTCGACGACTTCAGGGTCGAGCTGCCGGCAGTCATCAAGCCGCATCCGGATGCCAAGGCGAACACCCACTCTCCCGGAGAGGTCGACGACCCGGACCTTGTTCCCTTCACCGTGGGCGACCCCGCCGATCTGCCGGGCATCGTGATCGACGAAACCGAGGCCGAACTTGTCGGCGAATGGGCGTACTCGACCCACACGCCACCGTATGTCGGGATTGGGTATCTGCACGATCAGAAGACCGGCAAGGGAGAGAAGTCCGCCACCTACCGTCCGGACTTCATGGAGGCGGGACGCTACGAGGTGCGGCTCGCCCATTGCTCGAACGTGCGGCGCTCGACCCGGGTGCCGGTCGTGATTCGACACGCGGACGGCGAGAGTCGTGTCCTTGTCGACATGCAGGATCCAGCGCCGCATGGGAAGCTCTTCAAGACCATCGGCCGCTTTCGATTTGCGGCCGGGGAGAGCGGGGCGGTGGTGATCGAGACCGGCGGCACCGAGCCGGACAAGGTCGTTATCGCGGACGCGGTTCAGTTTCTGCGATGGGAGGAGTGATGAGTGACGAGTTCGCCTTCGGCTCAGCTGAGGTTGTGCGGATCGACGTCGTAGACGAGCGCAACTTCCTTGGGGCATCCGGGCCAGGTTTTGGCCCAGGTGGCGAGTCGCCCGAGCCGGGAGGCAGAGGGACAGCGGAGCAGAATCTGAAAGCGGAATTGTCCGTGCGCCTTGCCGAGCGGTGACGGAAGCACGGGACCCATCTCGACCCCTGCCTCGACGCAGGGTTTCTCGAGGCGCACCCGCAGGCTGACGAGGGTCTGCTCGGCGAGCGGGGCGTCTTCGGACCGGGCGGTGATGAGCAGCGCGCGCACGAAGGGGGGGAAGCTCATGATGCGTCGGTGCTCCATCTCGTACTCGGCGAAGCCGGGGAAGTCCTGGTGCCGGGCAAACTGGATCGCCTCGCTCTGGGGCGTGAAGGCCTGGATGATCACCTCACCCGGCTGCTCGCCGCGTCCGGCCCGACCGGCCACCTGGGTGAGAAGCTGGAAGACGCGTTCGTTGGCGCGGAAGTCGGGGACGTGCAGCCCGAGGTCGGCGTGGAGCACGCCGACGAGGGTGACGTTGGGAAAGTGGAGTCCCTTGGCGATCATCTGGGTGCCGACGAGAACGTCGATCCGCCCCTGCTTGAAGTCCTCGAGGAGACTCTGGAGTTTGCCCTTCTGGCTCATGGCGTCGGCATCGACCCGTGCCGAGCGTGCCTGGGGGAAGAGCCGGTTCAGCGCGGCCTCGATCCGCTGGGTGCCGAAGCCGGCCATGCGCACGCCCGGTTCCCCGCAGGAGTCGCACTTCTTCGGTGGCATTTTCCGGTAGCCGCAGAGGTGGCAGAGCAGGCGGTCCTCGGTGCGGTGGTAGGTGAGGGAGAGGGCGCAGTGCGGACATTCGACGACGTGTCCGCAGTCGGGGCATTGGACGGAGCGCGCAAAGCCCCGTCGGTTGAGAAACAGCATGACCTGCTCGCCCTTGGCGAGCCGGTCGTTGATGCGCTCGCGCAGGGGGCGGGAGACGGCGACCATCCCGGGGTCGCCCTTGGCGCCGGCGACCTCGCTGCGCAGATCGATCACCTGGACGAAGGGCAGCTTCTTGTCGTCGATTCGGTTGGGGAGCTGGAGGAGTTCATAGCGCTTCTCGCAGACGTTGTGCCAGGACTCGAGGCTCGGGGTGGCGCTTCCGAGAAGCACGGGGCAGTTCTCCAGGCGGGAGCGGTAGACCGCGACGTCGCGGCCGTGGTAGCGGGGCACGCTTTCCTGCTTGTAGGAACTCTCGTGTTCCTCATCGACCACGATGAGGCCGAGGTTTTGCAGGGGGGCGAAGATGGCGCTGCGGGGTCCGATGACGATTCGCGCCCGTCCGGAGCGCGCCTTTTCCCATTCGTCGAGACGTTCTCCTTCCGAGAGTCCGCTGTGGAGCACGGCGACCTGGTCCTGGATCTCGGCGAAACGGTTCTTGAAGCGGCTCGTGGTCTGCGGGGTGAGCGAGATTTCGGGGACGAGAACGATGGCGGAGAGGCCGTTGGCGATGACTCGCTCGACCGCTTGCAGGTAGACTTCGGTTTTGCCGCTGCCGGTCACGCCCCAGAGGAGCAGGGGCTGGCAGGCTTCGCCGCGCCCGGCCGCCTCGACGACTTCGAGGGTGCGGTTGAGTGCCTCCTGCTGATGTTCGTTGAGGACGAGGTTTTCGCTCTTGAGGTAGGATTGGTCGGCGAGCGGATCGCGCCACTCGCGCACCTTTTCGATTTCGAGGTAGCCTTTGGCCGAGAGGGCCTTGGCGGCCGAAGAGACGGTGGCTTTCGGGCCTTCGACCCTGTTGAGGGGAAGGGTGCCGCCATCCGTTTCGATCAGGGCCTCGAGCACGGCCTTCTGGCGGCTGCCGCGGATTGGCGAGGGCTTGGCAGTCAAGGCGTCTCGGCCCGAGTCAGTGATCGTCGCCACCGCGAACGAGGGAGTTCTTCTACCTTCGTTCCAGGCGGCTTTGGGGGCAAAGGTCTTGAGGACGGTCTGGAGCGGGCAGAGATAGTAGTCCGAGACCCATTGAGCGAGTTGGAAGAGTGAGGGGGGAAGGATGGGGTCTTCCTCCGCGAGATCGTCGAGGGGCTGGAGGGGTCCCTTATAGGATGGGTCGGCCCGTTCTTCGGAGATGGAAAGCACGGTGCCGTGCGCGCTTCTTCCGCGCAGGCGCATCAGGACGCGTGAGCCGAGCTGGATGCGACCGTGGAGCAGGAGGGGTACCTCGTAGTCGAGTCTCAGCTCGCCGGGACCATCGACGAGGACTGAGGCAACCATGCGCCAAGATGGTGTGCGGCGCTGGCCTCGCAACCGGCAAACGCCACATGGACACGAAAAAGGCCCACCGCCGAAGCGATGGGCCTTTTTGCGATTGGCTGAAATCGAGGAACTTTAGAAGTTCACCGAGATCGAAACACCTCCGAAGAGGGTCTCGTCGTCTTCGTTGACACCTTTGGTGCCGTCGAGGGCGTGGTTGTAGGCGATGTAGGGCTCAAGCGTGGCATTGTCTCCCAAAGCGATGGGAAGGGATGCGACCAAGAGAGCGTGGGTGAAGTCGTCCTCGCCAAGTCCGAGAGTGGCACCGACTGAGACAGCGACTCCATCGACGAGATCGACGGAAGTTCCTGCGCTGAACTCGTAGTAGTGCAGCTCGAGATCGAAGTCGTAGTAGGCGGCTGCGCCGAGGCTGACACATTCGAGGTCGTAGCCGAGGCCAAGACCAATTTCGTTGGTGTCGCCACCCGCGTCGGGGTAGCTATAGCTGGTGTAGCCGAGCGAAGCGGTGCCTGCACCACTGGTCCAGTCGAGGCTCGCGTAGAGGTCAAGCTCGTCGGAGAAATCGCCCGAGGTCGGATTGATGTACCAGGCGCCGGGATTGAAGCTCAGACCTTCGCCAAGGGGAATGCTGAGGTCGATTCCGCCCCACACAGGGTCGTCGCCGAGTTGTACGCCGCGGAAGAAGTAGTCGGTGTCGTATCCGCCACTGACGGTTCCGGTGATGTCGCCGAGGATTCCCCGGCCCATTCCACCGATGCCTCCGGCGAGATTGCCGACGGCTCCCATGGTGTTACCGACGGCTCCCATGGCGCTACCGGCCGCGCCAGTTGCTCCGGAAACCATCGCAGATCCTCCGCCACTATAGTAGCCACCGCCGCCAGCCACCGCCATGCTGGCGAAGGCTCCGACTCCAAGGATTCCGACAAGTTGTGTCTTAATGTTGTTTTTCATGCTCGCTGAATGGTCGTGGGAGCGTGATGCCCCAAAGCCGACCGTTGCTGGGGTAGTCTTTCGGTTTTATAAAGTGAGTCAAACATTTTTCGTAAAATACTATCAGATCTCAAATTTGGCCTGCGACGCCGGCTTCCACGCTGTCGCTGATCTACTGCCAAGCCACTCTCGCCTCTCCGCCGTTGATCATGATCTGGAGCAGGCGGGACGAGCCGTTGGGCCGGGCGGGAAGCGCGACCTCGCTCGGCTTAGAGCCGGGTCGTCCGGGTGCGCCGGCCGATTCTCTGGTCCAGGTGACCACCCCGTCTTTCGGAAAGGGAGTCCGGATTCCCGTGCGACGCAGATCCTGTTTCGGCCAGACGGTGTCGTTGCCCAGACGAAAGTTGCGTCCCGAAACCGTGGTGCCGTAGACCGGACGCTCCCCTTCGTTGACGATGAGGATGTCATAGCGACTCGTGCCGTTGGAGAAGAAGTAAAGCCAGGGGCCGACCAGAACCGCCCACGCAATCGCGTACCAGATGGGCCAGGTCTTGGCCTTGGCGGCCTTGTCGCCTGCCTTGCGGAGCGACCGCCAGGCGACAACGTTGAGGATCAGCAGGACTGCTCCGATCACGGAGCCGAAACGCCACTCCCGAAACCGACGGTCTCCAGTCGGATCCCAGTCGGGACTGCTATTCCAAAACAGCCACAGGGCGAGCAGGGCACTCCCCAGCAGGAGCAGCAGGAGGATGGACAGCTGCATGCCCTTGTCCTTGTTCTTCTTGGCCATAGGGGCGGACGCTAGCAGTCCTCCGACCCTCGCTGCAAGGTCTCGCTGGCAGGAATGACACTCCTCGTGGAAGATGTCCGCAAGATGGCATCACCCCGACAGCGCCTCGACGTCCTTCTCGTGGAGCGCGGCCTCTGCGAATCCACCGAGCAGGCCCGCCGCCTCGTGCTCGCGGGCGAGGTCCGCGTGGACGGCCACCCCGCTGGGAAGCCGGGCGTCAGGATCGACCCCGATCTCTCGCTCGAGCTCCTCGAGAAGCCGCGCTACGTGGGTCGCGGCGGCCTCAAGCTCGAGGGCGCTCTCGCTCATTTCGGCATTAATCCCACCGGTCGGACCTGCCTCGACGTCGGTGCTTCGACGGGCGGCTTCACCGACTGCCTCCTGCAGCACGGCGCCGAACGGGTTCACGCCATCGACGTCGGCACGAACCAGCTGGTCTGGAAAATCCGCTCCGACCCCCGCGTGGTCTGCCGCGAGAAATTCAACGCCCGCCACCTGCGCCTGGAGCACCTGGGAGAACAGGTCTCGCTCGCCGTCATCGACGTCTCTTTCATCTCTCTGCTCACCATTCTCCCTCCTGTCGTCCAGGTACTCGAGGCCGGGGGCGAAATCGTCTGTCTGGTCAAACCGCAGTTCGAGGCGGAGCGAGGCGAGGTTGGTCCCGGCGGCATCATCCGCGACGACGCCATCCGGGAGAAGGCCCTTCACAAGGTGCGCGACTTCGTTGCCGCCGAGCTGGGAATTGAATGGATCGACCACGTCGACTCATCGATTGCAGGGATGGACGGAAACAGGGAGTATCTGGCATGGCTACAAAATCGGTAGGCCTCCTCGTCAACACGAGGAAGGACGACGCCGCAGGGCGCATCGACCAACTCCGCACCCGTTTTCGGGAGGCGGGGGTCGAGGTGGTGCTCGAGCGCCGGAGCGCCGAACTTCTCAAGGAAGACGGTCCCGAGCTGGCGGTGATGGCCGCCGAGTGTGATCTGGTCGTCGCGCTGGGCGGCGATGGCACTCTGCTTCATGCGGCTGGCACTCTCGCCCCGCTGGGCAAGCCTCTTGCTGGAATCAATCTCGGTCGGCTCGGCTTTCTCACCTCCGCGACGCTCGAACAGGTCGAGCGCTTCGTCGAGGACGTCGCCACAGAGAAATACGGCATCAGCGAGCGGACCCTGCTATCCGTCGAGATCGACCTTCCCGGGTCGAGACGCGGCGACGGTGGGGGCGACCCCGAGACCATGGGCCCCTACTTTGGTCTCAACGAAGTCACGCTGTCCCGGGGAGACGTCTCGCGGATGATCGAACTGGAAACCTTCGTCGGGGAAAAGTTCGTCAACAACTACCATGCCGATGGTCTCATCGTCGCCACCCCGACCGGCTCGACCGCCTACTCGCTTTCGGCCGGCGGTCCCATCGTCGCACCCGAGGCCGACGTCTTCGTGGTGACCCCGATCTGCCCTCATGCTCTCTCCGACCGTTCCATCGTCGTGGGCACGGGTGAGGAAATTTCCATCCTGCCGACCGAAAGCCGCGGGCAGTTTGTCCTCACTGTAGACAACCACCGCCTGCTGCGTCTCGGCCCCGACAGTCGGGTCCGGATTGCCAAGGCGCCGTTTCGCCTCCAGCTCGTGCAGTTCGACGACACTGACTTCTACGGGGTTCTCCACCAGAAGCTCGGCTGGGCCGGCAGCAACGTCTAGGCCGCCGCCGGTCTGGACGGCAGCCAAGGCCAAGGATCTGCTGCCCCCGGGCAAGGACGAGGGCCTCGCCTCGTCCGGGGTGACGATCTCGCACCGAAGTCGCGGAAACGCTCGGATTTCGTTCTAGGACAGGTTCAGGACCGCCTGGTGTTTCGGGATCTCTGAATTGTTCGGTTGGGGCCGATTCCCGGCCGCAGTTTTCCGAGTGAAGCGGTCAGGAACATGCCGTTTCGACGCACCTTCTGCCGGTATCCGACATGGCAGGAACTGGTCAACGGCTAGGTTGACTTCCCTTTAGAAAGAGGAAGCCTTGCAAGGCAACCCGATTCGTTTTCCGTGTCCTCCTCTTCCCGACATCTCCGTTGCCCCTCCTGCAAGCGTGCTCAGCGTCTTGACCGCGAGGCCGTTGGAGCGTTTCGCTGCCACGCCTGCGGGGTGCCCTTCAACCTCGAGAGCGGCGAAGCCACCGCCATCAACGAGGACGAGTACCGCAAGCAGCGCAAGCGTGCGCCGCGGAATTCGGGCGACGCGAAACTCAGCAGCCCCGGACAGGCCGCGGCTGCGGCCGATGCGAAGCAACTTCCCCTCCCTTCCTTCCGGAGCGTGCAGACGGCGGCTCCCAATCAGCTGGAACGAGATAAGACTCGACCGGTGAAGCAGGCAGCAGGTGGTGCTCGGCCTCAGACGCCCGAGAACTCAGGAGCGTCCTGGGGCTGCCCCATTGCTTTGGCGCTCTTGGGATTTCTGCTCTGTGCGGGTTTGCTTGCCTATTTCCTCCGGCCCAAGGAGCAGGCAGCGACTCAAGGAGCCGTAGTCGAGGCCCCCGTCACCCGAACTCTGCCTTCCGAATTCGAAATTCGACGGGGAGACACGGTGGATCCAAGCGAGGCAGCCGGACCGTTGACCACTGATTCTCCGCCTGCCACTGCTTCGACGGGTGTTGGCAGCGCCTACATGCCGGCACCATCTGTGACGCCCGGTCCTTCCGGACCCTCTGGCGACCAGCTCTCCATTCAGGAGGAGGAACGCAAGTTGCTGGCCGACCTTGCTGCCAGAGTCGATCCCGACGAGCAGGCCGCCGATCTGGAGAGGAAGCGGATCGCCGAAGCCGCCGCCGCCAGGAAGATGGCTGAGGACAAAGCCGCCGCCGATCTGGAGAAGAAGCAGGTCGCCGAAGCCGCCGCCGCCAAGAAGATGGCCGAGGAGAAGGCCGCCGCCGATCTGGAGAAGAAGCAGGCCGCCGAAGCCGCCGCCGCCAAGAAGATGGCCGAGGAGAAAGCCGCCGCCGATAAGGTCGCGGAAAAGCGTCACGCCGAGGTCGTCGCTGAGAAGGCTCAAGCAGACCAAAAGCTCTCTGCCGAAAAGTTCGTGGCCCGCTATGTCACGAGCGGAGCTTCCGACGATGCCGCAGAGGCAGCGGGTCTCTTTGCCGACAAAGTCGGGAGCTACTTTGGGAAGACGGGAATGAGCCGTGAGCAACTCCTTGCTGATCGACTCAAGTACATCCAAAACTATCCTGAGCGGTCCTACGTTCTGAAGGGCGAGCCAAGCATGCTGCCAGCAAAAGAGGGCTCCGAGGCGGTTCAAGTCGAGACCAGTTTTGAGTACGATATTTCCGACGGAACCAAGAGCTACAAGGGAACATCGAAAGTATTGGTCACACTTCAGCTCAAAGAAGGCGGGAACGCCTGGGAAATCACCTCCGTCGAGGAGAGCAAGTAGAGCTGCGGCCGAACGCCAAGCTGTTCAGTCGGGAAAGTTTTTTCCTGCCGACACGAATCATCGGAGTGCCTTGACAAGAACCTCGGGCCGTTTACCTTCGGCACCCCTTTCAGGGAATTAGATCATGGCCAACTCTCGATCAGCCGAAAAGCGCGTCCGTCAGACCAAAACGCGGACTTCCAGCAACCGCATCGTCCGCAATCGCATCAAAAAGGCGCGACGCTCGCTCGACGAGGCCGTTGCCAAGGGCGACACCCAAGCCGCTCAGGAACTTTACAAGGAAGTTTCGAAAGCTGCGGATCTTGCCGCCAAGAAAGGCACCATCCACAAGAACGCCGCGCGCCGTTTCAAGAGCCGAGCCTTCAAGGCCTGCTCCGCGAAAGCCGCCTCCTAGGTTCTTGGGGTTATTGAGGGTCGTGAAAGACGGGCCACGGTCCAGTCTGTAACCCCGGGAAAACGAACAACGACTCCGAGGCTTTCCGCCCTGTTCGCGCGATGATCCACTCGCACGTGCAACCCGCCCGGGCGATCGCGTGCCCGAGTTGAACGCTGGGTTTCGGGTTTCGCCCCGACATTCGCTGTCTCGATCTCGAAGGGGCCGCCCATCCGGTTCTCCCCATGACAGGTCGCCGCCCCGTGCTAGGTTCACGGGCTTCATGATCTCCCCCCGACAGCCCGCAATCGGCCTGCTGACCCTCTCCTTGTGCTTTGCGAGCAGCTGCAAGAACTTCGAAATTCCGCTCACCACGCCTGAGCCCATCAAGATCGATCCAATTGACGTCAAGATCCGCCTCGACGTCTACCAGCATGGAGAAGGTGGCGACGCGAGCGGTCGGAAAGATCAGGAACTGGAAGACGCCAACCTGAGGACGACCAACCGCACCGGGGAGGTTCAAAAACTCAAAGACGACCGCATTATCGGTGAAAACCACAGGGGTCTGCTCAGTATTCGCAACGTCCCCGAGGACGCGAAGTACGCGGTCTACGCGCGACAGATTGTCGAAGCCGAAAACAAGGACCGGCTCCTACTGATGAGAGACCACGCCCGCCAGCGCGGCGTCATGCTCCACGACATCGAAGGGGAACAGTCTGCCGACAAGGTTCGAAGCGCGATTCCCGGCGAGTGGATCGAGGTGCCTGGAGAAAAGGACGGAGAGTTCCAATGGGTCCAGAAAAAAGGCGCGCCGGGATCCTGATCCGATCTTTTGGTCCTTGGGCCAGATGCGAAGTGCCGTGGCAGAGCGAGGTGCAGATCCTAGCTGCCCATGTCCGAGAGAATCGCCGAACGGTAGATCTCTCAGCTGTCGAGGGTGTTGCGTCGTGGCCACGGGGGGCCGGTCACTCTCCTTGTCCGCGCCTCCTCAGCGATGCAAAGATCTCGCCCATTCCGACTACCCAGTCTTGTGCCTGGCCGATGCTTCCCCGATGCCGCTCTTCAGACTCTTCCTCATAAAGCCAAGCAGCCCGGAGGGCACTGCGGACCGAGAGGGGGAAGCGGAGGATCGGTAGTCTCCAGCGGTCAGGCGATCCAGACCAATCTTACTTCGGTCCGGGTCCGAGGTAGAAGTTCGGGGGAAGGTGCTGCCTTGCGCGCGATCTGCAATCAGGGAAACTGCCGAGTCATCGCGCGTGTCACGTGACACCGTCTTATATTCACCCAGCGCAAGGTCCGGAACTCGTTTCTCTAGGCGCTGAAGGATGCTTTGATAGAGAGTCGCTTCATCAGGCTGTACCGGGAGAGGTGCTTCTTGAGCGAACTCTTCGGTGACGGCCAACTCGCCGGATCTTACATTCTCCTCGGCGGGAGCGGCCCCGTTTCGATGAGTTGCCACGACGCGGGCCAGAGTCGTCAGCCCGCGCATCGCCGCCTCCACGGCTACCTCGGAAGGGCTGCGGAGCTTCGGCATCTCGCTGGCGAGGTCCGCTCTCGGCTGGTTGCTTTCGGATGGTAATGGGACGGTTGCCGGGCCAAGTGGATTTTGCCGCGTGCGGAGAAGGATATTCTGCTTCTCGATAGGCGATTCTGCCTGTCCCGAATCCACGTCTTCGGATATGGTCACTGCACGAACTCGCTGCGCTGCGGTGTCCGCGCCAGGATGGTTTTGCTGCAGGGCCCGAAACTTTGACAAGGCCGTTTCCGGAACATTGGCGGCATGGAGGCGGAGACTGGAATTCATATTGTAATGCTGCATTAGTGATCCTGATGAAACATCCTCTAGGCGGCTGAAGCCGACCTCAGGGTTTCCCCGAGACGAGACCCCTGCTAGGCTCCGTTCCATGAGCACCCTTTCCGAACAGATCTTCGAGGACATGAAAACGGCCATGAAGGCGAAGGAGAGCGACCGGGTCACGGTTCTCCGCGGTCTTCTTTCGGCGCTCAAGAACGCGGCCATCGAAAAGGGCGGCGGTGGCGGCGCGAGCAATGAACTCGAAGAAGTCGAGGTCGTCGCCGCCGTGCGCAAGCAGGTGAAGCAGCGGGAGGATTCGATCACGATGTACGAGGAGGCCGGACGCAAGGAACTTGCGGACAAGGAAAGATCCGAAGTTGAGATGCTGTCCGTCTACCTTCCCGCGCCCCTCGACGAGGCGGAGCTCTGCCGCCTGGTGGATGAAGCCATCTCCAAGACCGGCGCCGAGAGTCGCAAGGACATGGGCGCAGTGATGGCCGTCCTCAAGGAAAGCACGGCAGGACGAGTGGACAGCAAGACCCTCTCGGGCGAGGTGATGAAGCGCCTTTCCTAGCCCCGAGGGTGCCTGACCCTGCGGTCAGAGGAGGGAAGGAAATGACTCACGTTGAACTGCGTTCGGTGGGCATCGTTCTGCCTGCGGAATCCTTTCAGGCAAGACCGGTCTGCCTCGTCGAAGCTGGCTCAGCTGTCGAGATCCGCTGTTCTTGCAGTATCTCCATGGATCAGCGAGTAGGTGCATATCCGTATTTTCATTTGATTCATTAGTAATTTACACGCTGTTAGAAAAATGAAGCACATGCTCTTCATGGTGATCGTTTGTATCTCGGCCCTGCCGAGTGCGTGCACGCCCCTGCTCCAGGACGGAGAGACACTGGCGGAGTTTCTTCGTCGCCAAGGGGCCAGTCAGGGAACGGAACGTCGGTCGGCCATGACGCTGGAGGAAGAAATTGCGGTTTCGCCAAAGGCCATCCCGACGGGACTCCGGCGGGAAGGACTTCAGGGCCGTGAATCGAGACTCACCCTCGAGGAATGCCTCCAGCTTGCACTCTACGAGCATGACGACCTCGCGACAGCCTTGGCACGAAGAGAGATTGCCCAGGCTCTTCACCGGCAGGCTGGGGCGGCCTACTGGCCTCAAATCTCGGGTCGTGTCTATGCAAGCATGATGGGTCGTGAGCCGAAATTTGGTGTCCCAGCCTTCGAAGTGGATGTTCCCGGCGGTTCGCTCAGGACGAACCCGGTGTCCCTTTCGACCCCCTCCTTTCCGCTTGCGACATCCCCCGGCACGATTCAGACGCCGGCGGTCGCGTTCACGACTCCACCCACCACGGTCAGTACTCCCGCCTCGATCATCAACGTGCCCGGTTTGGGCGCGGTTGCCGTGCCGAGCCAGCAGGCAGCCGTTCCAGCGCAGACGATCAATGTCCCGGCTCAGTCGATCGACGTACCTTCGCAGACCGTTCAAGTGCCTGCACAACAGGTGGTCGCTCCCTCTCAGATCGTTCAAGTTCCGGATCAGCGGGTCACGATTCGTGAACAGGAGATTTCCCTTGCGGATAATCTCACCCGAGGCGCCTCTCTCGACGTAACCTGGCTCTTGGCCGACGGCGGGGAGCGCTCGGCTCGCCGCCGCCAGGCTCGGGCGGGAATCGAGGCGGCTCGTCAAGGCGAACGGAGAATTGCGGTAGAGCTACTCGCCGACGTGAGTCGCTACTACCACGCCGCCGTCGCTTCTCGGCAGGCCCGAGACCTGGCCGACGAGATGCTGGAGCAAATGGACGTGGCCCTCGACATGACCCGCCAGTTCTACGAGGGCGAAAGTCTGACCGTCACCAAAATGGACTACCTGCGCAATGCGATGCTGGTGGAAGCCTACCGGGCCACCCGCGAGGAATTGGCCGGGCGCTACCACCTTTCCTGCGCAGCTCTGACGCACGTGCTGGGACTGGACTGGTCTTCCCTCGTCGAGCCCTCCTCCAGCCAGCTTCCGCCATTGCCGGTACTGCCGTCGCTCGCCGATCTCGTGGCCGACGGTTACCAGTTCAGTCCCGACTGGGGCGAGCTTCTGGCAGGATTGAACGCCGCCGAGGAAGCGGTGCGCGAGGCACGCTCGGGGCATTTCCCTAAACTGGCGTTTCAAGGCAGTCTCTATGCCGCAGAGAACGGGCTCGACACCGGACTCTCCACGAGCAGTGTCCTCAACAACTGGCAGGTTGGCATCGGGGTGGAGATCCCTCTCTTTTCCGGATTTCTGACCCGAGGAAAAGTCGCTGAAGCACGCGCACGGCTTGAGAAGATGCAATCCTCCCAACTGATGCTCAAGCGTGGACTCGGCACCAGGATCCGCAAGGCTGTGCTTCTCATGGACACAGCGGGCCGGAGGAAAACCTCGTTTGAAAGAGCGGCTGAAATTGCTGCGGAGAACGAGTTGCTGACGGAAAAGGCCTACGCCATCGAGATGGCGGAGACGGACGACCTCTTCGAGGCCATCTTCCACCGCACCAATTTCCGCGGCCGTGCCATCGAGTCCCATTACGAGGCCCTCGAGGCTCGTTCTGAAATCGATGCCATCGTGGGGGGGGCTTTTGCCGACCTGGTTTCCGAACTTATGGAGGGCCGACCATGAACAAATCTCTTCGCCTTGCTGCGTTTCTCGTCTTTCTATCGGGGTCTCCCGTTTGTGTTGCTCAGGGGGGTGGGGAAAAGAAACCGATCCGAATCGGCTACGTCCTCGATTACCCGGGTGGACCGACCGCGGGCGACAATCGAGATACACAGATCGCGACCGACCTTCTCCTGAAGAGGGTCATCGGTCCAAAGTACGAACTCCAGTTCAACAGTTACGGCCACCTTGAGCAGCTTCGCAATGCGGTGAGGGAAGGTGAACTGGATGGGTGGCAAATCGGGGGACTTGACTATCATCTCGAAGGAGAGGGGTCTCTCCTCAGAGGCACTCCGGCCGTAGCCTATCAGTATGCCGAAGCCGACCATACGTCGCGCTACTGTCTGGTGGCTCGAAAGGGGACCACTGTCGCGGATCTGTATCGCGGCGAACTCGTCTCTCCCACGTACGGGGATCGTGGTCAGGGGCTTGCCTGGGCCGAGGCCCGCCTGATCGATCAACTGAAGGAAACGCAGGCGGGCAGCCCCGCGAGCTTCTTCAGCCAGATCAAGCGAGTCAGCCTGAACAAGCCCAAGGAGTCGATTTTTCCGGTGTTTTTCGGCAATGCAGACACCTGCCTGATCCTGGATCATCAGTTCGAAACGATGAAAGAGCTCAACCCGCAGATTGGGAAACGCCTCGAGGTCCTGCTCACCTCGCCCGAGGTCGTGATCGCGCTCATCGTGTACCGGCCCGACTTCGATCCCGATGTGGTGAAGGAGCTCATTGATCGGGCAGCGAAGATTCACGAAGTTCCCGACGGCGAGACAGCACTCAAGCTTCTGGGACTCCGTCGTTTCAGAAAGCTGGAACCAGGTGACCTCGACTCGTGGATGAAGATTGCCGAGACGGTGCAGAAACTGGAGCTTCTCCGAGGCGAATTCCCGGAGTCTGAAGCAATCGGAAAATGAGTCTTCTGAACCCCAGGACCTTACGCGGGCAAGGCGTCCTGCTGCCAGCGGCTCTTCTTCTCCTGGCGGTGTCCATTTTCGCCTTTCTCGTCTGGACCCAGCTCCGGGAGGCTCATTTCGACCGGCTCCGGCTGGAGGCCGAGCGGGTGGCGCAGAGATTGGAGAGTCGCAGCACGCGAACGCGCGTGGCCGAGGGCAGCGTCGGTCTGTCCGGCATCCTCGACGTGGGCGCGTTCGACACCCTGGCCAGCGTCCTGACGGAGGCTGTCGAGCACGAACCCAGTGTCGTGTACGCGGCCGTTTCGACAAAGGAACACGGAGTGCTCATCGTGCTCCAGGGAGGCCAATGGTCTTTTGCGGAAGACGACGAATTCAGGTGGAGTCGGCTCTCGGCCTCCTCAGCTGACATGGAAGCTGCCGTGGCGGCTTCTCCGATCGATGCGGAGGAGGTGTTCCATGCTGCCAAACCGCTCGCGCTCACCGAGGGCGGACCCACGCTGGGCCATCTTCATCTGGGGTTCGGAATCGAGGGCTATCGGCAGGCGCTTCTCGCCGTAAATCGGCGGGTTCTCATGGCGGTGGGAATCGTCTTTCTCATCGGCCTGCCGATTTCCCTGGCCGTCTTCCAGAAGATCGTGGCTCCTATCGAACGCCTGACCCAGTTTTCGAAAAAACTGGCGGGCGGAGATTTGCAGGAGCGAACCGAGGTCGGTGGTGCCGATGAAATCGTTCTTCTTGGCGGCACGATGAATCACATGGCCCAAGAGCTGGAGAAGGCCGGGGCCGAACGGGAAAGTGCCCTGCGGCAGGAAGCTGCTCTGAGGGAAAAGGATATTCTCTTGCGGGAGATCCACCATCGCGTGAAGAACAATATGCAGGTGCTTTCCGGTCTTCTGCAGATGCAGGCTCGCACGACGGATTCCGAAAAGACCCGAGAGATATTGAATGATTCCGACTCTCGAATCCGAACGATCGCGAGCCTTCACCAGCGCCTCTACGAGTCGCAGGAATTTTCGCAGGTGGCGCTGCGCGGATACTTCGAGGGTCTCGTGGGGCAGCTGAGGAGGCTTTACGACAAGGGCGACGCGGTGACGTTCGCCGTTGAGGTGGAGGAAAGCTTTGTCGTCGAACTGGATACGGCACTCCCACTCGGACTCGCCGTGAACGAGTTGATTACCAACTCTCTGAAACATGGCTTCCCTCCAGGGCAGACAGGCACCATCACCATCAGGATCCGGGTGTCGGAAACCGACAGCCGCTTTAGTCTCGAGGTCGAGGATACTGGAGTCGGTCTCACGGAGGAGTTCTCTCTCGACTCGAGCCGGAGCCTGGGGTGCAGACTGATCCGGATGCTTGCCGAACAGCTGGACGGCGTCGCTGAGATCCAATCCCGTCGACCGGCAAAGATCGTTCTTCGGAGCCTGCAGCAAGCCGACTACCCCTCCCGAACGTGACCCATTTCTCAGATTCTCAATCCCGCCGCGTTCTTGTCGTCGAGGACGATCGCATCGCCGCTGAAGCCCTCAAGGAGCTGATCGAAAGTTTTGGATGCGATGTCGTCGGCATCGCCATGACTGCGGATCGAGGCATGGCCTTGGCCATCGAGCAGCAACCGGACCTCGTCTGCATGGACATCGTGCTCAAGGGCAGAGGGGATGGAATCGATCTAGCCACCCGCCTCCGGCAGGAGCGGCAGATCAGCAGCATTTTCACGACCGCCTACTTCGATTCGCAGATTATCGAAAGAGCCAAGGCAGCAGAGCCGGTCGGCTACCTCACCAAGCCTTATGATCCAGTGCTCCTTCGTTGCAACCTGGAGATCGCCTTTGCCAAAATTGAGGCGGACCGCCGCCTTCACGAGGCGAATGCGAGACTCGAGAGCCTTCTTCAAGAGGCCGAGAATTCTCTCGGGAAACGGGAAGCTGAATTGTTCCATGCGCGCAAGATGGAGGCGATCGGTCGTCTGAGCGGTGGAGTGGCACACGACTTTAACAACATTCTCGTTCCCATCCTTTCCTACTCCCGCCTTCTTATGGAGGGCTTGGACGACCGGCCGGAACTCCAGGAGATGGCTTCCGTGATCAACGGTGCCGGCCATGACGCTCAGGGCGTCATTCGCCAGCTCCTCGCTTTTTCGTCTCGCGAAGAGGGCGACAAGGCGTTTCTTGACCTCAACGAGGTGGTTCGGGAAGCGAGTACTCTCGTCGAGAGCGGCATCGGAGGGGCCCGCACCGTCACTTGGGAATTCGAGCGTGGGGGACTGCGGGCGCTGCTCGAGAAGGCGCAGGTGTCCTCGATTGTGCTCAACCTCTGCCTGAACGCCTCCCACGCCACTCGGGAAGGCGGCACGATCTGCGCGAGGACGGGGCGCGGGGTCGTGGGCGCACTTCCCGCCGATATGAACATCCAGCCCAGTCAGGAGTGGATTCATCTTGCGGTTCAGGATTCCGGCGTCGGCATGAGCGCGAACTCACTCAAGCGGGCTTTCGATCCCTTTTTCTCTACCAAGGGTGCCGAAGGCACTGGCCTGGGCCTCTCGATGGTTCACGGCGCCGCCAAGTCGCACGGCGGATTCGTCACGATCGACTCGGTCATGGGGCAGGGGACACTCGTTGCAGTCCATTTTCCCAGTGCGCCTCGTGGAAATTCCGACTCGGAAACCCCAACGGCCGCTCCCCCGTGCGTTGAGCCCCACGGCAAGGGCGCCCGGATTCTCGTCATTGAAGATCAGGAACTTGTCGCCAAGCTGGCCAAGCGTGCCCTTGAGCGATTCGGCTACGAAGTCGAGGTTGCCATGACCTTGGCAGAGGCCCGCTCTTCGCTGCAGGTTGCCGCAGGCCTCTATGACCTGGTCCTTGCCGACTGCCTTTTACCGGATGGTCATATCACCGAACTCCTCGATGATCTGGAAACCCGAATCTCTCTTCCTCCCGTGATTCTTTCTTCCGGCTACGCAGGGAGAATTTCCCTGCAACAACTGGCGAGCGGTCGAGGCTATTCGTTTCTTCAAAAACCTTACGAGCTTGCCAACCTGCGCGACGCCGTCGCCAAGCAGCTCGGGGAGCATCGCAAGGATTGACAATAGGAGTGGGTGCCGCAAGGCATGGTTCGTTCCACCAAGCGGCGGAACAGGCTCACCCAAGACTTGGTCGACGTGCTGGCTGCTTTGGATCTTGGCCTGCCATGTGAAGAGGACACAGCAACCTCATCGGCGGAAAGAGCCGCCCCAGAAAAGGTACCGCGCCTTGGTAACAGCTGAATTCTCTTCTGCGAGTTCGATGTCGGTGACATACCCCCTGGGTGCGGGGTTTACCACGCGTCGGGCTGAGTGAAGAGAGTCGACCCTCGCCACGCCCGTTGGTACGCTGACGGCGTGAATGCTCCACTTGCCTTCTTTTTATTCGTGGCCGTCTGTCTTCCCGTGTGGCTGGGCTCCGTGGCAGGCGCGGAGGCGCACCGCGCCGACGTCATCGTCTACGGCGGAACCTCCGCGGCGATCACCGCAGCCGTGCAGGTGCGCCAGATGGGAAAGACGGTGATTGTCGTGTCGCCGGATCAACGTCTGGGTGGTCTTTCGTCGGGTGGCCTCGGCTGGACGGACTCGGGCAAGAAGGAGGTCATTGGCGGCCTCGCCCGCGATTTCTATCACCGCGTCTATCTGCACTACGACAAGGTTGAGGCGTGGCGGCAGCAGCAGAAGAGCGAGTACGGCGGGCGCGGTCAGGGGTCGCCCGCCGTCGACGGCGTGAACCGGACGATGTGGATTTTCGAACCTTCGGTCGCCGAGGGGATCTTCGAGGACTACGTCCGCGAGAACGAGCTCGACGTCCGCCGCGGCGCCTGGCTCGACCGGTCTCCGGGAGGCGTTGAGAAGGAAGGCAGCCGCATCACCGCGATCCATGCCCTGAACGGCGACCGCTTCGAAGGAGCGATGTTTCTCGACGCGACTTACGAGGGCGATCTTCTCGCCGCCGCCGGTGCCAGCTACCACGTCGGGCGCGAGGCGAACTCGGTCTACGGTGAGAACTGGAACGGCATTCAGGTCGGCGTGCTTCATCACTCTCACTGGTTCCAGAAACCGGTCGATCCCTATCGCACCCCCGGCGATCCCGACTCGGGGCTGCTTCCGCACGTCAGCGGCGAAGACCCGGGCGAGAAGGGTCAAGGCGATCACCGGGTGCAGGCCTACTGCTTCCGCATGTGCCTGACCAACGCCGAGGAAAACCGCATACCCTTTCCCCGACCCGAAGGCTACGACCCGGCCGAGTACGAGCTGCTGCTGCGCGTGTTCGACACCGGGTGGCGCGACAGCTTTCGCAAGTTCGACCCGCTCCCCAACTTCAAGACCGACACGAACAACCACGGGCCCTTCAGCACCGACATGATCGGCGCCAGCTACGCCTACCCCGAGGCCAGCTACGAGGAGCGCGCCGAGATCATCGACCGTCATCGCCGCTACCAGCAGGGCTACATGTACTTTGTCGCCAACGACCCTCGGGTGCCCACCGAGATCCGCGAGAGGATGGCGACCTGGGGTCTGCCCAAAGACGAGTTCACCGACCACCAGAACTGGTCGCCGCAGCTGTACGTCCGCGAGGCGCGCCGCCTGGTCGGCCATTACGTGATGACTGAACACGACTGCCTCGACGCGAAGGAGACCCCTGCCTCGGTTGGCATGGGGTCCTACACGCTCGACTCCCACAACGTGCAGCGGTACGTGAAGCCGGACGGCTCGGTGCAGAACGAGGGCGACATCGGGGTCAAGGTGCCGCGGCCCTACGAGGTGTCCTACGGGTCGCTCTGCCCGAAGAGGGAGGAATGCACGAACCTCCTCGTGCCGGTCTGCGTTTCCTCATCCCACATCGCCTTTGGCTCAATCCGGATGGAGCCCGTCTTCATGATCCTCGGACAATCGGCCGCCACCGCTGCGGTGCAGGCGATCGAGCGCAACGAGGCGGTGCAGGATCTGCCGTATGCAGTGCTTCGTGAGCGTCTTCTGGCGGATGGTCAGGTGCTCGAGTTCGAGGATCCCACTCAAGCCGCGCTCAAGGCCAAGGGCGGGCTTCTTCTTGATGATTCGGAAGCCAAGCTCGAGGGCGAGTGGAGCAAGAGCACCTCGCTCTCCCCCTACGTCGGTGTCGGCTATCTCCACGACGGTGCCGCAGGGGACGGGTTGTGCACCGCACGATTTGAATTCAAGGCTCCGAAGACGGGGCGGTTCTCGGTCGAGTTTGGCTACGTGCCGAGTGGAAACCGGGCTTCGAACCTCGAGGTCGTTGTCGAGATCGACGATGCTCGGCACGCTGGGAAAGTGGACCAGCGCAAGACGCCCCCGATTGACGGACTCTTTGTTTCTCTGGGAGAGTTCGATCTGCGTGAGGGCGAGCTGGCGGCGGTGACCCTGCAGAACCAAGGCTGCGACGGGCACGTCATCGTCGACGGCCTTCGTGTGATGCCGGTGGGTGGCCACTGAGTGTGGCGCGGTCCACCGCCAGGCTTCAGGCTTCAGGCCTGAAGGAGTCCCTGCCGCATCTCCTCAAGCGGCGCTGTCCGATCGAACCAGTGCTCGAAGCTGATGGCTCCCTGGTGGAGGAGCATGGCGAGGCCGTTTGCGGAGCCTGCTCCAGCTCCTTTGGCTGCCTCGATCAGTCTGGTGCCGCCCCCGGAGTAGACCATGTCGTAGACGAGATGCTGGGACTGAAGAAGCTCGGCGGGGACGACTTCGGCATCGTCCGCTTTCATGCCCAGACTGGTCGCGTTGACGATGAGATCGACCTGCCCGAGTTCAGCGCGGAGTGCCTCCTTTTCCCAGAGGCAGGTGGAAAGCCGTTCGCTGGAGAGAAGTGACTGCAGCTCTTTGGCGAGGGCATCCACCTTCGCCACCGTGCGGTTCACCAGGACAAGCCGTCGGCAGCCTTCCGCCGCGCATTGAACGCTCACCCCCCGGCCCGCGCCGCCCCCGGCGCCGATGATCGCGACGCGCAGATCCTTGAGTTCCCTGCCAAACTCTTCGCGCACTGCATCGCGGAAACCGGGTCCGTCACTGTTCCAGGCGAAGATCTCGCCGTCTCGAAAAAGCAACGTGTTGGCTGCCTGCATCTTGAGCGCAAGAGGGTCCGGGCGGGTCGCGGCTTCGAGAGCGGCGAGCTTGTGGGGAATCGTTACGTTGATCCCGCGGAAGCCAAGACCGGGAAGCAGTGCGAGGGCGGCGTCGATTTCCTCCGGGCGGAGGTGAAGCCGGACGTAGGCTCCGTCGATTTCGCAGGCGTCGAGCGCGGGCTGATGCATCTGCGGCGACTTCGAGTGGGCCACGGGATCGCCGATGACGGCGAGCAGCGGCCGTTGCTCGTGATCAGCGGTTACCTCGTTCCAGTGCTTCAGGTCGGAGAATTCGTAGACGGCCTTCATTGGTAGAGAGTCGCAGACCGTAGCGAGAGTTCAGCGAGCTGACAGCCCGTCTTTTCGATGAACTGCTTCCTTCTTGCAAGAAGCACTCCCGCCGTGGTGTAACCTTGCACATGAACACGAGCCGGCGACGCGCCCTTCAACTTTCCACGGCTGCCTTGGCGGCCCCTTTCGTGAGCCGCCTCTCCTGGGCTCAGGACGGCTCGCCCATGCAGCGCGTGCAGCACGCAGCCGTCGGATGCGGTGGCAAGGGTGGCGGCGACATCGCTGAGATCTGCAGTCACAAGGCCGTCACTCTGGTGGCCGGCGCCGACGTCGACGTCACTCAGTTCGAACGCCAGAAGGAGGCGTTCCCCGAGGCCAACTACTACCAGGACTGGCGCGAAATGTTCGACAAGGCCGACTTCGACACCGTGAGCGTCTCCACCCCCGATCACATGCATGCGATCGTAGGGCTCAGCGCGATGAACCTCGGCAAGCACGTCTACGGACAAAAGCCGCTGGCCCAGCGGGTGAAAGAGGCCCGAGCCCTCGCCGAGACCGCCGAGCGGACCGGTCTGGTCACCCAGATGGGCAACCAGCTCGCCTCTGGAGTGTACGAGCGACTCGGTGTCGAGATGATGCGCGCCCGCGCCATCGGCGACATCTTGGAAGTGCACGTCTTCAGCCACAAGAACTGGGGCGACGACAATCCGACTCCGCCAGGTGAGGACCCCATTCCCGCGACCCTCGACTGGGATCTCTGGTGTGGCGTTTCACCGAAGCCTTCCTTCAAGAAGGGCTACTACCATCCGAGCAACTGGCGGCGTCGTCAGGACTACGGCACCGGTTGTCTTGGAGACATGGGCTGCCACATCTTCAACGCCAGCGTGCGCGGCCTCGGCCTCACCAAGCCGACCGCCGTGACTTCCGAAGGAGGCGTCACCAACCCGGACAACTGGGCCACCAGGGAAAAGGTCCGCTATGATTTCACCGACAACGAATACGCCGGCAAGGACGGCTTCTCCGTGACCTGGTACAGCGGTGCGATCAAGGCACCCGAGTACGTGCTGGCTAACGTCCCGGAGAACGAGCGCGTCAACCAGGGCACGATCCTGATCGGCACCGAAGGTGTGATGCAGGTGCCTCACGGTGGTGCGCCGCGGCTCTACCCGAAGGACCAGTTTCTCGACTTCAAGTACCCGAAGCTTCAGCCGCGCAACCACTACCACGAGTTCATCGACTGCGTCATGGGCACCCAGAAGGAGAAGCCCGTCTCGCATTTCGGCTACGCCGGACCGATGACCGAGTTCATCCTTCTCGGCACCGTGGCCTCGCTCTTCCCGGACCAGCGCCTCGAGTGGGACGCCGCCAACTGCACGGTGACCAACTTCCCGAAGGCGCTGCCGGAGCTCGAGCGGAACTACCGCGAAGGCTGGGAAGCGCTCGGTGCCAAGCAGCTGAAGGCCGCCAAGGTCTAGCCCTCTCTCATGTAGCCGAATTCGTGAGAATTTGGAAGCGTGCCATGAGGGGATAGGCGATCTCAACGGGCTGATCGCATCATAGCCCGAGCACCGCCTTGGATAGACGAATGTCCAAAACCGCAGGCTGAAGGCCTGTCCCATAGGCTGTCCCAGGCGTGCTTCAAATCCCGGACAAGGATCTCTTTGTCAGTGATTGAGATCGTCGCCAGGGGTAGCCTTTGCCGCAGACCTTCGGCCTGCCCTTCTTTACCAAAAGCTCACGCGTTCGGCTGCAGTCTGCGATGCGCGGGCGCTCTACTCCAGCTCATCGCGACCCCGCTCTCGCCCCTCATCGCCGCCAAGACTCGGCTCATCGAGGGAGCCCGGCAACTGCCCGAGTTCCTCCTTCATCCGCTCGCGGACGCGCTTTGAAATGGCGCGCTCCTCCTCGAGCTTGGCGATGACGTTGTCCAGGCGGTTCTCATCGTTGCGATCGCCGCCGTCCAGGCCGACGGCTGGATTGAGCAGTTCCTCAAGCCCCTCCCAAGTCTGCTCAAGAGTGTCATAGGCCTTCTGGATCCGTTTGGCGATCTCAGCAGAAGCCTTCGCGACCCCCTCCTTGCCGCGGCCCTTGCTCCGGGTGCCCTTCCTCTTTTTCTTCTGATCGCCCTGCAGGGTGGCGAGGCGTTCGAGCTCCTCGGCGACCCCGAAGCATAGAGAATCGACGAGCGTCTCGACGTGCTCTTTCTCAGCGCTGACGGCGACCCCATCTTTGCTGTCGGCGTGCAGAGACTTCTCGATCTGCTGCTTGCGCCGGAGGAAACTGGCGAGCGTCACCCCGTAGTCTCGGTAGCCAATCCTGGCGAGCTGGTTGCATCTCTCGATGAGGTCGCGGTCCTGCTCGGCGTTGCTTTTTTCGACGAGTTGCGAAATGACCTTGGTGTCGATCTCCTTGCGCTTGCCCTTCCAGTACGCCCAGAGTCCGCCCCCCACGGCAGCAGCGAGGCCAAGTGCAATGATCGGCGGAACGCCCAGAATGGCCCAGGCCCCCATCACCGGTAGAAATGGCGCCCAGGTAATCGGCGAGCCGAGAATCGCCTTGATCCTCTCGCCGCGCACGGATGCGGCCGGTATGGGGAAAGTGGGTTCCAAAGCGTGGTCGAGGTCGGTCGGGGCTACTTAAGTCGTGTCGGTGAGCTTCGCAAGACAGGTTGGTCGGGGCGTGACGAAGGGGCGGAATCCGTGCAAGATGCCTACGACTTCACTTCATGAATCACCCGACCCGCATCCTGATCTTTCTCCTCGCGCTTGCCTCCCCGCTTCTTCAGGGAGCCACGGACAACCAGCGCCCGAACATCCTCTTCGCTTTCGCCGACGACTGGGGCCGCTACGCAAGTGCCTACGCCCATCTCCGCGTCGATGGACCCGGCACCGTCAACGACGTCATCCACACGCCGAACGCCGACCGCGTCGCGCGCGACGGCGTGCTGTTTCGCAACGCCTTCGTCAACGCCCCCTCCTGCACCCCTTGCCGCAGTTCGCTCCTCTCCGGGCAGTACTTCTATCGGACCGGGCAGGCTGCCATTCTTCAGGGTGCGATTTGGGACGAGAAGATTCCGAGCTTCCCTCTCATGCTCCGCGACTCCGGCTATGCCATCGGCAAGCTCTACAAGGTGTGGACCCCAGGCACTCCGAAGGATGCACCGTATGGCGGCATGACCTACGACGCCGGACTCCCGAGCAAGGGGCTCAACCTCAACGCCTTCTCCCAGATCTGCACCAGGAAGATCAACGAGGGGATGACGCCCTCCGAAGCCAGGAACGAACTTCTTGGTCAGGTCGATCGCGAGTTCGAGGGCTTCCTCGAGTCCGTCGGCAAGAACGAGCCATTCTGTTTCTGGTTCGGCCCCACCAACGTACATCGCAAGTGGACCAAGGGTTCCGGCAGGAAACTCTGGGGAATCAATCCCGATGGGCTCAAAGGCCGGATGCCGCCCTTTCTTCCCGACGTTCACGAGGTGCGGGAGGATCTGGCGGACTATCTGGGTGAGGCCCAGGCCTTCGACGCGGCCCTTGGCGTGCTTCTCGCGCGGCTGGAAAAGACCGGCCAGCTCAGGAACACCCTCGTTGTGGTGAGCGGCGATCACGGCGCCCCCGGATTCCCCCGTGGCAAGTGCAACCTCTACGACTTCGGAACGGCCGTTCCGCTGATGGCGATGTGGCAGGGCGGCGACGTGCTCGGCGGACGGGTCGTCGATGACTTCGTCAATCTCATGGATCTCGCTCCGACTTTCCTCGAGGCCGGCGGCGTCGAGCCGGCCGAGCAGATGACCGGCCGCAGCATCCTGCCAATTCTCAGGTCCTCGGAGGACGGCCAGGTCGACAAGGACCGCACCTGGGTCGTCACCGGCCGCGAGCGCCACGTCGCCGCCGCCCGCGCAGGCGGATTGCCCTACCCGCAGCGCGCCCTTCGCACCAAGGATCACCTCTACGTCGTCAACTTCGCCCCCGACCGCTGGCCGATGGGCGACCCCGGGCCGCTCGCAAAAGGAAAGAAAATCTCGGAGGACATGCTCACCAACGACACTTTCGCCTGCTTCGCCGATCTCGACGCCAGCCCGACCAAGGCCTGGATGGTCATGCACCGCAACGACGCGAAGTGGAAGAGGAGCTACGATCTCGGCTTCGGGAAGCGCCCGCGTGTCGAGCTCTACGTTCTCGCCGATGATCCTCATCAGATCGACAACGTCGCAGCAGACCCGAGGCATGCGGCCCTCATCAAGAAGCTCGACGCTCAGCTGATGAAAGAACTGCGCGACACCGAGGACCCGCGCGTTGTCAGTGATGACCCGCCCTTCGAGCACCCGCCCTTTGCCGGCGAATGGAACAGGTAGGCTGGAACTCGACCTCCATAACATGACGTTGAAGGCGATGAAGACGACGACACGACGATTCTTCTCTTTCGGGCTCACCGCTTCGGCGGCAGCGACGCTTTCCACTCGAACCACCCTTGGTGATCGTCCCGACACGGAGGTCTCCTCATGGCCGATCGGTGTCTGCGACTGGACCATGAGCCTGAGCCAGAATCTCGAGGCCTTCACGAGGGCAAAAGAGTTCGGACTCTCCGGGGTCCAAGTCGGTTTTGGGGATCCGGAGGCAGCGGGTATCGATCTTCGAAAGAAAGAAGACCGTGCCCTTCTGTTTGCGAAGTCTGCCGAGACCGGAGTTCGCGTGGCGTCACTGGGCATGGCTGTTCTGAACAGGAAACCCTACGCCAGCGAACCCGATTCGGAACGCTGGGTCTCCGAGGTAATCGACGTCGTGGCGGCGATGAAGATGGAGTTTCCGACCCAGGCTCCTTCCGTCGTGCTCCTCGCCTTCTTCGGAAAAGCCGACCTCAACGGCAAGCCCGAGGCCACGGCAGAGGTCATTGCGAGACTCAGGAAGGTGGCTTCACGCGCCGAACAAGCAGGCGTGATCCTCGGGATCGAAAGCCTCCTCTCGATCGAGGATCACCTGCGGATTCTCGACGGCGTCGCCTCGAGCTGCGTGCAGGTCTACTATGATACGGCCAACTCCGACAGGATGGGCTACGACATCTACGACGAAGTGGCGCGTCTCGGCAGCGAGCGGATCTGCGAGATCCACTGCAAGGAGAACGGTGCCCGCATCGGCGAGGGAAAAATCGACTTCGCCCGCTTCCGCACCGTCCTGGAGAAGATCGGCTACGAAAAGTGGCTGATCCTCGAAGGGTCGAGGGTCAAGGGCAACGAGCTCGCGGACGACTATCGGGCCAACAGCAAAGCGCTTCGGCGGATCTTCGGGGCGTAGCCCGGCGAGGCTCGCCGGCGACTACCTACCTAGAGTTTCAGAGTTCCCCGGTAGGGCGTGGCCTCCGGACGCGCCGAAGGGAGCTCGAAGCGACCACCTGAGTTGCCTGCGGCCACGGCGGCGGATTGGGGACGCCCGCGCCTTACCTTTTGCCCTCATTGGGGCTACCCACCCTTGTCGTTTTTACACCAAATACGCCGCAATGACGCGCCTGCCGCTAGCCGGAAGGTAGACAGAGGCAAGAGCTACCTTGGGGGCCGAGCTTCTACTCCCCCTCGGCGACCAGCGCTTCGAGTTCGGGGAAGGGAGCGAGATGCTCCCGGTGCTCGCGAGCCTGGCGAAGCCAGATCTTGAAACCGGGCACGATCGTCTGCGAGGCCGCGACGAGCGCTTCCGTGGTGGTCGCGCCAAGGTTGCCGGTGAGCACGGCTTCGCGGATGCAGGCGTCGCCCGCGATCTCGAAGACCTCTTCGATCTCGGCTCCGGTGAAACCCTGAGTCGCCGCGACCAAAGCCGCGACGTCGAGGTCGGCGACCGGGCGCTGCGCTGCGCAGATCGCGATGATCGCCATCCTCTCGTCGGCCGTGGGAGGTCCCATGTAGAGGGGCCGTCCGAAGCGGCCGGGGCGGAGGAGACTCGGGTCGATGAGCCACGGAGAATCGGTCGAGGCCACGACGATGAGACCTTCGTTTCCTGGAATGGAAAAGTCGGTCTCGTCGAGGAGGGTGGCGGACAGCGTGCGGATCTGGCCTGGATGATGGCGCTGGCTGCCGAGGGTCTCGAGGTGGTCGAGGAAGACGACGGCGGGGGTGTTGGTCCGCGCGTAGTCGAAGAGCTGGTGGAGGTTTCGCTCGAGGGGGCCAAAGTAGGGATCGACGATCTCGTGGATGCCGACGCTCAGGTAGTTGGCGCGGCTTTCGCCGGCGATGGCTTCCGCCATGAGAGACTTGCCGGTTCCCGGAGGCCCGTAGAGGAGCACGCTTCCGCCGGTCTTGCGTCCGAAGGAGCGGCAGAGATCGGGCCGCTGAAGCGGGTGGAGCATGCGCAGCCGAAGGGTGTCCTTCACCCCTTCGTAGCCGCCGACGTGCTGGAACAGCACCTGGCTCTTGATCGGCTCGCGGGGCGGAAACGGAGGCGGATACTCGGCGGGAAGATTCTCGTCGAAGGGCAGATCGAAGTCGTCCGTCGGTTCATCTTCGCTGAGGTCGCTGGACTTGTGGGAGTTCTCCTGGGAGGAACTGTTGGAGCCGGCCACGGCACGGCGTCCTTCCCCGCCGCGGAGTTCCCGGCCCAGCTGCTTCTCCAGTCCGCGGTCACTGACGCTGCCGTCGGCGGCGATCGCTTCCTCGTAGTGCTCAGCGGCTTTCTGACGGTCGTTCTCGCTGAGATAGAGTCGGCTCAGAAAGAGGTGCGCGGGCGCAAACTTGAGGTTTTCCCGGAGCAGAGACTCGGCGCGGACGGCGGCTTCGTCGACCTTGCCGCGGCCGAACAGGATGCGGGCGATGCCGAGCCGCGCTTCCCGCTGACGAGCGTCGAGCTCGAGCACGCGCTGGAAAGAGCGCTCGGCTTCCGCGAGGCTTGCCGGGTCATTGTCGTCGGGCTTGGCGCTCTCCTCGAGGCAGGCCTGACCGTAAAGCAGCAGCAGGGGGACGTTGTCCGGTGACTGGCTAACGGCCAGACGTAGTGAATCAAGTTGCGACATTCCTATGGGTTTCCCTGTTTCTCTCCTCCCTCGATACGCAGGAAGTTTGCCAGAAGGTTCTTGCCCTCGCTAGTTAAAATCGACTCGGGATGAAATTGAACCCCGTGTACCGGATGGACGCGATGGCGCAGGCCCATGATTTCCTCCTCGGCTGTCCGAGCGCAGACCTCAAGGCAGTCGGGCACCGAGGAGGGCTCGACGATGAGGGAATGATAGCGCGTGGCTGTGAAGGGATCGCTGAGGTTTTCGAACAGTCCCCTGCCATCGTGGTGGATCGGCGAGGTTTTCCCGTGCATGAGCCGCGCGGCGCGGACGACGTCACCTCCGTAGACCTCGGCGAGAGCCTGGTGCCCGAGGCAGACGCCGAGGACCGGCAGCAGTGGCCCGAACTCCCGGATGACGTCCTTGCTGATGCCGGCTTCGGAGGGGGTGCAGGGTCCGGGTGAAACGACGATCCGCTCGGGGGCGAGCGCGTGGATTTCCTCCAGAGTGATCTCGTCGTTGCGGTGCACGACGATCTCGGCCCCCAGCTCGCCGAAGTATTGGACGAGGTTGTAGGTGAAGGAGTCGTAGTTGTCGATGACGAGCAGCACGGCAGTCGGGAGGAAAGGAAGGAGTAGAGTTCGATGAATTAGAGGGCGCCAGGGGCGATTAGGTCACCCCGGCGGCGCGCTTCACGGCTCGGAGCATTCCCCGTGCCTTGTTGACCGTCTCCAGATATTCAGCTTCGGCATCCGAGTCGGCCACGACGCCGCAGCCGGCCTGCACGTAGGCCTTGCCGTCCTTGAGCACGCAGGTGCGCAGCGCGATGCAGCTGTCGTGGGCGCCATCGAAGCCGAAGTAGCCGACCGCGCCGGCGTAGGCGCCGCGCTTGCCGTTCTCCATTTCATCGATGATCTGCATCGCCCGCACCTTGGGTGATCCGGAGACCGTGCCGGCGGGGAAAGTGGCGCGGAGGACGTCGTAGGCGGAGTGCTCGCCATCGAGCTGCCCCTCGACGTTGGAGACGATGTGCATGACGTGCGAGTAGCGCTCGATGATCATCTGGTCGGTGACCCGCACGGTATCGTATTTCGCGACACGGCCCACGTCGTTGCGCGCCAGATCGATGAGCATGACGTGCTCGGCGCGCTCCTTGGGATCGGCGAGAAGTTCGGCGGCGAGGGCGTCGTCCTCTTCCGGCGTCCTGCCCCTCCAGCGGGTGCCGGCGATCGGCCGGATCTCGATCTTGCCCTCGATCGCCCGGACGTGCACCTCGGGAGAACTGCCCACCAGAGAGAATCCGTCGCCGAACTGGAGGCAGAACATGTAGGGGCTCGGGTTGATGTGTCGGAGAGCGCGGTAGAGATCGATCGGATCGGCCTCGAAGGGCATCTCGAAACGCTGCGAGGGAACCACTTGGAAGGCATCTCCCGCAGCGATGTATTCCTTGGCGGTCGCCACCATCGCGAGGAACTCCTCCTTGGTGGTGTTGCTCACGATTTCCTCTTCGGAAACAGGGCTCATCTCTACGGGAAAGGCCTCGAGTGCACGCGACGGGACAGGCTGCTCGAGCTTCTCGATGATTGCCGCGATGCGCGACCGGGCGGATTCGTAGGCGGCCTCCCGTGAAGCGTAGCGTGGCAGATGAACGTTGGCGACAATCTGGATCTTGCGGTGGCGGTGGTCGAAGATGAGAACCGTGTCGGCGAGAAAGAACACCATCTCCGGGAGACCCAGCTGATCGGGCGGCGGCTGATTCACGCTCGGTTCGAAATGACGCACCATGTCGTAGCCGAGGTAGCCGACGGCGCCACCCCAGAATAACGGGAGCCCGGGGTTGGCGACCGGCTTGAACTCGGCCATGCGTTCTTCGACGACGGCGAGCGGATCGTGGCCGCTGCTTACGACGCGGGTGGTGCCGTCGCGGTCTCGGAGGGTGACCTCGCCCCCGGTCGCGGTGAAGATCTCGCGGGGATTGTTGCCGAGGAAAGAGTAGCGTCCCGCCTGCTCATTCATCTCCGCCGACTCGAGAAGGAAGCTCGGCGAGCCGTCCTCGATTTTGCGGAAGGCGGAGAGCGGCGTTTCGTAATCGGCCGTCAACTCGACGAACACGGGCACGAGACTGCCCTGAGAGCAGAGCTCGGCAAAGGCATCGGGCGAAGGTTCGAGAATCAGTTCCACGGGATCGACCTCCGGATCGCGGAGGGCGGGGAAGATGGAGGGAACTCGCCTCCAACGCAATCGGTTGATTGAGGAGTCTACGCCGCAGTTTGTTCAGCCTCCTCAAGGACCGTCTCGATCTTCGCAAGAAGGGTCGCGGCGTTCACTGGCTTCTGGAGGAATCCTTCGGGCTTCGGCTCGTCGTCTTCCTTCCATTCGACGTCGGCGGCGTAGCCGCTCCAGATCAGAACGGGAAGCTCCGGCCATTGCCGCTTGATCTCCGCAAGCGCTTCCGCGCCCCCCATGCGGGGCATCGTGAGGTCAAGAAGAACGAGGTCCACGGAGGCATCTCCACCCTCGGCGGAAAGCACCTCGAGCGCCTCGACCCCGTCTTCGGCCTCGATCATCTCATGGCCCCGACGGGTCAGAATCTCACGCGCGGTGCAGCGGATGACGGATTCATCATCCACTACGAGAATTCTCGAGCTCGTGCGCTCTGCGACCGGGTCGGTGAGGACCCGAGGAAAAGGCCGCCCAGGCCGCTGTGTCGCGCTGAGGCTGGCGTAGGAAATCGGCAGAAAAATTTCGAACTTGGCTCCTTTACCCGGAGAAGACTTGCACTCGATCCAGCCTCGGTGAGCCTCGACAATTCCAAAGGCCCGGTAGAGCCCGAGCCCGAGTCCGCCCCGGGCTCCCTTCCTCGTGGTGAAGAAAGGCTCGAACATTTGCGCCTGCACCTCGGCGGTCATACCATGGCCGCTGTCTTCGATCGTGAGACGATAGTAGCTCCCGGGAGTCTGGCCATGCCGGCTGCCGACCTCCCGCTGTGCAGCGCGGATTTGTATCGTGCCCGATCCGTCCATTGCCTGGGAGGCGTTCATCACGAGGGCCAGCAGCACATGGTACAGATTGGCGGCGTCCCCTTCGACGGGGGGGAGCGTCTCCGAAGGCTCGAAATCGATCCGGACTTCGGTCTTCCGGGTCGATTTTACCAGGAGCACTGTCCCTTGGACTACCTCTGCCATCGAGACGGGACCCACGTCGATCTTCGGACGAGTCGAAAGCGAGAGCAGCTGGTCGACGACCTTTCCGCCCCGCAGGCAGGCCTCGTTGGCGATCGAGAGGGCGTCGGACGGGTCTTCCTGATCCGTCACTTGAAGGCGGACGAGGTCGAGGCTGCCTTGAATGGCGGAGAGGGCGTTGTTGAAATTGTTGGCAACCTCTTCCGAGAATCGGCCCATCGCCTGAATTTTGGCCTGCTGGCTCCGTTTGGAAGCGCGAGCGGTCGCACCGGTCAGGTCGCGGAAGATCCAGGTGCGAAGTGCCGGAGTAGAATCGTTGTTGTCCGCGTTCCGAATCGTCGATCCGATGACCTCGAGTTGGCGAATGGTCTCGTGGTTGATCTCGAAACGCCTGGCGAAGTCGAGTGAAGCGACCTTCTTCATCTTCCACCAGCTTGTCCATTCTCCGGGCTCCTCGAACCAGCCGCGGACTTCCTTGGAGAGCAGCTCGGAGTTGAGACCGGTGAGCGATCCGAGTCGCGAAAATAGATCAGTCGCCCGATCGTTGGCGTGCAGGATCGTACCGTTCTCAACGGAGATCGCGACCACCGCATCCGGCATCGAGTTGAGCGTGGCGGCGAGGATGCCACGCTCTCTGCCGAGGTCGGCATTGTGATGCTCCACGGACTCTTCCAACTGGGCCCGGACGCTACGGGCCTCGTGGTTGAGGCTGAGGAGCGCCGACGACATCACGTTGACCTCGCTCACGCGCGTGGGACGAAAGGTTTCCACCGCTTCACCGCGGGCGACTCGCACGGCTGCGCGGCTCACGGCACGGAGAGGATCGCAAAGGTAACGGACGGCAACCCAGGCAATCAGGGCCAGCGCGGCGATCACGCCGATCCAGGCCCAAACCGGAGGCAGGCTCTGTGTTCGTTGGGCGGCACCCACAGGCGCGCCCCAAAAAAGAAAAAGAAGCAGTGGGCAGCCGGCGCCGAGCAACAGCGCAAGGATCGACCAGGATCGAAACGAGAGGGAGACAGGCATCAGCTAGAAAGATTATCCTCTCTAACTTATCAGTCTGAAAATAGAAGTACAGCTAATCCTCAAGATCAATTGCAAGCGATGCCTCACCAACCGTCTGATGCGAAATTCAGGGTGAGTCGAAGCCCTTTCCAAAGTTTCCTCGGGCTACGAACATTCTGCAAAGTCCTTGTGGAAATCCCTTCCTTCTCGGGTCTCGACGACCACGCCCGTGCGGATGCAGAAGTCACCGAACTTCTCGCCGGGGGTACGCTCCTTGGCATAGGCCTCGATGATGGGCTTCATCGTGGGGACGATCTCTTCAGCTGCAATCCGGTCCCGGTACATCTTGACGATGCGGTCGCCGACAAAGCCGCCGCCGAGGTAGAGATTGTATTTTCCAGGGCCACGACCGACGAGCGCGATCTCGGCGATGTAAGGCCGGGCGCAGCCGTTGGGGCACCCCGTCATGCGAATCGTGATGGCGTCGTCTTCCAGTCCGTTCGCTTTCAGCACTTCGTCAAACTCGGTGATCAGGTCGGGCAGATAGCGCTCGCTTTCCGCAAGGGCCAAGCCGCAGGTGGGAAGCGCGACGCAGGCCATCGAGTTGAGGCGCATGCCGCTCTGCTTCCAGCTTTCTCCAAGACCGTGCTCGGCGAGGATCGCTTCGATGGCGGCCTTGTCGGCGGGGGCGACGTCCGCGATGATCAGGTTCTGGTTTGCGGTGAGGCGGAAGTCACCCTTGTGGATCTTGGCCACTTCGCGAAGTGCGGTCAGAGCAGTCCAGCCTTCCTTGTCGAGGACCCGCCCGTTCTGGATGAACAGCGTGAGGTGCTGCTGGCCGTCGGCGCTTTCGGTCCATCCGTAGCGGTCGCCATTGTCCTCGAACTTGAAGTCACGGGCGGCCTCCAGCTTGTAGCCGAGACGCTTCTCGACCTCGTCACGGAACCAGTCGATGCCGTGATCCTCGATCGTGTACTTGAGACGCGCGTGCTTGCGCTCGGTGCGATCACCGTGGTCGCGCTGCACCTTGACGACTGCCTCGGAGACCTCGACGGCCTGCTCGGGCGTGCAGTATCCCATGACGTCGGCGAGCCGGGGGAAAGTGGCCTCGTTGCCGTGGTGCATTCCCATGCCGCCACCCACGGTGACGTTGTAGCCGACCACCTTGTCATCTTCAACAATCGCGATGTAGCCGAGGTCATGGGCAAAGATGTCGACGTCGTTGCTCGGGGGCACCGCGACGACGGTCTTGAACTTGCGGGGCAGATAAGTCTCGCCGTAGATCGGCTCGATCACCTTGGGGTCCTCGGTGACCTTGACCTTCTCACCGTCCTCGTCGGTGAGCCAGATCTCGTGGTAGGCGCCGGTCTGGGGTGTCAGGTGGTCGCTGATCTTCTGGGCGATGTCGAGAACGGCCGCATGCACCGGGGTGGTCGGGTTCGGATTGCACATCACGTTGCGGTTGACGTCTCCACAGGCAGCGATCGTGTCCATGAGCGCGCCGTTAATCTCAGCGATCGTTTTCTTGAGATCGCTCTTCACCACGCCGTGAAGCTGGTACGCCTGGCGCGTCGTCAGCTTGAGAGTGTGGTTGGCGTACTCGCGGCTGAGCCGGTCCATCTCCAGCCACTGGGCCGGAGTCGAGACCCCACCGGGAACACGGACCCGAATCATGAAGCTGAAGGCCTTCTCGAGCTTGGCTTTCCGGCGTTCCTTGCGGAGATCACGGTCGTCCTGCTGATAGATCCCGTGGAACTTCGTCAGCTGCTGGTCATCGGCGGAAATGGACCCCGTCGACGTGTCGGCGAGTCCCTCGAGGATCGTGCCGCGCAGATAATTGCTGGCCTGCTTCAGGTGCTCGTTCTTGTGGAGTTGGTCGGTGTCGGCCATGGCTTCTTTGGAAAGGTATGAATCCTAGGTATCCTACTTAGGTATTGCAGGCTAGGGCGGATACGGGTAGACTCTCCAAGCTGAACTGCAACCTCAATCGGCTTCGGGAAGATGCGCATCCCTCAGAAACTCGAATACGCCTGCCGGGCCCTCGTCCAACTGGCCCAAAACCCCGGCGAAGTCTCGCAGGTCCATGATCTTGCAGAGAAGGAGGCGATCTCGTCGAGCTATCTGCTGCAGATTCTCAACGAACTCAGGCACGCGGGCCTCGTCGAGAGCCGGAGGGGCAAGAACGGCGGATACCTGCTCGCTCGCAGCCCGGACTTGATCAGCCTCAAGGACATCGTCGTCGCCATCGAAGGCTCGGTGCTCGAGACGGGCCTCGAGGAAGAGGGTGCCTCGGCGGGCGGCGTGGCACGAGCCTGGCAATCCGTCTCCACCGATCTGGAGAAGAGTCTCGATCTGTGGACCCTCGAGCGCATGAGCACCGGCGAGATCATCGACAGCTACATGATCTAGCAAGACGCGATTCGAAGACATGCCTCTCGGAGAATTCATTGGCGAACTCTTCCTCCGAGACGGTCCTCTACGGACTGACCTACTGGATCGGCTACGCCTTCTTCAAAGTCTTCACCTTTGGCCAAATGCAGTTGGCGCCGATCGGTTCTCTCGTAAAAACCAAATCCAAGAAACGGAGCCGGAAAGGGAAGAAGAAGAAAAAGGCGAGCAATCGATCTGGAGCATCTGGCTGCACGGCCGCGTCCTCCGGGCGGAGCTCGTCTGCCTCATCGGACTTCTGGTACTCTTCGCGCTCGATTTGATCAACTACGCGGTAAAGCGCGGCTGATGGTTCTACTCCGTGGTCACGCGCAGGTAGACCGCAAGCGGCTCCTCACTCCTCGCGACAACGAGATCAGCAACCCCGTCCCCATCGACGTCCGCCAGAGCAATATCCGTCCCGTCCCCCTTGATCGAGATTCCACTTTCAACCGCAGAGGCTGCCAGGAAAGAGCCGTCGCCGCGCCCCAGCAGAAGCTCTCCGATTCCCCCGTCGTAGCGTCCGGTTTCCGGCTGATTGCCAAAGAAGTTCTGCGCGAGCGCGAGGTCGATCAGGCCGTCCCCGTCGAGGTCGCCTGCGACCATGGCCGACACCGGAGCGATCTGCGCCGCTCTGGGGAACGGAACGAATTGAAAGGATCCGCCCTCATTCCGCAGCACCCCGGAGCGGAGTTCGGTGATCTCCCATCTCAACGCGTTTTCAAGACCGACCGGTGAATAGATTTCCCCGAGCGTGGCGCTCGCGAACGAATGAAAATTCTCGAATCGAGAAGCGATCGAGGGCATGGCCTCGGCGCTGCAGCTTCTTCCCCGGATGGGGAGAAGTGCATCGCCCTTGACCGCCGCTTCGACGAGGTGTGGTCGTCCGCTTCCGTCGAGATCTCCGAAATAGATTTCAACGGGATGATCGGGATCCGCGCGGTACTTCGTGTTCAGACCCATGTTCCCGACGGCGAGATCGATGTCGCCGTCCCCGTCAAAATCACCGGGCCGCACGCACTGCCACCAGCCGGACAGATCCTCCAGCTTCCAGACGGCAGAGGCCTCTTCCAGACGGCCCCCACGATTGAGAAAGAGCCGGGGGCTCCCCCAGTCGATCGTGACAAAAAGATCCTCCCGACCGTCGCCATCGACGTCACTCCAGCAGGCATCGGTCACCATGCCAAGGGACTGAAGAGCCTCGGGGGTGCGGTCCACGAAGCGCCCTCCCTCGTTGTGGTACAGGCGACTCCTTGCCGCGGTCGGGTAGGTGCCGGGAACGGAGCGTCCGCCGACAAACAGATCAAGATCCCCGTCGCCGTCCAAATCACTGACGGCGGCCACGGAACCGCTGTCACGGACATCGGGGACCGCGTCAGGCGCATGGCGCAGGTTGCCCCGGCCGTCGTTGAGGTAAAGCCGGTCACGGAGCCCGGCGTTTTCGGGCTCCCCTTCGACTCCGCCCGAAACGGTGAAGAGGTCCTGGTCGCCGTCGCCGTCGGCATCGAAAAGAATGAGATCCGAAGTCTCGCTGGCCGCCGCCGCTCGGGCGAAGCCCTCGAAGGCGGGAGCGAAACGACCTCCTCCCAGATTCGCGAACACCCGGTCCGCAATCGTCGCCGGGCCAGAGACCACCAGGTCCTCGTCTCCATCGCCATCAAGATCCCCCCATGCGATGTCCGGTCCCAGCTTATCAAGAGTTGCGGGGAGCAGAGGCTGACGGGCGTAGTCGTCGAAAGGGACCTCGTTGATTTGGAATCGGGTGAACGCGGGCTCGACGCTCGGCACAAAAAGTGGCGCCAAACTCGATCGTCTGGAGGCCGAGGTCCCCGCCCCACGAGTCAGGAAATGATGCCGCCCGGCTGCTCGCGAACCAAAGTCCTCCGCAGTTCCACCCGGCCAGATCACCCGCACGCTGTCGATTCCCGCGGCTTCCCCGACACCGAAATGGATCACGGGCTCGTCGCTGCTCATGAATCCTCCTCCCGAACCGAGAAAACGCAGGACCTTTCGTCCGCCGATCTCGGCTTCCACTCGGGACCCGATTCCGAAGCGGTTGCCCTCCTGCGTTTGCAGCGAGATCCGCACTACCTTCCCTTCCGTGGAAGCGTTCCGGTAGACCGCCGCTTCCTGCCCCCACCGGTTCACCACGAGATCGAGATCGCCGTCGCCGTCGAGATCACCCGCGGCCGCGCCATGCGATACGGAGACGTCGTCCAGCCCCCAGCCCTCACCGTTTTCCTCAAAACGAAGATCGCCCAGATTTCGGAAGGCGAGGTTCTGCTCGCGCAGCGGCTCCTGCTGGTACCAGAACTCCAGGTAGCCGGCTTCTCCGGCCCGCGGGGACAGCTTCTCGAGGTCGCTGTGATTCCAGTCCCTCGTCATCCCATTGGTGAAGAAGACGTCCTCGAGCCCGTCGTTGTCGAGATCCGCGATTTTCACGGTCCAGGTCCAGTCCGTGTTGGCGAGCCCGGCCAGCTGGGCGCCCTCCCGGAAGTGCCGCGTGCCGGTCCCGAGGTACAGTGCGTTGCGCATGTACTGGGGCGGCCGGGCCGCCTTGAGAAACCAGGCGCTGTCCGACATGTCGCCCATGCCGATCTTCGACCGGTAATGCGTGCTCCCGGCCATGTCGGTCGCCATCAGATCGAGGAACCCATTGCCATCGAGATCCCCGACAGCCGTGCCCATCGAGAACCAGGGCGTGTGCGGGAGCGACTCCCGGGCGACGTCGACGAAGGTCCCGTCGCGGCGGTTCATGTAGAGCCGATCGGCGCCCTTGTAGTCGTTGGACACGTAGAGATCGGGCCAGCCATCGGCATCCGCATCCCACCAGATGGAGGAAAGTCCGACCCCTGCCCCCGAGAGCCCCGCCTGCTCCGCGACGTCGGTGAAAGTGCCGTCGCCGTTGTTGCGGAACAGATGATCGGGACTTCCAAGACGAAGCAGCTGATAGTCGCCACCCCCGACGGGGAGCACTTGAAAAGGGGCCTCTTCGTCTTGCAGCTTGGGCTGGCCGGTGACGGGGTCGATGATGATCGCCTGCCGGGTCTTCGGGTCGTGCCAGTTGGTGACGACGTGCACGTCGAGGTCACCGTCGTTGTCGAAGTCGGCCCAGGCAGCCGAGATAGCCTCTCCCGAGAGTTCGAGACCACTCCCCTTCGCCTCGGCGAACGTGCCGCTCCCGTCGTTGAGATAGAGCCGGTGATGACCCCGTCGATGTGTCACGAGGAAAAGATCCAGATCGCCGTCGCCATCGGCATCGGCAATCGAAGGCCCCGTCACCCAGTCATCCTGAGAGGCCCCGAGGCCGGCCGCCTCCGTGATCTCCTCGAAGCGCCAGTCTCCGCGGTTGCGGTAGAGCACCGGCCCTCCATGAGGCCGGGTCAGAACGAGTTCGGGCAGACCGTCGCCGTCGAAGTCTCCCATGGCGACACCCCCCCCTGCGGCGGCTTGGGATAGATCGGGACGCTCCTCCTCGGAGGGATCCCAGAGATTGGCGAAAGTGATGCCCGACTCCGCCGAGGAGATTTTCTCAAAGAGTGGAGCGCCTGCTTCCGAAGCACCCCTGCGCTCCACGAGCGCGGTCGAGGAGGACTTCTCTGCCGTCGCCTCCCGCGGCCCGTCTCCACAGGAGACGAGAGAGAGAACGGCGAGGATCAGAGCGAACTTCGTGAGGCAGGCGAACGGCATGGAGGCATCCTCCCTGCAATCGCCGGAAACGCGAGCAACCACCAATGCCTGTCGTGAGTTCCGTGGGACGTCACCGGCGCGTTTGCGACGCCCCGGCAACGGGAATCCGGTGATCGAAATCAAGTGTGCCAGATGTCCTACCGGCGCCGGCGTCCAAAACCTGCCACCGCGATGGCTCCCACGAGGAGCAGCGCCCGCGAAGGCTCGGGGATCGAGGTCACGGCAATGGCGTGAAGCTTTTGGTCGCCACCGCCGCCCCAGTCGAAGTTGATGGTCGTGGCTGGCATGCCGGCGTTGCTGTAGGCGATCGCGACCACACCCACGTCACGCTGTCCGAAGTCGAGGACACCGGGAGCGGTAAACGCTGGGTCGGGTGCCAGCGAGCCTCCGGGAGCGGCAATCAAAGTGCCATTCTGAATCACGGCCCCGGGATTCTGGGTATCAATATTGAAGGTCGCGCCGTCATTCCAGGCCGCGACATAGGCGTAGATGGTTCCGCTGGTGCCGGCGCCGACGTCGATCGAGCTCTCGACGATCCCACTGTTGAAGCGGAAACCGTCGGCCCCTGGAACGACGGTACCCGTCTCATCGAAAAAGTTGTAGGCGTTGCCATCGCCGTTGCCGTTCGTATTAAATGTCCCGCTAAGCGGATTGATCGCCGTGCCGCTTGGAAAGACGTTGGTGCCAACACCAGGAGGCAGATCGGCCGCTCCCGGAGGAAGCTCGCCGCGGATGATCGGCGCGGTGCCCGCCGTCCCGTCCCAGCCATAGACTGCATAATCGTTCAGAGGCGCAAAATCTCCCGGGAGTGAGCCCGCTCCGATGCCGGCTCCTGTTGCCGTCCAGATACTGGATGAAAAATCATGATCCCGGGCGGCGCCCGAGTTATTCCCATCGGCCTCCAGTCCGGTGTAGTTCAAGGTCAGAGTCAGAACAGCAGGGGCCGAGGCCGAGGCAGCCAGACCAAGAAGGATGGCGAGTGCGGGAGAGAATTTGGGAATTTTCATGACGGGAGTGTTAGGGGGAACGCCGAGGCTAGAGACACCGACAAAATGAAACAAGTAGAATCTCTAAGGGATTTTACCGAGTTCCAGTCGGCCTTCTGACAGTTCTGTTTTCTTCCAGATCTTCACTTCGCCTCTGGGCCAGCGGACTTCCAGAGATTCGGCCTCTCCTGTGGGCCAGCAAAAATGCACGCGGGCCGGGGCCTGGGCGCTGTTCGAGTTGTTTGGGTAGAGCTGCCGGTGGAAATCCTGGCCACCGGCTCGAAGTCGAAGCCGCGCACCGATGCCCCGGCCGCTGCCGGCATCGCCCTTGAGAGTGACCACGAGAGATCCTCCGCCTCTGATCGGGCTGCGATTGGCAAAAATGCGAAGCCCGCCGCCACCGGCCGAGCGCACGATCAGATCCTCCCGCCCATCCCCGTCGAGATCGGCGCCGACCACCCCGCGGCTGTCCGCATCGAGGTCGGCCCCGCCACTCAGATGGGAGGCTTCAACAAAAGTTCCGTCACCCCGATTGAGAAGTACCCGGTTGCGCTCGAAGGCGCTCAGGTTGTGGTTGATGCCCGCAAACCAGGGGTTCTCCACCCAGAACTCGCCGGACTCCTGGTCCAGCGATCCCGCTGCCGGAAGAAGCTGACGCTGATCATGCGGCCGTGACACGACGGACGCCCAGATGCAGCGTCATCCGTCCGGTTTGCCACGCGCAATGGAGGCAAAACCAGCGGTCGCATAGAGATCGAGAAAGCCATCGCCGTCGATGTCGAGAAACCGGTTTCCGTAGCCCCAGCCGAGCCGGCGATCGAGCGTCCCGACCGGGGCCACCGACAGCTTCCCGCCACGATTCAAGTACAGCTGCGAACCGAGGGTCGACTCTGCCAGCTTGGCGTGCACCCCGGGCGGGTACCATTCCGGCAAAAGATTGCCGACCGCCCGGGTGCCCGCCTTCGAGTGCATGTTGGCGACCAGCACTTCGGGGAAACCGTCGTTGTCGACGTCGCCGGAAGTGACGCCCATCGACATGCCGCCAAAGACGGGGTCGGGATCGCCGAGGTCGGTGAAGCGTCCCCCACCGTCGTTTCGGTAAAGGTGGTTTCGACCGAACTCGTTGATCTCGAAGACATCGACGTCGCCATCCCCCTCGAGGTCGAGACAGGTCACGGCGAAGGTGGATCCGCCTTCGCCGGCGATGCCCCGGGACTCCGCGACTTCGTCGAAGCGCCAGTCGCCGAGATTGCGCCAGAGCTGATTGGGCACCCCCCAGCCGCCATCGATCCAAGCCGGATTCACCGCCTCGGGGACCGAGCGCGGCAAGTCCCTCGAACTGCTCACGAAAAGATCGAGTCGCCCGTCGTTGTCGAAGTCCGCGACGCTGATGCTCGCGTAGTTTCCCATGTCGAGACCGCTGCCGAAGGTTCGCTCGAGGAACCCCCCCGCGCCGGCGTTCTCAAAAAGCCGGTGCGCGATGACCAGGTCCGGATCGCCGTCGCCGTCCAAATCAGCCCAGGCCGCCTTGCCTGGGAGCTCGCCCGCAAACAACGCACCGAGGCCGCTCTGCTCGGTCGTCTCGACGAAACGGAACCCGCCTGCTCCCCGAAACAGCCGCAGCCCGGCCTTGGCATCCGTGAGGAGCAGATCGAGCTGCCCGTCACCATCGTAGTCCTCGACAAAGACACCGCCCGTGCCTCCGAGATGGCGCGGCTCGTCCCTCCAGTTGTCGTGAAGCTCGGCGACCGGTAGCCCGGTCTCCGCGGTGACGTCCTCGAACAGCGGCCGGGCATTCCGACCCTCCCTCCGGCGAAAGTCGCGGACGGTGACGGAGCGGAGCCAGCCGGCTTCGCTGGAGACGTCGCGCGAGATCGGCCCGAACTGGCAGTCAAGGGTCGCTTCGGCCTCGACGGCGTCTTTTCTCAGGACCATCCGAATCTCCGCGTGCCACGGCGCCTCCGGTCCCCGCTCGCCGGGCTGCCGCAGGACCTCGAGCTTCAGCTTCAGCCTGGCTCCCGAGGGATCCCCGCCGAACAGCCTCTCAGGCAGCTGCAAAAGCCCGCCCATCGAGACCTCTTCGATCTCGCCCGAGAGGATCGATTCTTCCACCAGCGGATGGCCGTCGAGCAGCTCCCACGGACCACTCGGAATCGAGAGCGCGGCGTGCTCTGCCAGATGATGGGCAACGCCGTCCGCAGCCCGGGTTTGAAACGCGTTCAGCCACAGCGGGAGGATCTTGTGCTCGACCTGAAAGGCGATTCCCTCCGCCTCCCAGAGATAAGCGCGCGCCTCGTCGCCAAGGCCGGTCCAGCCGGAAAAGTCGACCTCGCTCTGCACCGGCCGGTCTTCCTCTTCCGGGATCGCAGCGGGTGGAGGCGGGTTTTCGCGGCACGCCAGCAGGGCGAGCGCAGCCAGGGTCGCGGCGGTGCCTGGAAGCAGAGATTTCATCGAAGAAAAACCCAGCAGGTACTCAGGAGATCAGCTCCATGGCTTGTTCGCGCGCCCAGAGATCGGCGGCGACAAGTTCGTCGATCTCGCGCTCTCCGCTGCCCCGATGGCGATCCATCACCCGGGCGACGGTCTCCCAGATCACGGAGAACCCGATCTTCTCGGAGAGGAAAGCATCCACCGCGACCTCGTTGGCGGCGTTCATGATGGCGGGGAGCGCTCCGCCCTTTTCTCCGGCGAGCTTCGCCAGACCAAGGGCGGGAAAATCGTCGTAGCGCGGGGCCTCGAAGTCGAGGCAGGCCAGCTCTGCGAAGTCGAGAGGCTTCAAGGTGTTGGCGACGCGCTCCGGCCAGGTGACGGCGTACTGAATCGGAAAGCACATGTCCGAGTGACTCAGCTGCGCGAGCACCGATCCATCGACGAACTCGATCATCGAATGCACGATGCTCTGCGGGTGCACGATCACGTCGACGCGGTCCATCTCGACGTCGAACAGCCAGCGCGCCTCGATCATCTCGAGCCCCTTGTTGAACAGAGTGGCGGAATCGATGCTGATCTTGCGCCCCATCTCCCAGGTCGGGTGCGCCAGCGCCTGGGCCACCGTCACGCCGGCCAGTTCGCTGGCAGGGGCCGTGCGGAAGGGGCCGCCCGAAGCGGTGAGGATCAGCTTGCCGACGTTCTCCGGCGCGTGACCCTCGAGACATTGGAAGATGGCGTTGTGCTCGCTGTCGACGGGGAGCACGGCGACGCCCTTCTCGCGGGCCGCCTCCATCACTTTCTCTCCCGCCATCACGAGGATCTCCTTGCTGGCGACCGCGAGATCCATGCCGCACTCGATCGCGGCGAGCGCCGGACGCAGCCCGGCGGTGCCCACGATGGCGACGAGCACCATGTCGGCGCCCGACTCCGCCACCAGATCGACAAGGCCGTTCTCGCCGCTCAGCACCTCGACGTCGTCGGCCACGAGAGCGCGCAGGGCGTCCCGCTGCGATTCGTCGCCGATGGAAACCCGCTTCACCCCGGTCTCCGCCACCTGGGCGGCGAGCGCCTCGACGCTGCGATTGGCAGCGAGGCCGACCAGTTCCATGCGATCCGGAATGTCCCCCGCCACCTTGAGCGTGCTCGTGCCAATGGAACCGGTCGAGCCGAGCAGGACGACCTTTTTGCGTGTGGGAGGGTTCATGCGGAAAGCCAGAGCAGGTAGAGCCAAAGGGCCGGCGCAGCGAATAGAAGGCTGTCGACGAGATCGAGGATGCCGCCGATTCCGGGAAGCCAGTGGCCCGAGTCCTTCACGCCGCAGACGCGTTTCACAACGGATTCCGCAAGATCACCGACCACCGCCAGCAGCGCGATCACCAACCCGATCAGAGCGCCCGTCGCCGGAGTGAGAGGTGCAAGTTTCTCGGGAAAAAGGAAAACGAGCCCGACCGCGATCCCGATCGCAAACACCAGCGCTCCTCCGAAGCCCTCCCAGGTCTTGCCCGGGCTGACGTGAGGGATCATCTTGTTTTTTCCAATCAGCGTCCCCGTGAGGTACGCGCCCATGTCGGTGAACTTCGCGACCGCAATCAGGAACAGGAGCCGGACGATGCCGCCGCCCTCGGGCCCGTCCATCGCGTAGAGCCGGAGGATGAAGGCATACAAAAAGGTGATCCAGAAGAAGCCGAACGCAAAGCGAACCAGCTGCGTGAACTCAGCCTCCGACGGCGTCCGCAGCAGCGAGGGGAGAAAGCCGACGAAGATCATCAGAGCGCTTCCGCCGAGGCTGAAACGGGCGACCCACTCGGAGTGAGCCCCTTCCTCCGGTCGAAGCAGCAGCCAGGACAGAACGGCCAGGAACAGAATCGAGCCCAGCGTCAGCAGAACCTGCCGCGGCCGATCCTTCGGCAGCGCCATGACTGCGTACTCGGCAATCGTCCCTGCGCCGAACAGTACCGCGACCGTGAGGATGATCCAGGGTGGCCCCCACAAGAGGGCGCTCGCAATCACTCCCCAGAGGAGAGCGGTGGAAAGAAGCCGCGATGCGAAGACACCCGCTTTGCTTCGAGGAGCGGGGGTGCTTGGGGTCGGGGAGGCAGGCATGCACCGCGACCTTTGCCAGTCACGACTGCGGCGGCAAGACTAAATCGCCACCTCGACGCCGAACAAGTGCAGCACCAGAAGAGCACAGAGCGCCGTCGCCCAGCCCGCGCCTGCGCAGATGATGAGGAAGAATTGGAGCGTCGTTGCCCGCCGGGCGTTCTCCCAGAACCCGACCCCCAAAAGCAGGCTCAACGGCCAAGGAAAAACACAGGCCAGGAAGCAATCCCCAAAGTCGTCATGGAAGAACCGTGGTGCGAGTCTGCAGCCCGTAAGGATCGCCACCAGAGTCGCTGGTATCATCACGGCAAAGAACATTGAGGAACCATCCAGTCACCCCGTGGATCCCGCCATTGCAAACCAGGACGACCTTTCTACCGCCGGCCTGAGCATTCCGAAGAGTCCGCCTTCCTCGGAAATAGAGAGCTCACTTAAGGGAAGCGTGAATCCGGGTGATCGACCCGATCTTCAGGGGCCATTCCCAAGCTAGACCTGCCGCGGCTAGAGGGATGGGCCTCTTCCACTCGAGGCGACCCGGGGCATCGCCCCGGCGTTGCCGTGGGCTCGCATGCAATGAGCCGGTTGGGCTCGCCGTTTGGCCCGCGACGGCAGCTTCGCACCATCAGCCCAGGGGGTGTTGATTGAGGCGGCGCTGCCCCTCAGGGCGGCCCGTGGTCGAGGGCTGGAGCATTTGAAAAGTAGCTCGAAAAAATTCAGCTGTCTTGAGGTGGAGCGTGACGTCCTCGGCGCGCTTGCGTTGCCAGGGAGCGGGCTTCGCCGGCCGCTTTGGCGACTCCCGTAAACTCGGCGGGCAAGTGAGGCCGGAGCCGGTTCACGATGACAACCTGCAATTCTGGCCTCTCGACAAAGATCATTCACAAGGAAGCAGGAACCCGAACGCAGAAAGACCCCCGCCCCTGACGGGACGAAGGTCTTTCGAATTGTGCAGTGGCCTGAGCCTAGTTGACAGCATCCTTGGCCGCGTCCTTGACGGCAGCGGCACCGTCCTTGGCAGCGTCGCCGACAGCAGCGGCGCCGTCCTTGGCAGCGTCACCGAGAGCGGCGGCGCCATCTTTGGCAGCGTCACCGAGCGCAGAAGCGCCGTCCTTGGCAGCCTCGACGGCGTCCTCGCCGGTTGATTCGGCATCGTCTGCTGCGGGCTTGCAAGCGCCGAGAGCAAGGAGAGCCGCGAACGCGGCGGTAATGGAAATAAGTTTCATGATCTTGTGTGTGTGGTTGTTCCGAATTGGAAGCGACACCTAATCTGTCGTAACCGCTGCATTCAAGAAGTTTCGGCGCACCTCCGGAAGCATGCCCGCGCCATTCAGAAGCTGCGCTTCCGAGGCATCGTTCCGATCCAAGCTCTTCCAGGTCGACAGCATGCGAGTGTGGTCCGCGAAAGCTCGGCGTGCACACGGCCAACTCTCTCAACTCATAATCATAGGAAGTTCGCGTTCACCACACTAGGGTCAGCGGATGATCCCCCGACTCCTTGTCCTCGGCTCGCTGCTTGGACTCGTTTCCTGCTCGACCGCTCCCCGGAATCCGGCAGAACAGGAGCGTCCCGTTCCGCGCAACGGGCAGCCCGGATGGCCTTCGCCGAGCGCGCGGCCGGCAGGCCCACGCGCGGCGCCGGCAACCTCGCCGGTCCAGCCTTCGACTTCTCTCCTGCTCAAAACCGGCGGTCAGATCGAAAACAAAGCCATCAAGGAATCCAGCGGACTGGCCCGCTCGCAGCGTAGGTCGGACGTTCTCTGGACAGTCAACGACAGCGGCGGGGGCCCGCTTCTCTTCGCGATCGGGACGGATGGGTCGGATCTTGGAGTCTGGAAGGTCACCGGAGCGCGGGCGCGGGACTGGGAAGACCTTTCTTCCTGTCTGATCGGCGGAGTGCCTCACCTCATCATCGCCGACGTCGGTGACAATCTCCGTTCCCAGTCCGAGTGCATTCTTGTCGCCGTGCCCGAGCCCGTGGTGCGCCCGGGCGGCGGTTACGGTTCCGGCTCCCTGGCGCCGACCTGGACTTCGCGTTTCCGCTACGCCGATGGACCTCGTGACTGCGAGGCGCTCGCCTTTGACAGCGCACAGGGGGTCATCTATCTCGTCGACAAGCAGAAGGCACCGCCGACCGGCCTCTATTCGCTGCCGGGCAACGGGTCCGGAACCGCCCGCAGACTCGGTTCGATCGTGCCGCCGGATCCCCTCGGCGGCGCCAGTTTCACCGGCCTGCTCAAAGGCGCGCTGCTGGGAAATCAGATCACCGCGATGGACTTCGATCCCAAGGGAAAAAAGGCCGCCCTTCTCACCTACGGCAGAGCCTGGATCTACGATCGAGCTCCCGGGGCAAGCTGGGTCGCCGCGTTCCAGACAACCCCGCGCGCGATTCCTCTCAATGGACTCCGACAAGCCGAGGCGATCGCCTTTGCCAGCGACGGAGCTCTCTATGCAACCAGCGAAGGAGTCGGCGGCCCGCTCGTGCGGATCGAGCACTGAGATCAATCGGCAGCGCGCGGGCCTCCGGAACCGTCATAGGGAGCGCCCAGCCAAAGGAGCCGCCATCTCAGCCTCGTTTCCTGCCGAGAAAAAACCACATCGAGTAGCCGAACGCGAATCCGGCCAGCGCATAGATCGGGATTCCAATCAGGAGAGCGGAGCGAATCCGTTCCCAGCCACCTCCCATCGCCAGCGGAAGGACAACGGACATGGTGAGCCACATGACCACCCCGAAGCCGAAACCCATTTTGATCCAGGTCCGCCGGGTGAGAACTTTGGGAGCAGGAGGTCGCCCGTTTTCCAAGACGTAGAGTGGCTTCAGCGGCTGATGACGAAAGTGCAGAAGATAAGGCAGTCCCCAGACCGGAGAGGTCACGACCAAGACGAAGAGCGAAAACAGATTTCGCAGACTGGGAACCTCCTTTTTGCAGGAGGGACAGGAAAACCCTCTCCAACTCCAGAAGGAAGCCGCCCCGGTGCATTGCTTGCCCACGTGCACCGTCTTGCAGTGCGGACAGGGAACGTAGGATCGATCAGTGAGCGAGCCCTCGCAGTCGTTGCAGATCAGTTGTTCCTTCAGAAGTCGCTGACCAAGAATCAGTTCGTTCACCACCAATCCAGGATTGAGAACCCAGTGCAGAGGGGTGGGATGAGGCAATGCCCAGCGCTTGAAGTTCGCGCCACCGCATTTCGGGCATTGATAGGTTTCCTCGCTCATCGGCCTGAAGGTACCACGGCCCGAGCCTTCCGGTCGCCGACAACGAAATGCCCGAGCGCTTTCCCCGAGCCCGCATCGGTGATCGCCCAGACCGCTCCGGGGCGGGTCTGCTGGCTGCGGCTCTTCCCGGGCGCGATGGCACCGTAGGGCTTGAGGCGGCCCTTGGGGTCCACCCAGGAGAGCTCGACGACCTTGGGCCGCTCGTTGAGAATGACGACGTCGAAGGAGTTTCCGTCGGGCTTGGAGGGCGGGAAGGATTGACCCTCTGCCGCTTTGGTCCAGCGCAGCTTCGGCAGGCTTTTCACGCTCGGCTCGACCCTCGGCGCGAACTCGGTCGGGGCGAGGGCGCGCATTTCCGCGAGTCGCGCGGCGTACTCCGGATGGGCGGCCAGGTTGTTCCATTCGTAGGGATCACGCGCGACATGGTAGAGTTCCTCGTCGCCGTTGTGGTAGTGGATGTAGCGCCACTCGCGGGCGCTGAGCCCGTAGTGTTCCGGCTGGCTGAGGTGGGTCACCGAAACATGCGGCCAGGTCTTCGGCTGATCATCCTCAAGCAGCGGTCGGAGGCTGGGCCCGTCGTGCTCTTCCTGTGCGGGCAGCGAGCACAGGTCGAGCAGAGTGGGCGCGAGGCTCAGCAGATTGACCGGCTCCTCGCGGATCGATCCCGCCACCGTGCCTTTGGGAAGCGTCGCTGAGATCCCAGGCGGCACGCGGAACATGAGCGGCACCCGCGTGCAGACCCGCCACGCGGTGTACTTCTGCCAATGCTGCTTCTCGCCGAGATGCCAGCCGTGATCGCTCCAGAGCACGACGATCGTCGAGTCGGCATGCGCTCCGGCCTCCAGCGAATCGAGCACGCGACCGAGCATGGCGTCGGCAAAGTGGATCGAGGCGAGGTAGCCCTGCACAGCCTGCTTCCACTGATCATGCTTCTCGATGTGGGCAAAGTAGCGGTTCGGACCGCGGCGTTTTCCTGCCGGGGGCAGATCATCGAGGTCGTCGGCCTTGTATCCAGGCGGCAGGGCAATCTCGTCGAGCGGGAACGGCTCGAAGTATTTCGCCGGCACGAACCACGGCTCATGCGGCCGATAGATTCCGCAGGCCAGGAACAGCGGTTTCTCGCTCGGCCTGGAGAGCTGCTTGCCGATCCATTCGGCGACCAGCCAATCTCCCCCAAACTCCTCGTCGGTCGCCTCGAGCGCGCCCCAGTCCGTCTCGCCGTACTGCCAGGGACCACCAACCGGCAGGTTCATCGGCCGCGACTCTGGGTAGAGCGTGCGCGGGAAGGGATTCTCCTTTTTCGCTTCCGGATAGTATTCATCCCAGGAAGCGGCATCAATGAAGTAGTGGAGCATCTTCCCCGAGCCCCCGGCCCAGTATCCCTGGTCGCGGAAGTGCTGAGGCAGGAGCTTCGCGTCGGGCAGTACCTCGCGCATTTTCTGGCCATTCTCGTAGAGGCCCGAAGTGGCTGGCGAGATCCCCGTCATCACCGCAGTGCGCGACGGATTGCAGGCCGGCGCCGCGCAGTGGGCGTTGTCGAAGAGCACGCCGCTGGTCGCGAGCCGGTCGAAGTTCGGCGTGACCGTCTGCGGGTGCCCTTCGAGGCAGCCGATCCAGTCGTTGAGATCATCGACCGATATGAACAGAACATTCGGGCGGCGCGGGTTCTCGGCTGTCACCGTGCCAACCGCCAGGCCGATGGCAAGGAGAGCAGTGAAGAGGGGTTTGTCCATGAGTAGAGAATACGGACCGTTCACTTGGTTGATCAGCTTCCTACTCCACGATCATCTCACCCTGCATGAGGATCCAGTGCCCCGGGAAGGTGCAGAGGAAGGGGTAGCTGCCCTTTTCCTTCGGCGCCATGAAACGAAGGGTCTCGCTGCTCTCGGGCTGGAGCATCTTGGTGCGGAACAGAATGGCGTCGGTCTTCGGAACGTACTCGCCCTTCTTGGCCTCCTCGGGGTCGGTGGCCAACTGGTTGGCGGCCATGCCGATCTCCTCGACGCTGGTTCCCTTCTGCAGGATGACCAGGTTGTGCGGGGTGGCGTCGGGGTTGATGAACTCCAGTTTGACCGGCTTGCCGGCCTTCACCTTGAACTCGGTGATCGCATAGCTCATCTGCTCCTTCACACACTCGATCTTCACCGCCACCAGACCCTTCCGGGTGTCGAACTGCGCGGTGCTCGAACTCTTCGAGGCGGGGGCGAGTTTGGACGCCTGGTTCCAGTTCGCGTAGAACTCTTTCAGCTCGGGATGCGCGGCGTTGAGCGCTTCGTTGTTCTCCCAGTGACGCTTCAGTGAATGACTCCCCAGACTGGTGCGGATCGCGTAGCTGAGGTGCTTCTCATGCGGGTGCTGGAGGGTGTCGAGCATCGCCACAAGCGCGTCCTCGGTGCCGATCCAGGAGGCGGCAATCGCGGCCTGCATTCGCACGGTGCCATTCTCGTCGTTCGCGCGCTCGCGCAGTTGGTCGATTCCGTCGGGCAGCTCGGCATGCCAGTGGCGGAGCTGCTCGGTGGCGGCCGCGCGGGCGTTCTTGTCATCGCAGGTGAGCAGCGAAGTCAGAAGCTCGGGACGAGGGGCATCGAGGCTGCGGTAAAGCCAGAGCGCCTCGACTTGATGGTGCAGCAGGCGGGGATCGTCGGCTTCAAGACCAGCGACCCAGGCGTCGAGCGCGGCCTCGACTTCCTTCGGGTTACGATCGCGAATCTCACGCTTGGCGATGTAGCGGTAGCGATACTCCGGGCGCTTCAGGATCTCGAGCAGCGCAGCGATGGGCTCCCCGGCGATCTTCGGCATCACGGCCGGCTTGGCACCCTTTGGCATGATCCGCCAGATTCGTCCGGAGTGACGGTCGCGACGCTCGTCGCGGAGCGAGTACTGGGCGTGACCCTTGACCGGGTTGTACCAGTCGCAGACGTACATCGCGCCGTCGGGACCAAACTTCACGTCGACCGGGATAAAGCTGAGGTTCTTGGAGAAGATGATGTCGCCGACGTACTCCTCGTCCCAGTACTGGCCGTGGTCGATCCACTTGTGAAACTCGATGCGGTTGGTCGGCTTGTAGCGCGCCTTGACGTAGCCGCCCTGCATTTCCTCGGGCCAGTGAGGGAAGTCGACGAACTCCTGTCCGCAGGTGCCCGAGTAGGCATTCAGTCCGCCAGGCTTGGGGTGCTGCTCGGGATAGACCGGGTCCAGCGCGTGGAAGGCGGCCGCATAAATCGGGTGACTCGCAACATGCTGCCCCCAGTCGTCGAAGGTCACGCCCCACGGGTTGGTGCTCGGGTACGTGCCGAAACTGGTCAGCCGGTCGCGCTTCGGCTCGAAGCGGAACCAGCCGCTGTTCCGCTGCCGGACAGGACCGTAGGGGGTCTCGATCTGACTGTGGTGGAAGATCGACTCGCGCAGGATGAGATCGCCGTCGGGGGTCCATACGAAATCGTGAAGAGCGTGATGCGAGTCCTCGCAGCCGAAGCCGGTGAGCACCCGCGTCTTGTGATCGGCTTGGCCATCGCCGTCGGTGTCCTTCATCAGAGCAAGGTGGGGTTCCTCCGAGACGTAGACGCCGCCACTACCGAATTCGAAGGAGAGCGGGATGTTGAGGTCGTCGGCCCAGACGGACGAATCATCCGCCTTGCCGTCGCCGTCGCGGTCCTCGAGAATGACCAGCTTGTCGTTCGGCTCGTTGCCCGGGTAGACGTGCGGGTAGGTCGTCGAGCAGGACACCCACATCCTCCCCCCGGCGTCGAAGCGGATTTGAATCGGGCAGGCGATGTCGGGGAACTGCTCCTCGCCGGCGAAGAGAGTGACCTCGAAACGGTCGTCGATGATGAAGGACTCCAGCTCCTTGGCGGCGGTCATCCATTCGTTGGCCCCGCGACTCGCCTTGGCGGGCGGGAGCTCGGGCAGGGGCTCGTGTTTCGGAGGTGCCTGGCCGAGGGCCAGCGCGTGCACGGTCGCGTCGCGCTGCGCCACCATGAGATCGAAATTTCGCATCGCCGGGAGGAAATCGAGGTAGCCGTAGCTCTTGGAGCGTCCGCCAACGTAGTAGAAGGAATTCACCGGACGGTACCGGCGGAAGAACTGCACGTTCTTGTCGAGCACCACCGAGCGGATCTCCTCGTCGAGCGCGGGCGGGTCTTCGCCAAAGACGAGCCTGTAGAGTGCGTCCGAGAACTGCCGGTAGCCGAGTTCGTTGAGATGGCAGCCGTTGAAGGTCGCCGGCCCCGCCGAGAACTTCTTCATCGCGTCGAAGACGTTGGCGTAGGCGACCTTCTTCTCTGCGCAGACCTCAGCCATCACCTCGGAGTAAGCTTGGAGATTCTCGTTGTTGCGGGTGGCTGCGTCGTTGCCGGGACGATCCTCGTTGGGAATCGGCGACACGAAGACGATGCGGGGCGCGCTCTTGCCGTCGTAGCTCTTCGAGCGGAGGTCGTCGACGTAAGCCGCGAACTGGCTGCGGAAATCCGCGAGCCCCCCGACTCCGGCAAAGGACTCGTTGAACCCAAAGCCCGCGAAGATCACCGAGGCCTTCTCGTGCACCAGATGCTGCTCGACCGAGGCGAGATTGGCGGGACGGGGCTGCAGGTCGATGGCGTCGGCGGACCAGGAGAGATTTCGAAACGCCAGATTCTTGCCGGCCTGCCCCTGCTGCACGTGCGTCTCGAAAAATGCATAGTCGCCAAGTCGATCAAGAAGAGTGTTGCCGACGTAGGCGATGCGGTCGCCCTCGCGCAGCTCGAGAGGCAGAGTCGTCTCGACCGGCTTGGCTGCCGCTCCGATGGGTGCGGTCTTGCCGTAAAGCCCGTAGCGCACGAGATCGGGGTCTTCCTCAGGCTGGGGCTTTGCGAGCTTCTGGTTCTTGGCGTCTTCTTCGGCATTGGCCTTCGTCTGGTCTGCGAGGTTGGTGGCACCCGCAGCGGCCTTGTCTGCTGACATGATTCCCGTGGCTGGCACTCCGTTCTCCGGCATCGGTTTTCCGACCGCCCAGGTGATTCCGTTCAGCGCAAGCCGCACGAAGTTCTCGTCGGCGAAGGTCCGCTCGTGACCAAGGCTGGTGCAGAACACCCGACCGCCCCATTCGTTGGTCCAGGTCCACGCGACGTCGTCGGTCATCGTCTTCTCCAGGTCGTGCGTGCCGAAGCCGTTCCGCACCTGACCGGTCTTCTTGAATTCGCCCGTCCCCGTGAGGAGCACCACCGCGTTCTCGGGCACATCGCTGAGATCGAGCGTGCCGGTTGCCTTCTCCAGCTTCACGCCGCGCGTGACGTCATGGACAAGGCCGATCTTGGTCGGAGCAATCGTGCTGGGGCTAGATCCGTGGATGAAGTACTTCGATCCGAGCGCCCGCTTGCCGAAGCCGTGATTCCACTCCCTGCGTGGGTCGTCCTTCGGGTAGGCAAAGGCATGGCTGCTGGTGCGGAACCCGACCACCGGCTTGCCCGATTCCAGGTAGTCGGTGACCATCGCCAACTGATCGTCCGGCAAGGTCAGGAAGCGCCTCAAAAAAATCGCGACGTCGGCCTCGGCCAGCGCTTCGAGACCGGGGATGCCCTCGGACTGTTTCTCGGGATCACCCTTGGCCGCGACCAGCGTGGTGCGGAACCCGTTCTTCTCGAGCTGCGCGGCGAGGCTCGGCATGGTGCGCTCGGGATGGTAGTGGTGGGTGCCGACGACGATCACCGCGTGCGGCTTTTCGGCGGCAGACAGCGAGGTCCAGGCGAAAGCGAGAAACAGGAGGGCAAAAAGAGACTTCATGGCGCGAACAGAGATCTATCGTCTCCCGCCGAAACTGGCGAGCCTCAAGGCGGCAGGTCCTGGGTCCCGGGATGTCGGACGTGAGCCGCAGCCCACTAGCTGCCACCCTGCTTGGAAGCGGCCTTCTTCCAGTCGTCGGCGCGCATTCCTGTCCCCATGGTCATGACCTCCGAGAGCGACGTCACCCCTGCCTCGACGAGGTCGAGCGCGTGATCCAGCATCTCGCCATGCCCCGCCTCGGCAAGATAGCGCCGCAGGCTCAGTTCATCGGCGCCATCGAGAAGCATCTGATAGGCCACCGTATCCGGCCGCCAGATCTCAAACACCCCGATGCGCCCGCGGAATCCGCTGAAACCACACTCGCGGCAGCCGTCGGGATGAAACGTCTTTTCCGGCACCGGGTGACCGAAGCTCTTCAGCCATGCGACCTGCTGCTCGGCCGCCGTCCCCTCGTCACGACAGTCCGCGCAGAGCTTGCGGAGGAGCCGCTGATTGACAATCACAGAGACACTCGTGGCGATGTCGTGATTGCTGGTGCCGAGGTTGCGCAGGGCGGTCACGGTGCTGACCGTGTCTCGCGCGTGGATCGTCGTCAGCACGGTGTGACCCGAGGCCGCCGCACGGATGACTGCGTCGGCGGTCTCCTCGTCGCGCACTTCTCCGATGATCAGTTCATCAGGATCCAGCCGGAGCATCGACCGGACCGCCTGTGGGAAATCGAATTCATGAGCGGCATTGACCTGCATTTGATTGATGCCGTCGATTTCGTACTCCACCGGATCCTCGATCGTCACCACGTGCCGCCCTTTGCCCACCTGCTCGTGGAGCAGAGAGTACAGCGTCGTGGTCTTGCCCGATCCGGTCGGTCCCCCGACGATGAGCAGGCCGCCCATGGGGAGGAGCCACTCGCGGAGCGCCGTCAGCTGCTGCGGGGTCATCCCCAGAGAGTCGAGCGGACGGCGAAGAACGGCGGCGTCGAGGAGTCGGACTGCCAGCTTCGGGCCGGAGATGCAGGGTGCGAGCGTGACCCGGAGTTCTTTTTCCGTCCCGTCGATCAAGACGCTGGCCCGGCTCGCCCGCGGCACGAAATGCGCCCCCGGGTCGATCCCCGTCATCACCTTGAACTGGTTGATCAGGTTCTGGCCCTCCTCGGTGCCGAGTTCTCCAAAATCCACCAGCGCACCATCGACGCGAAGTCGGGCGAAGTACCCGAGCGAGTGCGGGTCGAGGTGAAGGTCCGTGGCCCTCGCCTCGACCGCCTTCTGCAAAAGCCGATCGACAGGGGAGAGAGGATTCTCCGGATCGGCAAAGAGAATTCGCGAGAGTTCCGTAGGGCGGCGGGTCTTGGGCTTCATGGTATCAAGGAGAAGGGCGGAGCGAAAAAGGCGCTTCGCCCTTTGTAACGGAATGATGCAATTTGAAACGCAAAAAAGCAGAGCACTCGTTCTCTCGACCCCACCCGGCGAAGAGTGCCGAAGCCGCACTGGAGGAATAGGAGAGGCGCTATTCCGAATCGTCCTCGTGGATATACCGTCGAGCACCGTGGCGAATGTTGAGAATGCGAACCTCTGTAGAGTCCTCGTCGATCGTAAAGATCACGCGGTACTTGGACGGGTACCGGTCGAAGAGAAGTTGGTGGAGGAGTTCCGTCCCCCAAAGGCCATTCTCGGGTGCCAGTGGACAGCGTTCCGGATGAACTTTGAGTGTGTCGAGATTCCGGCGCAACGAACTGAGCCACTCACTGCACTTTTCGGGAGCTTGTTCTTCGAGGTAGTCGAGAGCTGAGCCCAAGTCTTCCTCTGCCTCCGGCGCGAGGACGATCTGATATTTCGGATCCGCCACTACGAGGAACGGCCTTCGAGTTCATCGAATACCTGGTCGAGGGTACGACCCGCACCTCCTTCACGAAAGAAGCGGAGGGCGCTCTGAAGACGAGCGTCTTGGCGAGCCTGATCGGCAAGCTCGGACATCTGCTCGTAGGACTCTGCACTCTGGACAACCAAAGCGGCTTCCCCGTTCACAGTGAGAACTTCGGGAACGCCGGTTTTGCGGAGATCCTCGATATGTTCCTTGGCGTTGCGAACGAACTGCGAGAGAGGCTTGATGTTGGAGATCTTGAGCACTCTCAACACTACATGAAATTTACTGCGATCGCTATCGAAAACCTCTCGGAGCAATGGCGCTTGGTTAAGAACACCCGGGCGATCCGGGTATGGGGTTGGCGAAAGGTAGGGAGCAACTATGATTTGAATTGTCTGTGAAACGGATGTGTTTTTCTCTTTCTGCCTACGCTTCCGAGAGGACGAAATCGTTGTCGGAGAGGATCAGATTTGCAAGGCGAACGA
>ENA-ORXT01000589-ORXT01000589.1-marine-metagenome-genome-assembly--contig:-NODE-589-length-56397-cov-157.236026_pt1 | contig 56397 bp, 52 predicted proteins | sample MGYA00237868_ERZ511482 | MGnify/ENA metagenome assembly ERZ511482 | reverse complement strand
GCGTAGGCATCCCTGGGTTCCAGTTTATCCAAGAGCCTATAGCCTACTTCAGCCGCACTCATCACTCTAACATGGATAACTGGGATCACTTGGTCGAAGCAGATCTGAAGCAAGCTGCTACGATTGTAGCCTACTTTATCTGGCAGACTTCGCAGCGGGACGGGATGTTGCCGAGAAAAGCGGTTGATGTTGACTTTGAGGTAAGAGAAGGTAAGGAGTGAGGAAAACGTGAAGATACGATGAGAAGGGGGGGGTGTAGATAAGTTAGTCACAGTTCAAAAACATAAAAAAGGTAAATTTACCTCAATTAATTGAAGTTTATAGCTATTATTAGTATTTTAGAGGTAAATTTACCTCAATGACAATTGAAGAATTATTAAAGAATAGCTTTAAGGAAAGCGACCATAATCTTAAATCCCTCTTAATTAAGCAATTAGAGTCAACTGGCTTGAGCAGAACGCAGTTCGAGAAGCTTGTGAAAATTGAAAGGAAGTCATTAGAACCAATTCTAAATAGTACTTCTAAACAAACTGATGTAATTAAGCTTTTGAAAATAGGTGAATTTCTTGGGCTATCTGTCGAGCAACTTTTGATACTATTTTTAAAGGATAGGCCAACACAAGAAATTGGAGAATTACAAGCATCCCTTGAACTCTCTTTTATTCACAAGTACTTTGATTTAAAGACTCTAACATCGATAAACTTCATTCAGAAAGGAGATGATGTCCAAGTAATCAAAAATAGAATCCAAGAATTCTTCGGAGTAGAATCAATCTATGAATATGAAAGAGAACTTAATGACGCTTTATATAGTAGAACGAAAAGATCATTTAATGATAAGATGAAAGATTTTTGGATTAAATCTTCATATAAATATTTTGAACTAATTGACAACCCTAATGACTTTGATCGTGATGCTTTAGTTGAGCTGATTCCAAAAATAAAACCATACACAGCAAATGTCAACGAAGGTTTATTGACCGTTTTTAGAGCTCTATACTTTGTTGGCGTTACTGTTGTCTTTCAACCGTCACTTCCGAAAACACAAATTAGAGGAGCGACATTTATTGTTAATGGCAAACCTTGTATTGTCATAACGGATTTATTCAAAAATTATGCTACAATCTGGATTGCACTGATTCACGAATTACATCACGTATTGTATGATCTTGAAACCATAGCAAAAACTCAGTATCATCTTAGCGGTGAACCAGACCTATTCTTAATGCAAGAAGATAAGGCAAATTCCTTCGCAAGAGAATATCTATTCTCAGAGGATAAACTAAGAAGCGTAGAACCATTTATTCATAATAAGATCATTATTCAAAAGAAGGCCAAGAAATTTAATGTTCATCCCTGCATAATCTATGCTATGTTTCAACATTGGAAAAATGAACAAGGAGAAAACTATTGGCCAGCATTCAAAAAGGAATTCCCTAATTACGAAAACGCAACACAGCAGTTAAACTATTCAAATTGGAGTGCTCAAAGCATTAGAGAAACAGCTGAGCAAATAAAAAGCATATTAACAGTTTAAAAACTAAAGAAATGGCAAAAAAAATAGATAAGAAAAACCTTTCCCAAGAGGAAATAGAAAGAAGAGAGATTCTTCAAAAAGCAGAAGAAGTAAAAGAAGAACAACTAAAACTTGATATCGAAGAAGGTATCGATGTTGAGAACGAATACAACAATCTATTAGATCAAAGTATTGATGACCCAGTTCAAAAATTTCAACTTTACTATAAAGTGTTGAATAAGCTTTTAAGAGCGAACTTGCCTAAAGGGAAAGAGAATGAACCAATCAGAAGAATTATCTACGACGAAAAAAACATTCTAATAAATCGAGGTAACAAAAAAGACGAAAAAGGAATCCGAGGTAGTGACGGAAGAATGGCATATCTGGAAGACATAGAAGTTGCAATCGAAGTTGTGATGCATTGGATTTCTTCTAAAGGTTCTTATCAAGATTTGTATATGCTATTTTGGAAAAAAAACGAAGAAATGAATTATGGGCATCAGGACTAAAAAGGGACTTTTTCCAATCGACTAAACGGACGTGAACAATAAAGTCCACGGTGCGCGCCTCTCACACTATAACTGAATAAAGTCGATAGACCAGATATACTAAATGTACATCTGATGAAGGCACCGAAGGCTCCGTCCTGAGGAATAGTACGGGTCTACCTTCCCACCCTCAATTGATATTGAGGTTCACTAATTTCAGAAAGACATTTAGTCTTTCTGATTCTGACTTCTGTCAGAATCACTCCCTCTTGGCGCTTCGAGTACCCATAATCCCAAGTGCTCTTAACGCCACTTAAGAGTCGTCTCTAATTTAAAATATGGCTATCCGAAAATTCCATATTGAATTACTAGACGGGTCTCGTTCAGTCCTTCCCAAGTTGTGCGAAAGTCGAGGGGTAGGTATTTAGTAGCCCACCCCTGATTGATATTAGGGTTCCTTCTTTTTAGATTGACATTTAGTCAAACTAATTTTGACTCTCTCAAAACCAGTCAGTCTTTCGCTCGTATCATTAGTACTATGACTTCGGCTGACTTCTCAGTAATATCAACGACTTCTGAGATCTCCCTGCCCATCCGAAAGGTTTACTTTCGGTTCTCTCCCTATATTGCCGATGGCAATATTCTCGGATATATCCGAGATCGGTCATTCATCATTTCGTCGATATCTACTTGATCTACTAAAAGAGCCTATTGGTATTCTTAGGGCTTAACACAGGTCGTGCTTGCTCACCCCAACTCTTTTAGCCTCAGTATCAAGTTCCCCGCAAAGCGGGGCAGGCTCTGTTCGTTAGAACCGACTTTTGTAGTCTCGCTTCCTTCAGATCTATGGTCACCCATAACACCCTTGCGACTTACTAATACTTCGAGACGTCAATCTCGCGTATAAGAGCCTGCCCCGCAAATACTGCGGGGGACTTTCACCCTTTAGAATATTTGCTATCTTTCGGATAGCGGCACATGCCAGGCACACACATGTGATATGAGATCAGACTTGCTATCGCTACGTCCGCTCCATATCACAGATCCGTTAGCAAGCACAAAAATGAATAAAACAATTTGCTTACATGCAACATAGTGCTTACTTTTGTATATGGATGTTCGAATTATAAAAAAGAGCAACGTTAGAGAGATTACAGAAGGAAATTATTTAATGTCTAAGTACTTTGAAGAATTCTTTGAAAAGCTAAATTATTCAAATTGGAGTAGACCACAAGACATTACCAAACAATTTAAATCAGCTGACCTAATTTCTTGTAAAAAAGGACAAAGAAGTAGAATTGTATTTAACATTGGACGAAATCGTTATAGATTTATTTGTGGATATTGGTTTAGAAAAGTCGAAGTAGTACTTTATGTGAAATTTGTTGGAACGCATAAAGAATATGACAACATCGACGTTTGCAAAATAGATATGTTTAAAAAATGAAATTATGAAATACAAAAAAATATCATCAGTGGAGCAGTATGAAAAATATTGCAATTTGCATGAAAAATATGGTTTAACGAATGAAGTCAAATACAAAGATGAACTTGACCTGTTAGAAATTTTGATTGATGAATTCGATAACCGTAAATCCAACTATGCTAAAAAGATGAACCCAGTAGAATTATTGGATTCAATTATGAAAGAAGAAAATATAAGCAAAGCGGAATTAGCTCGCGATTTAGGAACTACACGCCAACTCATAAGTGATATCTTAAGATATAGAAGAAATATCAGCAAAAATATGATAATCAAATTATCTGGAAGGTTTGCAATGCGACCAGAAGCTTTCAGTCGTCCATATAAGCTAAAATCCAAAAAGCAAACTGTTACGGCTTAAAAATAACGATAATACGTTTGCTAATCGAGTAGACGACCGTGAACAATAAAGTCCACGGTGCGCCTCTCACACTATAACTGAATGGCGTCGATAGACCAGCTGTACTAAATGTTCATCTGATGAAGGCACCGAAGGCTCCGTCTTGAGGAATAGTACGGATCTTCCTTCCCTCCCTCAATTGATATTGAGGTTCACTCATTTCAGAAAGACAATTAGTCTTTCTGATTCTGACTCCGTCAGAACCACATGCATCATCTCAGTTCCACCAGACCGCATAGCCTCTTTTCTTCAAGCTATTAGCTAACTCTTTCTCTAACTGTATGGCATCTTGTTTAGTCAGTGGGTTATACTGATTGTATAAGCTTGGCCTGAGATACATTCCATATTTTTCTACATAAGAAGAAGATATCTTATATCCCTTTTTAGATTTAGCGCCGGACTTATGCTTTTCATATCTCTCCTTAGGTGAGTGGCTTGTCATCCCTACATAGAGGCAGCACATGATACCTCTGTACTGAGGATTAGCTTCTCTAAATCTGGATCTATCTGTCCATACCTTTTTACTGAGCTCTACGACATATACATGATGATTCTTTTGTGCCATGATCTATGGTTTAAAATCATTTAATATTCAAAAACAAAGCCAAGGCAAGATCATGAGACGAATCGTTATCTTTATCGAAATCTATCGCTACATGACACAAGACCGTTCAAGAAGAAAATTCCTATTCAATTCAGTGAAATATGGACTTTCGATTCCTATACTTACAAATTCACTTCTTTCCTGTCATTCAGATCTTTCTGATAACGCGACAAAGCCAAATCTAAAGATTCTTATTTTAGGTGGCACTAGCTTTTTAGGTCCGCACATCATAGCAGCAGCAATGAAAAATGGTCACGACATAAGTACTTTCACAAGGGGCAAGTCTAAACCAACCGTACACCAATCTTTATTCAAAGATGTAGAATCTCTCATAGGAGATCGAGCTGATAATTTAGAGTCTTTAAAGGGACGAAAATGGGATGTTGTCATAGATAATTCTGGACATGATGTACAGTGGGCTAAAGACAGCTCAGCCTTGCTCAAAGATCAGGTAGATACATATCTATTCACGTCTTCTACCGGTGTCTATTATCCTTACCTATCCGAAAATATAAAGGAGAGTCAGCCTACTTTGACTGAAGAACCGAAAGGCATCACGGATGAAGAAGTAAAATTAGAATACTGGTATGGAGTCATGAAGACCAATTCTGAAAACGCTGTCATAAGGGAATTTGGAAAAGATAGAAGCTTGATCATTCGCCCGACTTATATGATCGGCCCCGCAGATAAATCTAATCGATTCATCCACTGGCCCATCAGATTAAGTCAAGGAGGAGAAATTCTAATACCAGGAAAACCTACTGATCCAGTGCAATTCATAGACGTAAGAGATATCGCTGACTGGATGATCAAACTCATAGAACGTAAAGCCACTGGCACTTATAATGCAGTAGGTCCTGAGCTGTCTATGGATATGAATTCCTTTATCCAGCAAGCTTCGCAAGCGTTTGGTGTCAGTTCTACATTCATCAACGTAGATGATTATGAATTTCTACTACAGAATAAAATAGCTCATGCAGTACCATGGATCATGCCTGTAGGTAATAATCGTGGCTCAGCATTAATCAGTAATCAAAAGGCTATTCAAAATGGACTGACATGCAGAAATATCAAAGACTCCATAAAGGATACTTATGACTGGTGGTACTCTGATGCGCTCACTGATGAGTATCGAAATAAAGTAGAAGCTGATCCAGAGAATGTTTTACAGAGAGAAAAAAGTATTATAGAAGACTGGAAAAGCTTAAACAAGAAGGGGTAATTAATGAGTCAATTTATTTAAATCATGAAGCAAATAGTTTACATCCTTGCCATCGTATCGTGTATAATTATCGCAAGTATATCTTGTAAAACCAGTCGCATAGATGCTTTTCCAGAAGACAGTATCAGGATGCACGCGCACAATGACTACCTCCATAGTAGACCATTATTAGATGCACTAGACCTTGGATATACTTCTATTGAGATAGATATTATCAAGTATGATAGCAGACTGATAGTGAGCCATGATGGTCATGGCTTAGATCATAAACCACATATCGTGGACTTATATATCACCCCTCTCAAAGAATACATTGAGAAAAATGACCTCAATATTTGGCTGCTGATTGATTTAAAAAAGTATGATAAAGAAACATTGGCATTACTCCATGATATAGCAGTTGCGAATAAAGATATCTTCTCTACCAGATCAGAAGAGATTCAAAAGAAAGCACTTAAAATAATCCTAAGTGGTGATATGCCAAGACGAGAGATCGCAGATAATCCAGAATATAAATACTTCTTTATCGACGGTAGACCAGAAAATCTAAACGAAGAATATGACTCTCATATCATGCCTTTGATCAGTACTAATCTTGCGACTTATGCTGCAGTAAGTTCCGAGGGAAGGATCTCACCTTTAGAAAAGAATAAGATCGCATCCTTAGTCAATGATACACATGATCAAGGCAAGAAATTTAGGTTTTGGAATACTAAAGATCATGAGAGATCCTGGTCACTACTACGTGAGATAGGTGTTGATTTAATAGGATCAGATGATCTGAAGCGGTTGAGTGATTTTATGAGTAATACGGTTGATTAGAAAAGTATAATTTAATAAAATAATGAGGGCAATTGCTTAGAAATCAATCAAGTTAAAATAGAACAAAAAAGGGATGTACCAATGTACATCCCTCACGCCTCTCAAAAGAGACTCCCTTTGTGACGCTTTACGTGCGACCTCAGCCGAGACTATTAATTTCTCGACTGTTTATAATCAGTCAATGACAATCAATTTTTGAGTTTGAACCTTGACGCCATTAGATAACTGGTAGTAATATATTCCGGTGTCAGTAATCATAGATCGGTCGAGGATTTTCTCATAATTACCTACTTCATAATATTCTTTAAGCTGATAAATCACTCTTCCTGATATGTCTGTAATACTGAATTCGTAATCTCCAGAAGTCCCAATCTGTATATCTATGGTGGACATATCTGTCATGGGATTAGGTCTGGACTCATGTATGATATATGATTCAGATCCGTCTCTGATATCTAATCTGATATCCATCAGCCTAAGATCCTCTCCTGCATATGCCTCAGCATTGACCTGGCTACTTAGGCTTAGTCTATCAGAAAGTATCAGCTCTTCCTCTGCCTCCATCACTAAGGTGAATAATTTCCCCTCAATGCTATTTGCGATGGCATCATACCATAAGAATGATAGCTCACCGTCAGCTTCTATATAATTAGTTTCATCTATGACAATCCCTTCTGACTCTATAGAAATCAATCTTAAGCCCGCATGACTCAGAGACATCTGCATACCATATATGTCTTCAAAATGACTCGATGATACAGGAATCTTGACGACGTCCCCTTTACTGACCACCTGATCAATCACTGAGAGACTAAGAGATTCTGATGAGCGATTCTCCGTTCGACTGAATTGATTCAACTTCACATCGCCACTGACATCGCCTATTTTAATCGCGATAAAATCTTCTGCCATCTGATCAGCATAGACATCTAATACATTTATATCTTCTACTACAGGCCATGGAAATCTGTTGTCAGCAAAAGTCTGATTGGCATCGATAAACTTCCATGCATCAGTCACTTGTGCATCAATGTCATACTTTCCTAAGATCATATTCGTGATTCTGACTAAGTCACTTGCACTGACACTTTCACTCTGATTAGCATCAGCAGCTATGACTTGATAAGGGTTCGTGAAAGAAGAAATATCTAAAATGTGCTTCTGAATCATCACTAAGTCCAGTGTGCTTACTCCATTGAGGTAGGTATCAGATTTCTGAGCAGATATTTTATAATTATTCCCAGTGGCTACATTTTCAAACATATATGCACCTCTGTCATCATTCATGATTTCAGCTGGATATTCTGGAAGATTAGTATTCAGTGTGATTTCCGTTTCATCTACTGCTTCTCCATTAGCTGTCTGTACATGACCACCGATATCTACGAATGAAGAACCCGTCTCACATGGACCATTCGTAAATTTGATGATACCATTAATCATCGCAAGACATGCATTATCATAAGTCACATCATCACAACCACAGACTGGATCTACTTCGGCTGGACATACTCCATTAGGATCTACGAGACTTTCATCTCTACATGCACCATTACCATTCTCATCACACGAATTATTATTATCAGCTAAGAGCAAGCCAACAGTACAGTAATCTCTGTTACCACTGGCATCCCAGATATACACATCAATGGATACGAATGATTCTAAGCTTGCACAGTTAAAGGTAATATTAGCCTGATCCTCAAATCCAGATTCTCCAAATTCGATTGGCTCCTGCCCTTCTCTCACTACAGTATAAAATAAATCTTCATCTGCTGTACAGTTATCAAAACTACCAAGACTAAAATCCTTTGCCCATACTTCTACACTTCCTGACTCCATGAATGCTGTCGTCAATCCTGCTACACACAAAGGTGAAGGGGCTTTCTTATCTGCAAAACTCACCAGTGTGGTAGCAGATGATTCATTCCCACATCCATCTTTCACAATCCATCTGACTTCATGTATGTCGCCAGGGCTTCCTTCCTCACTATTTATATTAGCTTCAGGTCCAAAAGCATTTTGGCGAGATACTAAGACATCATTTTTATAGATCGATACGATCCATCTTAGATCCTCGCTACTCGTCAGATTAGCGCCACAGAAATCAATCGCGCTAGCCGTAATGATGTCTGACCCGACACATGGTGTTTGATCATTTTTAGAAGTGGCGCCACCAGAAGTATTGACTATCGCAGTATCTGGAGCATCTATTTCTGGAGCCGTCTTGTCACTGATCTTTATGATCTGATTAAATGTATAGTGCCCGTCTCGCTGTACTTCCTCATACTTAAAGTATACAGGATCATTATACACTGCATTATCTGGACAATCTGTACAGACGCCTTGCGCCCAGTCTTCTACTGCTACATATTTATCTATAAGATCCTCATCATCTTTTTCTCGATTAGGGTTAAATGTACACCAGTCTACGACTGACCATCTGTAGATTAATGTAAGACAAGCATCTGATGATCTGATCGTATCTGTCTCTACGCTATAGCCTACCAGCCCACAGTCTGATCCACACCAGACAGGCTTAGACTCATCAATATCAAAATCTGGGACACAGTCTACCACTTCTCCCATCACCACATCATGATCGATGAATAACTTAGCCTCATCGGTATTGGGATTACATTCCAGATTAACTCCCGACTCTATTCGCCCATTGAAATGCTTAGGCCACTTAATCGTAAATGGATCAAAACCGGCTGTATCTCCAATAATTAGGGTCTGCTTACAGTAAGAATCTCCTTCTGAAAGATCTCCACTTTTATCAATATCTAAATACCATTCTTTAATGATCTTACCGTCTCCACAGTTACCGCCTACTGTAGATTCATCCGCCAGTTTTAATTCATAATCTGTGTCACATGCTATGCCTATGATCTGAGGTCGTACATCTTCAGCTGACCCATCAGTGCAGTCTATTTCTACATCATCACAGACCAGTGTAGGTGTCGCTTTATCTACGACTGTCACATTCACCATACACAGATTCTTATTACCTGCATCATCAGTCGCTACGAGGATGACTTGGATGATTTGACCTGCATCTTCACAACAGAACTTGACAAATGAACCGTAATCATCTACAGCTGGCTTCACACCTTCTTCTATGCAGTCACCCCACTTATCTCTCTCTAAGCAGATGACTTCTCCATCTCCACACTCTAAGCCACAGCATCCGCTCATTCTTGCTACTTCAAGTGTCACATCTCCACATCCTGCATCATGACTTCCTGAGTCAAAACTTTCTGCAAAGATTTTAGCCGTTCCACTTCCTGGGTCGTTTTGACTATAAGTCAGTGTCACATTGATATTGCTTTTACATATCATGACTGGAGCTACTTCATCGACGACTGCTACACTAAAGCTTGTCTCTGCTGCATTACCACACTCATCTTTGACAATAGCTGTAACAGTAATAGGTCCTTGATTCTCCCATAAGTTAGTGATATACCCATCTACCACAGTCCCTTCTGTAGTTCTCCATGAGACTTCTACTTCGGAAGCACAGTTATCTGTATAATCGATTTCCGGAAGTCGTAATGTCGCACTGCATGACCAAGGGTCTATACTTACTATGACATCATCCAGATTTTCTACCTCTGGAGCTTTCTGATCGGTTATTTCTATAATCTGACTACCAGTAAGCTGTACACCTGCAGAACACCAGTCTATGATAGTCCAGCTACGAAAGATCTTCTTACCTCCTGCACAAGCATTGAATTCTATATCATCGTATGATGTCAGCAGATTACAGAACATTTCGCCTGGTATGATCGGAATCAGTGGGTTAGAAAAGCCTGGTCCTATGATGGTATCAGGTATGATAGAATCTCTAACGATTTTATCTACGACTGTAATTAATATCCATTCATTCTTGAATATACCATCTCCATCTAAATCGAGAGATTGGATAATCATGGTGTCTCTGTAGCCTGCTATCTCGGAGTAGTGTACTATACTATCTACGACTATGGTATCAGGTACGAATGTATGCTTATCCACATAGCTCGGGTATGCCAAGCTATGATCACCCGTTGCTGCTGCAATATATGCTGGTGAGCCCACTACGAGTAATGGATCTATATCCTCTATATCACAATCCAACAGGGTCTGTTCTGGAAATTTAATCTCTGCTAATCCCGCAGGCCCTATATCTACTTTCTCTTCTCTAAATGCTTGTGTCAGTAGAATAACTTTCTGCGTCATACCATGCATCGTCACAACTGCCGAATAAGTAATCACGTGTAATACGCCATCATCATCACATAGATCTCCGACGGTCGATTCTTGAATATTGACTTCGCCTACCAGTGTCGCTCCACAGCCATCGTCTATTTGCTGCTGCGCCATCTCAGGCGTTAAGAATATCTCTGGATATCCTCCTCCACACCAACTGACACAGCCTATGTTACAGTTAGGTACAGCGCCCATTAGCGTGATATCGCCTGATGCTTGAGATACCACAGAGGAAATCTCTAAGGTGTAAGTCCCAGAATTAGGTATCGTGACTATATCGCTGAATGCACCAGTCGGATATGTCTGACTGTATATGGTTGTTCCAGCAGAGTTGTTTATTTCAACTAGTACGTCCGACTTTTCCCATACAGGAACAGCAGGGCTCCCACCGTTATACTTTAATGAGCTATTCCCCATCACATTAATCACTTTCTGACAGTCGTCAGAGGAAGTAATGGTGATGCTTTCTTTCAGATTAGAAGAAGATAGCTTTGCTTTGACAACATCTTCGTCTCCTGCGACGAATTGGCATGGGCTTTCTAAGACTGGTAGAATGTTAAACTCTAATCCAATCGTACCCCAGCAGCTATTTCCACAATTGTTCTGCACTTTATACTTTAGTGTGGTATTTACCTGTGCTGCGCTTACAGCATTTCCTATGTATTCTCCATCTTCATCGTATAGAAGAATCTCATAGCTTTCACTGGCATTAGGTCCTTCGAGTACCATATCAGGTTCTATGACTAACTCGCATTCTACGCCCAGGCTTAGCTGAATATTGTCATTACAGACCATCGCACCACAATTCTGTGCATAGGATGATAGGCTGAAAGAATAGCTAAGTAAGAAGATAGAACAAATGAGTAAACGTGTGTAAATTTTTACAATGTTCATATGAGATTTGGTTATTTAGTAATATTCGTATTGGCTACATTAATGATAGTCAGCTGAGTAAACTGACATATCTGTAGTTTGACCTACGACGTACTTACTTTCATACCTCCCCTATTTGAATCAGAAATTATTTCTATATAAGTCGTACAAAGACACTTACTTATGTATTAGCAGACATATTATATATGAATAGGTAATTTATTAAAGCCTGACTATGAAGCAGTTCGAGCTTATCTGAGGTAATTATTGAGTGGCATTTTATACATTAATCGGCTGACCGAAAGCGTATTGATATAGGAGTTATATATACCTTCTAAGAGCTCTAATGACGCTATTTGTTCTTTTAATTCGTCTTCTTTTATATTGAGTAAATCTATGGGATCTACGTTTTGATCTTTTAAGAGCAGACTCACAATTTTTTGAGTTGCTATCTTTTGTGTTTCTCTTAGGTTTACGATGCGTCTGTACGTTTCGATTTTAGCTAAGGTTTCGGCTTTTGCGGATTCTGTCGCGATGGAAAGCTTCTCGTCTTCTATGAATCGATCTCCATCGATCTGATTTAGTTTAATTTTAAGTTCTTCTATTTTTAGTCGATTGTTGCCGTCGTGTGGCCACCTGAATGCGGCACCTATAGAGACGACTTCTTTTAGAGGATTACCATTTATCCCCCGATAGGCTAACTGACCCCATTCAAAGATTTTCTGATTCTCTGCTAATTCAAGGTTCAACTCTTTCTGTAGTAAGTCTTTCTCATAAAGTGCTATTTCTTCCTTGTCATCTTGGCTTAAGCTATTGGGATCAATAGACTTTATTGTAGATTCGATTTCGTCTACATTAATCAAGTCAATGAATGAAAAAGATGAATATTGTAGATCGTAACTTGTAGCTATGGCTTTCTGTTTTTGCTCTAATAGGACTTTGTCGATATCCAGTTCAGCGACTTCCTTTTGAAGATCTACAAAGTCTTTCAATTTAAAATCTGGAAGTATAATCATCTTCTCCAGCACTGCCTTCTTTTCCTCCATTAAGTCCAGAAGATCTTCAGAAAGAGCTTGTCTCTCGTGAGTGACATATAGTTCTATCCACGATTGATAGCTTGTTTCTATTTCTGAGTTAAGTGTGGAGAGTAGTGGATTTTCAGGATTATTAACATAGAGTTCATATAGATCTTTTTGGGCTTTTCTTATTTTCTTTGATGTGGGTGATATTCTGAAAGTATAATCTTGTTCTGATAGATCAAAATCATTAGTCTCTGTCCTGAACTCTAATCCTTCTATATGAGGCGCTTTAAATGAATGCTCTGAGGTAGCAGAAGCAGGAAGCGATAATGAACTAACTAACTGTCGAGTCGCTGAGTCAAAGAAAGACTGTGTGGTGACTGTCATATCCTGAGTCAGGCCCATCTGAAAGCCGAAAAGTAATATAGCTATCGCCTTTATTAACTTACTTTGCAAGATTAGTGTATTTGTCTTGGGCCATAGCTTCCTCCTGACCTGTCAATGGTTTATGTAATTCCAAAATAACTTTTTCATTGAGGATAAAGTCATTATTAGGTGGTAGCTTTATCACTATCTCAATACCATATAGCTGGCGGTCAGGGACTCGACTGAGCCGCATGGGTATACCGACGATTCGCTTACCTAGACCAGTGACCACACCCTTTAGCATATTTGTCTTGTCCTTACTAGACTTCACTAAAAATGTATCATGAAGAGCTACTTGAAGTCTCAGGTCTTCATGCACATAGCCTTTTACTATAGATGGTTCATTCTTATATAAAGTCATCAATGGCTCGTAAGAAGATTTTTTTTGATTCTCGACTATATGAGTTTCTCCGATTATACCATCCCAAGGAGCGACTATAGTTTCTTTAATAACCTCCGTGTCTTTTTGAAATTTTTTCTCAGCTCGTAGACGCGATATTTGGTCTTTATAAGGGCTCGTAGTAGAAGCGGCCTCTTTTTGTATTGCAGCTATGCGGTTATCAAAAAAGGTATTTTGCCTATTTTTCTCCTGTTCCATAGCTGCTAACTCATTCTCTAAAGGTAGAAAAACAGAGGCGTCGGCTAAACTACCGAAGGTCTCTTTCCTATTTTTGATGTAAGCTTTCTTTTGCGCTATTTCGTCTTCTATACTGCCTATCTCTAAGCGTTTTTGATCTTTTAAACTTTGTAATTCATTAAGTTTCGTCTGTATCCTGATCTCATCTTTAGCTCTTAGATCTCTGATATAGTAGTCTTGCTCGTTATCTAAGGTTGGTTGTGTCTTGATTCTGGAATATGATAAGATGACATCTCCTTGCTTGACTTTTTGTCCTGAGATGACATGTATCTTATCTATAGCGATATCAAATCCCCTCTTAAATTGAAATTCCTGACTCTCTGCGACTCCAAAAAATGACTGAACTTGAGCACTGAACTTTAAGCTCATAGACCATAAAATCATCCCTACGATAAATACCACAAAGTAGAATATATTGACACTTCGCATTTATAAAGATTTAGGTTCTTTTTCAAATTTTAATCGAACATCGTGCATACCTTCCATATCCCTCATCGAAGAAGAAAAATCAGCAATGCCTGTTTCTTTCTTTAACCTGATCAAATAATTTAGTTCGTACAATTCATCTCTTTTTATATTGACAGAGATTAACTCCCCTTCGTCATTCATCAGTTCTGTCGTCTTCTGAGGTAAAAACCTCATCTCATTCAAATCAAAATCTTTGCAAAATCGCTTTATATTAATCTCTATCTGAGGCCTTAACTCATATGTAATAGGATACTGTACTCTCAGCACACCTATCAGCTCACCAGATCCGCTCAGTGGTGACCACTTCAATACGAATGCTGCCAAACAAAATACCAAGGTGCCAGTCAGTGCTATCGAAAATCCTAATACACCACATGAAATACCTATAGCTAAGGAACAGAACATGAATGTCATATTACGAGGATCATTCAGATTAGTTCTGAATCTGATGATCGCTAATGCTCCAAGCATTCCAAGTCCTCTACCGACACTATCACCGATCGCCTGCATCACCATGGCGGCCACCATAGATATAAGAGATAAGGACTGCAGAAAGTGAGCTCTTCTATATGTCGTCTTAGTGGTCAGGTCATACGTAATGGCCACGATACTAGATAGAAAAAATGCAAACAATACTGAGAATAACAACGTGTAAAACGATGGATTATCAGGATTTTCCTGCAATATGCTTAAGTCAATCATATGATTAAAACAATGTGTTTATTCAGTATAAAAAGCAAGCTTAAAAGGTTTATTCGTGCAGTATAGAAGGAAGAATACTAATACGTAATACGTATATAGACGTAAGAAAAGACCATAAGTATGCATTTATTACTAAGAAATATAAAAATAACACCCTTTTATCTAATATTAAAGAGATTCGACGGTAATCTATTAGATTGATTTACAATCGATTAAGATTATTATTTTAAGCTCGCGATCGCTTCAATTTCTATCAAACATCCAAAATGTAGATTTGAAACAGGAATAATAGACCTCGCTGGCTTGTTCTGAGTGAAAAATGATTTATAAATCTCATTCACTTTAGCCCAATCATCTACTTGGCAGATATAGGCTGTCGTCTTAATGATATCAGTGCGATCTGACCCTGCTTCTTGAAGAATTTTTTCCAGTGACTCTAATGCTAAAAGAGTCTGCGCCTCTATACCACCTGGCACTTCTTTAGTCTCTCTATTTAAAATAGGTAATACACCTGATGTAAAGATCAGCCCATTTGCAATGACTGATTTAGAATAGTGTCCTGCTGGTTCTTGTCCCATATTTATTGATTAGAATGGTAAGTGATATAGATCCACATTACCACCTGTGATGATAAGGCCTATCTTTTTGTTTTTAAATAAAGGTTTATTTTTTAGTACTACAGCAAGTGTCGTAGCACTAGATGGCTCTATGATGATCTTCATCCGCTGCCACACCATAAGCATAGCAGAGATAATTTCTTCCTCCTCTACTAATATAATTCGATCTATGTACTTACTTATGATTGGAAAATTATTGCTGCCAAGCTGTGTCCTCAGGCCATCAGCGATAGTATCAGGAGCTTCTGATGGCATAATCCTACCCTCCTTCAATGATCGAAAAGCATCATCAGCATTAGCAGGTTCCGCTCCGATAACCTTGGCATGATCTGTAAAATATTCTGTCGCCAAGATCGACCCCGCTGCTACACCACCTCCACCGACAGGTGTCACGATATAGTCGACTTCAGGTAGGTCTTGAATGATCTCATAGGCACATGTTCCTTGACCAATGATAACTGGTACATCATTAGATGGATGAAGTGGTGTCACTCCATGGGTATCTACAATCTCTTTGAGAAATGACTCTCTATCCTGCAATGTGGGAGGACATAATATGACATTTGCGCCGTAGCCCATTGTTGCTTCCTTCTTGACAGTTGGAGCATTTTCAGGCATGACTATGTATGATTGTGTATTGAGGATATTCGCTGAAAGAGCAACAGCTTGAGCGAAATTACCTGAAGAGTGAGTGGCAATTCCTTTTACTAATTGTTTCTCGGAGAGTTGTAAAGTCGCATTCAGAGCTCCTCGAATCTTATATGCACCTCCTTTTTGGAAATTCTCACACTTAAAGTATATCTCTGCATCACATAGCTTATTGATATAACTATTTGTCAAAAGCGGAGTGCGATGTATATGCTTTTTGATCCGATCGTATGCTTCTATCAGATCTAGCTTAGTCGGTATCACCATATCAATAATATTTTCCTGTTTCAAGGTCTCTCTTTATATCACTGACTTCTTTGATGATTCCATGCATACTAATATAGATACCTGCACCTAAGGTCTGACACGCACTCACTGCCGCACCAATATTAAAATCTGCATCAGAGATCTGAAAGGCTGCGGGACGCATCGCCCCGGTGATAATGACGGTCTTATCTCGAATTTTAGTTCTTAGATAAGTGCCTGTTTCTATCATTGTATCCGTGCCATGGGTCACTATGATTTGGCTTATTGATGATTGAATTATCTCACGAACTATGATATCCCGATCATGATCTGTCAGATCCATACTATCCTTCTGAGCACAAGAGACGAACTGACAGTCTATGGATAGCTCCATGCGCTGCATCAGTTTTTCTGCAGCTGATTCTCCAATTGTGAATGCATAGCCCGCACTTTGATGCGGATATTCTTTATCTATGGTGCCACCTGTCTGTATGAATAGTATAGACTCAGGCATGCTGCATACCCAACTTATTGTTTAACTCGGGAATATAACTCGCTAATATGGGTGTGGCAAACTGTGAAGCCTTATAATTGATCAGCTGATCTTTGAGTAAATCTCTTAACTCAGAAACAGAGTACATAGTCCATCGATTGATTTTATCTCTCAGAGACTTATGATTAGCTTCATCCTTGAATCGTTCTTTGCATTTAATATTGACTACATCTATGAAGTCATTGTAGACCTGATAGGTCTTATCTTCTCCATCTGTTATTAACTGTATCAGAAATCGATTTCCATTGATCGTAGCTGTATCCTCATAAAGATCCTCTATATCGTCTTGTATTTCTGTCAATAGATCAAAGCATCTCCAATCTGAGAGTGAAGAGAAATTTTTCATTTTAGGAAAGGAATGATAGATGAGACTCCGCATCAGCTTGACGTCACAGGACTTATAGAAATAGAAATAATCCATAGAAAGACGAGTCGGCAGTTTCCTTTCTCTTAATTGTAATTCGTGAGTTTGGTATTTCTTGATGTGCGCTATTTGAGTAGCTATTTGAGCACCTCTGACATGAAATCCCTTAAGAGATTGATAAATATTCTCCCAATGATGGTTTAACACTTGAGGATCTATGTCCCAATTAGATTCTAAGAAGTGATCCAAATCATAAATGACTTGCTGCAATCTCTTCAATCTGACTAATAGTCTCTTCCTCAAGCTTTTATCTTCAGTCGCTAATGCCAATAATTCTGGTATTTTGCGCAGCTCGAATAAAGAAACAATTTTCTCCTCTAAGTTCATTCTCTCTATTTAATAGTGTAATAATTTGTAGTAAAACCTTAATATAAAGTTTACAAAGCATTAAATTATAGTAAATTTGTAACAAATATTAACGAATGGCGGATTCTAATAAAAAATGGAATATTTCTTTGGTTTTAGCTTTGATTACTTCTTGTATTCTATATAGAATCATACCCCATCCACTGAACTTTGCACCGATTACGGCAATGGCTCTACTTTCAGGATCATACCTAAAGTCTAATAAATGGCTTGCTATTTTGATTCCTATCGTCGCTTTATTTATTTCTGATATAGTACTGAATAATACGCTGTACAGGGCTTTTTATGCTGAAAGCGGCTTCATATTCTTCAAGCCCTATATGATTGCAAGCTTTATCAGTATCGGAATCATTGTATTGATCGGAGGTTTAATCAAAAGATCTAAGCTCGTTCAGCTGATTACTGCATCTATAAGTTCTTCAGTGATATTCTTTACCATCACTAACTTTTCGTCGTGGTTAGAGCTGCCTATGTATCCTAAGAACCTCGTTGGGCTTACAGAGTCTTACATAGCGGGTATACCATTCTTTCCATTTACTCTTTTTGGAGATTTAGTTTTTACGTTATGCTTATTTGGCTTAGCTGCAATAGCTACGAAGAAAATATATGCGCCAAAACTCGCTTCATCTCAATAAAACTCAGGGTCTGAACCATTCGAGTAAAGAAATTCTGAGCAAACAATTTTAAATATTATAATTTTGTTTAATATATAGCTACTCTTTTAGCAAAAAAAGAATAGTGTATTGCTATCATGGTGAATCAGAATATCCTGATATCACTACGAAAACTAAATTATCATGTTTAAAGCTATAAGCACCATCGTAGCTCTTCAGCTATTTCTACCTATACACGTACTTACGCAGAAGACAGCAGGATATGATGACCTGATGTTTTACGATCAGTCTGAACAGTTATTACAAGAGTTACTACCAGCGGCGGTATATCATAATAATATAGGAGATCATGAGATACTAAAATTAGACATTTTAGCAAATGACGGTATTGCTTCAGATGATTTAACTCTTTACTACAGGCTGCTTGGCTTGTTCTACTTGCATCCTGATTATACCGAGCAGATTATTAGTCGAGAACTATTCGAAGTAAAAGATCAGCAACTCAGAAATCAGCTAGCGTTACAACTGGGCAACCACTACTATAATCGTCAGGACTATCATCAAGCGATCATCAGCTATGATCTCATATCAGATGGAGAAGACTTAGAGAATATTCATGCTTCAGCGCTTCACTTTAAGAAAGGCTATTGTCTATTCGTCACCAAACAATTTCAAGCAGCTCGCAGGCTCTTCGCTAAGGGTATTAATGATAGAGATATATACTACTTCCCGACTAATTACTATCATGCGATGGCTTCCTATTTCGAAGGAAATATGGATGCGGCTATCAAAGGATTTGAGAGAGTACGAGCATCAGAAAAATACAGTCCTTATATACCCTATTACTTAAGTCAAATCTACTTTGCCAATGAAGAATATGAAAAGCTGATCAGTTATGCTGAAATAGAATTGAAGAAACCCAATACAAATCATAAGGATAAGATCAACAAAATATTAGGTCAAGCTTACTTTCAGAATGGGCAGTACGATAAAGCAAAACCACTACTTGTGATAGATGATAGCACAGATGAGACTCGCACTGCCAGTGAGACATTCCAAATCGCTTATGTTCTATATAAGCTTGAAAAGACGGACGAAGCGATACCCTATTTCAGAGACCTATCATTACAAAATACTGAGTCCGCGCTACAATTAAACAGCACCATCCTTCTTGCCGATAGCTACTTAAGAATCAGCAAAGCAGAAGACGCTAAAAGTGCCCTCTATTCTGCTATCAATTCCAGTGAAATAAGCATCCCACTGAGAGATAAACTGATCATCAATTATGCTAAGCTGACAAGTCAAGATCAGCAATACAATGATGCGTTAAATGCATTAGAGAAAATTGAGGAAGAATCTCAGAATTATGAAGAAGCCAGACAGCTTATGACTACGATTTATCTGAAAACTGATGATTATGATAGAGCACTCCGATATATGGAAGGCATCGATAATCCAAGTACTGAAATCAAAAATAAAACCCAAGTACTTCAGTATAACTTAGGCACTCAGCATTACAAAGAAAAAGATGTAGCTCAAGCGATCAAATATTATATAGCTGCTATAGAAAACGACTTCAATCCAATCATCACCATAGACGCCTTATTCTGGTTAGGCTCCATCTACAGACAAGAACTAAAACTCAAAAAAAGTACATCAATCTACAATCAGTATTTTGAAAAAAGTGCTAAACATAGTACAGACTCCGAAGCCAGTCGCAAATGGATCGCATATTATAATCAGGCTTATAACTGGTTAGACCAAAAAGACTATGCTAATGCCATGAAGTATATGGATCTAAGTGTCCAAAGCTATAGAGTGGAAGATGCTGATAGCCAATACACTCTAATCTATGAGGATGCTCTCCTACGATCAGGAGACTTAAGTCTTCAAGCAAAAAATTATACGAAAAGCTTAGAGAGGTACTTTAAGGCGAATCAAATTCCAAATGCAAAACACCCAGATTATTCGAGATATCAGACTGCTCTAATTCAAGGATTCTTAGGTACAGGCGTGCAAAAAATAGTGCTCTTAGAAAGTGTCATCACTGATTACCCTACTTCTGAGTATGTGGATAATGCGCTATACTTTTCAGCAGACGCTTACTTAAACATAAATAATGAAGCAAAGGCGAAGCAAGCATTTACCAGATTAATTAAAGAATACCCCAACTCTCCGTTTGCTAATAAATCAAGACTTAAGCTTGGCTTAATCAATTATAACGCAGGACAATTAGATGCATCTCTTAGTCAATATGAGCAAGTGCTCTCTTCTGATGCTCAGGCAGAAGAATTAGTACAGGCCAATGAAGCGATCAAAGAAATATACATTAATGAGAAATCTGATGCAGAAGGATATTTTGAATTAGTAGAGTCTTACCCAGCGCTGGATCAAGTCAGCGATTATGACAAAGACTCGCTTAGTTATTTTATAGCAAAAGAAAAGTATGATGCGAATGAAGGGACAGCTGCCCTATCGCAATTCGACATGTATTTATCGAGGTATATTAATGGATTCTACACTTCAGAAGCCTTATTTTACAAGGCAGAATTATTAACTAAATCAGGTAAATATCTTGAAGCGCTAACCAGCTATGAAACACTCATCGAAAAAGATAAAAATAGATATCAGAATCAGTCATTGCTCAAGGCGGGTGCAATAGCCTATAAATTAAATGACTATGAAAAGGCTTTAAAATACCTTAAGCAGATCACAAACAGCCCCGACAAAGAAATCGCAAAAATTGCTAACTACAGTGTATTAGAATCATTATATCAACTCAAGAAAATAGATGAATACGGACCATATGCGCTGCGTGTTATCCAGACTGCTTCCGCTTCAGATAGTCAAAAAAGATTTGCACAATATTGTCTGGCATCGTCAGCCTATAAGGATGGTCGAATCATAGAAGCCTTAGATTATTACAGACAGGTGGCCTCAGGAGAAAAGAATGTAAGGGCTGCTGAATCTATTTACCAAATGGCTGAGATTAATTATAAGAGAAATGATCTAATACAATCAAAGCAATACGTTGGTCAGCTTACCAAAGAATACAACGGCTTCCAATATTGGGTAGCTAAAGGTGTGCTCTTACTAAGTGATATATACCTCAAAGATAAAGAGTACATAAGAGCAAAAGCAGCGATAGATTCCATCATACAAAACTACAAATCTAAAGATGATGGCATAATGGAACTTGCCACGTCAAGAAGATCAACGTTAGATGAAATTCTGAAACAACAAAATCCGATCATAGATGCGGAGAGTTCTGATACACTGATCATGGAATATGATAATAATAATTAAAGTCTATGTCTGAGGTAAATGATATTATAAAGGATGAAAATTTATCTCTAATTAGTAACAGAAATGTCCATGACGTAGGTAAATAACACTCAAGGATTTGATTAATATATAATGCTAATAACTGTAAAATTGAAATTCAAAAACATGAGACTACTTTTGACCATGACAATTATGTCTATTTCTTGCTCTATCTCATGGAGCCAAGAAGGACTACCCATAGATGACGTAGAAGTCATCAGAGAATATGAAGCCAATCTACAAGAATCTAAAGCCATCTTAACCAGCCCAGACTTAATTGAAGTATCCTCTCCTGCGATAGACAATCAATATGATATAGATATAGGTGAAGTCGATTTAGACTATCCTCCGCCATACATCAGACCAATCGGAATGCGTCCAGAAAAGAACCCATCTATCTACCATGGGTATATTCAAGCACTGTATGGTACGCTGAATAATCCAGTCTTGCATGGAGAATATGATGTCTATAAAAAAGATTATTTCAACTTAGGCGCAGCTGTCCATTATGAAGCTTTTAGTGATCAAGATGTTCTTAATAAAAAATATAGAAAAGCAAGTGGCGAAGTAAGAGGGACATACTTTCTGACGGAGCAAACTAAGATCAATGCTCTTGTCACTTATGAACGAGAATCAGTATTCTTCTATGGGCTTCAAGATTCTGCATTTACTTCTATTCAAGACAGCCCATTGGATAGCCAAAGCATTCAAAGAGACATTTCGCATGTTCAATTGTCTTCATCTATCACACAAAATATAAGTCAATCTCTGATCGCAAAAGGCGGATTCCAATATGGCTTAACCAGCAGCAATGATAGTGGCATAGACGAAAATCATATAGAAGCATATGGAAAAATAAAATATTATACACTCAAGTCTCTCACTGCTCAAGTACAAGCTGGTATTGATTACACATTCCTCAATCAAGACATCGATGATCGACAGTTTAAGCACGTATATATAGAGCCTTCTATTTCCTTTTCTAAATCAAAATACAGCTTACATCTCTCTACAAGATTACTCAACGATACTGAGCAAAGCTACTTCTTACCTAATGTAAGCATCAAAACAAATCTAAGTAAAGAAATTTCACTCCTGCTATCTGGAAAATCTTACATCACCAAGCACTCATTAGAAAACTTATTGACTGTAAATCCTTTTTATAATCAGTCATTTACTTCTTCAACGAATGCTGTCTATCAAGATATCAGCCTAACAATAGATTATCATAAAGTGAAGCAGCTATCTATTAAATCACAAGTAGGCTATCAAATAATTAAAGACCACTATTTCTTTCTCAATGATTTTGCTGATTATACTTTTAATAATATAGAGGTCCTCACAGCAAATAAACCATTGGAGTTTTCTAAGATAACTGATGATGCCACTGACATCTACTTCCGTACAGAACTGAAGTATCCAGTCAGTAACATGATCAATATTCGAGGCCAAATAGAAAAGCACTTCATTAATGTAGATAACATAGAAAAAGCATGGCATGTCAGCAGTTTGAACGCATCATTAGGAGCTGATGCTTCTCTCTTACAAGATAGGCTGATGATAGGGTCATCAATACACATTCAGGATGGCGTACCATTTATTGGATTAGTGGATTCTGGCAAGACAGGCATTCAGTATGATCTAAGCGTTGATATAAAAGCGAGAGTGATTGATCGAGTCATGCTTAATTTTCAAGCTATGAATTTATTGAACTCCGAGTACGAAAGGTGGAATGGGTATGCTAATTTTGGGTTGCATCTGAACGGGGGGATAATTGTCAAATTGTAATGTAACGTTAAACTAAGAAAGTAATATGTTCAATATCTTTAGTGCGTACTCCGAAAGGTACTAATGGATTAGATTTCAATCTTGCCGATAATTAAAAGAGAATTATTTCGTCTCTTCATTGAGTTGACGTGGTCTATAATATTGATATGTAATCGCATTTCTCTGTGGTTACAAAGCACAGAGATCAAATATAGTTGTGGTCATAAAATAACAAACCTAATTCCCAAACCCAATGGAACTCTTCTTAAACGCTTCTTCTGATTTAGCTTTTATAGCGAGCGTCACATCGCTGTCTGTAATTTTGTTAGACAGGATACGCTGCTTTCCGTCTGTCTGCTGTGATGCCAGTCTGAGATTTTGATATCTTATGATATCTGAGACGACTGTTCTGACCGTTCTTGCATTTCCAAAATACTTATCCTTTCTTAGATGAAGATCAGTTAATTCTTCGAAGAGAGTATCGCGAGCTTTAGCTGATAGTGCGAACTCGTCTTCCACCAGCATCTTCTCTGCGATCTGACATAACTCATCAGGTGAGTAATCATCAAATCGTAAGATCTTATCAAATCTGGAATTTAGCCCCGGATTAACTTTTAAAAACTGCTCCATATTATCTGGATATCCGGCGGCGAAAATAAAGAACTCTCCGCGATGATCTTCCATACGCTTCAGAATCGTCTGTATCGCCTCACTACCAAAATCTCCAAAAGACCCTCCTCTACTAGACAAGGCATAAGCTTCATCTATGAATAAGACGCCACCCATCGCCTCATCTATAATCTCAGCAGTCTTAATCGCAGTCTGACCTACATAGCCAGCGACGAGTCCCTGCCGATCAGTCTCCACCATATGACCTCTTTCTAAGATACCGAGCGCTTTATACACCTGTGTCAGTATCCTCGCCACAGTGGTCTTACCTGTGCCAGGATTTCCCACGAAGACTGTATGCAAGAAGAATTTGTTGAGAACTTCTTTTCCAGTCTCTCTGTAGTATTTGACTATTTCGACAAGCTCGAAAATTTGTTTTTTAACTTCTGTTATTCCAATGAGATTCTCTAAGTCCGCAAGTGCGATATCGAGTAGCTCGTAATCAATGGGTATACGTGGAATAATTTTCTCTCTTTTGATCTTTATCTTATCTACATCTTCCATCAGCACTTGCTTGAGATAGTCATACTCTAACTGCTTAGGACTGCTTTGATCCATAGATCTTAGACCCAGATTAATCTTAGCCTTTTCTACCAAATCAAATACGAATCTGGCATTGCCAAATGACTTATCGCGATTACGGAATGCTTCAGTAATGATGTCATCAATTCTGACTTTAGCTTCATCTGTAAAACTGACTTCCATCTCTTCAGCGGCATATCTCGCTATTTGTGAAAGCTCCTGAGGCAGATAGTCGCTAAAGTGATAGAACAATTTGAATCTCGACTTAAGTCCCGGATTGGAATCTATGAAGTGCTTCATCTCTTTGGGATAGCCAGCTACGATCACAGCAAAGTCGCGCTCTTTATTAGACATCTCCTTCACTAATATCTCTATGACTTCTCTTCCGAAATCTTTACTATCATCATTAGTCCTTGCTAATGAATAGGCCTCATCTATGAAAAGAACACCTCCTTTTGCTTTTTCTATTGCTTCTTTCACCTTTGGAGCTGTCTGTCCTATGTACTCTCCCACCAGGTCTACCCGATCTACTTCATGGACATGCCCCTTAGACAGCAGCCCCATCTTCTTATAAAGAAGCCCCATCATATTAGCAACAGTGGTCTTACCCGTGCCAGGATTACCCGTGAATACAGAATGAATATTGATCTCTTCTTTCTCTAAGAATCCCTTATCTTTTCTCAGCTGTAGGAACTGGATATACTTCGCATGATCTAATACTTGATGCTTAATGGATTGCAGACCTATGAGCGAATTCAAGTTCAACATGACTTCGTCAAATGTCTGATTGACACCTTCATCTTGGACTAAGACTAATGGCACTTGGCTATTAGGCAGTTGCACAGGTACTATACCTTCTATGAATTCATCACTTACTTCAAATGGTATGACTGCAAGCAGCTTATCCATGAATATTATTTCTACAGTATAAGAGCCATATCTCCAGCTTCCCTTCACATTCGTCCCCCATCCTGCAGTCACCTTGATAAATTCATCGTCTGACTTTACATTCTGGAGCTTGACGACTTGACCCTTGAGTTCTCGGGCTTGATTATAAAACTTGATAAAGAGCTCGCAGTGCCAATTAGTGGTGGAGATAAGATTCTTGAGCGCGATCTCTACATATATATATCTGGTTTCTTCACAGCTGAATACTGTATGATAGACCCTATCAGCTTCGATCACATCGTCATACTGACCTTCATATAGTTTTAGCGAATAGGTGTCTACATAGGGACTATCGCTGTTATTCTCATAATTGATTCCTGCGTCTTCTATGTAAAAATACTTAGTCGCTACTTTCTCTCCATCGATCCATGCTTCCCAGTAGTATGTCCCACTCTTCCAGAAAGCACCTTCCTTCTTATTGCCCCAGCCTTCTCTGACATAGACGACATTATCAAATTTGCTAACTTGCTTTTTGATAGATAGTGAGCATAGCTTCTTGCGGCTTTTCCTTAACTCGTAGCAGCGCAAATCGATGTCCACTTCCCAATTTTCTGCATCAAAAAACTTATTGTAAAATGATAATTCAGCATAGATATAAGTGACTTCAAATCGATCAAATACTTGTCTATATTTCTTCTTATTCTCGGCTAGCCATTCTGTGGAGGAATATACTTTCAGTTCTTTGAACTTATACTTTTTAATTTCTAACTGTTCGTTCGCTTGAGACATTGATCTTTATCTTATTAAGTATGTCAGGATTCATAGCAATCTATAGGTTTTTGAGCTTAAATACTATTATTACTGCTATAAATCTTAACAAATCAACAATGGTGGAACAATAACGAGCCTCAAGGTGTTTTCTTATCTTATTACATTACATTTGCAGCTCTTTCGAGAGATAATATATGGCTACAATAAAATTTATATTTGAAGAAAAGGATCATGATCCAAAAGTTATTGAAAATGTGGAGGCAGGATTCACAATTCAAGAGGTAACAGAGGATAATGATATTCATCTAAATCACAATTGTGGATGCGTCTGTGCTTGTAGCACATGTCATGTATATATCGAAAAAGGAGGAGATGACTTAGAGGAAATCTCTGACGCAGAAGAAGATTTTATAGATAGAGCCAGTAACCCAAGAATCGAGTCAAGGTTAGCTTGTCAGTGTGTCATCTTAAACGATGATGCTCACATAGAGGTAACTGTTCCCGATCAGTCAGGCATTATTGGACACGAACATTAATAAGATAGATTATGGCATTTGAAGATTTTGATGACTTACCCATTAACTGGGCTGACCATGAAGATATAGCCATGAAGCTATATGAGAAATTTGGTGATGATTTTACGGAAAGTAAGATCTATCGTATCAGATTTACTGACTTGTTAACTTGGATTTTGGAAATTCCCACTTTCGAAGGAACTAAAGATGACAGTAGTGAAGGTCATTTAGAACAGATTCAAGCCAAATGGGTCTACGAATGGCGAGATAACCAGTAGTTTCGATTCATGAAGCTGCTCCAATTATTCAGAGCAAATAACCTAATAATTATCATTTTGACTCAGTGCATAGTCAAGTACTATATGCTGACTCACAGTCGTTTACCAGACTTGTCCAGTCATATTGGTTTAAGTTATTTTGATTTTTCACTTTTGGTATTAGCGACCGTGATCATTGGAGCTGCAGGATATTTAATCAATGATTATTTCGATTACGATTTAGATCTCCTATCGAATAGGAGAAATCCATATTTTTCAAAAAAATCAATTCTTAAGATATACATACCTGTCGTTATCTTAGGTTTACTCATATCACTTTACTTAGCAATCAGATTAGACTTAGTAGACTTATTCTGGTTTTATCCCATAGCGACAGTTCTACTATTCTTCTATTCTTCACACCTCAAGACAACAGGACTTCCTGCTAATATCCTTGTCTCACTCTTCACAGCATGCGTCGTTGGCATTGTGCTCTTATCAGAATATCGCCAAGGTATCGTACTTTCTGATTCAGCCATTGCAGTTCTATATGCATTTATGATCTTTGCATTTTTGGTCAATTTATATAGAGAGATCATCAAAGACATGGAGGATTCTGATTCTGACAAAGCCTTTGGGCTAAACACCATGCCCATTCAGATCGGTATAGAGAGATCTAAAATAGTGAGCAGCTTTATCGGCGCTATTACATTGCTATTAGCTATCTGTTTTACTGTCTTTTCTGAATTCAATCATACCATAAGTCTCTTGCATGTCATCCTATTCATCATATTGCCAATAATATTTATTGTATACAGAACTTTGACTTCGAGTGAGCAAAAGCATTTTTCATTCATCAGTCTTTCATTGAAGATACTTATGATCGCTGGTATAACTTTTCTATTGTATCCATGATTCAGCCATCCATCATATTATCCTCTAAGTCTCCGAGACGGAAGTTCTTATTAGAACAGGCAAACATCAGATTTGAAATAGCTTCATTTGAAGTGGAAGAAAATGTGCCTGATCACATAGAAATCTCAAAAGCACCAGAATACCTATCGCTAAAAAAAGCAAAATACGCCCTCTCACAGCTCGATACTGAGAAAATCATCCTCTCAGCTGATACATCTGTTTTCTTACATCAAGAAATACTTAATAAACCCGCAGATAAAGTAGAAGCGACGCATATGATTAGGAAGCTTAGTGGTAAAGAACATACTGTCATAACTGGTGTGACTCTTATCAATCAAAGTAAAACAGTAAGCTTCTCTGTCACTTCTGAAGTGACACTGGATACACTATCTGAAGCAGAAATAGAATACTATATTGATACCTATCAGCCATATGATAAAGCTGGATCTTATGGGATACAAGACTGGATCGGATGGGTCAAAATCAATTCTATCAGAGGCTCATATTCTAACATATTAGGTCTACCTATGCGTGAAGTGTACCGAGAGTTAAAGGCCTTCATTGCTATTCAGTAAGATTCGATACAACTGTTTTTCTAAATTATTTTAGAGTTATTCTGAGCAATCATAGACGTCATTTATTCAAACAACATTTTTTATACTTTTTCCCACTACCGCAAGGACACGGCTGATTACGTCCGATTTTGGGCTTGGACTTTATTTGCTGCACAGGTGAATCATTATAATCATGATGATCAAATTTAAAATTACCTTCTTCTTCAGTATAGCTAACCCATGAAGAAGATACTTCATCGTAGCGTTCTGTTATTGAAAGTATTTCCCTTTTATAGTTATCTTTGTCATGGTGTATAAAAGCTTCTTTCACTTCTTCCCAATCACCACATATAGATTTCGATACGATCTCTTTTTCAAATAATTTTTCTATTCTGGGTAATAACTCAGAACCATTCATATCATTGATATTGCAAATTAATAAACCTATAAGATCACTATCAATGACATTATCATCTACCGTGCTGATAAGAAAAAAGTCTATTACATCGGCAAACCAATCTACAGCTTCATCATGTCTTTCAGGATGATGCAATGCTATCTGCACAACTATCTCAGGAAAAGTGCTACGTGCATACGTATTAATTCCTGGCTTAAACATAAACTGTTTACATGATTCAAGATTATTGCTTAGAATATTGTACAATGGCTCCCACAACATTGATGTAACGAATTCTCCTAAATAAAGCTCAAGGTATTCCACAGATTGACTCAAAACATTGAAAATGGTGTCTATACTTTCTATAGCTTTGAGCTCACCCAAAATGTATATAGAATGAATAACCATAGTCATTCTATCTTTGTCAAATCCGTCTTCATCTACTACATTATTGAAATAACCATATCGAATAATACTATCTTCTAAAACTAATTTAAGGTCTTGGACAAGTGTAACTCTCGGAAGAGAAAGAATCTTATTAAGTTTTTCTTTCTCGATGTAAAGTCCATTGCTATAAAGCCACTCCATTTCCTGGTGATTAAACTTTGGAGCTGTACTGATTGCCGTAATCTTCTGGATGTTTTGTTTTACAGATATTTTGTTCTTTTCTTCTTCAAAAAGTCGTCTTTGTCCAACTATCATTTTGGCAAAAGATATCTGCTGAAAAGCCATATCTGTATCAGTCGTATCGGGTGCCAATTGATACATGATATCGTATCTAACTTCTGCCTGTTCGACATTATCAGTAGCTATAAAATAAAATATTGCACATTTTAAATATGAAATGACTTCGTTTAAGTGAAATATTTCACGGTCAGGATAAAGTGCTTTTATTTCCATTTCAGGACCTAAAACAAGGGGCATTTTATCGTATTCTTCTTTTGAAAAATACTCGTTTGCCAGATTTAACTTTCCAAATAAATAGTTAGGGTGTTCCTCAATAATCCATTTGTTGACATCATACAACTTTTGAGTCTCACCTAACTGACTGTATAGAACGGATAAATAGTTTTTCAACTGCGGATTATTGGGATATTTTTCAATTGCATCCAGTATTTTTTTAACGCTCGATTTTTTACCCCGTATCGCCAATTTATGAAAGCTCTCAAGCTTACCCGATAGTTCTGGAGTAATGGCATTTTGTTCGTTTAGAAAATTTGAGTCCGTAGTTATAGTATAATTTAATTCTATGTTACTCATTTTATTATTGCTTCTTTATATTCTTAGTTTACTATTTCAAAATGGAGATGTATTGATAGGCTGGAAAGATACACTGTCGCTTCTTTAAGGTTAGAAGGGATAAATTCTTGTAAGCTTAAATATATCTTTTTATTTAAAATAAAAAAATCACTACACCCTTTCCAAAGTCAAAAAATTCCACTCTTCGCCCTGATCATGGGCCACTAATTTCAGATTGCCTGAGGCAGTGTACAGCTCTATTAACTGAAGAGCCTGATCATAGAGAAATCCTGATAATAGAATAGTCCCTCCTATCTTAGCAGCCTTCTCGATCCTTTCCTGATATTCTATTAATACGTTCATATTGATATTAGCAATCACAACATCTCCACTGTGATCTTCTAGTGGATATAGGTGATCCTCTACCTGAATCTTATGACAGTCATTAGCTTCTATATTTTCAATAGAATTCTCGATTGCTTTCTCGTCATTATCGGTCGCAAGTATATATGCCGCGCCTAATTTCTCTGCAAGTATGGCAAGTATCGCTGTACCTGTACCCAAGTCTAAGACAGCCTTGTCCTTAATATCCATATCCCGCATGGCTTGAATCATCATATAAGTCGTCATATGATGCCCAGTACCAAAGGCTAATTTTGGATTAATGGTGATGACGTGATCAGCATCAGGAAGCCCTTTATGAAAATCTGCTCTCACAATACAGAAATCATCTATGATCACTGGATCAAAGTTAGATTCCCATTCTTCATTCCAGTTTTTATCGGGCAGTGGCTCATGGCTATAGTCTATGCTGAAATACAGCTTTTCTTCTATTTCCAGAAGCAAGGCTTCAGTATATTTTGACTCTAATAAATAGGCATTTATCTCGTGCTGACTCACCTCCTCTACCCCATCAAATCCTCCATCTAATAAGAATGCAGTCAAGACATCAGGATCGCCTTCTGGAAATTTAAAATTAAAAATTAGATATTTTTCTGCCATTATGATTAGGTACACTGTGATTGATTGTGGATGAAGCGACTCCTATAGACTGGTCCAAATTCACGTCATTAAAATTGTCTTTAATTCCAATCTTAATCATCGCTAAGTGGTGTATCGCATGATCATATGCATACATTAATTCTCTGCCGATGGTGGACTTGACAATCTCATGCCAATGCTCCACATCGTCATGAAAATCTGTGACCACATCTATATCCTGTGAGGCTATAAGTACATCGATCTGCTTCTGCAGCTCCTTAAAGTGATCTTGAGCCAGTTTAATATTAGTTTCTATAGTGACGCTTCTCTCTCTGCAAGCATAATTCACCTCTCCACGCACGCCTCCCTGAATAATACAAGAGTAGAAGTCCATGATGTGTCTAAAATGCTGACCTAAAGTAGATCCATCAAATATCTCCAAAGGCATCACATAGTGAGAATCTTCTAAGGCAGAAAGAATGATATTGATTTGATTAAAAATATACTTAGAACTTTGTGCACAAGCCATAGATCTTTTCTTCCTTGTTAAAGATAAACTTCTTTTTTTGAGGCTTTCAGGGTATTCGCCAATAATGAAGTGACAGTCATCGGTCCGACACCTCCCGGCACAGGTGTGATATAAGCAGCCTTAGGACTCACAGAATCAAAATCTACATCTCCGACTAATCGATAACCCCTCTTTCTACTTGGATCATCGATTCGATTTATACCTACATCTATGATCACTACATTATCTTTCACCATGTCAGCTGTAATAAAATGAGGTATGCCTATCGCAGCAATTAGGATGTCTGCTCTTAGCGTCTCGGCTGCCAGATCCTTCGTTCTACTGTGTGCCAGTGTGACGGTGCAGTTACCTGGATTAGCCTTACGACTCAAGAGTATACTCATGGGTGATCCGACGATATTACTCCTGCCTAATACCACGCAGTGCTTTCCTTCCGTCTCCACCTCATAGCGCTCCAGCATGGTCATGATGCCATAAGGTGTCGCTGGTAGATAGCAGGGCAAGCCTTGCGCCATCCGACCAAAGTTAATGGGATGAAATCCATCGACATCCTTCTTAGGGTCTATCGCGAGAGTCACTTTAGTCTCATCGATATGCTTAGGTAAAGGCAGCTGTACGATGAATCCATCGACGTCATCATCTTCATTTAAGTCTTTTACGATATCCAGAAGCTCTTCTTCTGATATAGAATCATCTTTTCGGATCAGTGTGGACTCAAATCCGACTTGCTCACAAGATCTAACTTTACTTTTGACATAGGACTCACTGGCAGGATTATTACCTACGAGAACTGCCGCCAGGTGAGGTATATTTTTTCGTTGTTCTTTAAGTCGTAATACTTCTTCTCTGATCTCCAGTTTGATGATTTCAGAAAGCGCTTTTCCGTCTATTATTGACATTCAGGATGGTTATGTATATAAAAAATACAAATATAAGAAACACTATTTGGTAAGGCGTTTCACTCCCCAGATACTTTTTCAAATAATGGATAGTGAGGAACAAATAGTCGTAAATAGATCATATGAAATAAGAATGTCATAAAAATACCAAAGAAAGCTCCAATGATGATATCGCTCGGATAATGAACTCCCACATATACTTGAGCTATAGATATAAGCGATGCCCATAGGATCAGAGGAATCCTGATGGCCTTTGTCAATCTAGATAATCCCAATATTAGAAACAATGAGAGTGCGAAATGATTAGCTGCATGAGTAGAAGGCATGCTGTATCCAGAACCACATTCAGCAAGGGATATGACTTTTATCTGATCATTACGGCAAGGTCGATCTCTACCGATTTCCTTTTTTAATATCTTACTGCATAATCCATCAGTGAAGCCTACTGTGATAAATAAAAAACCTAAGAATACAAGTGCAGGGTAAAACTTGAAGTTGTGTAAGATGAAGCCAATGAGAAAAGCATAGAGTGGAATCCAAATCCACCTTTCTCTAAGAAGAGGTAGAATCATATCAAATAAAGAATTCTTCATGCCATGATTAATCAGCTGAAAAATACTATAGTCTAAATCCAATATGGACTCCATCATATGCGAACGTCATTATTATAAATCGATTTAGAGTTAATGCTAAAATTAGTCATTAACAATATTTAATTAACCCACTTCTTTATGAGCAACAATATAGTGAAGTGACATCAGCTTTAATATTTTATACTCCATCATCATCGACATTTAAATCGACTTATGAAAAGCTATAATCTTTTATCTACTTGCCTTATTATCATTACTTTTGCCACTCACTTATAGCATATGACCTTAATCAAATCAATATCAGGCATCCGAGGCACCATAGGAGGATCAAAAGGAGAGAATCTGACTCCCATAGATATCGTAGAATGCGCCTCTGGATACGGAGAATACATCATCAACAAAGAAGGTCCTAATAGAGTAGTGATTGGGAGAGATGGACGTATCACGGGGAGTCAAGTATCAGCGCTGGTCACTAACACACTACTTCTCATGGGCATAGATGTAGTTGACTTGGGATTATCTACTACACCGACTGTAGAGATAGCTGTGCCGCTCGAAGAAGCTGGTGGAGGCATCATCCTTACAGCCAGTCACAATCCTAAACAATGGAATGCTCTAAAGTTCTTAAATGAGACTGGAGAGTTCATCTCTAAAGAAACTGGCGATCTTATACTACAGCATATCTTAGATGCTGATATTCAATATGCAAAGGTGGATGATATAGGCAAATACACAGAAGCTGATCAATACATAGATAAGCACATAGAGCAGATATTAAATCTTGACATCATAGACGTAGAGCTGATCAAAGCGCAGTCATTCAGTGTGGTGGTCGATTGTATTAATTCTACAGGAGCCACCCTAATACCCCCACTGTTAAATAGACTGGGAGTGAAGTATAGTCTGATCAATGAAGGTATCACAGGAGATTTTGCCCACAATCCAGAACCTCTACCTAAGCATATGACTCAGCTGTCAGAAGCTGTGCTGAAACACAGTTCAGATTTGGGTATTTGTGTAGATCCTGATGTAGATCGTCTGGCATTCGTTTGCGAAGATGGAGTCGCATTTGGTGAAGAATATACACTGGTCTCTGCGGCAGACTTTGTCTTATCTAAGACTGGTGGAGATACAGTGTCCAATCTCTCTTCTACCAGAGCTCTCTCAGACATCACTGAAAAATATGGTCATCAGTATCATGCTTCAGCAGTCGGCGAAGTGAATGTGGTGAATCTGATGAAGTCGACTGAAGCGGTCATAGGTGGAGAAGGTAATGGTGGTGTGATCCTACCCGCGCTGCACTATGGTCGCGATGCAGCGGTCGGTATCGTTATCATGCTTAATTTATTAGCAGAGAGAAAACAGAAGCTCTCTGAGCTTAAGAAAAGCTATACTGAGTATGTCATTATAAAAAATAAGATACAACTGACACCAGAGATAGATATCGAAAACTTACTATCAGAAGTTTCTAAGGCCTTAGCTAATGAAAAGCAAAATGAAGTCGATGGCCTAAAGATAGATTTTGAAAAAGGATGGGTCCATTTAAGGAAATCAAATACAGAGCCTATTATTAGAGTTTACTCAGAAGCTAAGACGACTGAAGAAGCCAATGCATTAGTTAATCAAGTCATGGACATCGTCAATCTACACATATGAGAATATACTTAGATAATGCATCCACTACCCCGATGGATTCGAGGGTTTTTGATCATATCAAGCCGCTTATGACGGATACCTTTGGTAATCCATCTTCCATCCACTACCATGGCAGACAGACTAAGGCACTTATCGAAGTAGCAAGAAAGACCATCGCAAATGGTCTTAAAGCCAGTATCAGCGAGATCTTCTTTACCTCTAGTGCCACAGAAGCTAATAATATGGTTCTGATGTCATCCGTCAGAGACCACGGTGTACAGAGGATCATCAGCTCACCGACAGAACACCACTGCGTCTTACATTCTATTGATTATCTAAAGGAGAATCATGACGTAGAATGTACCATGCTATCAGTAGATCACCATGGCGTCATCGATTATGAGCAACTCCGTACAGAACTTAAGTCATCCACGAAGAAAACGATCGTCTCATTGATGCATGCTAATAATGAAATAGGCAGTCTCAGTGACCCAGCTACTATCTCAGAAATATGCACAGAGTACGATGCATTATACCACTGCGATGCCGTACAGACCGTTGCAAAATATCCTATCAATGTAGGCGACACTAAATTTTCATTCCTAAGTGGATCAGCTCATAAATTCTATGGACCTAAGGGTGTCGGCTTCATCTATATCAATGGAGAGAATAAAATCAAACCGCTGATATACGGAGGTGCACAGGAACGTAATATGCGAGCGGGCACTGAGAATACTTATGGTATAGCAGGCATTGGAAAAGCTTTTGAATTAGGCATCAGCGAAATGGATACCAGAACACAGAGTACTCGAGAACTTCGACAATACTTAATAGACGGTGTCTGCGACATATCTGATAAAATAAAACTGAATGGGTCCATCGATGGTCACTACTGCATTGCTAACATATCATTTCCAAAGAATTCTAAAACCGATCTTATCATGTTTAATCTGGATATCGCGGGGATCAGCGCATCAGCTGGAAGCGCCTGTAGTTCTGGAATCGAAAGTAGATCACATGTGCTAGATGCCATCTCTCTACCTGATGATGAGAACGCAGTCAGATTTTCTCTTTCTCATCATAATACTCGAGGAGAAGTAGACTACCTGATAGATAAGCTAAAGGGCATGATCTAAAAATAGGTTCCGCGAATTATATGATGTATATGGTTGAAACTCCCAAGGGATGATAAAACTTAAAATTAAGGATAAAAAACCTTTTGGATAGAATAAAATATAACCACATGAATGTTACGGATAAAAGCAATCATGAACAATACATCCAACGATGCTTTGACATTGCGATAAGATCAGGCAAACATGTCAAGTCTAATCCTTATGTCGGGTCAGTCATCGTCTATAATGACAGAATCATAGGTGAAGGGGCCCACGAGTACTTTGGGCAAGCTCACGCAGAAGTCAATGCATTCCAATCAGTCAAAGCAGATGATAAAAAGTACTTAGATAGAGCTACCATCTATGTCAGCTTAGAACCATGTAATCATACTGGGAAGACTGGCCCATGTGCACAGGCCATACTTGATCATGGAGTACCCCGTGTGGTAATCTCAGCAGTCGATCCGGATCCCCGTGTATCAGGTCAAAGCATCCAATTCTTAAAAGATCATGGTGTCAGCGTGACCCAAGGCATCTTAGAAAGTGAGGGTCTATCCCTTATCAGACCTTTCATCATCAATCAACAGGAGAATCGACCGTATGTCGTCATAAAGTATGCACAGAGTGCTGATCACATCATGGCAAAAACTGATGAGTCTGTCTGGATTTCAAATGAATATTCAAAAGTACTCACCCATCAGTGGCGTAGTGAAGTAGATGCCATACTGATAGGTGTCAACACGCTATTGGTCGATAATCCTTCATTAACGACTCGTCTGGTTCAAGGAGATCATCCTCAGCCCATTATCATAGATCCTTCGTTACGTTCAGATATTTCTTTAAATCTATTTCAGACTGAGCTTCGACCTATCATTTTTACAGCTTCAGATAGTTCAATTGATGGTGCAGACACTATCAATATCGACTTTGACCATCAGCCAATCGAGCAAGTATTACAATATTTATATCAAGAAAAGCACATATGCCGACTCATGGTAGAAGGTGGTCGAAAGACGATAGATGGCTTTATTAAGGCGGCATTATGGGATGAAGCAAGAATTTTCACATCGAGTACTCGACTGTCTGAAGGCATTAAAGCACCGACTATACAGGGTAAAAGTTTACATACTACTTTCATAGATAATGACCGACTCGACGTACTGATCAATGAATCAGAATCCCATACGTAGACGATCTGTTAACAAAAGTTAAAGTTGAATTAAAAGGCCTGATCTATAAGCCATCAACAGCTAAAAATGTGTTTTTTTAAATGTTAGTTATACTATATAAAAGTCATTTAATGAGCTTGTATTCATCTATTTCGTATAAACTATTTTTGTTACTATTATTGGCTAGCTTATCTGTCTCATATACTTATGGACAGAATAAGGTAAAGTGGCTGACATGGGAAGAAGCGCAAAATAAATCCGAAACTATCAAAAAGAAGGTATTCGTCGATGTCTACACTGAATGGTGTGGCTGGTGCAAGAAAATGGATAAGGCTACTTTTCAGCAAGATGATATCGCTGCATACCTGAATGAATACTACTATGCTGTCAAGTTTGATGCAGAATCAAAAAAAGACATCGTCATGAATGGCAAAGTCTATAAATATGTCAAGAGTGGCAAGCGAGGTTATCATCAGTTAGCGCTTGAGATCATGAAAGGTAAACTCAGCTATCCCACCATTGTTTTCCTTGATGAGAATCTGGATGTCCTTCAGCCCATCCCTGGGTATCGAGGTCCGAAAGAATTTAAAATGATGATGGCCTACTTCGCAGGCGACTACTTCAAGTCGGTGCCGTGGAAGCAATATTCTATGAATTATAACCCTGATGCAGCAGTGAATAATTCTCGGGTGGTTAAGAATTAGGGAAAAAATAATTTGTTTACAATATAAAGTATTAGGTAATAATCGATACATACTCATTTACTTTATTGTCATTTACTTTTTTTTTTAAAATCAACATAAATAATTTTCAGTATATCGGGGTATTCAGAAGTAAAGCATAAACACATTTTTATAGATGCAAAGCTTACTTGCACTCGCCGTGCGGGCCTTACTGCCCACCCGTACTCAGTGGTACGGTTTCTTCTTTATCATAATACATTTAGAATCTATGATTTCCGACGTTGTCGGAACCATTCAGTCTTAATTGCAAAAAAAGTAAGCATTCCGATAGGTATCGGAAGCTATGCCAGCTAATGCCAACCCACCCGAGGAAATCCTCGGTTCCTTCATTATTTAATGTCCATTTGGGACATTGAATTCCCTACAGGACCATTCAGTCTTGGGTACATACACTTTCTTATATCTAACTTACTAATACCAATTTAGTCAGATAAATTATAATCTATTGGATCATTAGAATAAGCTAGAAGTATTCTTGTATAGTCTGGAATAATCTGTGTCAAATGGTGCTCTATATGACTGATGTAATCCAATACCAAATAGGCTAATGTCGTGCGATCAGAAGAATCAACTCTTTGAAATCCTATACGATCATAATTATGTTGATCATGCCACGCATTTAAATCTATATCCTTCAAGACTAAGATCAGACTGGCTATATGAAGATTCAGCTCAGAGAAGAGGCTCACGATAGATGTCCATTCTCTATGCTGATAGTCATGAAGTTTGACTTCATCATCTTGTGTATATCCATCAAAGATTAAATGGGACTGATGCATCGCTATCTTGAACCTTCGATGGTTATTGACAGCAGAATCGATAAGGTGACCCAGTATCTGTTTCTTAGACCAAGAGGATTCTTTAGACTTTTTATCCAGACTGGTAGACTCCATCCTAATTAGAATGGGTCTCACTTCTTTTATGATTTGGTTAATGAGCTGACTTAAGGCTGAAGAATGTATCAAAGTGCGTTCTAAGCTCTTGATCTTTTATATTGATTAAAATCCATTTCGGTATACTTTTCTTCCTTAGCAAAGTCAAACTCTAAGATAATCTGAGGTGCCTGCTTAAAGCCAGGCGAGATCATAATTCTTTCCATATTTTCATTCAAGTAAACGAACGATGGATAACTCATTCTTCCATTAAGAAGTGAATGTGCTAACTGATGATATCCTCGTCTACCGTTTTTGACAAACTGGAAATCGTGGCCTGAGTAGTTGATCGTTTCTTTTTGTTCTGCATTGAACTTGACTGCATAGAACTCTTCATTCAAGTACTTGACGACTGCAGGATCTTTGAAAGTAGAGGCATCCATTTTCTTACACCAGCCACACCATGAAGTATACATATCTATGAATATCTTCCTTGGTTCAGACTCCATTTTAGCTTGAGCTTCTTCCCACGTATGCCATACGACTCCGTCAGTTTTAGCTTTAGCTATAGTGTTTTTAGCCGCTTTAACTTGTACAGGCTCATTCTGAGCATAGCTGAATGATATAAATCCAAGGGCAATAATGAAAGGTAATATTCTTTGTAACATAGATTAAATATATTGACTATCAGTAAAAAACATATAGCAATCAAAAATATACAATAAATCAGTGATTACCAATATTTACCAAAAATAAGCTAATGTGAAGACATAATAAACCCTCACACCATAATAATAGCTTGACTTAACAGGATTTTAACCCTCGCATCGATCATACTTTGACGTGAATCAATCCATCTAAGTCATACTAAAATTCTGCACCGAATAAAAAATGACACCAAGTTGAAGATATACACAGTCAGCTAATATAATCCTCGATAAAATAACAACTGACTTGATAAGATAGTTATTTTGCATCCTAAATAGATATGAGTAGAATGACATATGAGCAGACATTAGAATATTTATACAGCCAACTTCCTATGTATCAGAACATAGGCAAGACAGCTATAAAAAAGGACCTATCTAACATTACAAAGCTATGCGCTGCCGTAGATAATCCTCAGAATAAATTTAAAAGTATCCACATAGCGGGCACGAATGGTAAAGGATCGGTAGCTCATATACTATCTGCCGCATTTCAGTCAGAAGGACTTAAAGTAGGAGTCTACACCTCACCACACTACAAAGAGTTTAGAGAGCGAATTAAAGTCAATGGTAAGTACATCACTAAGAAAAGAGTGGTGGAGTTTGCTGCGTACTTCAAGTCGGACTTATCAGAGATTAAAGCTTCATTCTTTGAAATCACAGTTGCATTAGCGTTTCAATATTTTGCTGAAAAAGAAGTAGACATAGCCATCATTGAGACTGGCTTAGGTGGCAGATTAGACTCCACTAATATCATCAATCCACAGCTATCTGTCATCACTAATATCAGCATGGATCATACGGATATGCTGGGTGAGACACTAACTGCTATAGCGGCAGAAAAAGCAGGAATCATAAAAAATAAAGTGCCTGTAATTATAGGTGAGCTTGATCCAGAAGTCATTGCAGTATTCGAAGAAAAAGCGCTCAAGACTCAAAGTAAACTCGCACTATCTCATGATATCCTCAAGGTTAAAATTGTCAAGGAAGATATAAGCCACAGCCACTTCTCACTGAAGTATGGAAATAAAAGGATTCACCTCAAAGCAGAACTGCATGGTCCATATCAAGCTAAAAACATGCAGACAGCACTGGCTTCTTATATCTATTACCAAGAGCATATTGCAAAAAAAGAACCTAATTGGACTAAACTAAAAAAGACTTTCTCAAAGCTTAAGGAAGTAACTAATTATATAGGCAGATGGCAAATACTATCAGAATCACCCCTGACCATCACTGACAGCGCACATAATATAGCTGGCATCAAGATAATCACAGAAAGAATAAGATCTATCAAATATGCTAAACTCCACATCGTCATCGGCTTTGTCTCTGATAAAGATTGGCAAAGTATATTGCAATTATTTCCTAAAAGTGCAAGCTACTACTACGTTGCACCAAGTATCAGAAGAGCATTAAATAAGAAAGAACTACAGAAATATGGAAACTCAACTGGTCGTGAAGGTCGCAGCTATAAGTCAGTAGAGTCAGCTATCAAAGGAGCGACTCAGACAGCAGGAGCAGATGATCTAATTTACATCGGTGGTAGTACATTCGTTGTGGCTGAGGCGATCTAAATTAAAAAAACTGTGTCATACTTCACAAAGTACAGATCTGCTATAATACAATCTCTTACCTTTGCCCTCAATGAAGGAAGACACATTTAATTTGAAGCCTAAAGATGAGTTTATCGAATTGAACAAGCTCCTCAAGTTGATGGGGATTGCGCAAACAGGTGGCCACGCTAAATTAATGATTGATGAAGGATCAGTTAAAGTTAACGGTGAAATTGAGTTGCGTAAACGTAAAAAATTGCGACAAGGCGATAAGATCGAATGTGAGGGTTATCGGATTGAGATCAAAGGAACTGATGAAAGGGAGAGATGAGAAATGAGATATTAGAGATGAAAGATGTGAGACGAGATGAAAGATGTGAGTAATCGGTTAAAGTAAAGATTTATAAATGAGTAATAGTAAGCGTCAAGAACATAGGTAATAGATCATAGACGGTGGTAATTTTTAATTGATAACCGTCAATTGCTAATTGTCACGAGTTAGCCTTAATTTTATATTCTTTTATTGCCTATCAAATCAGAGCGTAGAACGTAGTATATGAATAAAGACAGGAAAGAGGAAAAACTGATTATACAAGGAGAAGCTATGATACCGACGGATCATGGGGAATTCAGGATGATCGCCTATTCTAATAATACAGAAGATAGAACTCCACATTTGGCGTTATTCAATCCAGCGACAAGAGCGGATGAAGTCGTCAATGTCAGGATTCAATCAGAGTGCATCACTGGAGAAGTATTCGGCTCTAATAGATGTGAATGTGGGGAGCAGTTAGATCAATCACTACACTACATAGGCAAGCACACAGGCATAGTCATATACTTAAGACAGGAAGGTCGTGGTATCGGCATTATCAATAAGCTGCACGCATATGAAAAGCAAGATGCTGGATACGATACAGCAGAAGCTAATAAGGTCTTAGGATTTGCCATTGACTCTCGTAAATATGATGCTGCCATTCAGATATTACTCAATCTTGGAGTGACAAAAATTAATCTATTGACTAATAACCCGGATAAGTTGGCAGCATTTGACGGTTCTGAGATAGATATCATAGAGAGAATTCCACTTCAGATTGTACCCAAAGCCGAAAATAGAGATTACCTCAAGACGAAAAAAGATACGTTCGGGCATCATCTTGATTTAGTATAAGCTAAAGTGTCAAGTATCCCATTATTAAAGACATAGCCTCTAAGGTTTCTGCATCAGTAATTTAACTATTAAGGAGATTTTTGTACCATCTTTTCTCAAAGTAGTTAAGTGAAGACTAAACTCTATATAATTTCTAATAAAGTACGATTTGTCATACACACAAGAGTTACTGTTATCGCTCTGAGCTGATAGAATCACCCTATCTTGGTTAGCTAAACTTATCAATCTACCACGATGAAAAGATGTGACTGGTGTACTTCTACAGAACAATACATAGAATATCACGATACAGAATGGGGTGTCCCTGAGTATGATGATCTAGCATTATTCGAAATGCTGTGTCTCGAAGGAGCTCAGGCTGGCCTTAGCTGGATCACAATTCTGAAAAAAAGAGAAAATTATAGAAAAGCATTCGACCAATTTGATCCTGTCAAAATGGCTAGATACACTGATAAAAGAAAAGAAAAGTTGCTTCAGAATGAAGGCATCATCAGAAATAAACTCAAAGTGAAAGCCTTTGTCAATAATGCGAGAGCCTATCTCGCGGTCAAAGATTCAGGTACAAGCTTTAGCGACTATATCTGGAAGTACGTGGATGGAAAACCCATCATTAACCATCCGAAGACAATAGCTGATGTCCCAGCTAAAACTGAACTGAGCGACCAGATGAGTAAAGCACTCAAGAAAGATGGATTTGGTTTTGTAGGAGGAACTATTATGTACGCATTTATGCAAGCTTCTGGGATGGTCAATGATCATGTGACGTCTTGCTTTAGGCATAAAGAGTTATCTTAGCTTCATGTTCACATTAGAAATTATCAAGACTGACTTAGAGAATAACACTCAATTCTTAAAAAATACCATTGCAGATATTCCTGAAAAAGTTCTTTTGCAAGAGCCCGGTCCAGATCAATGGTCGATTCACACCATACTTGACCACCTGAGAGTCACCGATAAAGGTGTCTATCGACTGTGCAAAACTGAAGCCACACCCACAGACAGAAGTCCGATGCTCATCATCAATCAGATGAAAGAAAAATTCAAAAATCGTGATGTGAAGTTGCCTGCTCCAAAGACGGTACTACCCTATTACGATGGTAAGTCAAAGGATGAATTGATATTGGAATTAGAAGAAATCCGCAGCTTGATGATAGATCAAGGCGAGGCCTTAGGATGGTATGAAGTCTTAGATGGATTCCCTCACCCTATTACAGGTACGATGACAAGACTGGAGTGGCTGTACTTCTCCATCTATCACACAGAGCGACATATTCTTCAGATAGATAGTACGCTGTCACAGCTCAAGATAGGATAAGATGAGAAAATTGCATCACATGCCAGACTCCCTTAATGGAAAATTCTGTTCTGTATGTGGTGAGAAAAGTTTTGGATCTAATGACTTATCTCTCAAGAGAATTTTATCAGAAGCTATTAGCTCTATATTTAATCTTGACCCGAAGCTTTATACAACGTTATAAGCCCTTGTAAGTTATATCACACTCAGAAGTTTAGGTCTATACCTTTTTTTAAAGACATCTACACTTTGAGCTAAAAAAAAGCCGCACATCCTCATGCACAGCTTTGACTTAAATTTCACTTTGGACTACATTATTTTCCCATCATATTCTTGATGACACCTATGATGGCCATGAGAGCTCCGCCACCCACACCGCCACTGGCAAGAGTGCCAAGTATTCCAGCTGTATCCATAGCACCGTCACCTGACATTGCGCCCATTCCCAGGGCACTAAGTATAGTACCGCCTAGTCCACCACCTACTATCCCAGCTACAGAATTCCAAAGAGTTCCTAATGAAAAATTCTTCATTAATGCACCTGCGACATTGCCGCCGATAGCTCCACTCGCTAAAGAAATTAGAGTTCCAATCATAGTTTGTAAGTTTTGAAATTGATAAATTTTGTTGATTAATCGTTTATAAAAATTCAATATAATACTCTGTGCTCGTATTTCAAAATAAAATATTCATCTACACATTCCATAAAAAGCAAAATATTATATCAAAGCTAAGCCACCTTGAGTAGCCAACGGTCTTATAATATGCTTCTCTACGCTTTGAATTTGGATTCACAGTCTCCTTATCTATAGTTAAAATAGATCGTTCTATCCATACAGTATCTTAATTAATCCTTACCTTCTATCTTTGAAAAATTGTCTATTCATGAAAAGAAGAAAAGTCATAAAAGTCAGTGCCTATTCTGCTGCTGCACTATTCACTGCACCTCTTACTTCCGCATTGCTATCTGGATGCAAGTCGGATACTCAGATGGAGATAGCCGTAGGTGGTGATTATTCCCCTCATTATTTTAATCAAAGTCAGTTTGATTTTATTAAGTCACTAGCTGAGACATTATTACCTGAGACTGATACGGTAGGGGCCACTTCTGTTGGCGTAGCAGATATCATAGACGGTGTCTTATCTCAAGTCTTTACCGCAGATCAAAAAAATGAGTATTCTGAAAGAATAGATAGCTTGATGACATTCATCAAAGACCAGAATGAAGGGAAATCTTTTGATGCTTTGAAAGAAGAAAGTAAGATCAACTATTTGACTAAAATGGATGCCGAATGGCGCAATGGAAATGACAGTATCTCGTCAATCTATACAGATCTAAGATCCAGAATGATAAGCACCTATTTAGGCACAGAAGAAGTCGGAACAGAATTACTTAATTATCTCCCTGTACCTGGTGAATACCAAGCATGTATTTCATTAGACGAAGCTGGAGGAAAATCTTGGACATTATGATGTATTTTAATACAAATAAAAATGAGGAAGATACTTATGATGCCATCGTCATTGGCTCAGGTATCAGTGGTGGATATGCAGCTATGGAACTGTGTAAGAAAGGATATAAAACCTTAGTCCTTGAGCGAGGACCTATGGTAAAACATGGTGACTACCCTACTGCAGCATTAGATCCATGGGAACTAGAAAATAATAACAAGGTATCCGCTGAAGAAATCGCAGCTCATTACTTCAAGCAAAATCGCTTAAACTGGTGGGTGAATCAAGATAACAAACACTTCTTAAATAAGGATGATGAGTATCCTTATGATGAGGTCGAAGGCTCACGATTTGACTGGATCAGAAGCCATCATGTCGGTGGAAGATCAGTTCTATGGGGCAGACAGTGCTACAGATGGAGCGATATAGACTTCGAGGCAAATGCTAAAGAAGGCATAGCCGTAGACTGGCCGATCAGATATAAAGATATAGAAGCATGGTACACTTATGTAGAAACATTTGTGGGTGTAGCAGGTCAAAAAGAAGGACTCAAGCAGCTCCCTGATGGTAACTTCTTACCGCCGTTTCCGCTGAACTGTGCCGAGACACACATGAGAGAATCTATAAATAAAAAATACCCAAATCGACTGGTCACACCTGGTCGTGCCGCTAATCTAAGTGTCTATAATCCCGATGTCCACAAAGGAAGTCGTGGTCAATGCCAGACTCGAAGTCGATGCTGGAGAGGTTGTCCTTACGGAGCTTACTTCAGTAGTCTATCAGCGACTCTCCCTGTAGCAGAAGAGACTGGCAATCTATGGGTGAGACCTAATAGTATCGTGCATGAGATCGTATTCGATCCGAAGACTCGTCAAGCTTCTGGAATCAGAGTCAAAGACACCGAGTCGGGTGAAGAATTTGAATTCTTTGCAAAAATTATATTCTGTAACGCCAGTACAGTAGGTACGACTGCTTTATTATTAAATAGTAGATCAGATGAATTTCCAGATGGGCTCGGTAATCAAAGTGGAGAATTAGGTCATAACATGATGGATCACCACTATGGCATGGGTGCTTCAGGGACTCTACCAGGATTCGAAGATACTTACTATAAGGGCAGACGTCCGACAGGATTCTATATACCCAGATTTAGGAATATTGATGACTCTACAAAGATGAAAGACTTCACCAGAGGATATGGATATCAGGGTGGAGCTTCTCGAGCTAAAGGACATTCGGATCTTGGCCCAGGTGCAGCACTAAAAGAAGATATACTTAATCCAGGTCCATATCAAGTGAGGATGACTTGCTTCGGCGAGCTACTCCCTTACCATGATAATAAGATGTTCTTAAATCATGATAAGAAAGATATGAATGGTATGCCGATCATCACATTTGACACGAAGCTCAGAGAGAATGAAAAATACTTGAGGGAAGATGGTGTCACATGTGCTGAAGAAATGCTGGAAGCAGCCGGTTGTAAAGACATCAGTTCTTACAATAGTGAGACAGCAGTAGGTGCTTGCATCCATGAGATGGGAACAGCCCGTATGGGTAAAGATCCTAAGACTAGTGTGCTAAATCAATGGAATCAGATGCATACTGTCAATAATGTATTCGTCACTGATGGTTCTTGTATGACAAGTTCTGGAACGCAGAATCCTTCAATCACGTATATGGCACTGACCGCAAGAGCTGTGGATTATGCTGACAAACAATTAAATAAGAGAGAAATATAACCGCCATATTATTTATATAGCGGTTAGGTAGGGGGTTTTCATTTCTTTTTCATCTTATAGTATGTAAATACATATATGATTATGAAATTACCTCTTCTTCTATTACTCATATTTTCATTAGTAGCTTGCGACGCTGACTTAGTAGAGCAAGAAGTCTTTTTATCAGATCTATTGGTCAATTGCTGGAATCATTCTCATGAAGAAGATAAAACAAGTGACATAAACATCTTTCGTCCATGTGATGATAGAGATTTTCCTATAAGTCGATTTAGAAAGTCAATCGATATTAGACCTGATGGCACTGTGACATACTTAGTCCTATCTCCTATTGACGCTCATTACACTGAAGAAGGAATTTGGTCTTACGACGCTCTAAGTCAAATTTTAGAAATCAAAGATCCACAAGGTAAAATCCATCTATCCAAAAAAGTCATCATGCTCGATGAATCAATATTAGAACTTAAGGAAGTACCATAACATCAGGATACTGCATTAAGAAAGCACTTCTTTCATCCTCTTTCTGCAAGATGGATAAAATCGAAGCAGCTGCATCAGCCATCATACAAGATAAGGCTATGACTGCTGTAGGTTCAGGATCAGTCACCCCGTATCCACTTCTGGGATCTATGATATGCGAGTACTTTATATCATTATGGTATATATATTGATAAGTAGAGCCTGAACTAGCGACAGCCTCATGCTCGATTATTATCGTCTCATCTGCACCTTCCACTTTGAGCTTCCATCCAGATTTTCCTGGTGGTGCTTGGCCAGCATAAATATCTCCACCGCCATCGATAAGTGCCATAGATATACCATGCTTTAATAGTACGCCGTATACTTCATCTACCGCAAAACCCTTAGCTATTCCTCCAAAGTCAAGTATAACATTCTCAGATAAATGAACAAGTTTATTATCCTTATTTAATGTGATGGATGTAGAATCTCTTGAGATCAGATCTTTGATCAGCTGATGGTCAGGCATCTCCTGTCTTCTAATCGACCTTCTCCATAGCTTAGTCAGTCTGCCGATGCTGATATCAAATACACCCTGACTATTTTCCTTTAATTCTTCAGATTTTACTAAGACCTTCCATAGTTCCTCAGATACTTCAACAGAGGCTGTTTCTGCGCTTTGAGTTAATAAACTTACCTCACTATTCTCTAAATAATTGCTGAATATTTGATTGAGTTCTTCCACCTTATGGAATGCGGCTTGCGCAGCTTGATCTGCCACATTTTGGGATGAACTGTACAGCACAATCTTGAATGAAGTCCCCATCATGGGTCTCACATAACTATATTTTATGAGATCAGGCTGAGTATGACTATGAGCCAAACACTTGACAAATAAAAATAATATAATTAGCCATCTCATAAACGTGAATCTGAACTTATAAAGTGGGACACTGCTTCGACAAATTTCGCTAAGTAAAAAACGATTGGGTTTCCATATGACTTATCCACACATGTAAAGCCGGTCTCCCTTTTCTGTAAAGATAAAGAGGATCTCTCCTTCCATAAATAAATATAATTTATTAGGATCAGAATTTTAAGATTTATATTCTGTGTTTCAATTATGAATATATGTTAGTGAAATATTAGTGTGTAAGCGGTATATTTTAGTGGGATTAAAAGTCTGAAGACTTTTGATTAATGTATGGGTATTCGATAAAAAAAGTGCTGCATCTTAGTATATTTGATCTTCACACATACACCTCTCAGGATTGCAGAATTTGTCGTAAGCTTTTCTATTCTGATCTTTCACCATTCAGTAAGAATTAAGGTAGTCTACCCTCCCAGCACAAGATCCCAAAATGCTTGTTGATCCTCAGGTGAAGGAACTACTGCCGGCTTCACAATTCTAAATCCGACGAATGGTGAATCAGTATTCCACCAGAAGCTTTTTGGTATTTGCGGGTCTCTTTCTTTCCACTTGAAACTCGACTTAATTCGGCAGGTGCATCTATGCTTTTTAGCATCATCGTCCCATGATCCGCCTCTGACAGTCCGAGGATGAAGTGAAGTTGGTTTTACCCAAGGATTCACTGCTTGATCTACAAAAGTCTCATATGCGGTTTCTGTATATTCATCCAGTGTCCATTCTGATACATTACCCAGCATGTCATACAGACCCCATGGGTTGGCTAATTTTGTTCCCGTTTTATGATACTTTTCAGTACTATTATCATAGTGCCAGGCATGATCGTCTATACTAGTCGTATCATTAAAATAGAGACTTTCTCCCGTGCCTGCTTTACACGCGTATTCCCATTCTGCTTCTGTGGGCAAGCGGTAAAATTCTCCTGTCTTCTCGCTCAGCCATTTACAATACTGAAGTGCTGCTAGCTGAGTCATACTCACTGCAGGATAGCCAGTTTCTCCCATCCCAAAAGTAGGATCTTCATAAGGCGGACTGGGGCGGGCATATGCATCCACATCCCACTCAGGTTTATCCACAGGTACTTTATCTAGTTCCTTCTTTCGGTATATTTTATATTCTTCGAATCTGACCTCGTGAGTTCCTATCCAGAATGATTCTAATGCAAGCTCTTTCTGAGGTCCCTCATCTATAGATCGATTTATATCATCAGCGGTACTCCCTATCTGGAACATTCCACTAGGCAGCAGCGTCATCATGAAGCTTACTTCAGTGCCAGGTATCTGTACTTCACTATGCCTTATTTCTAGCTTATTTTCCTTCAGTACAGAAGCTTCGTTGTCAGTACCCTTTTTCACAGTGCTACATGATACGATTGAAAATAGCATCGAGAGTGACAGGAATCGCAATATTGGAAATTGGCTCAATTGTATCATTTAGAGTTTTGATAAGTAAAAGTAAAATGCACAACTATATCATCATTGGTCTTGATCTGGCCAAACATAGCTGTCGGCGGCGCGATATCAAAATCCGTCATCTTGAGTGAGCGGCTACCAGATATCTTGATCGTATCACCAGATAGTAGCGCAGTGCAGCTTACATCCACACTTTCACTCTGTCCAGCGATATCTAATTTTCCTTTAGTCGTAAATGCAACTTCTTCACCTGATATGAGATTGAGGCTGATTCTTTCGACCTGACTGTAACTGACTACAGGATGAGTGTGTGATAGAAGCGCCTTTTTAATTTTGTTATTCATAGCTGGTCCTCTGCCGCCATCCATAGATTCGATATCTACAGAAAATGAAAAAGCATCAATCACAAGTTGATCTTCATCTATAGTGATAGAGGAAGGATAATCATTTATTTGACTGGCTTCTACTGTCCACTCATGAAGTGTAGAAGTACCAGTGATAGACATTTCAGGAGGACTCTCTGCGATGTCATAGCTCTGGGATAGCAAGCCTGTCATTGCTATTAATGAAGTTATTGCTAAACTGAAAATAATTTTCATGTGTTTAAAAATTACAATTTTCGGTTATCAACACCCAACATATAAATCATACCCTTAGATGTCTTAATTATCCACGTCATGGACGTTTCATAAGAGAATATTAACGAATTGATGTCCAATATAATATAAGAAAAGAGCTTAAAAGAACTGACAATTATATTAAATTACATTTAACAAAAATGACTATCACAAATCGTCATAGACGAAATAAGTTTTTCTCATGGTCATCATTATTTTTTAAATACAAATATCAGCTAAATGAAAATGACTCAGCAATCAAGAAGAGAATTTGTCAAGAAGTCGAGTGCGACATTAATAGGCTCAGCACTGTCATTTAATATTGTCAAATCCAATCCTATAAAAAAACATATCAATGCTGATACACTCAAAGTAGGATTAATAGGATGTGGTGGCAGAGGTACAGGCGCAGCAGTACAAGCGACTAAGTCAGAAGATAATGTGATGATAACTGCTATGGCAGATATCTTTTCAGATAAGTTAGAGACATCACATAAGAATCTACTTTTAGAAAATCCTGATAAGATACAGGTCGCTGAAGATCAAAGATTTATTGGATTTGATTCCTATAAGAAAGTCTTAGATAGTGATGTCGACGTGGTCCTTCTGGCCACACCTCCAAGCTTCAGGCCGGGACACTTAGCCGCTGCTATAGAAGCAGGGAAGCATGTCTTCTGTGAGAAGCCTGTCGCTGTAGATGCTCCAGGTATTCACAGTATTATAGCGACTGCTAAAAAAGCAAAGGAGAAGGGGCTTGCCGTGATGTCTGGATTTTGCTGGCGACATGATAAACCGAAATTAGAAACTTACGATCGTCTACTCGGAGGAGAGATAGGCGATATACACACGATATATAATACTTATAATACTGGAGCGGCATGGTATAAAGATAGAAAACCACAATGGACGGACATGGAATACACCCTGAGAAATTGGATGTATTACAATTGGCTTTCTGGAGATCATATCGTGGAGCAGGCCATTCACAGTCTGGATCTGATGTCATGGGCTATGGGTGATGTCATGCCAATCAGTGCTTCTGGTACTGGTGGTCGACAGAGTAGAACTGATGAAAAATATGGGAATATATATGACCATTTCTCTACCATATTCGATTATGGAGATGGGAGAAGAGGCTTCCACATCAGTCGACAGCAAGAAGATTGTACAAGAGCCTATGGGGTAGACATGATGGGTAATCAAGGCAGATGTGAAATAGACGTATTTAAGAAACACTACATCACAGGTAAGTCTGGGGAGTGGAAATGGGATGGTGAATGGAGTAATATGTACCAGAACGAACACGATACATTATTCAAATCTATCAGAGATGGAAATCCATTTTCAGATGGAGAACGAATGGCTCATAGTACCATGCTGGCTATCTGGTCAAGAATGGTGGCCTACACTGGTAAGACATTAACATGGGATGAAGCCTTCAATTCTAAGGAAGTATTGGCGCCTACATTAGAAGAATATAGTTTTGATTTGAACTGGCCTGCGAAAGAAGTTGCTAAACCAGGCATAACCCCATTCATATAATCACAGTAATGGATAGAAGATATTTTATGTATCAGTCTGGCCTTGGTCTTTCATCACTCGCGATAAGTCGAATGACGGATGCTATTCATACTGAACAATCAATAACTGAATCTCCATTAAAATATAAGAGCCTTAAATATGGGATGATAAAAGAAGACATATCCATACTCGACAAATTCAAATTAGTCAAAGATTTAGGATTCCATGGCATAGAATTAGACTGGCCTCATAAGCTGGATGAAAAGGAGGTATTAGAGGCAAGAGACAAGTCAGGCATCCTCTTACCCGGCTTGGTCAATTCTGTACATTGGAAAAAACCACTCTCACATCCTGATCCAGAAATCAGGCAGTCCTGCGTAGATGCGACAATAGCAGGCCTGCATAAAACTAAACTTTATGGAGGTGATACCATCCTCTTGGTCGCAGGTGTAGTCAATGATGACATCAGCTATACAGATGCATGGCAAAGATGCACCGCGGAGGTTAAGAAAATTTTACCTGCAGCTCATAAGACAGGTGTAAAGATTGCGATTGAAAATGTTTGGAATAATTTTTTAATCAGCCCTTTAGAAGCGGTGCAGTTCATTGATCAGTTTGACAGCGATCATATAGGCTGGTACTTTGATGTCGGAAATATCGTAAGATATGGCTGGCCTAAGCACTGGATCGAAGCTTTAGGGCACAGAATTATTAAAGTAGATATCAAAGATTATAGTCGTAAAAAACAAACCGATGAAGGTATCTGGGAAGGCTTTAAAGTCAAGCTGGGTGATGGAGACAGCGACTGGACTGCCGTGAATAAAGCTCTTAGCAAAATCAATTATAAGTCCGGGTGGGGATCAGCTGAAGTATCAGGGGGAGACAGAGTTAGACTAAGGGAAATTTCCGATCGGATGGATGTTCTCTATGCTATGTAGATAGCATTCGTCATTCTGAGCTTGAATTAGAATCTGGCTCTGAGCACAACCTTGATATGCTCTATGGTAATTAGAAAATGAAACGAATTCAATTTAAGTCATTAGAAAAAAGTAAGAGTCATTCTGAGACTAAATCAGAATCTTACTTTTAACAGAACATAAACCGATTTACAAACTGAATTCAAAGAATCAAATAAATTCATATTGAAAGATTTGATTTAATAAAGGACGCGTATAGTTAATAATTTTGAATTGAATAAATTGAAATATGGCTATTAGAATATTAATTGTGGGCTGTGGAAATATGGGTAAATCTCATGCAAAAGCTTATCATCAGTTAGATGCATTTGAGATCGTAGGCTTAGTCAGTCGAGGAGAAGAAAGCAGAGATGCATTGTCTGAATTATTAGGTGGCTACCCAACTTTCGATAATTATGATACCGCACTGGCTGAGACTATACCGGACGCTGTATCCATCAATACATATCCAGATACTCATGCATCTTATGTACTTACTGCGTTAAGAGCAGGTGCGCACGTCTTCGTAGAGAAGCCATTAGCTAATACTGTAGAAGAATGCCTTGAGATACAGAAGATGGTTAATGAATCTGGTAAAAAATTAGTGATCGGCTATATACTGCGAGTCCATCCTACTTGGACGACTTTCATAGAGCATGCGAAGACTCTGGGCAAACCGCTGGTCATGAGGATGAATCTGAACCAGCAAAGCCATGGAGATACATGGGGAGTCCATAAGAATCTGATGAAATCTATGTCTCCTATCGTAGACTGTGGTGTCCATTATGTAGACATCATGTGCAGTATGACAGGGGCTACACCAATATCTGTCAGTGCAATCGGCGCGCGACTCGCTGATGACATCGATAAAGACATGTATAACTACGGTCAGCTACAGGTCAGATTTGACGATGGGTCAGTCGGCTGGTATGAAGCCGGATGGGGACCGATGATGAGTGAGACGGCTTACTTCATCAAGGATGTGATCGGACCTAAAGGCTGCGTCAGTATCGTAGATAAGAATCCAGCACATGATGGCGTGACGTCAGATACAGTTGATTCTCACATTGGGACTAACTCCTTATTTGTGCATTCGAGCCATACTAATCCTGATGGCAGTTTCAGCAAGAGAGATCACTACATAGATACCTCTGATGAACCTGACCACGATGGTCTATGCCTGTTAGAACAAGAGTATTTTCTAAAGGCCATACACGAAGATTTAGATCTGACTGATCACTTAAATGATGCGATCAAAAGCCTTCGGATTGTATTAGCTGCGGATGAGTCAGTTAAGACTGGCCGCACTGTGTCTTTATAGCTTAGTAAGATATCCTCTGAATCTTCTTCTTGTATCTCTGTGATCTTATGATATAGTAAAATCATCGCTGAGGTACAAAGGATAACAGAACAAAAGTATAGTAATAACATATTTATTAATTTTATAATGCAATAATATGCCGCTCCGTGCAGTATATTTACACGATAAATAATAACATGGCTACTAATAAACATGCTCTCATAAGATACCGGGTCATAGATCGCTGCTTACGTCATGTAGATCAGCAATGGAACTGGCAGACACTTGCCGATGCTTGTGCAGAAGAAATAGAGCAGATCATGGATGAGCATTTGTCATTATCCGAGCGAACGATCAAAGGAGATTTACGAAGCATGCGCACTGACAAAGCATTAGGCTATTTCGCACCTATAGAGTATGACCGTAAGGAAAAAAGCTATTACTACTCTAAGCGTGACTACTCCATCACGGAGTCCCCTATCAATAAGTCGGATCGGAATCAGCTTAATCAGATGATCAGTCTGATGAGACAGTTTACCGGGTTCACTTACTTACAGGGTATCGGGAATATCATTCAGAAGATGGAGCTCCTAGTTTTTGAATCACTGAAAAAAGAAAAACAGCATGTTCATCTTGATCAGCCTGCGACCATCCCTGGTCAAGAATGGTTAGATCAGATATATAAAGCCGTCGACAGTGAGCAGACTCTTAAGATAAACTACCAAGCCTTTGGCAAAAAAGCTTATGAGGCGATCATCAGCCCTTATCTACTTAAAGAATACAATCATCGATGGTATCTATATGCATATAATCATGAGAAAAAAGGGATGAGGACATACGGATTAGAGCGGATACATTATATCAAAGATGCCATTACAGATTATATTCCTAACTCATTTTTCGATCCGTCTGATTATTTCGATGACCTTATTGGAGTCAGCTTAGACCCTAAATCCAAGAAGGTTAAGATCAAATTTGAAGTAGGATCAGGATCTATTAATTACATTAAGACGCAAGCCATTCATCAGTCTCAGAAAATCATCAGAGAGGATGATCAAAGTGCTGTATTTCAAATAGAGGTGTTTCCTAATTACGAATTAGAGAGTACGTTTTTATCATTTGGGGAGACGATAAAGGTTCTCAGTCCTGCTTCTGTAGTCAAAAGTATTTCGAAGCGTGTCAAGCAGATGAATTTGCTATATCTAAAATGATTGAGTCAGATATATATATCGGAATAGGCTGCTAAAGAATAATAGATTCAAGGTCAAGCCTGACATTGCAACTTTATATTTATGACTTGAATAAAAGCAACTTAAATATTTGGTCCTTAGTCAAATACAGTGGATTAGAGATCTAAACCAGCACTTTGTGCTGGGCTACTGATATTTTATACTTAAAGCGTAAATTCTTTTACTTCTGAATTCCCCGGAATAACAATAAAGGATACTATTCTTTCCGACAGTCTCTTGAACATGCTGATGAAAAACTTTACTGAAATTATCGGATTATGTGTAAAAGCTTCTATACTAATCGGTTCTTTCTACTTCGCTTTCACTCTTCAAGACGTAGTCACCGTCATCTTGCTTAATGTATAGAGCCTTATTTCCTTCTTCTCCATCTCGGGTGACTTCAGTACCTTTTATAGTCTTGGTAACGCTTTTCGAATAGCTTTCTTCTACTACACCCTCGGCAGTTCCACTACCCCATTTCCATCTTACTTTTGTCCCTTTCCTTATCATAGTTTTTGAATTTATATTTTGCTTTTTTAGCGAACAATCAAATTTTAAATTTAAACTCCGTACCAGAAAACATATAGATTATAATGAAGCAGAAGAGCTAAATAATGCTGATTCTCCTTGGGCATAAATTTAAATCCACACTCGTGATACCTTATCAGCTCATAAGCATGGGACGCAGCTACATTGGTGTATACGAGTATAAAAAATAGTGGAGCCTGGGGGAGTCGAACCCCCGACCTCTTGACTGCCAGTCAAACGCTCTAGCCAACTGAGCTAAGGCCCCATCTTTTTATTGAGTGTCTTAGCAAAGTTGCCTTTCCCATAGTGAGAAACGAACAACGGGAAGCTAAGGCCCCATCTTCTTATTGAGTGTCTTAGCGAAGTTGCCTGTCCCGTAGTGAGGAACGAACAACGGGAAGCTAAGGCCCCATCATCTTATTGAGTGTCTTAGCGAAGTTGCCTGTCCCGTAGTGAGAAATGAACAACGGGAAGCTAAGGCCCCATCTTCTTATTGAGTGTCTTAGCGAAGTTGCCTGTCCAGTAGTGAGAAACGAACAACTGGAAGCTAAGGCCCCATCTATTGACCATTGTTTTATTGTCGGTACCTCTTTAGGCAGGAACAATAAGATGCTAAGTCTTTTCTTATGATTAAGCTCCAAAAATAAAATTGGCAACTCTATTATTAGAATTGCCAATCTTATTTATCAAAAGCTTGTTAAGCTTAGTTTATTCTCGATGCCTCCCGTCCTTCACTGATGTGAAGGTTTCTTCCCTTCAAAGGTCGGTTTACGACCTTTGATTTCTGCTTCCATCAGA
>ENA-ORXT01000587-ORXT01000587.1-marine-metagenome-genome-assembly--contig:-NODE-587-length-56419-cov-47.552962_pt1 | contig 56419 bp, 55 predicted proteins | sample MGYA00237868_ERZ511482 | MGnify/ENA metagenome assembly ERZ511482 | reverse complement strand
GGTCGGGCCGGGTTCTTCTCCGAGACCGGTTACTGGCAGCGGTGCGGAACCACCGATACGGACACCACCGAGTTCCTGCCCAGCGGCGTGTTCAATGCGGCGTTTGAGCAGGCCGGGTCGGTGACCTTCGAGCCGGTTGGGGCGTTGGTGGATCTGCTCGCGTTGCGGGAGCAGGCGCGGGCGCGTTCGGCGCCGCCGCAGCCGGCGCAAGTGGGGCGCACGCCACTTGATGGCGGTCAAACGATCGTGAAGTTACCCACGTGGTTCTGGGTCGAGGATCAGTACTGGCAGCCGTATGTGGGGTCCGATACTTCTGATGGTCGTCGGATCACGGTGCGGGTGACCGCCACGCCGGTGGATACGACATGGGTGACCGGTGAGGGGACATTGGTGTGTGACCAGGGGGTGGAGTGGGTGAGCAACAGCCCGTTGGATCCGTGGACCGGGTCGAATTGCATGGTCGAGTACCAGCACTCGACGACGATCGTTGCGCAGGGTCATCATGATGTGAGCGCCACCGTGCGGTTTGAGACCACCTGGGCGCTCGACTTCGACGGGTATGACAATTTCCTGATGGGGCAGCTTGATGACCAGACCTCGGTGGATGGCTACGAGCTGAAGGTGGGTGAGATTCAGGCGTTGATCGTGAATCCGGACCGGCCGATCGAGGACTGTTTTCACTGCGACGGCACCACCGAGATCGCTGACTTCTAGGAACGCGGCACACGTTCTGGCCCAGCCACCGACAGGGTCCACAGCAATCCGCCGGAGGTGGTGGAGCGCATTACGGGGCGAACCCGTCAGTCTTCATTGTCGGTGAGCGCCTCGTAGACCCACACGTCAATGCTGCTCCGGTCCGCAAGCGTTGCCACGGTCTCCACCCGTCGGTAGCCGTCGCCTTCAAATTGATCGATGTCCCGCCAATGATTGGACAGCTGATCCGAGACCAGAATCTCCACCGGAACCGCCGGGCCGTCCGCGTCCAGGACCACACCCGGGTATCCCTCAGCAGGCCCCCACGTCAGGTCAAAGAGCCAACCGTTGATGGTGCCTGAGATCCACTCGCCACCAACCGGCCGCAGCACCCACTGGTTCGCTTCGCCCGGCTTGAGCGTTCCGTACACCGCCAGTCTGGTCACCGGATTGTCCATCCCGCCGAGGGTAGAGGTCCCGGAGGGTGGAGGTTCAGGTCAGGCCCGCATTGGGACGGGATTAGAGTCGCCGGATGGCCATTGACTTTACGCTGTCCCCCGAACTGGAAGAGATCCGCGCCAAGGTGCGGGCCTTCGTCACCGCCGAGATCGTCCCGGTCATCGAGAAGATGGAGGCAGATGGGGTCACCGGACGGGACCGGATAACCATCCTGCTGGACCTGCGCAAGAAGGCGCACGCGGCCGGTATCTGGCTGCCGCACATGCCCAAGGAATGGGGCGGGATGGGCCTTGGTCACGTTGAGCTCGCCATGGTGCAGGCCGAGGCCGCAAAGAACCGGTACGGCCCGTGGGTGTTCAACTGTCAAGCTCCCGATGAAGGCAACATGCACACGCTGTTGCACTGGGCTACCGAAGCGCAGGCGGAGAAATATCTCAAGCCGCTCTGCGAAGGCAAAGCCTGGTCGTGCTTTGCCATGACCGAACCGGAAGTTGCCGGTTCTGACCCCACGCTCATCAAGACCTGGGCCTACCCCGATGGCGACGAATGGGTCATCAACGGCCACAAGTGGTTCATCTCCAATGCGCATCGGGCCAACTTCGCAATCCTGGTGGCGCGGACCGAAGATGACCCTGACATTCCGCAAGCGGCCAACAGTGCCTTCATCATCGATCTTCCGCACGAGGGCTGGACCGAGGTTCGTCAGATCGAGACGATGCACGGGGGTACCGGCCACAGTGAGATCCTCATCGAAGACCTTCGGGTCCACAACGATCAGATGTTGGGCGGCCGGGGCCAGGGTCACCTTCTGGGCCAGTACCGACTGGGACCGGCCCGTCTGGCGCACTGCATGCGCTGGATCGCTCAGGCCGAGACCGCCCTGGACATGATGGTGGAGCGCTCCCTTGACCGGTACTCGCACGGATCGATCCTGGCCGAAAAGCAGGGCATCCAGTGGCTGATCGCCGACTCGGCCATGGAGCTGTACCAGTCAAAGCTGATGGTGCTGCATGCTGCGTCCAAGATTGACGCTGGGGAGGACTTCAAGTCCGAGGTGTCGATGGCCAAACACTTTGTGGCCAACTCGCTCAACCGCATCATCGACCGATCCATTCAGGTCCACGGCGCCCTCGGGTATTCGACCGATACACCGCTGGCCGACATGTACCAGCACGCGCGGTGGGCCCGCTTTGCTGATGGCGCAGACGAAGTCCACCAGATGCGGATTGCCCAGCGAACGATTGCCGCGTGGAAGGATCACGGCACCACCGCTCCGGCCACCGGCAACCTGCCCATCTGACCGGCAACCTGCCAATGTGACCGGCAACCTGCCCATCTGCCGGCAACCTGCCAATGTGATTGTGCCGAGCTGACTGGTCGGGTTTAATTGGGGGCGAGTGCCGGGTCGACGCGGCGAGGGCGGATCCAGGCAAACCAGAACGACGCCAGCAGGATCACCGCGGACAGAAACGCCGTCAGGCCGCCCCAGAACCAGTAGGGGAGAAAAAGCGCGTCTTCGATCGCCCCGGAGTCGCCCGGGACGGTCTTGCCGTCGATGACGATGTCGTTGGTGAACATGTAGTCGAGCGTGCCCCAGCTGGACAGCACGAACTGGATACCGATGAACTGGGCCAGAAGAATGCGGGCCACCGGCGGGGCGTAGAACGCGATGGGGGCCAGCACCACGCCCATGGCGAGCATGGCACCAAAGCCGAACGCGTTGCGGATCCACAAGGCCACCGACACCAGGATCAGCACCGACAGCGCCGCCAGCACCCACTTGGCCGTCTTGCTGCGGGATCCGAAGATGATGATCAGCCCGCCGAAGATGGCCGGGCCCATGAGGCCACCAGCCGACACCATTGCGCCAGTGAAGCGGCCGGCACCGGTGTGGTACGCCACGCCACCGAGGCCTCGGTAGAGCTCCAGCTTCTCGAAGCCGCCGCCAGTCAGGAGGGCGGTGAGTCCGTGTCCCATTTCGTGGGCCCACACGCCCAACAGCGAGAACGGGTACAGGATGTTTCGTCCGTACGGAATGCGCGGGAGCGCAATGCTCAGGGCCGCCGCCGCCCAGAACGCGGCCATGAGCGCGCCCCGGGACAGGCCGGTTTCGGGTTCGGTGGCGTTCTTGTCAAAGCTGCCGGCTCCGCCCAAACCACCGAGGCCGCCCAGTCGGGGAGTGCTGCCGATCTCACTGCTCACGGTGCTTCATTTCTGCTGGCGCTCCTGGCGGTCGAATGCTGAATGGGCTGTTGTGTCAGTATTCAGTATCTCAGGTCCGGGTCTCAACCGATATCGGGGTTTCCCCGGATGTCAGGGTTCGATCCGTCGAATGGTGGTGGCTCGGTCGATCGAGCGGTCGAACGATGCGACGGGCCACGCAACGCCTCGTTTCCTGGCAGGTACCGAAATTGAGCCGGCCAACGCAAGAAAGTCGGCTGTTCTTGCCAGCACCGGCCGAGTGCCGTCAACTCGGAAGATGACCTCGTCACCACGCTCAGCCCAAGTGCATCTCGCACGGCTTTGGGCACCGTGATTTGACCTTTGGTCGTCAACTTCGCCGCTGCCTCCATCGTGATTCCTTACTTGGTGGTGAAGGTGAGACTGGCCTCGGCCGTCTGGCTCGCACCGATCAGTTGTCCGGGGCGTAAATCACCGGTTCCATGCCGCGAGCCCGCAGTGCCACGCCGCCAGCCACCAGCATCAGCACCGCTGCCACGGCGAGAACCACGCGCAATCCGGCGCGTTCGGCCAGCAGCCCCAGCGCCACGCCGCCGGCAATCTCGCTGACGGCGAGCCCCTGACCGGTGAGTGAATGAACGGTCGCTCGGACCTCGGTCGGTGCGTCCCGATTGATCCACGAGCCGAACACTGAGTGAAGCGACTCTCGGGTGCTGTCCTGCATGGTCAGGCCGATGCCGAGCAGCACCAGCAGACCGGTGGTGGCCGCAATCAGTCCGCCGATGCCGGCCACAATCAACAGGACCATCGTCACCATCACCACGCCGCGCTTGCGGTCCAAGCTTCGTTGCGCAATGCGATTCACCGTCACCCCCGCAACGCCCATGATCAGAAACAGCACGCCGGTGCTGACAAGCGATGGATCGTCGATGACCGACGCATCGAAGCCGGCGTCGATGCTGGACTCGATGAAGTGGGCAAAGCCGAGGCGATCGAAGATCTCCGATGACAAGCCGGCAATCATCATCGTGGCCAGGGCAACTTTGAGCCGAGGGGTGCGACCGATCACTTTGGTTCCTTCGGTGAGCGTTTCCCGGAAGGTCGAGGAGTCGGACTGCGGGGTGAAGTGCTCCTCGGTCATGCGGCGCAGGTAGTAGAGGCCAACCAGGCACTTGCCCACCGCACAGAGAAGCCCCGCCGCTCGAAGTGACCACGAGCCGACGAACATCACGGCCACCACGGCAACCATCGACCACAGGATGCCGACGGCGTGTTGGCGTAGAATAAGGCGTTCGATGGCGTCATCATCGGTCTTCGCAGTGTTGGCGGGACCGGGATACCGGCCGCGTAGCTCGTCGGTGACCCAGGCGATGTCGGCGCCGCTTCGGAACGTCCACCCAAACGCAAACAGCGCCTGCGCGGGCAGGATCACCCAGTAGTTGCGACTGGCGAACGCCCAGACAAACGCGGCGGCCATGACGAATTCGGCGATGATCAGCGACCGGCGACGGGAGTACAGATCGGCCACAACCCCGGTTGGCGTCTCGCTCAGGATGACCGCCACATTGACGACCACGCCCATCAGCACCAGTTGAAAGGGGGAGAGGGCCAGATCGACGATCCACCAGACGGTGAGCGCCAACCACAAACCCCACTCGATGGCTTCGGCGGCGGCTGATCCGCGTACATAGACGCGCGCGGGATCGGTCGGGTTCACTTGGGAACTCTATTGCGGGTCTGGGGGAGCGGCGAGAGAGAATTCGCCGATCAGTGTGACCCCGGCCAGGGGAGCGGTGAACTGGAGGAAGTGTTTCTCCTACGTTTGGTCAGCGGCCCTGACGGGCGAGTTCTTTCAGCCACTTGTCAGCCACCGAGATGCGACGCTCGAGTTGGGCGATCGTCGCCAGGGTGATGCGCTCAACGGCGGCCTCGCGGTTGAGGCGCTGGTTGACTTCGGGGTAGCTGAGCCCCGAGCGCGCCACCAGCTCCCGCACCCGGGTGGAATTTCGGTCCCGAAGTTGCGCCTTGACCTTGGCCCGAGACTCCGGCGGCGGGGCATCGCCAAAGTCCGCCAGACCGTCGCCCCCATAGCTGGCAAACCGATCACGACCAGGCAGTGCCGGGGGTGGAGCCAGGTTGACAGCGAAGCCTTCCAGGTCCTCCAGCAACGGGGTGTACTTCTCATCCGGATCGATGCCGTCAAGGGGCGCCGATGCATCCACGCCTTCGCTGTCCATGGCGGTGGAGGAGAGCGCGCTGAACAACGAGAGCTGCTCTTCATCCCGAGGCTGAGTGATGCGGTCGAAGTCGGTTTCTTCTTCCCGCGTCTTGCGGAGTTCGATGCTGTGGCGACGTTCGGTTGCCAGCAGCGCCGCGTGGCCTCGCAACCGAAGATCGGCCGGCAGGTACATGTAGGCCTTCTGGCTGCGCAGCCCTGATGTCCAGCGGGCAATACGCCCCACCGCCTGGCGGAAGAACATTGCGGTGGTGGTCGTGGATGCGAACACGGCAACGCGAAGCCGGGGGATGTCCACGCCCTCAGAGATCATGCGGACCGCCACCACCCACGGGTCGGTGCCGTTGGCGAACTTCTCAATCACATCGCTGGCGTTGGGGTCATCGGAGAGGGCAATGGCCGCATCGATCCCGTGCCGCAGCCGCAACAGGCGAGCGATCGCCCGTGCGTGTTCCTGGTCTGCGGCGATGACCAGCCCGCCGGCATCGGGGTGCTCTTCGCGGATGTGGCGGAGTTTCTGTTCTGCGTGGCCGAGGACCGTTTTGATCCACTCGCCGTCCGCCGCCAGCGCGGTGCGGAGGCGAGCACTCCATTCGGAACTGACCAGATCGTCCTCGAAGGTCGCCTCCACGTGTTCGCCTTCGGCGTTCAGCCATTCCATATGGCCGTCGAACCGGGGGAAATAGACGGGGCGAACCACACCACCGTCGCGCAGTGCCTCGCCGTAGCCGTACGCATAGTCGGCTTCGGCCTCGCCGTAGTCACCCCAGGAATACCGCACAAAGGGAATTGGGCTGTCATCGGTGCGGAATGGGGTGCCGCTCAACAGCAGCCGGCATGCGGCGGCGCTGAAGGCCTGCTCTACGCCATCGCCCCAGGATCGCTCGCTGGCGGCGTGGTGAATCTCATCCAGGATCACCAGGCCGCCGGTTGTTTCGTCCGCCAGACCCGCCGGAGCACCGCTCACGTAGCGAGCCAGGTCCTGCCGGGACGACGAGGTCTGCGCGTAGGTGACAATCACGCCGTGCATGTCGGCCGCTGGTGGGCCCTCGCTGGCCGCCCAGGCCGGGTCGAGGTGGAGTCCGAAGCGCAGGGCGGCGTCGGCCCACTGGCGCTTGAGATGGGCCGTCGGTACCACCACGACAAGTGGTCGTCGCTTTCCACCCAGCCATTGGCGAGCGGCGGTCAGCGCGAACGTCGTCTTTCCTGCGCCGGGACAGGCGACGGCCAGAAACGATTCGGGCCGATCGGCCATGAATTTCTGGAGCGCCTCGCGCTGCCAGAGGCGAAGGGTGATGCTGTCGGTCACGAGTCGGCCACGCTAACGAACGCGGCTGAGCGAGCGGTGTACCTCCACCCAAATTTGCCCTTCGGACCCACGAGCCGAGCGGTGGAAGCGATACTCAGGCTGATCTCAGCCGGAACCTGCCACACTTGGCCTCATGGTCGAAACGCCGCGTGGCGGTTTCTGGGTTGGACGCCGCTGATGCGCGTCCTGCTGGTTGACGACGAGGAACGGCTTGTGCGTTCCATTGCCAAAGGGCTCGAGGTCGAAGGCATCGACGTGGATATGGCATTCGACGGCCAGGACGGGTACTGGCGGGCGTGCGAAGGCAGCTACGACGTGGTGGTGCTTGACATCATGATGCCGGGTCGCAACGGCTACGAGGTCTGCCGGGACCTTCGCTCAGCCAAGGTCTGGACCCCCATCCTGATGCTCACCGCCAAGGAGGGCGAGTACGACGAGGCGGACGCCTTTGAGCTGGGTGCCGACGACTATCTGCGCAAACCGTTCTCCCATGTGGTTCTGCTCGCTCGTCTGCGAAATCTGGCCCGGCGCTCCTCCAGCAGCCGACTTGCTCCCATGGTTCTTCGAGTGGACGATCTGAGCCTTGATCCGGCGGCAATGGTCTGCCGTCGAGGGGACGAGATCATCGACCTCACTCGGCGCGAGTTTGCGCTGCTGGAGGCCATGATCCGCCGCAGTCCCGACGTTGTTCCCAAAGGCGACCTGCTGGACCGGGTGTGGGGCATGGACTTCCAAGGCGATCCGAACATCATCGAGGTGTACGTCGGGTACCTGCGACGCAAAGTCGATCGGCCGTTCGCCAAGACGAACATCCGCACGGTTCGCGGCGTCGGCTACCAGCTGGCCCCCATGCCGGCGGCTGAGAACGAAGCTGCGGAGGCGGCAGGGTGAATTCAGTTCGCGCGCGTCTCACCGCGGTTCTGGTTCTCCTGGCCGCAGTCATCGCGACGCTGGCCGTCATCTTTGGTTCTCGTTTGGTCGAGCAGCAGTTGGTGGATCGACAATTTGATTTGGCGTTGCTCGGCTCGGTTGAGCCGGAGTCAATGGAGGTCATCTATCCGATTGGGCCGCCCGAGCTTCCGTTTGGCTACGGATCGCAGCTCACGGCGCCTTCGGACCTTGGCTTGCCCGCACGCATACCGCTTGACATCGAGGAGTTCCCGCCATCGTTGTTCTCCGACCTGGTCACCGTCGAGGAGTACAGAGGGGTCACCGGACTGATGGTGAGCGACGAGACCTTCGCAGGGCCGGTCCCGCGTGGCCTGCTCTACATCGAGGGGCCCCAATTCTCCGATGGGCTTTTCTCCGACGCGGTTTTCTTCGACCAGGACATCGAAACGCAGGTGATGGCCGGCTTTGCCGTCGACGTGACCGCTCTCAAGGCTTCAGGTGCCCTGGACAATTTCTTCGATGACCTGGCCACCGATGTTGATGGTTTTCATGCCGACGTCGATCAAGTGGATGTGATTCTCTCCGCGTCGAGGACCGGAATTCTCTCCCGGTCGGGAAGGGTGGATGCTGTTGAGCGACCGCCGGAGGGATTTGCCATTGCGTTGAACTTCCTTTCGGAATTGTCTTTCGTCTTTGGACCGCTCTTCGATGGTGGCGCACCGGAGACCTCTGACCTCGACGCGACGGCCAAATTTTCCTACCGCGAAGCGGCGGACGTGCGCCGGCCCGATGTCAGCCCGGAGCAGAATTCGCTCCGGCTGATTGCCGGAGCAAACATCACCGATGTTGAAGGAGACGTGTTGGCGATCTCCCGGATCCTCTGGTTTGCCGCCGTGGCTCTGGTCTTCTTTGCTGGGCTTGCAACCTGGATCCTCACCGGCCGCGCCCTGCGCCCTGTGGGTGCCATCCGTGAGCAGGTTCTCGCCATCAATTCGGGAACGCTCGGAGAACGAGTGCCGGTGGCCAACGAGCATGACGAGATCGGACGGCTCGCCACCACCATGAACAGCATGCTGGAACGCATTGAGACGGGTCTGGTTCAGCGCCGGCGATTTGTTTCTGACGCGGCCCACGAACTGCGCACCCCGGTCGCGGTGCTGCAGAGCGAAGCCGAAGTCGCCTTGCGCGCACCGGATCGGACATCCACCGAAGAACTGGCCTCCAGCGTGTTGGGCGAGAGCCGCCGTTTGGGCGCAATCGTTGAGGATCTGCTGACTCTGGCGCGGGTCGATGAGGGAAGCGAGAGGCCTGCCGGTTCGGTCGTGGATCTGGATGACCTGGTGCTGGAACAGGCCCGCCGTCAACGACGGCTGCCCGTCGACAGAACCGGCGTGTCGGCCGGGCAGGTGCTGGGCCGCAGCGATGATCTGGAACGCATGGTTGGTCACCTGATCGACAACGCCGCACGCCACGGCACTTCCCGGGTCTGGGTTGCGGTGGAGGCCGGAGACGATGTGGTTCGGCTCATGGTGGACGACGATGGTGATGGCATTTCACCGGCCGACCGGGAACGGATCTTTGAACGGTTCGTTCGCCTGGACGATGCCCGAAGCCGAGACGCCGGCGGATCTGGTCTTGGACTGTCGGTGGTGGCAGCGACGGTGCGTGAACACGGCGGCACGGTGTCCGCCGGTGGTTCCCCACACGGCGGCGCACGAATCACCGTGACGCTTCCGCTGGCGGGTGGAGTCACCGTCGAGCGGCCGTTGGTTCCGGCGTAGCTCCTACGCCGAGGTCCAGCGGGGGAGTACGGCCTTGATCGACCGGGCACCAATGAGGCCGGTGATGACTCCCGCCCCGTGAGAAGCGTTGTCCAGTGTTCGGAGGGCGGCGTACCTGACCGGGTCAAGGCTCAGAGGGTCCCGGAGCCACTCCGCGGCTGCCGGGGCCAGCGCCGCAACCGCAGCCGCCCGGCGCAGTCGGGGCGACATGACTCCCGCAATGACGGTCGCTGGAAGCCAGTCCCGCCACGCGGCGTTGGCCACCATCTCGGCCGCGTGAAGATGACCCCGCAGTCCAAGGCGCATGGCGTCGGACACCGGTTGGTCCACCCGGTCCCTGATCTTTGGAACCATGGTGGCGGCGCTGGCGATGGCCACCATGGCGCCGACCCCAAGTCCCCTTCGGCCAAGCAGCGCGGGCAGCGCGACCACGGCCGCGCTCCACTTGTTGATGACGACCGGTGACAGCCAGCCGGGGTGGCGGTGCTCGAGCGGCGCGGTCGCCGATCCGTACAGGTGCCGCTGGCGGCTGAACGCCGTCAGCGATTGGCGATTGCGATGGTGGACGGTACCGCGAGGTTCGTATCGGGCGAGGGAATCGGGCTGTTCACCGACTCGCCAGACAAGGTCAACATCCTCGCCGGCGCGAAGTGCTTCATCGAAGCCGTCCAACTGGTTGAAGGTTGCGGTGCGCATCACCATGGCCGCGCCTGGCACATAGGAGATGCGCGACTGCGGTTTGATCAGCCCCGGCCGTGGGCCCAGATCAAGTGGTGAGCCAACCGCCTCATACCGATCAACGACTGATGAGCCAGGCATCGCCCGAACCCGTGGAGCCACCAGCGTCACGCTGGGGTTGTCGAAGTGCCACAGCAACGCTTCCAGCCATCCTTCGGTGGGGTGAACGTCGGCATCGACAAATCCCACGAGCCGGGTTGTCACGATGGCGGCCCCCCGATTGCGGGCAGCAGCCGGACCCATTGCCACATTGTTTCTCAGCATCGTGATGGCGTACTGGTCCAAGAGCTTTTCCAGACGAGCCGCCTCCGCGGGAGAGCTCCCATCGTCCACGACGATTACCTGGTGGCAACGAGACGTTGTCTCGCCTTCCGCAGCCAGGGCCGGGAGCAGATTGGAGAGACCGGCGGCGTCGTTGTGGACCGGAATCACCATCGTCAGGTCATCAAGCCCAAGCGTTGGTGGCCGGCCCGATGGTTTCGGGTGCACCACGCCGGCCGCCAGCAGCCGGGCCGCCAGTCGGTGCTCGGCCGGACCTTCGGTCACCGTGACACCTGTCAGCCAGGAGTCGAGGGTCTGGGCCCCGCCCTCGGTCAGTCGCAGCAGTCGGAGAGGAGAACCGCCAACAAGAACTGTTCCATTGCGGTGGCGACGTACTGATTGGTCAAGAGTGAATCGGGGCGCCACAGCCAAATCGTATGTTGGAGGTGACAGTGAGCGGCAGGATCAGCAGTGGCCGATGGAGCCGATGGGAATAGTCCAGGCAGTCGCCGACGTTATGATGCCTACGTACCAACAAAGGGGACAGCGTGGACCAGACGCCCGGCAGCGAGCCAACAGATGAGACCGTGACCGAAATCACCGCCGAGACGGCAGTGGACTCGGTTGAAGAACTGCTGGTCGAGGAGATCTCCATCGACGGCATGTGCGGCGTCTACTAAAAGTCCTGCCGGTTTGATCGAACCCCCACTGATGGCCGCCGTTCACTGATGGTTGCTGCAACCGACACCTTCGTTGCCGCGGAACCATGGATCTTGAGTACCAACGTTGGCCTGCGTCCTGAACCCTTTGGCGCGTTGGCTTACCACTTTGACACTCGCCGACTGGTGTTCCTGAAAAGTCCGACTCTGGTGTCTTTGGTCCGCGGCCTGGCCCAACATGATTCGGCCGCTCAGGCCATCGATGCGATTGTCGCTCCCTCCACCGACGCCGCCGCCAACTCCTACACCAAAGCGCTGGCATCATTGGCTGAAGCCGGCGTCATTGAACGGAACCGAACTGAACGGAACCGCACTACCGAAAAGAGTGATCCATGAGTGTTCCCGCATTGGTTGAGCAACTGAAGGGCGGCCTGGACGCACCCATCTGTTTGACATGGGAGCTGACCTACGCCTGCAACCTGGCGTGTGTGCATTGTCTGAGTTCGTCCGGTCGACGCGACCCGGACGAGCTGAGTACTGAAGAAGCGTTGGCCGTGGTTGATCAACTTGCGGAGCTGCAGGTCTTCTACGTGAACATCGGTGGTGGCGAACCGATGATTCGTCGGGATTTCTTCGAGATCGTTGACCACTGCATTGACCAGAACGTGGGCGTCAAGTTCTCCACCAACGGCGCGTTCATTGATCAGGAAGCCGCCGAGCGATTTGCGGCCATGGAGCTGCTGGACATCCAGATCAGCCTGGACGGCATTGATCCCGAGACCAACGACGCCGTCCGCGGCGAAGGAAGTTGGCAGTCGGCCGTTGCCGCCATGGACCACCTCAAATCCGCCGGCTTCAAGAACTTCAAGATCTCGATCGTGGCCACCCGTCACAACGTCGACCAGCTTGACCAGTACGCCGAACTCGCCCGCTCCTATGAGGCGCAACTGCGAGTGACCCGTCTGCGGCCATCGGGTCGCGGCGTGGATTCGTACCACGACCTCCGGCTCTCGCATGACCAGCAACGCCAGATCTACCACTGGCTCCAGCGCAACCCCGAAGTGCTCACTGGAGACTCGTTTTTCCACCTCAATGCGCTGGGCGAATCCCTGCCTGGACTCAACATGTGCGGGGCCGGCCGGATCGTCTGTCTCATCGATCCAATCGGCGACGTGTACGCCTGCCCGTTTGTGATCCACGATCAGTTCAACGCCGGGAACCTTCGCAACGAAGGTGGCTTTGCCCACATCTGGCAGAACTCTGCGTTGTTCACCGAACTTCGTGAACCCGAAAGCGCCGGCGCCTGCGGCTCGTGCGGGTCCTATGACGCCTGCCAGGGCGGATGCATGGCCACCAAGTTCTTCACCGGTCTGCCGCTTGACGGCCCTGATCCGGATTGTGTCTGGGGTCATGCCGACGAAGCGTTGGCGGCGGTTGGCGCTGGTCAGGCGCCCCGACCAAGCCAGGACCATTCAAAGCCGGGCAGCCAGCCGGTTGCGCTTTCGGTCAAGCCCCGATCCTGATTCACGAGCTCGCGAAGCGGCGCGTGTGGTGAGCAGCGGAGCGCCGCAATGACCGCTCCGAAATTTGGTCTGTCGACCAGCACCTGGACCGACGTGGCATCCCACGACCAGGACGTTCTGCTTGTTCCCCTCGGTTCGACCGAACAGCACGGTCCGCATCTGCCGTTGGACGTGGACACCCGGATAGCGCAGGCGGTTGCCGAACGAGCGGCTACCGATGCCGGCGTCCATGTGGCCCCTGCACTGCCGTATGGATCTTCGGGTGAGCATCAGGGTTTTGAAGGCACCATTTCCATCGGTACTGCGGCACTTGCAGCGGTGCTCGTGGAGCTGGCGCGCTCGGCTCTGCTGCAGTGGCGCCACGTCATCTTCGTCAATGGCCATGGCGGTAACCTGCCCGGAGTCCGAAAGGCCGTGGACCAGCTTCGGGCCGAAGGCCGATCTGCGCACCTCTGGTTTCCCACCGTTGACGGCGATGCACACGCCGGGAAAACGGAGACATCGGTCATCCTGCACCTCCATCCCGAACTGGTGCGGGTGGACGCCATTGAGCGGGGAAACACGACACCCCTTGACGTCCTGTTGCCCGACCTCATGACCAACGGGCTTCGCCCTCATACTCCCACGGGTGTCCTGGGCGATCCCACGGCCGCGTCAGCCGATCACGGTCACGCGGCTCTGGCGGAAATGACAACGTCGCTGACCCAGCTGATCACCGGGATCCGAGCGGCGGTTCCAACCGCCCAGACTGAGTAGTCTCGCCGCCATGCCCGAACCAGCCGCACCTGACTCTCGCCCTGCCGATGCGCCTGTTGCTCTGGTCACCGGCGCGGGACGAGGGATTGGAGCGGCGACCGCCCGCGTGTTGGCAGAGCAGGGCTGGAACCTGGTCCTGGTGGATTGTTGTGACTCAATACCCGGCATCAACTACCCGCTCGCCACCGAACAGGAGCTGCAGGCGGTCGCTTCGGAGGTGGGTGGTCGAGCGCTGGTGGCTGACGTGCGGGACCGCGCCGCGCTGGCGGCGGCGGTGGACTTGGCCCGTGACACCTTTGGGGGACTGGATGCCGCGTTGGCCATTGCCGGTGTGGTTGGCGCAACCGGGCTTCTTTGGGACGTGCCAGAAGCTGAGTGGACTGCGCTCTGGGACATCAACGTCACCGGAGTCCTGAATCTGGCGTCGGTTGCTGTTCCGTGCCTGCTTGAACGACCGGCCCCGCGTCGCGGTCGATTCGTGGCGGTGGGATCTGCCGCGGCCGAAAAGGCCACCACCCGGCTGGCCGCGTACAGCGCATCCAAAGCGGCGGTGGTGGGCATGGTGCGGGGTTTGGCCGCCGACCTGGGCAACACCGGCGTGTCGGCCAATGTGGTGCAGCCCGGGACAACTGACACCGCAATTCTGGCTCCCAGTGCGGCGGCCTACGGCATGCCGGCTATCGGCTTTGCCGGCCAACACATCGATACCAGAATCATTGCTCCGCAAGAGATTGCCAACGTCATTGCGTGGCTGTGCTCCACCGATGCGGCCGCAATCACCGGCGCAGTAATCCCCGCCGACGCGGGTATGGCGGCCCGCTGAGAGGGCGTACACACAGATGAGCCGGGGGTGCATTACGCCACCCCCGACTCATCTGCAGTTCCCGCTCGAACTATTCACATAATGTCAGGACGCCGACGCGTTGTCCACGTCAATTCGTCGCTTCTGCGACTTATGGCGCGATTCCGAACCCGGTTCGGCGGCCTCTGCGACCCTCTCCGGGTCACGGCGCGTCTTCCATTTCAAAGCCCAGTGCCCAAGCCGACGCTTCGAGTCCGGCGGGGCGGGGAATACGGGCGGTGTTGGCCAGCCGACTGAGCAAATGTTCGGATGCGGCCACGCCGACAGCATCGGCTGTGGTCCGAGAACTGGTTGCGATGCTCAGAGCCGCTCGGCTCTTTTTCATGCCGGCGCGATCGTTGTTGGCCAGACAATCGGTGAGTGAAATCAGCTCGCTCCCGTTGGCAACGCCGGGGTCGCAGGTGGGATCCGTTGACTGGAGGGCCTCCAGATGCAGGGCCTCATGGTTGAGTACTGACCGACGCAGCGCGCGGGCGTGAATCAACAGATTGACGTCGCACTCGACCAGCCACGCCGTCCGGGCGGCAACAACACCGGCTTGGGCTGCGCTCAGGCCCAGGTCATCGGCCGAGGCGTCCTGGGCGTTGCGTCGGGTGTGATCCATGGGCCGCCCGTAAAGCGTTTCGGCCAGGTCTCGGGCGGCGTGCTGCTCGGTGGGCAGTTGGTCGAGCAGACAAAGCGCGGGGACCGTGGAACTCGGGTCCGTGACCTCGGATGCGTCGAGAACCATGCCCGTTGGTTTGCCGCTGAACGGTTTGGGCAACGGCAACAGTCCGGTCCCCACCCCCAGTGTGAAACGATCGATGGCGGTGATGCGGGCGGCGACGCCAACGATCTCGGCGCGCATTTCCGGGGTCAGCTTTGGCGTCAGGAAGCTGTTGAAAATACCTTCGGTGATGCCGGCGGAGTCCACGGCAACGTGGGCGGCCAGGATGTTTGGCGCGCTCCACGCCGTCACCGGAACGGTGCCGGGATTGTTCAACGCCCGTCGGGCGGAGCGAGCGGCGGCTACCCGGGCACGGGCGGTCAAGGTGGGCCCGGGACCCGCCAGTCGATCCCATTCCCGAATCAGACCGGTGGCGACCTCATTGGAGACTGGCACGGCGGCGCCGGCGAGCAGGTGGTCGACGGCGTGCTCAATGTGGTCGTCCGCGGGGCGGATGGAAAAGGGCACTTCGGCGGCAGACATACGCGCCATTTTGCCTCATTCCGATGTTGTTGGTGTGGATAGTGGGGCTGAAGTTGTTCACCACCCGCCATCTCCTCGACCGAGAATCGGTCACTGCCTCTGTACGGGCCGTATCTATACACGTGGTGATCAGCTGCCCAAGCCCGCTCGACCCCCGATTGTGATCATTCAGATCGAGACACCGGGTGGTGTCCGGCCATGGTCGCTGAATCCGATGTGCTGCCGAACAAGGTGCAGATACTTATCGGTCTCCACGGCAGTTGTCCCACAAGCTGTGGGCAATTGAACGGTCAGGCCAGGCCTCAGCGAACGAGCGATGTACATCAGGTTCGACCGGTACAAACTTTGTCATGGCGGGGATCCAGTGCGATTTACTACTTCGTCAAGCGATGGACTCACCAATAGTGACCTCGCCGGCGAATATGTGCATTTACGAGGATGGATGCTGAGATGCGGCAACACCTTGAAGCCAGTGTCCGAAACTTTGTTGCTGCCGGACGAACGTCGTAATCAGACCCTGTTGGTCCAACACGGCGGCGAGGATGTCGCCGACGCCTATCTCCGCTCCCGACTCGACCACGACTGGGGCAGTGAGTTCGGGACCCTCCCTCCCGACGCTCCGCTCCAGCGCAGAGCCAGCCGCGCCGTACCATCGACCTGACCGGCGTCGTTAGGCGGGCCATCGCTAACCGCATTACACCGCTGGGAGGGCCGACTCAGGTAGTTGGCGGTTCGATTCGTTCGATGGTCGCGACTCGATCAATCGAACGGTCAAACGACACAACGACGCCAATCCCGGTCGACTCGGCACAGGCAACGAGGTAGGCCTCGGCAAAGTCGATCCGGTCGACCTCATAGACCTCGATTGATCGCAACAGCAATGCAGGATCAACACACACGATCGAGTGAAACGCGATCAGTGACCGCATCGCGTTGGCGATTTGGTCTCGTGGTGTTTCATAGAACGACTCCAGCACGTACACCGTCTCGGCAACGATCAAGTCAGCGAGAAACAGCTCGGAAGTAGAACCGAGGTACAACGTCGCCCGCTGCGCCATGTCGGCCGGGTCACCTGTCAGATGTCTGACCAAAATGTTGGTGTCAACAAATGCACTCACCGCCGGCGAACAGCTCGCTCTGACCTCGTGCGCCGCACTATCTCATCCCATGCGACATTGCGTTTCGCCGCCGGCACCGACACCGACCCAGCCAACTCAAGGAAGTCGACCGTTCTTGCGAGGACCGCCCGGTTGCCTTCAACCCGAAACACGACTTCATCGCCCTCGCAAAGCCCGAGCGCATCACGCACCGCCTTTGGCACCGTCACCTGACCCTTCGAAGTCACTTTCGCCGCAGCTTCCATCTTGTTCCTTACCTGTAGATAAATGTAAGGATAGCCTGGCTACGGGCCGCCCGATAGAGGTTCCCCAAGCGTACGCGCTCGGCATTGACCTGTTGCGACGCCGTTGCAGCGACGAGGTGACTCACATGGGAGTTGGTACGCGAGCTCGACCCGGCAAAGTGGGGTTGGGGTAGCGATGAAGATGCCACCGAACCGCCCGATAACGACGCCCAGAATCCCCGTCGCAGCGCCCAGCTAGCGCCGACATATCTACCCAACCGTGACGCGAGATAATCCCGGCATCGGTAGGCCATTACTCCCGGTTCTCAGACGCCTTGGAGTGGTCTCAGTGGCGCTGGCGGCATCGAGACCCTGATCTCGTCGCCAGGTCGTACGATTCCTCCCATAACGACGACTGTCATGATTCCAGCGAGCTTGACCAGCGATCCTTCATCATTTCGATACAGGACCGTTTTGAGTAAACCGGCTTGAAAGTCGTCGATTTGGAGGCAGGGATTTCGCAGGCCCGTTGCGACTAGCAGTGCGTCCTGGCCAATGCTGAGAACGGCCCCGATCGGCAGACCAAGAAGGTCGATGTCGCGTGTCGTGATGTTCTCTCCAAGGTCGCCCGGACCAACACTGAAGCCCTGGTCCGCCATGTAGCCGAAGAGTTCCTCGTGGATGAGGTGTACCTGTCGAAGATTGGGTTGGGCTGGATTTGCTTTGACTCGCGAACGATGCTGAACGAGCGCTCCTTGGTGAGCATCGCCTCGGACCCCGATGCCGGCTACAAGCTCGATCTCGGCGACCGAATCTTTGCTGAAGGAATGAACTGTGGAGACGTGAGTAGCGCTAACGATTGGTTGCATAATGTCGCCTGGGTTGGTCCTACGTTCTGACTCATTCTGAATGCGGCACCAGAGCTGCGGCGGCGGAGGGGTCCGTAAGGGCAGCGGCGGGATCGACAATACCGCAGCGACCTCTCGCTAGCGCATGCTCAGCGATAGCAGCGGCTCGCTGCGGACAGGTCGAAGTGCTGCACATCGCAGCCACAGAATCAATGTCTCAGACAGCGCGTCTGCGCCACAGTTCGGCCCAATTGAGCTAGTTCGCAATATCGGGTGCAGTAACGGCCTTCTGGCCGAGTGGATCCGACATCATGCCGCTCGCTGACTGATCATCTCACCGATCCTGGTGTTGCGTTGATCGGTTGAACCCAAGCTGGGAACCGAGCCCTGGCTAGCCGCTAAGGTCGAAGTCAACGTCGAACTAGGGGAGATGTCATGACCGTCAGTGCCTATGTATTCGTGCTCACCGATATGGACAAGACGGCTGCGGTCGCCCGCGCCATCAGCGCAATCCCTGGTGTCGACGAGGTCGATGTGGTCACGGGTCCCTACGACGTGATCGTGAAGGCATCGGCAGACACCATGGATGAACTCGGCCACATGGTGCTCGGCAGCGTGCAAAAAGTCCCCGGCATCAACCGGACCATCACCAGCCCAGTGGTCAATCTCTGAGAGAGCGCAGCAAACAGCAAGCGACCCAACCGGTGAGTAGCACCGATTGGGTCGTGCTTTTGGGTTGACTGGGCGGAGCTGCCCGCCCACCCAGACAGCTGACGGCTGTGGGGGGACGGCCAACTACTTACTGGGTGATTTGGATCTTGCGGGGCTTGGCGGCGGCGACCACCGGGATGCTCACGATGAGCACGCCGTGCTCGGATCGGGCGGAGAGGCCCTCGGTGTCGAGATCATCGGCCAAGGTGAACGACCGGTTGAAGGCGCCATGGCGACGACCCGCAAGCACATGCTCTTGGTCCTCGCCCACGCTGAACTCGCGAGTTGCCGAAACGACGAGTGTGCGTCCATCGACCGTGAGATCGACTGACGCGGGATCGACGCCAGGTAGGTCGATGAACAGCTCGAATCGTTCCGTCGAGCGAACAACATCGATGTTCGACGACCCGGCGAATGACCCGGCGAATTTGGTTGAGAGATCTTCGACGGTCTTGTCGAAGTCCGGACCAAAGTTCAGTCCCTTCGTGAGGCGTTCGAAATCGTTGATGAGATCATTGCTACGAAACATCATTGGGTGGTTCTCCTCGTGTGATAGTCAGGGTTGTGCAAAGGTTCAGAACGACTCGTTCGGTTTCGGTATTCCAAAGAGTTCGGAAAATTTGACGGGTGGCCGCCACCCGCGTCACTCCAACAGATCTTGCCGAACTGACACTCACCGTCAGCAGAAATGGCGATGGCCCTGCAGTCGTGCTGCTGCATGGGTTCCCCGAAATCGCCTATTCGTGGCGCCACCAGATCCCAGTCCTGGCCGACGCCGGATATCAGGTCATTGCCCCAGACCAGCGGGGCTACGGATGGAGTGACCAGCCGCAGGGCGTCGAGGCCTATGCCATGACCGAGTTGGTCGGCGACGTGATTGCATTGCTCGACCACGACGGCATCGACGACGCCGTGATCGTTGGCCACGACTGGGGCGCGTTCATTGCGCCTTGGGTTGGCCTGTTCCGCCCCGATCGGGTGCGCGGCATTGCGCTGCTGAGTGTGCCGTATACGCCACGAGGTGAGCGCAGCATCATCGACCACATTCGGGCCACCGACCCCGAAGGCCCGTTCGCCTACATGCTGGCCTTTCAGGAAGAAGGCATCGAAAACGTGTTCGAGGCTGACCCGATCGAAACGCTTCGCCGAATGCACTGGACGCTCGCAGGGGCGTTGCCCGACGACTGGTCACCCACCGATCCGTTGCCGGCCGGGTTACCGCCGTACCTCAGCGACGGCGAGTTCGAGAATTACTACCGGGCCTTCGCCCGTTCGGGCTTCGCCAACCCCATCAACTACTACCGCAACCTGCACCAGAACTGGGTCACGACACGGCCATGGACCGGCGCCAAGCTCACCATGCCCGTCACGTTCATTGCGGGTCAGAAAGACTTCGTGGCGACAACCGCCGACGGGGCGCTGGGCTCTAGCGTTCAGGCCATGAACGAGTGGTGCACCGACCTGCGCGGCATTCACATGATCGAGGGCGCCGGCCATTGGGTGCAACAAGAAGCACCTGATCAGGTGAACGAGATCCTCATCGACTTCCTGCGTTCGACCGACCGATGACGCGCTTGTTCGGATACCAAACCGAGGCAATAGAAATCGATGGTGTCGACACGCTCGCTGCACACAAGCGCGCACTGAGTGTTTTGCGGCTGAGCTCGACGTTCAGCCGTGGCGCCGTCTCCGCCTCGTTCCCTGTGGCGGTCCTGGCGATAAAGGATCTGCTCGGCTCCGAGACGTGGGCGGGACTGTCGACTGCCGCCAGCACACTGGGATCGGCTCTGGCTGCGGGGTGGCTGGCCACGTTCATGCAGCGCAGGGGTCGAACGCCAGGCATTGCCCTGGGACTCGGTGTTGCGGTGTTCGGGGCCGCACTGTGCGTGGTGGCCATTCAGGTGGGCCGGCTGTCGTTGTTTCTGCCGGGCATGATCATGGTCGGCGTTGGTAGCGGCACCTCGAACATGTCTCGCTATGCCGCAGCCGACCTGGCGTCGGTTTCCACCCGCAGCCGCGACATCGGCTCGATCGTGTTCTTCGCCACGTTCGGCGCCGTGCTGGCGCCAAACCTGATCGGTGCGCTGGGCGGTGTGGCCGAGGGCATCGGGCTCGATTCGAACACCGGTGGTTTCTTGTTGGCGATCGTGTTATTCGGCCTGTCCTCGATCGTCATCTGGTTCTTCATGCGCCCCGATCCACTGGTGGTCAGTGGCGGCGTCGACCCCAAGGCGACGGTCAAGAAGCGCACGGTTCCGTTCCGCGAAGCGGTCGCCATTGCCTGGGCGCATCCACTGGCTCGGCTGGCATTTGTGGCGCTGGTGGTTTCGCAGGCCGTGATGGTCATGGTCATGGCGATGACGCCGTTGCACATGGAGGATCACGGTCAGACCAAGGGTTGGATCGGTGCGGTGATTTCGGCCCACACCGCAGGCATGTTCGCCTTCGCTCCAATCGCCGGACGGGTCTCCGACCGGTTCGGTCGGGTACAGACGGTCGTGCTGGCTGCCTTCACATTGATCGGCGCCACCATCTTCACGTCGCTGGCAGGCGAAGCGCCCCGAGCGCTGCTGTTCCCGGGTCTGTTCCTGCTTGGTCTGGGCTGGAGCTTCGGCGTCGTCGCCGGTAGCGCACTGCTCACCGAGTCGGTGAAAGAGTCTGACCGGGTCGCAGTGCAAGGAGCCGCAGATCTGGCCACGAATGCTGCGAGTGGCATCGGCGCGTTGACCGCGGGCGTCGTGGTCAGTGGCGCCGGCTATCACATTCTCTCGCTCATGGGTATGGCAGCAGCCGCAGGCCTGATGGCTCAGTCCTGGTTCGAAAACCGCCTAGCGACAGCAGCGGCACGAGCGTAAGAGCGAGGGACGAGCGAAGAGCGCGGAGGGACGGAGCGCACCGACCGGCCGGGGACCGTGTCCGACGAACGTCGGCCCGAGCGGAGCGATGGAACACCGGACGAGCGAAGAGCGAAGAGCGCGGAGGGACGGAGCGCACCGACCGGCCGGGGACCATGTCCGACGAACGTCGGCCCGAGCGGAGCGATGGAACACTGTGACGCTTAACCTGACCATTCAGGTCGGCTTTCGCTTGCGCCTCTGACTAACCTGACCAGGTAAGTCAGGAATAGCTTTCGTCTCTCGGTTGGTTTACTACGTCATGGAACCCGGCAATACCCCGCTCGTCGAATTGCACAATCTGGCTCCACCGGAAACGCGACTCTTCGCCAAGCTCGAGTGGTACAACCCCACCGGTTCCATCAAAGATCGTCCGGCGTGGTCGATGTTCTTCGACGCCAAGAAGAATGGTCTGCTGCCCGACGGCAAGCCGATCATCGAGGCGACTTCTGGCAACACCGGCATCGGCCTGGCCCGGGTTGCCGGCATCAACGATCACAAGGCCGTGATCTGTCTGCCGAGCAGGGCCAGCAAGGAACGCAAACAGCTATTGAAGGCGTACGGCGCCGAGCTGATCGAGGTCGACGGCGGCCCCAACGATGCTATCGCCCGCGCCAAGGAGCTCGTGGCAGACGGCGAAGGCCACATGCTCTATCAATATGGCAACCCGGCGAACCCGCTGGCGCACGAGTTCGGAACCACCGTGGAGATCGCTCGCGACTGGCCGCTCGAGACGCCTCCGGACCATCTCGTGGCCGCCTATGGGACCGGTGGCACGCTGACCGGCTCGAGCCGAGGTATGCGTCGCGAGTACCGCGACATCATGGTCCATTCGGTCGAAGAGCTGATGGCTGACCCTATCGGCGGCATGCGCAGCCAGGACGATCCGTTTCAGCCCCCAGTGGCTGATCTTTCACTCGTGAATCACCGGTGGGAGTTCACCAACGCTCAAGCGGTCGAGAAGGTCCGCGAGATCATGAAGCTCGAAGGGCACTTCGTCGGCACCTCGAGTGGCGCCGTGATCGAAGGCGCACAAGAAGTCCTCAGCCGATTCGGTGGCAGCGCAGTCGCATTGCTTCCCGACGCTGGCTGGAAGTATTTGTCCGGCAGCCCGTGGGCCGACGGGCTGTGAGCCTTGGGCAGCCGCAGATGTCGACGCCCGATTCGAACCCTGCGTGAACTACGGCTATCAGAGGCGCACAGCGCGTCGACCTCGCTCGTGTCGAGCCTGAACAGTGCGTTGCAAAACCGAAAAAGCCTGACGCACATGGGTGCGCCAGGCCGGTTGCGGTCTCTCGAAACGGCTACATGACGTTGGGGATGCCGAGCTTGGCGTATCCCTGCGCTTCGTAGTTGGCTCGGAACATGTCGCGTAGCTTGGTGGCTGCGACGTCGTAGGCGGCCTTGTCTTCCCACGTATTGCGAGGGTTCAGGATGGCCGAATCGACGCCAGGCGCTGCTTTGGGCATGGCCAGTCCCAGTATCGGGTGGATCTCAGTCTCGACATCGTCGAGTTCGCCGGCGAGTGCAGCATCGAGCAGAGCGCGAGTGGCGCTGAGCGACATGCGCTTGCCTGTGCCGTGAGCGCCACCGGTCCAGCCGGTGTTCAACAGAATGCAGCGGGCCTTGTTGTCTGACATGCGGCGGGCGAGCAACTCACCGTAGACCATCGGCTTTTGCGACATGAATGGTGCGCCGAAGCATGAGCTGAACGAAGGCTGAGGCTCGGTGACACCAACCTCGGTGCCGGCCAGCTTGGAGGTGAACCCCATGACGAAGTGGTACATGACCTCTTCTTCGTTGAGCATCGATATCGGAGGCAACACGCCGAACGCATCGGCGGTGAGCAGCACGATCGTTTGTGGGTGCGGCCCTCGGGCACCTTCGGCCACGCTTGGATTGCAGGTAAGCGGATAGGCAAACCGGGTGTTCTCGGTGCGTGAGCCGTCGAACAGATCGAGCTCTTGGGGATGGGTCTCGGACATGGGCTTGCCGGGCAATCCGGGCACGTTCTCGATGAGCGTGTTCGGCATGGAGAGCGCAGCGGCGATGACCGGTTCGTTGTCTTTGTCCAGGTCGATGAGTTTGGCGTAGCAGCCGTCTTCGAAGTTGGACACGCCATCGTCGGTCCACACGTGTTCGTCGTCGCCGATGAGCAGACGGTCAGGATCAGCCGACAGGGTGGTCTTGCCGGTGCCGGACAGTCCGAACAAAATGGCGGCGTCGTCGTCGCTACCCACATTGGCCGAGCAGTGCATGGTCAGTTGGCCCTGGGCGGGTAGTGCGAAGTTCATCACGGTGAACATGGTTTTCTTGACGACGCCGCAGTAGTCGGCGCGCCCGACCACGAGACCGATCTTGTTCTTGATGTCCATGATCACGGCGCGCTCGCTGGCGGTGCCATCTCGCTCGGGGTCGCAGTGGAACGATGGCACGTTGATCATCGTCCAGCCGTCGAGATCGCGATCGGTGTCGGTGCGAACGCCCTTGGGGAACATGATGTTGGCGAAGTAGGCGTGGGTCGCGTATTCGCCGACAAAGCGGTATGGCTTGGCGAACTTGGGGTCCCAGCCACAGAACACATCGGTCGAGTACAACTCGGCGTTGGTCTCGTTCAGATGCGCGATGACTCGTTGCAGCAGAGCCTCGTACTTGGTCGGGTCGAACTGCTTGAAGTCGGGCTTCCACCAGATCTGGTCGACCAGCTCGGGCCATGCCACCGCAAACGTGTCTTGCACCGGGCGCCCGGTGCAGGTGGGGTCGCCGTAGTACACGAGCGGTCCGTCTTCGCCCAGCGCGGTCGCATAGGCCTTCTGCGCATCGCTGGGGCCGTCGAGCTCGATGCGCCCCCGGTCATTCGCAATTGCTGCGTGGAACAACTCGTTCTGGCTCAATCCATAGTGCAACCGCACATTGGTGAGTCCGAACTGGGTTGCGAGTTGGTCAGCAACCGTCGTTGGATCGAGGGTGAGTGTCATTTCCGAGCGCCTTTGATCGGGAACAGGTTTCGATTGTGGGTATTCGCAGGGCGCCTGCGACTTGCGGATTACTGCAAGAAGTCAGGGGTGCCCATGTCGATTTCGGAGCCAAGTCGCAGGTGGGTGGCTCGGCCTTCGTCGTCGAGGTCGAATACCACTCGCTGGCCTTGGCGCAGCATGCGGAAGATCGAACCTTCGAGGGCGATAGCCGACAGATCAAACTCGGCGAAGTCGACGTCGGACATCAGCACACCATCTTTGGTGACCGGGTCATATGACTTGACTACACCTTGCATGTTCTTCTACTTCTTGTTCTGTCTTCGATGAACGAAACGACCCTACCAACAGTCGAACCCCCAGGCTGTTGTTCTGCCCGGTGGTCGTTTTGCACACCGAATTCATGACACCGCAGGGGTGTCAATAATTCGGGTGTCACAATGGGCTGGTGTCGACCGAGCAGTTCTACGAAGACAACCGCAACAATTGGAATGATCGGGCCAAGGTGCATGTCGGATCCGAGATGTATCGCATCGACGAGTACGCCAGCGATCCCCAAGCGGTCAGCGACATCGTGCAGTTCGATGTCGGGCGCATAGGGCCGCTCGACGGGCTCAGCGTGGCGCATCTGCAATGCCATATCGGTACCGACACCCTCTCGCTCGAACGACTGGGAGCAGCATCGGTTGTCGGTCTCGACTTTTCACCAGTGGCCATCGCCGAGGCCCGCAACCTGATCGAGCGAGCCGGCGCTTCGACTCGGTTTGTCGAAGCCAGCGTGTACGACGCTGCAACCGCCATTGGCCACACGGTCGATCTGGTCTACACCAGCATCGGCACGATCTGCTGGCTTCACGACCTGGACGCATGGGCAGCTGCAGTCGCCGGGTTGCTCGAGCCGGGTGGTCGTTTCTATATCCGTGACGTGCATCCGTTCCTGTTCATCTTCGAAGAGGTCGACGGCGAAATCGTGCCGACCTACCCCTACTGGATCGCTTCCGAGACGCCGCTGAGCTGGGACGAAGACCGGACCTACAGCGACAACCCCGATGGCACCTCGATCACTCACACCCGTAGCCACGAATGGAATCACTCGCTTCCCTCGATCATCAACGCACTGGTCGGCGCAGGCATGCGGATCGATCAACTCGACGAGCATCAGATGATTCCGTGGCCGTACTCACCCAGCTGCACCAAGGCAGACGACGGTTGGTATCTGCCAGAACCCCTGCGTTCACAAGTCCCCACTCTGTTCTCCCTCCACGCCACGAAACTCTGAACGACCGGGCTCCCCTGCGGTTCATTCGCTTTTGGTTCTGGGCACCCGAGCCCAGAACGGTTCTAGGCTGACACGGTGGCGATCGAAGCGGTCCTGTTCGACTATTCGGGTGTGCTGACCACCAGTTTGCACATGCCGACCGAAGACGTTCCCTACGAGCCTGACGCGCTGCTGTCCGAGATGATCACCGCATTGGCGTCGCCCGAGGCGAACCCGTGGCATGAGTTGGAACGAGGCGAGATCTCGCTCGACGCCTATATCGAGTACGCCGAGACGCGTGTTCCGGGTGCGGGCGTGCTGTTCACTGTCGACAGCGAACACAACGTAATGGCATCGCTCGAACTGCTCCAGGACCGCATTGTGATCGTCCGCGAACTCAAGGAGCGGGGCTTGCGAGTGGGACTGGTGACCAACAATGTTGCCGAATGGCAGCCGTTCTGGCTGCCTCGTCTGCCGGTCGATCTCTTCGACGTCGTGATCGACTCGGCTGCGGTTGGTCACCGCAAACCCGAGCCGGCAATCTATGAATTGTCACTGGCCCAACTGGGCATCGACGAACCGTCGGCTGTGGTGTTTGTCGATGACTTCGAGTGGAATGTCGACGGCGCAGTCGCCGTGGGCATGGTTGGCCTGCACTGCCCATCCGAGCTCGATCTGCGTGCTTCGCTGGACGGGTTGATCAACCGTTAGAACACTGCACTCACGCCAAGATGCATGACGGCGAGAAATGATGCGGTGCCTAGGGTGGCCGACAGGCCCGCAACCCAACGGTTGACCCCGTAGGCGCCAGCCAAACCGAGGTACTTGCCGTTTGGTCGCAAGAACAAGAAGGCGCCGGCCAGACGAGGCCGAGCACAGAACCAGCGGCACGTGCGGTGCAGGCGCTGAGCGATGTTGCGGCATGTACGGCGCAGGCGGCCGCTGGGTGCTGGTTCGGGCGAGGACCCGCCAGCCTCTTCGGGGACTTTGCGGCCGATCAAGAAGTACGAAGCGTCGGTGATACTCAATCGCAGTGTCCCGAGCACCACGAATGGCACGAGCGAAACCGAGTTCGAAGCAAGCGCTACAAAGAGGGCACGAGGCGACAGCATCATCAACAAGAACGGCTTGTCCATCAGGAACGGAGCGAGGGCGGTACCAGCCCAGCCGATCACGCTCCACGCCGCTATCCACAGCCCGTGGCGACGAGACTGGCTCACGATCTTCCACAACCGCGAGAGACCCGGCACCTTGCGGCGGGTCGGTCCCTGAACTGCCGCTGCTTCGGGTGCTCGCCGCATCGTGGGAGAGATGGCGGCGGCGGGCATGGTGATCCGTCGGCCCGGGTCGTTGAGAGTCAAGGGTTCGGTTGTGTCAAATTGACAACAATGGTCTCAACGGCTGTCGCTGGATTTCGGAAACTACGGTGGCAGGCATGGGCGAGTCGTCAGATGAGTTGAAAGCGCAGCGGGCCTCGTTGCGGCGTCGATGTCACGTGCTGCACGGCGCCGTGCCCGAAGCTGCGCATCGAGAGCTCGAGCGGGTGGCGGACTGGTGCGAGGAGAACGACATCGAGGCCGATGCCTACGGCGACGGGATTGGTCTGCAGGCGTTCGAAGCGCGCGTCGCCAGCATGCTCGGCTACCCCGCAGCACGCTTCATGCCGTCCGGCACGATGGCGCAGCAGATAGCGGTGCGACTGTGGGCAGGGCGCACCGGATCAGCGCTGGTCGGAATGCACCCGACGTGTCATCTCGAGCTGCACGAGCAGCATGGCTATCAGCGGCTTCATGGGCTGGCGGCAGTGCACGTTGGTGAACGCGACCGACCATTGCTGCCGAGCGACTTGGCTGCTGAAGCCGAACGTATGGGATCTCTCATTGTCGAACTCCCGACTCGGGAGAATGGTGGGCAGCTCGCACCCTGGTCGGAACTGGTCGATCTTTGCGCCATGGCCCGCGAACGCAACATCGCCACGCATCTCGACGGCGCCCGACTCTGGGAAGCCGCTGCGGGTTATGACCGCTCACTCGATGAGGTCTGCGATCTCTTCGACTCGGCCTACGTGTCCTTCTACAAGGGCATCGGGGCACTCCCAGGGTCCATGCTGTTGGGTGCAAGCGACTTCATCCAGGAAGCAGTCGTCTGGCAACGACGTCATGGCGGCACCCTGTACACGCAGATGGCGAACTGGGTGTCGGCCGACATGCGCCTTGATTCCCAGATCGCCATCATGCCTGCCTACTTCCAGCGCGCCAGAGATCTGGCGGCAGCGCTCGCCACCGTCGATGGTCTGACCGTCAATCCGCCGGTGCCGCACACGAACTTGTTTCATGTGTTCCTGCCTGGTGATGCCGACGATCTTCTCCGGGCGCGTGATCGCATCGCCGAAGACCACGCGCTCTGGCTCTTCGGCGGACTCGAGCAGACCGACGTGCCTGGAATCGTCACGTTCGAACTCGCCGTGGGCGACGCCGCACTGTCGATGCCCAACGACGGGATCATCGCCGCCTTCCGAGAACTGCTTCGCTAACGCCAATTGTCTTTGCGCCAGGCGCATGGACAATTCGGCAATTGTCTTTGCGCAGGCGCATGGACAATTAGAAGCTGCCGTATTCGAAGGAGCCGCCGACCATGGTGGCGACCACCTTGGTCGTATCTATCGACTCAGGATCTGTGGTGGTGATGTCGCGGTCGAGCACGGTCAGGTCAGCAAGCTTGCCGGTGGTGATCGAGCCCTTGTGGTTCTCGTCGAAGGCGGCATAGGCCGAGCCCAGGGTGTAACTGTGGAGCGCTTCGTCGGCGGTGAGCGCTTCGTGGGGATTGAATGGGTCGCCGTCGGCGGTGCGCTGGTTCACCAGGTCGTGGATACCCAGCAGGGGAGCGCCGTTGACGACGGGGCGGTCCGAACTGCCGGGCAACACGATGCCGGCATCGAGGAAGCTGCGCATGCGATAGCAGTCTGGCTTGCGACTGCCGATGGCACGACCCATGCCATCGCCGAGCTCGCTGATGAAGCGAGCTTGCGGAACCGGGATCACGCCGAGCGCAGCAATACGGGCCACGTCTTGGGCCCGAGTCATGCCGCAATGTTCGATGCGATGACGAGTGCTGGCACGCGGATAGCGCTCTTGAGCTGCGGTGTACCCATCGATCACCGACGAGACCGCCCGGTCGCCAATGGCGTGAACCGCAACCTGCCATCCGGATCGGTGCGCCTTCATGATCAGGCCGTGCAGGCGAGCTTCGTCCATCTGGAAGTAGCCCCTGTTGCCGGGCTCACCTTCGAAGTCGTCGAACATGGCGGCGGTGCGCCCGATGAGCGAACCGTCGGCAAAGATCTTGACGGCACCGAACTTGAGCCAGTCGTCGCCGAATCCCGAATGCAGCCCCAGGTCGAGCACGAACGGTTCATCGTCGTCGACGTGATGATCCGTGGCGTGCAGGGTTTCGACCGCGGGCATGAGCGTGACCCGCACTCGCAAACGGCCGTCGCGGCGGGCTTGCTGATAGGCCGCCAGTTCGAGTGGTTCCTTGGTGCCCAGAATTCCGCCGACGCCAGCTTCTTGGCAGCTGGTGATGCCCTCGCTCAGATATTTGTCCGATGCCGCACCCAGGTTCTGCACCATGTCGGCAATTGCCCGTGGATGAAGTAGCCCGCGCGCCAACGTCTGGGCTTGTTCCTCGAGCAGGCCGTTCGGTTCTCCGTGTTCGTCAACCGCAACAACGCCGCCCTCGGGAACGGCGACCTCGCCCACACGAGCCAGGCGCATCGCTGCGGTGTTGACCACACAGAAGTGGCCAGACGTGTGGTTCAACAACACCGGGTTGTCCGGGCTGACTGCGTCGAGTTCCTGGCGAGTTGGGTGGCGCCGTTCGGCCAGCTTGTTGTCGTCGTAGCCCGTACCGATGACCCACACGCCCGGCGGTGTATCGGCGGCTCGGCGACCAATGGCGCTCACTATCTCTTCGACCGACTTGGCCACACCAGGTTGAATGGCCACCTCGTTCAGCGCGGCGCCGTAGCCGCCCATGTGGTTGTGGGCATCGTTGAAACCGGGAACGATCGTGGCGCTGTCCATGTCGACATGGCGGGCGCCGGTCGTGGCGAAGGCGTAGCGCTCGCCCACACCCACGATGCGGTCGCCAAGGATGGCGATGCTCCCGGCTCTCGGCATGTCCGAGTCAACCGTGATCACGTTTGCATTGTCGAGAACCAAGTCGGGCTTCACCAGCGTCATGGCTACGAAGCTACTCGCTGACCCAGAGTGGCAGAAGCGCCCCGCAACTGGATGGAGATCGCCATCGAATCGATCAGGTATTCCATGGTCCAAGGATTCAACTTCGACACCTATCGCCTACGATTGCGGCCGTGTCTGTGGCTCAGCGACTCGGTTCGCAAGAGATCAAATCTGTGATTGCGACCTTCCGCGACTTGTTGATGAGTCATAAGGAAATGATCAATGCACTCAACGTGTACCCGGTACCCGACGGTGACACCGGCACGAATATGTCGCTGACGCTCGAGTCGGTATGCGCCGAGCTCGCCGGCGCCGATGATCTCGATGCGGTATGCAAGGCCATCAGCCACGGGTCGCTCATGGGCGCCAGGGGCAACTCCGGCGTGATTATGTCGCAGATTCTGCGCGGGCTGGCCGACACGGTGCGGACCGAGGGCGGCTCCGGTGCCGACGATGCCCACATGTGGGCCAAGGCGTTCACCGTTGCGGCCGAAGCTGCCTACGGGGCAGTGCAACGGCCCGTCGAGGGCACGATCTTGACTGTTGTTCGCGAAGTCGCCGAGGGCGCAACCGCAGCTGCAGAAGGTGGCGCTGACCTGCTGGCCACCCTCGAGGCGGGCCGAGCGCAGGGCTACGATGCCCTCGCCCGCACGCCCGAAATGTTGCCGGTCCTGAAGGACGCCGGCGTCGTCGATGCCGGTGGCCAAGGCCTGTTGCTGTTGGTCGATGCGCTGCTACACGAGGTCGACGGGCGAGAACTTCCCGTTGCCCCCACCGATTTCGTTCGCGTGGCACAGGCGCCTGCGCCAGCAGTCAACGACGGCGAAAAGAGCATCGCCGACCTGCGATACGAGGTCATGTTCTTCCTCGACGCCAACGACGACCGCATCGGCGAGTTCCGTTCGGCATGGGCAGACATCGGCGACTCGATCGTGGTCGTGGGTGGCGACGGACTCTGGAACTGTCACATCCACTGCGACGACATCGGTGCGTCAATCGAAGCCGGTATAGCGGTGGGGCGACCTCACAAGATCCGCGTCACCGATCTACTCGAAGAGCTCGATCACATGGAAACGCTCGTGGACCCGAATGCCCCGACTCCCGCCGAAGGCGAAGCCAGCATCGTTGTCCACACCACCGAACAGAGCCGTTGCGGCGTGATCACGGTCGGCGTTGGTGAAGGCATTCGAGACATCTTCGAATCACTCGGCGCGACCGCGATGGTGCTCGGTGGCCAGACCATGAATCCGCCGACCGAGCTCCTGCTGCACGCCGTGAATCAGGTCGCGGCCGACGAAGTCCTTCTGCTGCCGAACAACAAGAACATCATCCCGGTGGCCAACCAGGTCGACGCCCATACCGACAAGATCGTGCGAGTCGTGCCCACCCGCAGTGTCACCGAAGGTTTCGCGGCACTGCTCGAGTTCGATCCCGAGGCTGCCGCAGACGAGAACGCGACTGCAATGACCGAAGCCGCCTCGTCGATCGTGGCTGGCGAAGTCACCCAAGCAGTGCGCAACGCCAACAGCGACGCCGGCCCCGTCACCACCGGCGACTTCATCGGCATAGGCCCCGCTGGCATCACTGCGGTCGCCCCAGACGTGGTGACCGCCACCACGAATCTCATCGGTGTACTGGTCGCAGACGATCACGAACTACTAACGCTGATCGCTGGCGTCGATGCCACCGAAGCCGGCACGTCGTTGATCCAAGCCTGGCTCGAGGAGCGCCACCCCGACATCGATATCGAAGTACACCAAGGCGAACAGCCCCTCTACCATTACTACCTCGGCATCGAATAGCGCCGTACCATCTGGGTCAGACCCAGAAGATACGCACGTGCGAAGGCTGGCTTCGGCTTCGGAACGTCGCCCCGAGCGGAGCGGTGGAATACAGTTCGGGCTATGGGCGAGCATGGCAACGCGATCACACTTGCCGAGCTCGATGGCATGCAGCTCGACAAGTTGGCTGGGGTTGGAACCAAGCGGCGGGCGGGTTTCGCCGCGCTCGACATCTACACGTTGTACGACATCTTGACGACGTACCCGCGCCGGTACATCGATCGCACGAACGAGGCCACCATCGACGAGCTCATGCCCGGCGATCAGGGCATGGTCATGGTCGAGATCGCCAATGTCACCAGTCGGCGAACCAAGAACAACAAGCGAACCATGGTGTTTGTCGATGTCAAAGATCGCACCGGTCGCATGCGCATGACGTTCTTCAACCAGGCGTGGCGGACAAAGCAGCTCCGTGCTGGAATGTCGGCGGTCATCTTCGGCAAGTGCGAGGAGTATCGCGGCTCCAAACAGATGACGAACCCGATCGTCGACTTAATCGGTGACCAGACTGGTCGGATCGTGCCCGTCTATCCAAACAGCGAAAAGGCGGGCATCGGCACCGCAGAGATCTCATCGGCGGTGGGCGAGACATTGCGACGTAGCAGCCAGCGCGGGCTGGCCGACCCCGTGCCTCGCCAACTCCTGCAACGTCATGGCCTGATCGACCGGGCCACCGCTCTCACCCACATTCACATGCCCGAGTCGATCGATCAGGTGAATCACGCGCGGCGTCGGTTGATCTACGACGAGCTGTTCCGCATCCAGGTCGCCCTGGTTCGCCGCAAACGTGAGCTCGAAGCGTCGACTGTCGGCGTAAAGCATGACCCCGATGGCGGGCTCGTTGACCGATTTCTGGCGCTCCTGCCGTTCGAACCCACGAACGCCCAACGGCGCACCATCGAAGAGATGTTCGATGACTTGCGGGCAACCTCGCCGATGCACCGTCTACTGCAGGGTGACGTGGGTGCTGGTAAAACCATCGTCGCGGTCGCGGGGCTGCTGGCCGCAATCCAAGGTGGGCATCAGGGCGCTCTGATGGCCCCGACAGAAGTACTTGCCGAGCAGCACTTTGCCAGCATCCGTGACATGGTCGACGGGCTCGAAGTCGATGTGGACCAGACGCAGGGGCAGGGTTCGCTGATGGGAACTCGGCCGCTCGGCATCGCGCTGCTCACGAATCGCACGACCGCAGCCGATCGCCGCAAGATCGATGCTGGTTTGGCCGAGGGGCGTATCGATCTCATGATCGGCACGCACGCGCTGATTCAGGATTCGGTCGGTTTCCCGTCACTCGGCATGGTCGTGATCGACGAGCAACACCGCTTCGGTGTCGAACAGCGCGCGGCTTTGCGCGACAAGGGCGCAGGCGAAGCGGTGCCCGACGTGCTGGTCATGACGGCGACACCCATTCCTCGAACGGCGGCAATGACGGTCTATGGCGATCTCGACGTTTCGGTGATCGACGAGATGCCGGTCGGGCGCACCCCGATTCAAACCACATGGATTCGCCAGCCGTTCGAAAACGACGAGGGCAAGCTCGACCTGACCGGCGTCGATCCCGATGCCGAAGCGCTCATGTGGCAGCACGTGCGCACCGAGATCGAAAACGGCCGCCAAGCCTACATCGTGACGCCACTGGTCGAGGAGAGCAGCAAGCTCGAAGCGACCTCTGCCGAGGAAACCTATGTCCGGTTGCAATCCGACGAGCTCCAGGGCCTTTCGCTGGGGCTGCTGCATGGCCGAGTGAGCTCAGCGGAAAAAGAGGAGACGATGGCGCAATTCCGCTCCGGTCGACTCGATGCACTCGTGGCCACGACCGTGATCGAAGTGGGTGTCGACGTGCCCAACGCCACGGTCATGATTATCCTGGATGCCGACCGATTCGGGATTGCTCAGCTTCACCAGCTGCGGGGGCGCGTCGGTCGTGGTGGGCATCAGTCGTTCTGCTATCTGGTCGCCGGTGGATCGACTGAGATATCGGTTGCCAGATTGCAGTCGCTCGTCGACTCCACCGATGGCTTCGAGCTCGCCGAAATCGATCTCGAGCTCCGAGGCGAGGGCACGATCATGGGTGAGCGCCAGAAAGGGCGCAGCGATCTCAAACTGGCTTCGCTGCGGCGCGACCGCTACTGGGTGGAAAAGGCACGCGAGGACGCATTTTCGGTACTCGATAACGACCCGTCTCTGCAGCAGCACACGGCGTTGCGGGCCGAGGTCGACACACTGCTGGCCGACGACGAAACCGACTTCTTGCTCAAGAGCTAGAGCTCACCGACTGGCGGCTCAGCAACCACTTCACCAAACCGGCTCAAGCGTGAACAACACCCGTTAGCCAGAGTGCGGAGGAAGGCCATCAATACCCGGACAGGACACTAGTCGTAGAACTGAACGTGGAAGACGCTGTCGATTTCCGGGTCAACATGATGCGTACGGATTGGCACGATTACCTGCCGTGAACCAGCGGTGATTCTGGTGCGCCACGGCGGGTCTTCCTCGATGAACAACACAGCACCGTGCTCTAGGACGAGCTCGGCCCACACGGTCGCATGATGTGCATTGCACAATGCCTTCGGGACTGTCTCGCTGGTAAACGACGGTGTGGTGCGCGCCGGAGTCGCATCCGCTGGGAGTTGCCGGTCGGTCACCGGCCACCGTTCACAAGCAGCACTTGCCCAGTGATCCACGACGCAGCCGGCGACGCCAGGAAGACAACTGCGGCGCCGATGTCGCGCTCGCTGCCGATGCGTCCCAACGGGATCTTCATCTGCTTGTCGATCATCTCCTTGCGGTCGCCTTCGTAGCCGACGCTGTCGATGAAGTTCTGTGTCGGCACCGGGCCCGGCGACACGGCGTTGACTCGTACGTTCGGAGCGAGCTCGAGCGAGAACGAAGCGGTCAACGAATTCACCGCTGCCTTGGATGCGCCGTAGGGACCGTTCTTGACTTGGCCGCCGCGGGCGGCGGTCGATGAGATGTTGATGATCGAACCGCTATCACCCATCTGGCCAGCCGCAGCCACGCAGCCTTTCCAAACCGCAGTCAGGTTCAGATCGATCTGTGCTTGCCATTGCTCGGGATCAGTGCGGGTCATATAGCGGGCGGTGCCATCGGGTAGCCCGCCAGCATTGTTCACCCATATGTCGAGCCCGCCCATCTTGTCGACCGCGGCTGCTGCCAACGCATCGAGCTGACCCGGGGAGGTGACATCGGCCGTATGGCCGTAGCCGCCTCGACCGAGCTCGGTGATCTCTGCAGCCACCCTGTCTACGTCGGCCTGGGTGCGGGCGCTCACGGTGACATCGGCGCCTGCTTCGGCCAGGCACAACGCGATGCCGCGTCCGATGCCTTTGCCGCCGCCGGTGACAACGGCTCGCATGCCGCCCAGAGAGAAGTCTTCGAGAATGGTCATACGCCACCGTAGGGTGCGTCGCGATCGCAAACCCAGACTCGCAGCGCATCCAATTTCTCTAAGCTCGATCACATGAATGAGATACAGGCTGTGCTGTTCGACATGGGCGGGGTCATCGTGCAACTTGACTCGCTCGAGAACGTGTTGGGTCCGTCAGCGCTCACACCCGAAGAGATCTGGAACGCCTGGATCCTGAGCCCAGCAGTGCAACTGTTCGAACGGGGTCGATGCACGGTCGAGCATTTCGCTGCCACCATTGTCGACGAGCTCTCACTCGAGGACACCGCAGAACACTTCATCGAACGCTTCGTGGCCTTCCCGCAGGGTCTGTACCCCGGGGCAGTCGAGCTCGTGAACGCAGTGCCTGCCAGTGTGATCACCGGCGTGCTCAGCAACACCAGCGCAATCCACTGGGAAAACCAACAGGATGCCGAGGTCGTGCAGGGCCTGTGTGAGCGGTCCTATCTCTCCTATGAGCTCGGTCTGGCCAAACCGGAACGCGAGATCTACGACTACGCCGTCGCCGATCTGGGACTACCTGCTGATCAAGTGCTGTTCATCGACGATAACCAGATCAATGTCGATGGCGCCGTCGCGGCGGGTCTGCAAGCCGGATTGGCAAAGGGCCCCGAGCAGGCCCGCAGCACGCTTCTGCACTTCGGCGTCCTCGGTGAGCCTGCTTCTCGTTAGTCGGTAAACCAGGCGATGGAGCTGTTTGTGCCAGGTGGTATTTCGGTGAAACCGCCGTCGTGGATACGGGTGGTGGCGACATCGTCGAGAGCGCTCCACAACGATGCGTCGGGATGCACTACGGCGATCGGGCGGCCAGCACCGTCCCACTCAGACCGGGTTGCTTCGTCGGCGAACATCCATGCTCGCTGCCCCGCATGGGCGCACTGAGCGGCTTGCTTGCCCCAGCTCATTTCGAAGAGGGGAGTGATTCCGATCACCAGGGTGGAGGCTGCCAGGTCTGGCAGCTCGGATAGTGGTTCGACGTCGTCGAGTGCGGTCGACTGGATCTGAAGCTTGGTGATTTCGGGTGGCGCCTGATCCATTGGAGAGGGCACGAACGCACGCACCTCGGCGCCATCGCGCTCCACGGTTACGCCGCCGACGTTCTGGGCACGTTCCCACGCCGATGCTCGAGCACGACGCACGATCTTCCTGATGCGCTCGCCGTTCCAGGTTTGCACCGACGCATGCCAGATGCCATCGGGCTGGGCGCGTTCGTCGTCGAGTAATTCGATCGTGGCCAGGGCCGCCGCCGCACACACCGCCGCGGTGGTCGGCGGCGTGAGCTTCTCGATCCGAGCTGCGAGCTGCAAAGCCCACGGTGAGGCAAGTTCTGGTTCTTCCATGCACCAAGATGGTGCCATGTCCGAAGTCCGCCGTGTTGGTCAAGAAGCACTCGAGTCCGTCGCCACCACGGTCGCCGCATCATTCGCCGACGACCCCATATGGAAGTGGATCTACGACACCAGCGACACCATTGCGATCGAGACGGGCATCGTGCTCGCCCGCATGTTGGTGGCCCGCAGCACACCCGGCGACGCTATTCACTCGATCGACGACGAGGGTGCCGTGGCGCTGTGGACGGCGCCGAAGGAGTCATCGTCGACAGAGAACGAAGCCCTGCGAGACGATCAAGCCATGCCGTTCACGACGGCTTTTGCAGCACAACTGGGTGATCGCATCGCCGTCACCGGAAAACTCAGCGCAGCCATGGCAGTGCATCGCCCATCGCAGACGCACTGGTACCTCGGCATCCTCGGAACCCACCCCGATCGCCAGAACCAAGGGCTCGGAAGCATGGTGTTGGCCAAGATGCTCAGCAAAGCCGACGCGATCGGTCTGCCCACGTTTCTCGAGTCGAGCAATCCGCGCAACTACGATTTCTATCGGCGCCACGGGTACACCGATGCCGACGAGTTGACCGTTGAGGATTCACCGCCGCTGCTGGGATTCTGGCGGCCAGCACGCTAACGGTCCAGTACGGCTAGTACGGGTCGTCTTCGTCGGGGTCGGTCATGACCAGGTCGAAGCGTTCGGCACAATCGGGGCATCGATATGCCACGAAGTCGCCCGGCAGAAAGGGATCGTCGGCGGGGCGTTGGGTCAACCGGTAACAGGTGCCCTGGCACTCGACACATACGATCTGGTCAGGCACGTCCACCAACGGGACTGTACTCGTAGCGTCTCGAGTCGTGGCATCCGAGCACGTCGGCGGATGGGCATACTGAAGCGGTGCGCATAGTTGCAGGATCGGCCCGGGGCCGCCGACTGGTGGTCCCTGACGGGACCACGACACGACCAACGACCGACCGAGTTCGCGAGGCCACGTTCAATGCTCTGTTCAGTTTGAACGCAATCCAAGACGCCACCTTCGTGGATCTCTTTGCTGGCAGCGGAGCACTCGGCCTCGAAGCTTTGAGCCGTGGGGCAAGTCACGCCACCTTCGTCGAACGCGATCGCCATGCACTGACGGCGGTGCGTGAGAATATCGAGACACTCGGCTTCGAAGATCAAGCAACGGTCGTGTCAACCGATTCGCTTCGCTGGCTCGCAGCCGCCCCCCATCATGATGTCGTGCTCGCCGACCCGCCGTACGGCTTCGACGACTGGGATCTGCTCTTCGCCAGCGCGACAGCAGATCTCGTGGTCGCCGAGTCGAATGATCCGATCCATGTGAGCGAGCCGTGGGAATCACTCCGCAGCCGCACCTATGGAAGTACCGTGGTAACCATCGTCAGCGGGCCCGAGTTCGGATCCTGATACAGCCGACGCAGTGACAAACGCAAAGACAAGGGAGTCAAAACGCGTGACACGAGTGCTCTATCCAGGGTCGTTCGATCCCATACACAACGGTCATGTCGAGATCGTCGAAACTGCCGCCCGTGCCTTCGACGAGGTCGTCGTTGCTGCCGTTGGCAACCCGGGCAAGGGCAGCGGCGTATTCACCTTGGCCGAACGCTTCGATATCATCGCCGAAGTGTTCGTCGGCGTCGATAATGTTCGTCCGATGATGCACAGCGGATTGGTCGTCGACCTGGCTGTCGATCAGCAGGTCGACTTCATCATCAAGGGTTTGCGAGCCGCCGGAGACTTCGAGAGCGAACTGCAACAGGCGCAGATAAACAAGCAGCTATCGGGCGTAGAGACCATGTTCTTGCCATCCACGAGTTTGAGCTCATTCATCGCCTCGAAGTACATCCGCGAGATCGCTCGATTCGGTGGTGACATAAGTTCCATGGTCCCTGGTCCGGTTTTGGCTCGTTTGCGTGCCAAAATGGCGGATAGTGACTGATTCACACCCATTCGATGACATGAACGGAGCCGACGCCGCCCAGGGTGCTCCCGCCGGTGTTGCCGATCTCGTAGCCGAGCTTCGCTATGTGATCGAGTCGGCCCGTCCGTTGCCGCTGTCTGCCAGCTCCACGATCAACAAAGAAGACGTTTTGGCGCTGATCGACGAGATCCAGGCGAACATGCCCGACGAACTCCGATCGGCGCGGTGGCTGCTCAAGGAACGCGAAGAGTTCCGGGCCAAGATGCGGCGCGAAGGCGACGAGATCGTAGCGCTGGCTCGTAACCGAGCCGAGCAGATGGTGCAACGCACGCAGGTCGTCAAAGCGGCCGAGGCTCGTGCCCGCAAGGTGCTCGAGGTCGCCGAAGCCGATTCACGTCGACTACGTCTCGAAGCCGAAGACTACTGCGACCAGAAACTCGGCAGCTTCGAGAATGTGTTGCAACGAACCCTGCAACAAGTGGGTGCGGGTCGCACCAAACTGCAGGGCAACCTGCTCGACGAACTCGGCGAGCAAGCCCAGCCCCGGGCTGCTCATCCGCTCGACGAACCGCCGACACCGACTCCGCCACCGTCGCGGCCAATGGGTGATCCCATGCAGGCGCCGCTTCCTCCCGAAGCACAGGGGTACTAGCGGTGCAGCCGTCGGCACTCGAGGTCGACATCACGCCGCTCAAGCGTGAACCCGGGTCCCAGAAACAATTCACGGTTTCTCTGCCGCCACTCGATGGCATGGCCTTGGTGACTGCCGAAGTGCGCGCTACCGAGTTGCACCTCGACCTGGCGCTCGAAGTCGTGGGCGAAGAACTGGTTGCGCAGGGAACGATCGAAGTTGCCTGGACCGGCCCCTGCCGACGCTGTCTCGAAGAGCAAACCGACACCACCGCTATCGAGTTGCGAGAGGTTTTCGAGAAGCGGCCAGACGAAGGTGAGACGTATCTGCTCGCCGAAAACGAGGTTGATCTCGAACCCATGGTTCGCGAGACCGTGTTGCTGAACCTGCCGGTCGCACCGTTGTGCCGCGACGACTGCGAGGGACCGGACCCCAATCGCTTTCCCACCACGGTCGAAGCCGATCCCGATCCCGAAGCCGAACCACCAGCCGATCCCCGCTGGGCCGCCCTCTCCGACATCACGTTCGACTAGCTCGCCCACCAAGATGGTCGATGAGTTCGCCAACGATCATTTCTGACCTGTCGTCACCCGGGCGGGTTGCGGCGTGCCATGTCAGCTCCAGTCCATCACCGCCACATCTCGTTGCAGACAACCGTCCTGCTTGCAGTCCTGGTTCGAGCGCCCACCTGCTCAGGATCGCTACGCCTACGCCCGCGGCGACAAGCTCGGTGATGGCACTCGTTTGGCGCACCACACGCACCACCATTGGATACTCCAGGGCGGGCCGGAAGAACCGGTCGTACTCAAAGCCTGGCGTTGGCTGGGAGTTGTACGTCAAGTAGGTCTCTGCGGCCAGATCACCTGCTTCCACGACGTCGGCCGCACAAAGATGGTGATTGGGATCGGTGATGAGAACGAGTTCGTCGTCGAAGAGCTCTACCAGGCGCAATGCCCCCTCGGGTCGACCAGGGGCAATGACGATGTCGACGTCTCCGCCTCGCAGCGCAGCACCGGGCTCGTCGCCAACTGCTACCAGATCCAGGTCGATAGTCGCCATGGTGTCGCGTACCCGGCGAAGGAAGCCTGGGAACCAGTGATAGCAGTCATAACTACCCACGGCGATTCGAATCGTCTCGATGCGCGGTTCGTTGGTCCGAACAAGATGGCGTTCTGTGCGACCGAGATCACCGAGGGCTCGGGATGCAACCTGATGGACGGCCAAGCCATCGCGCGTCGGCGAAAGCCTGCGGTTCGGGCCACGATGAAACAGCTTGATACCCAGCCGGCGTTCGGCTTCGGCGAGCCGATGGCTGAGTGCAGATTGGGTGGTGGATAGATGGGCTGCTGCCTTGGTCATCGTCTCGAGGTCCACGATGGCCACGACGGTTTCGTAGTGGCGCAAATCCAGGAGTAGCGGCTGCATGACTGGCAATGCTATATGAAAGGTTTGCATGACAGGAGCATGCAAACATTTGTTGGACTCATGTTCGTGGTCGTGATGTCCTGGTTGTCAGCACTCGACATCCCAGGAGGCACTTGTGTTGGCAGATGCAGAGGTCGGAGTCGTTGATGACATCGTCGACACCACCACGTACGCGTTGCAAGCTGGTTCGGCGGCGTCGGCGAGGCTCGTTGCCGAGGTGCGCAGCGAGCTCACCCAACGTGGCGCCGTAACACTGCCGGGCTTCTTGCAGCCGGCCGCGGTCGGCGACATCGCTGGCACACTGAACGATGCTCGACGCCATATCGAGATCCGGCGCCACTACGGAACCGTCTACGCGCGAACCGACCTCGAGTCCAAGCTCGATGCCGACGATCCACGATGTGCGAAGCTCGAATGGGACGCGGGCCACGTGACTCGGGACATGATTGCGCCGCACTGTGCCGCGCATCGACTGTACGTCTCGCCGATGTTCAAGAGTTTCATTGCAGGCTGTGTCGGTCTGGAGCGCGTGTTCGAGTACGCCGACCCGCTCGCGGGCCTCGTTGCCACGGTCCTGCCGCCTGGCGGGGCCTACCCTTGGCATTACGACACCAACGAGTTCGTCGCAACAATCGTGATCCAGAAACCAGACAGCGGTGGACATTTCGTGTATCGCCATGATCTGAGAAGCCCGGGCAATGAGAACCTCACCGGGCTTCGAGCAGTCCTGGACGGCCAAGACGCAACCAGTTTGCAGTCCACGAACAACGGACCTGGCGATCTGCAACTCTTTCTCGGCCGCTACTCGTTACACCAGGTGACTGCGGTCCGAGGCCAGCGAGAGCGCCTCGTGCTGGTGCTCTCCTATGCGGACCGCCCGGGCGTGATCGGCCCGCTCGATCGCACCCGAAGCGTCTATGGTCGCGTGACCGAGGCGCATTTGTTGGCGGCGCAAACGGTCAGTGCTCACACCGACGGCCTCATCCTGTGATCGACGCTGCGCTCGAGGCAGGCCGGCTCGCCCGGCTGCGCTCATCGATCATCGAGTCAGGTTGCGACGCGGGGTTGTTCTATGACCCCATCACGATTCGTTACGCAACAGGAACGTCGAATATGCAGGTCTACTCGCTTCACAATCCCTGCCGCTACGTATTCATCCCTGGCGAAGGCGACGTTGTGCTGTTCGAATTCAAAGGGTGCGAGCACTTGTCCGACGGCCATGCCGGAGTCGACGAAGTTCGCACCGCTGTGTCATGGTACGACTTCATCACTGGCGGACGAACGAGCGAGTTCGTGCAACGCTGGGCCAGCGAGATCATTGGGTTGCTGGCGGGAGCAAATGACCTGGCGGTAGATCGGCTCGATCCAGCTGGTGCCGATGCCCTGACTCGCCACGGGGTGCGGCTACATGACGGACAACGGGTGGCGAACCGCGCCCGCTGTATCAAGACAGAGCAAGAGATTGCCGCCATCCGCGTCGCTGTCGACGCATGTGATCACGCCATAGATCAAATGCGGTTCACGATGCGCCCTGGCATGACCGAGCAAGCCCTGTGGGCTGAACTGCACCGCGCAAATATCGAGGCGGGGGGCGAGTGGCTAGAGACTCGTCTGCTGACCGCAGGACTGCGGACGAATCCCTGGTATCAGGAATGCTCGGCCAACGTGATCGGCCCCACGGATCTTGTCGCATTCGACACTGATCTCATCGGCGTCGGCGGGTACTCGGTCGATATCTCACGCACGTGGCTTGCAGGCTCACAGCGACCGACTTCTGAGCAGCAGCGGCTGCATGACGCGGCCAGCGAACAGTTGCGCACGACGATCCAGCTTCTCAGACCCGGCGCGTCGTTCGCGGAGATCTGCCACGGAGCACACCTGCCCGATCCAACGATTCATTCGCCTGCCAACGCTGCCATCGCGCACGGCATCGGTATGTGCAACGAGTATCCGCTGATCTTGAATCGGGATCACTTTGCTTCGTCGGGCTACGACGGCGAGATCTGTGTCGGCATGGTGCTGTGCGCCGAGGCCTTGGCGTCGCCGCCGAACGGGACCGAGTCCGTCAAATTGGAGCAACAAGTGGTCGTGACCGAGGCCGGTGCCGAAGTTCTGAGTTCACAACCCCTGGGTCTGGTGCCTGCCTGATTCGAAGAACTGGCGATCGCGGAGTCGAATCGGGTTTGATTCGGGTAGTCTTGCTGGTCGTTCGTATACCGGGAGAGCCCCATGGCAGTTCCAAAGAAGAAGACCTCCAAGGCGAAGACCCGTGCTCGCCGGGCTTCGAACTGGTCGCTCGATAAGCCAGCACGAAGCACCTGCCCGCAGTGCGCTCAGGTCAAGGTCCCACATCGCGTGTGTGGCAACTGTGGCCATTACGGCGGCCGCCAGGTCATCGACGTCGACTGACTCGACCTTCCTAACTCATGCTCCCGATTGCGGTCGACGCCATGGGTGGCGACAATGCGCCCGGCGAGATCGTCGCAGGTGCGCAACTCGCCGCCGATGAAGGCATTCCGGTTGTTCTCGTTGGTCAGCCCGAAGCAATCGGCGAAACATCGCTAGAAGTCATCTCGGCGTCCGAAGTCATCGCCATGGACGAGGATCCGACCAAGAGCGTCCGCACCAAGAAGGACTCCAGCCTGGTACGGGCTGCCGAAGCTGTTCGTGACGGCCGGGCCTCGGGCATGATCTCGGCCGGCAATACCGGCGCGGCCCTTGCCGCCGCCACGCTGCGCATGAAGCGCATCAAGGGTGTCAGCCGACCATCGATCGCCACCCCGCTACCCATGTTCGGCGGTGGCACACCAAACATCTTGATCGACGCCGGAGCCAACGTCGACTGCACTCCCGATTTGCTGGCATTGTTCGCCCGCATGGGTGCCGTCTACGCACGGGCTCGCTACGGAGTGGAAGCGCCACGGGTCGGCCTGCTCTCGAACGGCGAAGAGGCCAGCAAAGGGTCCCCGTTGACCAAGGCGGCGTACCCGCTGCTCAGCGAAACCGAATGGCAACAAGCCACTGGTGCGAACTTCATCGGCAACGTCGAAGGTCGTGATCTTCTCGGTGGCGACGTCGACGTGATCGTCACCGACGGCTTCACCGGCAACGTCGCGCTCAAGTCGCTCGAGGGCGCCGCCAAAGAAATCGTGAACGCGCTGCTCGAAGCGTTTGATTCGTCCGACGATGCGCGCAAAGGAGCAGAGCTGTTACTGCCAGCGCTCATGCCGCTGTACGAACGCACCGATCCTGACACCGTCGGCGGAGCCGCACTGGTCGGCGTCAAGGGCGTCTGCATGATCAGCCACGGCTCTTCGTCGGCCAACGCCATCCTGAACGCCGCTCGCGCCGCCCACGAACTGGCCGAAACCGACCTCGTCGGCCAACTCACCGCCGCCCTCGCCACCCCCTGATCACAAGAGACGTGTACTTGGTACACGTCCGGTCGGAAGCGACGCGTTACTGGTTCACGTCCCTTGTTGCGGGCGCAGAACTATGCTGCGGGCCGATGGTCGCACCGGTTGTCCCCCACGAACTGCCACGCTTTGATCGTGCCGACGGCGAGGCCAAGGTCACAGGAAGCGGCCGCTACGGCGCCGACCTGTCGCTCACGGGCATGGCCTTTGCCGCATTCCGCTATGCGGATGTGGCCCACGCGAGATTGATCAGCGTGGACACTTCGTTCGCGCAGACGATGCCCGGCGTCGTCGCGGTGCTCACCGCGGACGACGTGCCTGCCGTGCACTACAGCCCAGTGATCCCGGACCGCACCCTCTTTGCCACCGGCACCATCCGTTTCGAAGGCGAGGTGTTGGCAGCGGTGGCGGCGACCACGCCCGAACAAGCTGCAGCTGCGGCTGCAGCAATTGTCGTGCACTACGAAGAGCTCGAGCCAGTGGTCGATCTCGAAGCAGCGCTTGGGCCCGACTCGCCGTTGGTGCACGAAGACTGGGAGAGCTACGCCGTGACCGGCGACACCGTGCGCGACCGCAACGTCTGCTCGTTCTCGTCTATCGCCAAGGGCGATATCGAAGCCGGGTTGGCCGAAGCCGACCACGTGATCACCAGCAGCTACCGCGCCGACGCCAGTCATGCCGCGCCGATCGAGCCACGTGCGATTCTGGCGCAGTGGCAGGGTGGAAAGGTCACGATCTGGAGCAGTACACAGGTGCCATTCGATGCCCGTGCCGGTGTGTGTGAGACGCTCGGCATGGCTTCGAACAAGGTGCGCATCATCGTGCCGCATCTCGGCGGCGGTTTCGGCGGCAAGTGCGGTTTCCACTTCGAAGCGCACATCGCAGCGCTGGCCCGAGCGGCGAAACGACCGGTCAAGCTGGTGTTCACCCGGCGCGAAGAGTTCTTGGCCCCTGACCGCCGTCGAGAGGGCATGATCGTGGAGCTGACCACCGGCGTGCGCTCCAATGGCACGATCGCCGCTCGCAAGGGTCGGCTACTGATCGACAACGGCGCCTATGCCGCCGACGCTGCGTTCTTCCCCCAGCTTGCGGCCATGCATGCCGCTGGCCCGTACAAGATCGATCATGTGCACATCGAAGCCAGCCTGATCTACACCAACCGACAGCCATCGGGTTCTGTCCGCGCCCCCACGGCGCCGCAGGTTTGCTGGGCACTCGAGTCCCACACCGACGACGTCGCTCGGGCTCTGAACATGGATCCGGTGGCCTTTCGCAAACTGAATGGCGTCGCCGAAGGTGACACGGGTGCAGTTGGTCAGGTATACGACGCCATTGGACTTCAAGCGTGCATCGATGCTGCCGTCGAGAACGCCACACCCGCCGATGAGCTCGGACCAGACGAAGCAATCGGCGTCGCTGTTGGTTGGTGGCCGAGTTTCCCGGCTGCGTCCGGGGCCATCGTTCGCATCGACGACGACGGAAGCGGACAGATCGTGACCGGCGCACAAGAATGCGGCACGGGTGCGGTCATGACCTTGCGCAATCTCGCTGCCGATGAACTCGGCATGAAACCGACCGACTTCGAAATCGTCTACCAAGACACTGCTGCCGGGCCGTTCGACACCGGGGCCACGGGTTCGCAGACGCTGATCAACAACGGCCGAGCAGTCGTCGGCGCATCACAACGCATCGCCCAACAATTACGCGATCTGGCCGCCTCCGAGCTCGAAGCCGACCCCGACGACATCGTGCTCGAATCTGGCGCGGCTCATGTCGCCGGCACCCCGGCGAAATCGGTTTCGATCATCGAACTGGCCGCCATCGCGGCTGGTGACCAGCTTTTGTTGGCCACCGGGTCGGAGTCGCCGCCCCCGTACCCCGAGCTCTCCACCAACTGCGTTGGCGATCAAGGTCTGGCCGCCTGGGCCGCACCCCAGTTCTCGTGCCATGCCGCTCACGTGCGGGTCGATCGCGATACCGGCGTGGTGCGTGTGCTCGACGTAAGTGCAGCTCATGACTCCGGAACCATCTTGAATCCACTCGGAGCACTCGGCCAGATCGAAGGCGGCATCATGATGGGGATAGGCCAAGCGTTGACCGAGTCGACGACCTATGACGAGACCGGTCGCCAACGTAACCCCGGCCTGCTCGAATACAAGCTGCAGACTGCTGCCGACACACCGACGGTGCGCACCTGCTTCATCGAACCCGGGGGAGCGGGCGCCGGTCCACGCGGAGCCAAGGGTTTGGCCGAAGCACCCAACGTGGCCACTGCCGCAGCCATAGCCAACGCCATAACGCAGGTGATTGGCCGCCCGGTGCGCCAACTCCCCATGACCGCAGAACGCGTGTGGACGACATCGCTCGACACGGGCGATCACGCATGAGCTTCAGCATTGCGCGCTCGATCGACGACGCGGTCGCTGCACTGGCCGATGGTGCCCGACCTGTCGCAGGGGGTTCGGACCTTGTGGTTGGCGCCCGCCACGGAGCGCAACCTCTTCCGGAAAAGCTGGTCGCCATCGACCGCATCCGCGAGCTGCAAACGCTTGCGATGGGCGACACCGGCTGCCGGATCGGTGCCGGGGTCACCCACGCGCAACTCATGACGGACCCGGCCATCGTCGAGAACTACCCGGCGCTCGCCGATGCAGCGGCGTTGGTGGGATCACCTTCGACCCGCAATGTGGGCACCTTGGGTGGCAACATCATGAACGGTTCGCCGGCAATGGACACCGGCGCACCACTGCTGGTGCTCGATGCCGTCGTGGAGCTGCAGTCACATGCCGGAGCTCGCGATTTGCCTATCGGCGAACTGTGGTCCGGCCCCGGCACCACTACCGCAACACCAGCCGAGCTCTGCACGGCAATCATGTTGCCGACTCCGCCCGCACGGTCGTCGAGTGCCTACGTCCGGCTCGAGTATCGACGCGCCATGGAGATCGCTGTCGCCGGCGCAGCCGCCGCCGTATCGCTCAACGCCGATGGCACGATCGCATCGCTCAACATCGCGCTGGCCGCGGTGGCGCCGACCATCATGAGTGTCGTACTCGACGTAACGGGGCGGCCACCAGACGACGTCACGTTGGCGCTGATCGCCGAATCGGCGTCGGCGCAATCTGCGCCGATATCTGATCTCCGAGCCAGCACTACCTACCGACGCCACACCATTGGTGTCATGGCGAAACGAGCCGTCGACGCCGCAGTCCGCCGCGCCAACGGGGAACTCATCGCCGTTCCCGTCAACCGATCCCTGGGCATTGGAGCCTCGTCATGACCCCTTCGGTGGTTGCGGTGAACCTGCGGGTGAATGGAACCGAATACCCCGTCAGCGTCGACATGAGTCGAAACCTGCTCGGCGTGATCCGCAACGAGGTCGGGCTCACCGGCACCAAAGAAGGCTGTGACGACTGCGAGTGCGGGGCCTGCATGGTGCTGCTCGATGGCCAACCGGTCAACGCATGCTCGTATTTGGCGGTGCAAGCCCAAGGCCGAGAGATCCGGACCGTCGAAGGCCTGGTCACCGACGACAAGCTCCACCGCCTGCAACAGACGATCCTGGAAGCAGGCGGTGTGCAATGCGGCTTCTGTACGCCGGGCATGCTCATGTCGGCGTGCGCCCTACTCGAGCGAAATCCGACACCAACGCGCGACGAGATCCAGATCGGGATCTCGGGCAACCTGTGCCGTTGCACCGGCTACGCCCGCATCATCGATGCCATTGAACGAGCGATCTGAGGCGCTCCAGTACTAGGGACTCGCCAAAACGATCGATCCCGGCGCCGCAAGCGCCGGGATCGATCGAAGTTCGCTTTGATTGTGCGGATCAGTCGCGGGAGGCGAAGATACGCAGGATGTACCAGAACATGGTCATGACCGAGCCGAACAGCTGCACGGCGGCGGCAACGTACGCATTGGCCGGGAAGTTTCGGATGATGTTCTGCGTCTGGTAGAGGATGGCCGCACCCGAGAGGGCGACCATGGCGACCGAGAACCAGGTTCCGAGGTTCCAGCCGAAGAGCAGTGCACCAACGATGAGCAACATGGCGCCACCGAAGCCCCACATGATCAACGGTCGGATGAACGACAGGTCCTTGCGAGTGGTGAAAGCAACAAAGGTCAGCAGGGCAAACCCGATGGCGGTGACCACGGCCGCCGAGGTGACGGTGCCGCTGCTGTCCTGCACGTTGTAGACGTAGAACAGGAATGGCGCAAACAGCAACGCGTAGATCAGTGAGCTGCCGAACAAGCCGGCGTACTGACGGCTGGGGTTGTCCAGGTCAGAGACGGCCTGAGATACGAACCATTGGCCGACCATGAAGCCACCGAGTACCAAGAGCCAGCTGGCACCGCTGCCGCTTCCCCAGGTGATGTTATAGATGCCTTCGGCGACACCGGTCATGAAGAACAGGGCTTCGATCGCTACGAAAGCGCCGACGGCGGCCAGGACATGTTGGTAGACCTTGATGACGAATGCTGCTCGGTCTTCTTCGGGCAGGTCGACTGGTCGAGTATGGGTTTGCAGGCTTGTCATAGTGTGGTTTGCCTCCTGGCGATATGTAACAGGTTATCAGCACCCGGTATTTCCAACCGGCAATGAATAAGAGCTATTTGCCCTGAATAAAGGGACCAATACGGTCCTTCGGGCGCCCGATTATGGCCTTTTTGCCATGGACCACAACTGGGCGTTGCAAAAGCGCCTTGTGCTCTGCCAAGACCGCTACCACTGCATCGGGGTTATCGACATAGTCATCGGGGTCGAGTTCGAGCTTCTTGAACTTGGAGTCCTTGCGAACCAGATCTTCGACGGGATCCTCGAGCCCGGCCACGATCTTCTTCAGCGCCGCTTCATCGGGCGGCTCTTTCATGTACAGCACAACATCATGATCGATTCCAAGATCCTCGGCGACCGCCAAGGCATTCTTCGAGGAACCTCAATGGGGATTGTGATAAATCGTGACTTTCGCCATGTTCTGATGCCTTTCGCCGGCTTTCACGGGACCGAAGCGTTGTCGGTCCCAGCGGGTTGGTGCGTTCGGTCTAACGTATCGCAAGTCGACGCGCCAGCCCACCATGTACTTTTTTCGACATTTCTCGCTATACTCTGGCGGCTCCGGTGCCCATCGGAGATGCTAGAGGAGGGGTGCTATGCCCGCCGAAACCCTAATGAATTCGAGTCCCATGGATCGCTCAGAAATTGTGACCCTCGTGCGAGAGCGTCTTGCTGAAATCCTCGAAATCGAGCCGTCGGCGATCAACGAAGGCGACAGCTTCAGCGACGATCTCGAAGCCGATTCGCTGGCACTCATCGAACTGGTCGAAGCCATCGAAGAAGAACTCAGCGAGCGAACGGTCGGCTTTCGCATCGACGATGAAGATCTCGAAGACCTTCGCACGGTGCGCGACGCCATCGACTACATCGATCGCAGAGCAAACAGCTGACTTCTGACGACGGCCTCAGCCTTCTGCCGGCAACGATCGGCTATCAATTCGTTGACCCCGAACTGCTGAACCTGGCGGTGTCGCACCGTTCATGGTGCGCAGAAAACGGCCATGTCGAGTCGAACGAGCGGCTCGAGTTCCTGGGCGACGCGGTGCTCGGACTGGCGATCGCCGACAAGATTTTCGTGCACTACCCCGAACTACCCGAAGGCCAACTCGCCAAGCTTCGCGCCGGCGTGGTCAACGCCATCACATTGGCCGAGATCGCACGCGCTATCGACCTCGGCAGCGCGATCCGGCTGGGTAAGGGTGAACGAGCAACCGGCGGGGCTGACAAGCAGTCCATCTTGGCCGATGCGCTCGAGGCCGTGATCGGCGCCGTGTATCTCGACGGCGGCATCGAGGCCGCCCGTGCCGTCGTCCTGCGACTGTGGGAGGAACCGGTCAGCAACGCCGTTCGCCAAGGTCCCGGCGGCTTCGATTTCAAGACCCGACTGCAAGAGCTTGCAGTGGCCACCTTCGAGGTGGCCCCGTTCTACGACGTAGCCGCCACCGGCCCCGACCATGCCCGCATCTTCGACGCCAAGGTACGTGTCGGCGACGATGTTCTGGGTGTCGGCACCGGCAGCTCCAAAAAAGAAGCCGAACAAGCAGCGGCTGGTCAAGCCGTTGCAGCAATCAAGCAGGCTGCGCTCAAAAGTGCGGCCAGCGAAAACGAGACGTGCGTGCTGTGAAAGCCGTGCGAAACGCCCCACCATCACAAAGGCCCCAACCGTGATCTTCCTACCCGAAGCTGAAATTGTTCGACGAGAGCTCGACCGCGACCTCGTGGGCAAGAAGATCAAAGACGTCGACGTGACGGTCGCCAAGATCGTCAAGCGCTCTGGCAATCGCACCACGCTCGCCAATGCATTGATCGGCGTGAAGTTCACTGCGCTCGAGCGCTTGGGCACGCATCTCGTGTTTACGCTCGACAGCGATGACATGTTGGTGCTGGCCTTGTCGCCCACGACATCGGTGCGGCGCAACGCCAACAAGGACAAGGTTGAAGACGACACGGTCGTCACGATCTCGCTGACTCAGACCGGGCAGCTTCGCTTGATCGACCCCAAGACCGAACTCGAGGTGTTCTTGGTTCCCAAGGATCAGCCGATCGAGGAAACGGTGCCCGAGATTGCCGACATGGGCATGGATCCGTTGGCCAAACCAATGGCATGGACCGATTTCGGTCGCAAGATTCTGCAGCTCGACGGCAAGCTCAAGACGGTACTGACAGACAATTCGGTGATCGTTGGTCTGGGCGACATCTATAGCGACGAAATCCTATTCGAAGCCAGCCTGCGCTACGACCGCACTGGGTCGTCACTGAACACCCAAGAAGTCCGTCGGTTCTTTCGTTCGGTCGTGACCGTGCTGAACGATGCCGTCAAGTACCGCGGCACCACCATCGACGCTGCTCCATTCGTGGATCCCGCAGGCAACGAGGGCAGCTTCCAGGATCATCTACAGGTCTTCGGCAAGCATGGCGAACTCAGCCCCCGCTCTCGCCAGCCTCTGGTGCGCAGCAAGTTCGCCGGTCGCTGGACCTACTACTGCGATCAAAGCCAGGTCTGAACCGCCCGTCAGTCGGTCGGGAAGAATCCGAGCTGGTAGTGATCGATCATCTCGAAGGTGGTCGACAAGGGACCCTCGGGGACCGATGATCGCAGGTCCTCGTAGGTCAGTCCGCTGCCGTCGTCGATCCACGACGAGATCAGCATGAGATCGGGACCAGCAGCGAGGTTGTAAAGCGACGATTCGGGCAACAGGTCATCGAACAGCCCATCGAAGATCTCTTGTCGGACATCATTGGAGCCTGAGTCCAACACCACGAGGTCGAACCTGACGTAGGGAGATTCGTGAACAAGGCTCGCAAGATCGACGACTCCACCCCGGTCGGCGTCGACCACCGGCTCTACCACGGTCAGATCGGGACAGTACGGGCTCACGTCGGTGAAGCTGGCGGTGGATCGTCGAACCCGCTCGGCCGCAGCTTCACCGAGCTTGTCCTCGAGACCCGGAAACAGGTCAGTTGCGGCCAGGCCCTCGCTGCAAAACGTCTCGGCTTGCAGGGGTGCTGCGGATTCGACCGATTCGACCGATTCGGCCGGTTCGACCGAAGGCTCTGGTTCCGCACTGGCGGATGGCTCGCTCGATCCGCCGCACCCTGTTGTCAAGAGGGCAGCAACCGCCAGGCTGATGAGTGCCGATCTGCAGCTGATCATGGTTCTGGTACCGCTTCTAGTAGTTCTCGAGCATCCTGCCAACGCTCAACGGATTCATTCTCTGGCGTGGCTGGGTCGTCGGGCACGCTGCGAGGGTCGAGCGTGTCCCACAATGTTTCGAAGTCTTCCTCGGTGCGACTTGTGCTCTCAATATAGGCGTCTTCGAGAGCGTCGATGTCGCCGTCGAAGTACGCCGCAGCCACTGCGTCTTCACCCACGACGCCGACGAGCTCCTCGACGAATCGATAGTTGAGTGTGTAGCCACGTTCTGCGATGGCCCGTTGCGCCTCGTCAGCAGTCGTGGTGGGGTCGTCGATTGTTGCGAGAACCTGCCGCGTGAAGTACTCGGTGACCCCTTCGTTCAATCCTTCGTTGCTGCGAATTTCGTCGGCGGAATAACCGTGGATGACCTCGTGCACCGCAGTACCGGGTGTGTTCGAGGCCGAGTCTTGGACCCACAATCGACCCTCAGAATCGACAAAGCCTCGCGACCCTTGATAGATGAGCGCACTTGTGAGCTGGGCCTCTGTCGACTGATTCCGAATCTGATAACGCCAAGCCCTCTCGTAATCTTCGTCATTCACGATGATCACCTTGCCGTCGCCGATGTCGCCGTCGCCGATGGGGCCATCGATGTAATCCCCCGGAAGCGCCGCCTCGACCCAGACATCTATCTCTGCGCCGCTGGGCTTTGCCCCGAGGCTGACGTCTACCTGCAAGCCCTGCAGCACCTCGAGGTAGGTGCCCTCGTCTATATCGGTCTCGGCGGCAATCTGGGCTGCGAGATCGTTGCGGACCTCGACATCGGCACGGGCCAGGTTTGCGTAGAACTCGCGTCGCTCGGTGTCGTTCCAGTCGTCGCAGAGGATGCAGCTTGAGTGAACGTTGTGGAAGATCCGGGCTGCTTGCTCGTCGGTCAATGATGCCAGTACATAGTTCAGTTCCTCTGCTCTGAGGTCCGCGAGAAGATCGTGGACATCGTCCAGTTCGTCTTCGGAGAGACCCAGGTCACCGCCGTTGTCGACTTCGCTGATGACGGCCACGAGCGTCTCATCGGCCTTTTCGGATGGGCTCACGGTCGCCGGGTCGGTAGTGCTTGCCGTCGGTCCATCGGGGACGCCAGGGAGTATGGTGCCCGGGCCCGCCAAGGGGTCGGTTACCACGGGAGGATTCGTGGATCCGGCCGGAGCTTCGGCTGCCGACCCGGTGACTTGAGCGGCCAGATCCCGCATGGCTGGGCCGATGATTCCGCCGAGGAGCGAGGCGATCAGCGCCAACGACGCGCCCAAGATCAACCACGACGCCATCTCGCCTGCTTCATCGCGTCGCCACGACACTCGTGTCGCTCGCCCTCGGGCTGGTTGGTCGCCGGTCATTGATGAAAGTCCTCGCTCTCATCGAGAAACGTACGCGGCCTTCACCACTGTTGACAGAGGGGATGACTCCCCTTGAAACCACGCTGTGGCTGGTGTTGCCGCTGAGCTTCCGGGCCTCAGAGCAGGAATTTTGAATTAGTCAGTGGCTTGCCGCGGCCATGGTTCGCACGGTCGTTAGGGTCATTCTGTTGTGTTTCTGAAGACTCTTTCTCTCAAAGGTTTCAAGTCATTTGCGTCGGCGACGCGCCTTGATTTCGAGCCTGGCGTCACGGTTGTGGTGGGCCCGAACGGCAGCGGCAAGTCCAATGTCGTCGACGCGCTCGCCTGGGTGCTCGGCGCTCAACGGCCAAGTGCGGTTCGGTCACAGAAGATGGACGATGTCATCTTTGCCGGTACAGCCAAGATGAAGCAGCTCGGGCGGGCCGAGGTCTCGATCACGCTCGACAACACCGCTCGGCTCATGCCGATCGAGTTCGAAGAAGTCACCATCACTCGGCGTTTGTTCCGCAGCGGCGACAGCGAATACGAGATCAACGGCGTGCCCTGCCGGCTGCTCGATATTCAAGACCTGCTGAGCGATAGTGGCGTTGGTCGCCAACAGCACGTGATCATCTCGCAGGGCCAGATCGATGCCGTGTTGAATGCGCGCCCCGAGGATCGACGCTCGATCATCGAAGAAGCCGCCGGTGTGCTCAAGTACCGCCGACGCAAAGAAAAGAGCGAACGTCGACTCGAGTCGACCGAAGCAAACCTGACCCGGCTACAAGACCTGTTGCGCGAAGTTCGCCGCCAGCTCAAGCCGCTCGAACGCCAAGCCGACGCCGCCCGTCGTCACGGTGACCTGATCGGCGAACTCACCCAATTGCGAGTGCACCTGATCGGCCAGGAAATCTCGGACCTGCGCACGCGGCTGGCCACGTCGACCGAAGAGCAGAAGAAGTTCGGCTCTCGACAGAAAGAACTGTCGACCAAGCTCGGTCAACTCGACGAGCAGGTCACGTCTGGCGAAGCCCAACTGGCCGAAGCCGGCGCCGACGACATCGGCGATGTGCTCTCGAGATGCGAGTCGCTGCGCGAGCGACTGCGCGGGGTCGATGCAGTGCTCGCAGAACGCATTCGTAGCATCGACAGTGATCGCCAGGCAACCGTCGACGGTGCAGTGATCTCCGCCCTCGAAGCAGATCGAGAACAGATCCAGCGCGATCTCGCCGACGTCGATGCGCGCGAGGCGCTGCTGATCGACGAGGTCACTCGGGTCGATCAGGCCGAAGCCGAACTCACCGCCAAACGCCAGGACTTCGACCAGAGCTGGGGCCAGGGAATAGAGAACGTCGCCGACGAGATCGCCAAAGTGCGTGGTGAGCTCCAGGCGCACATACGGAACCGCCAAGTACTCGAAGCCGAGCGCAGCCGGCTGTCCGCCAAGCGCGAAGAACTCGAAACGTCGATGGGGGCGACCGGCCCCGAAGCCGACGAGATCCGCCAGAAGTTGGCACAAATCGAGGCGCGCGAGGCCGATCTGGTCGCCCGACTCGAACAGGCCGAAGCGACTCGCATCGACGTCTCCGAACGGCACGAGTTGGCGTCGACTGCGCTCGAGACCAGCCGAGAGTCTCGGGCAAAATGGCAGGCTCGCGTCGAGGCCCTCACCCTGGCGCTCGATGAGATCCGTGCCCGATCCGGGGCCGAACTGCTCGAAGACATCGACGGTGTGCTCGGCCCGCTACTCGATCTCGTCGAGATCGACGACGGCTACGAAGCCGCTCTTGCCGCTGCTATCGGCGACGCCGCCCACGCAGTGGTGGTTCGTGATGCCGACGTTGCCGGCATCGCCGCTCGAGCACTGACCGATGCCGAAGCCGGCGGCGTTCTGTTACCGCTCACGGGGCGAGCTGGTGCCGCCAAGTCGAGTCGCTCGTTGCGTAACCACGTTCGTGGCCGCAGCAGCGACATCGACACATTGCTCGACGCTGCGATTGCACACATCGATGTCGTGACCGACTGGGAGCAGGCTGTTTCGCTGGCGTTGAGCAACAGCGATGTCCATGTCGTGACCACCGACGGTGCATCCTTCTCTCCAGACGGTTGGCGTGTCGGCGCCGAGCGGCTGGCTGCTACTGGAGCTGCGCTCGACGAAGCCATAGTCGAAGCAGGACAGGCCGAAGCAACGGTGGTGGCCGAGACCGCCACGCTCGATGGGGTCACCGCAGCGCGCAAAGATGCGATCGCCGCCGAGAAAGCAGTACAGGGCGAACTGAACGCCTGCGACGACGAGCTCATGCGCGCCGGCGAGCAACTCACCGCGCTCCAGCGCACCACCAGCAAGTCAGAGAACGAGTTCGAATCGGTCACGACCCGACTGGCAGAAATCGACGAGCGACTGATCGCCGACGACGAGCGCACCGACGCTCTCAACACGCACATCGCCAAGCTCGAGGCCGACGAAGAAGTCCACAATGAGCAGCTGAAGCTCATGGAGACCGACCGAGGCATGCTCGACGAGCAGAACAAGCTCGTTGGTGGCATGCGCAATGACATTGCCGTGCGCACAAAGGCAATCACCGATCGCCGCAAGTTCCTGAATGAGCGCCTGGGTGATGTCGAGGCGCGGCTCGGGCGCCATAGCGCCGAAACCCACGAGGCCCCCGAGGCCCGCCTGGCGATCGCCAATGATCTGCGCAAGAACCTGTCTGGCCGAGAAGCGCAGCTCGACACCTGGATCGACTCACTTCGCGCCCAGCGGCAACGCCAGTCCGACGAGGTACGCGAGATCGCAGCTGGCCTCGAAGCGGCTCGCAAGGACCGGTCCGGAACCGACAACGCGCTGCGCGAGCTACGTGAACGTCAGTCGACTCGCCAGATCGAAGAAGCCGAGATCAACGTTCGCCTCGAAGGCGCGATCGAAACGCTGCGGCGTGATCTCGATGTCGAGATCGGCGAAGCCATTCGCACTGAGGCGCCACCGTTGCCCGAAGGAATGACCGCCGCCGCCCGCACCAGCGAACTCGAACGCGAGCTGCGCATCATGGGGCCGATCAACCCGCTGGCACTCGAAGAATACGAAACGCTCAGCGAACGTCACGAGTTCCTGCAAGGCCAGCTCGACGACGTCAAAGAGTCACGCAAGGAACTGGCCAAGGTCATCCGGGCCATCGACCAGGAGATCGTGCAGGTGTTCTCGTCGGCTTATGCCGATGTTGCCACCAACTTCGAGCTGCTGTTCGGCACGCTCTTTCCGGGCGGCACCGGCCGGCTCAAGCTCACCACACCCGACGACATCTTGAACACCGGCATCGAAGTCGAAGCCCGCCCTGGCGGCAAGAACGTGCGCAAGCTCTCGCTGCTCAGCGGTGGCGAGCGATCACTCACAGCTCTGGCATTCCTGTTCGGCGTGTTCCGCAGCCGCCCGTCGCCGTTCTATGTCATGGACGAGGTCGAGGCGGCGCTCGACGACGTCAACCTGCATCGCTTCTTGGATCTCGTCGCCGAGTTCCGCAGCGAAGCCCAGCTGATCATCGTGAG